>WNGL01003439.1_pt1 | contig 19020 bp, 9 predicted proteins | sample 5400591 | NCBI WGS metagenome assembly WNGL01 (sample SAMN13153377, study PRJNA577476) | soil metagenome | isolation source: 80 cm soil or saprolite under Garry oak tree replicate 1 | place: USA:California | collected 2016-06-15 | reverse complement strand
ACCAGACCGGCTATCTGGGGATATTTCTCTTGATGGTGATGGAGAGCGCGACGCTCCCGGTTCCCAGCGAAGTAGTCCTGCCTCTAGGAGGGTATCTTGTATCTCAGGGCAGGCTCGAATTCTGGTCTACGGTGGCAGTTGCGACGATTGGTAGCATGGTGGGAACAATGGTGGACTATGGTATAGGCTACTATCTCGGAAGACCAGCGGTCCTACGGTATGGACGGATTGTGAGGCTCAGCGAGAAGCGCCTGGAGACGACTGAGCAGTGGTTTGCAGCCCATGGGAAGAGCGTTGTTCTTCTCGCACGATTTGTGCCGCTGCTCAGGACTCTGATCGCGTTTCCCGCAGGAATTGTGAGGATGGACGTGAAACGCTTCCTCGTCTATTCAGCGATTGGAATCCTAGTCTGGGACATCGCGTTAGTCTATCTCGGGGTCCTGGCGGGCCAGAACAGCACTGCGATTGCCAACACTCTCCAGGCATACTTCCTCCCACTAGGAGTCGCGGCTCTCGTCATAGCTGGGATTCTGGTCTATCGCGAACTCCGAACCCAGCACGATTGATCGGAAACCGGGATCTGTGTCGCGAGGATTGCGCGATCAGAAAATTCTGGATTTTGCGGTTTCGCAGGATTTGCATGGAAATGAGGTCGTAGAGGGCTGGCTTATCCTGTGTTGACCTGTAGGATGAACATGTTCATGAGCAAGTTTCCGATTCCAAGCGATTTCCAAGGCACTCTGCAGGGGACAATCAGGCTTCTCCACACCGATCGCCTCGCGGCCCATGAAGAATACAGACTCTCGTACTGGTTTTGAATGGTCAGGGCCGAAGCTTTGACCGGAATGGTCTGGGAGGTCTATCGGGAGCCCTGACTTCCGAACGCGGTGCTGGCCTGAGCGATCCTCAGCAGGGCTTCAGGTGTTCTCGATTTTAGCTGGTACAAGTAGGAGGTCACGCCCTTCGCGACAAATCGTTTGATGAATTCTGTTCTCTGAAGATCTCCCTGCCTGTACCGGTAGTCGTTGTATACTGATTCTAGTACCGCCCAGTCCTCTTCCTGCATCTTGACCATTTTGGAGTAAGGCTCCCAGACCTTGCTAGCTTTATCTGCCATGTTCTATCGATTACTCCTGTTACGAGTACGAAGCAAGAGCTTGGCATTACGGGATGAAAAGATACTGTAACCCATGCGGCATAGAGCGACACGGATCGGGAAATGGGGCTGCACGTCAAAGCATTTCTTGATCCGCTGTTATGATCTGTTACTGGAAGTATCAACTAGGCGTAAGAAGGGCCCGTTCAACAAGTAGCAGAAACCAACCGCGGAGTGAATATGCGACACAGGATTACCCAGATGGAGGCGGGTTTATGGAGCCTATGGGTCTTTGCAATAATCACAATCCTAGTATTTTCCGGCAGACTGCAAGCCGTTGACGCGCAGTCCGCATTGCTGGTAAACCGGTATGATCTCGGCGGCCTCGGAACAGGTCTCATGCAGCTCTTCACCAGCTACGGCAGGGAACTAGTCTGGGGGCTACTCGTACTGATCATGTTTCTCTTCGGGAACCGGAACACGAAGATTCTAGCCCTTGAAATGGGAGTTCTATTTCTTCTCGGAGCCTTGGTCGGCGATCTCTCCAAGATTCTTCTGCCACGGCCCCGCCCATTTCCGACCGTCCCGGTGACGTTAAGGGTCCCGAACGAGACCAACTCGTCATATCCCTCAGGACACGCTCTCATCGTTTCCATAGGAGCCGCATTCTGCCTTGCCAGCTTCCGGCGAAGAATTGTTGCCTGGCTACTAGCGGTCGAGGCGGGGATCGTATGTTACTCACGCGTCTACCTGGGGGTCCATTATCCTCTCGACGTGGCAGGAGGCGTCTTACTAGGGATCGCAATCGCTCTAGTTGGGACGAGCCTCCTTAGGAAATATGTGCAGCCGCACCTCACCAGAACCGCAGAGGCGACGGAAAGAATCCTAGGGAAAGGGTACGTAGATCTCTGATGAGACCGACAGTCCCCAGTCAAGGCCGAGTCAGTGCTTCTTGACGTGACGCCGCAGACTTGTCTTCGAGGACTAGGTCGATTCGGGATCCTTTCGGAGTTTCTTCTTCTTCTTTCCAACCGATCGGTGAATGCCTTGGCGGGTCTGGAGATTGTTCATCTGCAGCACAGCCGCCAATTTGCGATTGTGAGAATGATACTTTGCTAGGTAGATGGTTACGCTGACTGCTCCTCCAGCGATGAGGCCGATATATAGAAAGGTGAGCGTTGATAGTGAGTCTGATGTGGTTGAGAGTGTGCCTGGGGCGGAGCCTCCAAAAACGTCTGACATGTAGGGAGCCCCAGATACCGCGCTCGTAAGATAGGGGAGTCCCCAGTTCGCCTCGATGGTGTGGAGGCTCGCGTAATCGTCGTAGTTCTTGTTGGTCGAGACGTAGCCCTCCTTTATCATGCTTCCATACTGTATGTTGGGTGAGGGGTCGTACTCGTCCCACCAGATGTAGAGCATTGTCTGATAGGAGGTGGTTGTGAAGACTGACGAAGCGAGTAGAGAGCCTGAAGCTGGGTTTGAGAGAGTGCCGCTTCCTATGAGGAGGCTCTTGAGATAAGAATCTCCCGTCGAAATACTGTTATCGTGCATGTTGTGGTTGTCTGTCGGAGTGTACCAGAGGAGGTTTGGCGGATTTGCAGAGTTGGCTGCTGCTATGAGCGTGGTCGTGCTAACCGATGAGCTGGTGAAAATGTTGGGACTGTTGGTATCGCTTGCAAAGCCGGTGAACGGGAAATGGTCATTCCCCCTCGGGCAGCCGCTCTCGCAGTACGCCTGCCAAGTGAGCCCTGCCGACTGCATCTGATCCACGAGAGTAGAACCGGATAGACAACAAGAGTACCCGTCGCCGACCCCGTAAGTGTCGCCGGAGATTAGGGCGACGTAACATGCTGCCGAGCAGCCGCTAATAGAGGAGGCAGCGCCATAGCTGTGATAGTTGGGGATGGTCGAGCTGAGGAGGAGTAGGCTGCAGAGGAAGGGCGTGGTCCCTGTTGGACATCCGGCTGGATTGCCGTTTCCAAGAACGTCTGGATAATTCTGATTCTCCATGGCGATTATGACAATATGGTCGAAGCTGCTGCTGGCTGGGGTGGCTGATGCCGTTGCTGGTAGGGAGAGAAATAGGATGCTGATTGAAAGAGCTGCAAGGGCCCAGGCTATGCTTTGCCGGTCCGGTTTTCGGAACATTCTCAAGCCTTCTTAACTCAACGTGTTCAGGCTCCCTTCGTTATCAGCGAGGGATCGTCTCGGTGATGGAGCGAGGAAACAGCCCCCTCTTCACGAAGGCGGCGCTCCGCTTGTCGTCATCTATGACGGCTTGGATAAAAAAGAATCCTGATACTCTACGTGGCTATCTGCAATTCTCTCTTGGGGTTTGGTCCCAGGAAAAAAGGTACTGAGGATTCTTGTCGCTAGTTTCATTCATCTTAACAGAGAATCTATGCTTGGTTGAGGTGGTTGAGAGGGAGCTCCGGTTGGATTCTAGGGTCAGCACGGGACCTACGGCTGGGCATGGGTCCGCTTCAAAGATTGTTATCATGGTCCAGTCGGTTGTCATTCTCTCCCTATCATTTTGGTTTGTGGAGGAGTATCTGAACAACAAGTACCTAGGCGAATATCTCAACGGCGTCTTCCAGGCAGACGGTCTGATAATGGGAATGCTGGGGACACTACTATTCATCGGTTCAGTCTCAAGTCTAATGCTCATGAAGAGGAGGCATGGAGAGAAGAGGATTGAAGAAGTTTCTCTAGAAGTCACACCTGCCGCTCCAAAGATCAAGGGAGCGGTCGTGACGAGTGCGAAGCCGTTTGAAGCGAGCACCAAGCCGAACATGGACTTTCATCCAGTCGTGGCGGCCTTGAAGGCGGACATGGCTGACAGGCGGATGAGCTTTGGTTCCGTCATTGGCACCGGGACTCAGCAGCCAACGACAGGTCCTGTCTCCAGTGCCGAAGCCCCAAGAACATCGGTGCTCGACCAGCTAACCCCGAATCGTCAAGCGCCCATGACAGGTCCTAGGCCAGGGCAGACGGCGCTGCCTTTTCCTCAACGCTCATTGCACGATCTCAGGCCTCAGCCGCCGACAGGGCCGAGGGTTGAACAACCGGGAGCACAATTGGGTCAAAAATATCCGCCCGCTCCTAGGCCGCAAGAACCAGTCGGGTCAAATGTGCTTCAGCCTTCTCAGACAACAACACCGCAGATGCCGACCAATGTTACGACTGTCATAACTGGAATTTTGCCGGCTCAAAAGAAGAAAGAAGATCCCTCAGCCAATCCAGAACAGAAGTCTTCTCCGTAGCAGAAGCTTCCGAATCCCCATTCTAGTTGTGGGGATAGATGCGGCGAAGCAAGAAATACGCGTAGCTAGATTCATATTTTCATGCAGACAGGTTTCGACGGTCTCACTAGACCGATCAAGAAGCTCCTCGAGGCTAGCTGAGGATTGGCAGGTACGGCTTCGCTCTTGGCTGAAAAAATTTCTTCCAAGAATGCGACAGTGTGCGTCATCGGGTTAGGGTATGTTGGTGTACCTCTCGCTGTTGCGTCAGCCCAGGCGGGCTTCAACGTCCTCGGCGTCGATGTTGATGCGAGCAAGGTGGAGCAGATCAACAGGGGCGTCTGTTATGTTGAGGACAAGTACAGTGAGGATCTCCTGCCCGGGCTAGTAAGCTCTGGCAAGATCAAGGCCTACTCGAAACTGTCGGAGGCGGTGCCACAATCTGATATCGCGATCGTCTGTGTACCGACGCCTCTGAAGAAGGATGGAGACCCCGATCTCTCGTTTCTAAAGTCGGTCGCCAAGACCCTGGCTAATCAGCTCACGGATTACAAGCTGATTATCGTTGAGAGCACGAGCTATCCTGGTACTACTGAGGAAGTGTTTCGGCCGCTACTTGAGCGTGGGGGGAGGAAGGCTGGGGTCGATTTTGCTCTCGTCTATTCTCCGGAGAGGATTGATTATGGGAATGCTTCGTTTGGGATGAGGAGTATTCCGAAGGTTGTCGGTGGAGTGGACGAGGAGTCTACGCGGCATGGTTCTGGGTTCTACAGCGCGATTCTTCAGGCGAAGGTCGTGGCGGTTAGTGGGCCTTCTGTTGCGGAGGCGACCAAGATGCTGGAGAACGTGTTTCGCTATGTGAACATCGCATTGGTCAACGAGCTGGCAGTACTTCACGAAACGCTGGGTGTAGATTTTATCGAGGCCATCGATGCGGCGGCGACGAAGCCTTTCGGGTTCATGGCTCACTATCCTGGGCCGGGGGTCGGCGGGCATTGTATTCCGAAGGATCCATTCTACCTGGTCTACAGGGCGAAGAAGGCAGGTTTTCCTCTGCGGATGGTCTCTGCCGCGGAAGTGCTGAACAATGGAATGCCCAAGCATACGGTCGAGAGGTTGCTGAAGACTCTCCGGAAGCTGAAGAAGAACCCGCGGAAGGCGAGGGTTGCGCTCTGGGGTCTCTCGTACAAGGGAGGTGTCAAGGATACGCGGAGGAGTCCGAGTGTGGACCTGTTGAAGATCTTCCAACGATTCGGGGTCAAGGCAACTGTTTTCGATCCGTTTGTGGAGACGATCAAAATCGGCAGTGTTCACTATGCGTCTGCGGGATCAATGCTGGACTCGGTCAAGGGTGCAGACGCAATTGTGATCGCGACCAACCACGCCGAGTTTCGACAGGTCGATCTCTCCGAGGTGAAAGCTAAGATGAATGCCAATCCTATCCTCTTCGATACGAGGAACCTTCGAATCAGGAAAGAGTGTGAGGATGCGGGCTTCACATACCTCGCGACCGGACGACCCTGACGTGTTGACGATAGGTCAGAATACAGTTGAAGCTGGCAAGTTTCGATGTTGAAAGACGTCCATAGGATTCTTCCTCAGCTCGTAGAGGACAAGAACTAGTGCTGTTGCTCCAACAATCCGTATGACCAGGCTCGTCAGAACCGGTCCGTAGAAAGCGACGATGCCGGGGAAGGGACCGCTTTCTGGGGAGGATGACCAGTAGGCGAGCGTGTCGGCGAATTGGAGGAGTCCAACCACGAGAATTGTCTGTCTGAGTCTCCCTCGCATTAGGAACGGTATGACTGCCCAGAGGATATAGTGGGTGTAGACGATTTTCAAAGGGATGAGCCACGCGACCAGTCCGAGTAGGACCACGTCGATCAGGCTGAGGCTCCTAGCCTTCGTCCAGACGGTTCCGAGGATTATCGTGTAGAGGGTGGCGGTTGCTGCGATCCAGACCTGGTTAGTGAACAGGTCTGTGGGTGTGAACTGGAGTGTTGCGGGTAGGATTCTGTTGAGTAGGTTCATGATCGTGAGGGTTGTTCCGTTTCCCTGGTTGGTGAGGTTGAAGCCCAGTATGGATTGTTGATAGCCGGGAATTGCGAGGGGGAGGATGAGGCCTAGGAGAGTGATGGTGGTGGTTGTGGCGAGAATTGGCAGCGTCTTGTGTAGGCCTTGGGTTCGTACCAGCCAGACTAGTACGAGGGTTAAGGCGAGGATGGGATGGATCTTGAAGATGGTGGCTGTTGCAAGGAGGGTTGTTCCCATAGAGTATCGATTCTTGCCTAGTGCGAGGGCAGAGAGGCCTATTATGGGATAGCCGAAGGTGTCGCTGTGGAAGAAGAAGAGGGGGGAGGTGCTGATTGCGGGAAGGGAAAGGAAGAGGCTTGAGGGGATGAGCGCTTGTAACGCGTTGTCCGTTCGGTCTCGGATTGCTCGGTAGATGATGAGCGCGACCGCTGCGTCGGCGAAGAGACCTAGGAGTCTGATCTGTTGGCTGATAATGTCGAGGGAGGATTGGGGTGCGAAGAGGCTGGTGAACTGGATGATTCCTGAAACCGTCAGTAAGAGGAGTGGCGGGTAGGGCGAGGCCCATGGCTGGGTGGAGTACGGATTCTGGCCGTTTAGGAGCATCAGACTCTTCGGAATGTCCGCGCTGACAAGATCAGACCCGCCGCTGCTCTGCTGGATCAGAATGTAACCGTGAAAGATTACGAGGCTGATGAGACTGGTGAGGACTAGGGGAGAGGCTTGGGTGAGAAGGAAATTGACTCTTTCGTCCATAGGACGCCGCTTTAGCCGGCCGAGCGAGAGCATTTTCGAGAAAACGGCGGGCCATGGGTGACTACATAGGTTTTCAGCGAGTCGAGAAGGGCCTCCCTGAGGGGTTGTGCACACGTGTGCATACAAGCCCAGATGTAACTTGTGGAGACCAATCAGGTCCGAACCGGCTATTTCTGTATAGCGCGAGATAGCGCTAGCGAAGAATTCGCTGCTAGTGCTTTATTAAGTTGCAATGTGAGTGACAATGCGGACGGTTATTGAGAAAATTAAGCGTTTATTCTGTCCTACTCGCAATAATGATTGTATCATCAGTCTGGCTTCATAGCTTTCCTCATGCTTACGCTCTGGCGAATTATGCGCCAGGAGTAAAGGCAGGTGACGAGATAACCTATGGAAAGTTCAGTGTGAATAACACCACGCCATATCCTCCCTTTCCTGGGAACGTCAGCTCGCTGGCCATTCAGGTGAAGACCGTTGACACTCTGACAAATACTGTGACCGCAGTGCTAGTTACAACTTACAGTAACCGTAGTCAGACGAACGCGACGTTGACGGGGACCACGGACACGGGACAGGGAAACCTCGCTCCATATTTGATTGCTGGGGGCCTGACTGCTGGGGACTCGCTTTTCAAGAATCCTGGTTACCTCGGCGTCTCCGTCAATGAAACCGTCAACGAGGTCTACGCTGGCGCGCTACGAACTGTAAACGTGCTAAACATAACGTATCAAGCGACATACGTAACACTGAAGGCCGCATACTACTGGGACGCCAAGACTGGATTATTGGTCGAGGCGTACCAGAACGCGAACTACACCTCGCCATCTGGTTTCACGATTACCCAAATCTTTTTCGAAGCAACGGCGACAAACATCTGGACGCCCGATACTAGTCCGGACTTCTCCTTCGACGCGTCAGCTCAGACGCCTGGCCCGCACCTCGGCGAAACCACGAGCTACCGATTGGATCTGGCGAGTCTCAACCAGTTTACCGGAACCATCGGCCTTAGTCCGAATCTCTTGGGCACTCTTCTATCGCATCCACCTAGCGTGACAATCAGCTCGACGAGTCTAGCTGTGTCGTTGAGCAACCCGATGGCAACATCGGTTCTGACGGTCGCGTCAAATTCTTCAACGACCATAGGCACGTATTTGATTAGCGTAAACGCCACCTCTGGAGCGATAGAACATGATACTATCATCGCCGTTACCATAGCGCCGCCTGATTTCACCATCGACGCTAATCCTGGCAATCTAACTCTGTCTGAGGGATCTTCAAAAAGCTCAACGATCACGGTTGCGAGCAGGGGTCTGTTCACCGGAACAGTAACTCTGCAAATCCAATCATACGGTTCAATCACACCCACCATCACTCCATCCTTGGTAACACTCAATGCAACAAACGTGAAGGGTGAAGCGATCCTCAGCGTCGTCGCCAACGCTGGAGTTCCTCCTTCTGTAACTACGGTGTATGTTGACGCTGTAAGTGGGAGCATCTCACGGTCGATCTATGTTCAGGTCAACGTAACTGGACCCGACTTCCGTATAACAGCAACCCCTAGTTTCCTCAATTTCAAGGAGGGGCAGTCCGCAACCTCTACGATCACACTTACGAGCATCCTTGGCTTTGCAGGAAGCGTGACTCTATCAACCTCATTCTACGGTCCAGTGACAGCCTCTCTCGCGACCCCCGCGCTAGTCCTCACTGCGGGCGGAACTGTCAATACGACTCTTACAGTCTCGACGCCGGCAGCAGGTCCTCCGGGCGTCTATTCGGTCTACGTGTCTGGATCGAGTGCGAACAATATCTTTCGTAGTGCCTACGTGAATGTCAATGTCACTGGGCCCGACTTTAGATTCAGAAGCAGCAGTTACTTCATGACTCTTCAAACTGGCCAGACTGGAAACGCTACTCTGACCCTCTCTGCGGTCGGAGGCTTTTCAGGCGTGATAGATGTAAGCGCGAACAGTCAATCTGGACCGTTCACCGCCTCAGTGACTCCCCCCAATGTAACTCTAAACAACTCTACGCAAATCTCCTCCACGGCTCTTCTCGTCGTGGCTGTTCCCAAGGGAGTGACTCCGGGATACTATAGTCTCTCGCTATCGGCTACGAGCGGCAACCTGGTTCGGACCCTATACATGACTGTTCAAATAATCGGTCCAGACTTCTCACTCTCATTCAACCCTGGATTCCTCACCATTTCACAGGGCGGCTCCGGAAGATCGCAGTTGTCCTTATCAGGCATTGACAATTTCACTGGCAGCGTGAGTCTCACCACTTCCACACCTTTTGGCCTTCAGACTTTGATTACTCCGTCCAACGTGGCCCTGTCTCCGGGAGGTACTGCGAACTCGACGCTCACTGTCGATGTGCCACTTAGCATGAGTCCGGGCTATTACTTCCTCAACGTGATCGGCACGTCCGGGCAGATCCAGCATTCGAACTTCTTCCAAGTGCAAGTTGTTGGGCCTGACTTTTCCGTCTCTTCGTTCCCGCCCTTCCTTACTCTCCGTCAGGGAGAGACAGCTAATTCCACGATATCCTTGACGAGCTTTGACAATTTCAAGGCACCCGTCACAATCACCACGACAACATACTCTGGCAGTCGCATTTCTGTCTCGCCGAGCATCACGACTCTGATCCTGGTCGCCAACGGGACCGTTACTACAGTATTGACATTCTCCGCTCCCCTCACCATTCCGCCCGGGAGCAACTTCTTCCAGGTGACAGCGACCGGCGGGAATCTCACCCGGTCTACCTACGTACAGGTGAACGTTATCGGGCCTGACTTTTCTCTCTCAGTCTTCCCATTCTCGATTGGTTTGAAGCCTGGAGACTCAACGACGGCTACGGTGACCCTGAACAGTCTGGATGGGTTCAGCGGGAACGTCACGCTCTCGACGGTCTCGACTCTAAACGCGACTCTCAACAACCATCTGATGCATCTCGTTGCAAACGGAACGGCGACGACGACTCTAACGATCCAGGTGCCGCAGACTCTCCAGGGAGGTGGCTATTATGTGATGGTGAACGCTACGAGCGGTTTCACAACTCATACCTACTTCGTCAACGTCCAAGTTATCACACCCGATTTTGCTCTCCAGGCAAATCCGTTCTCGCTGCAGGTCAAGCCCGGGTCGTCTGCTCAGTCGACGATCGCGATAACGAGTCTCAACGGATTCAACGGCACTGTCACTCTCTCAACCTTCCAATTCGCATCGTCAGGTATCGACTCGACCCTGAGCGAATCCAACGTCACCCTTACAAGTGCGAGGTCTGCTTCGGTGACTCTAACAGTCACGGCAAGCCCGTCTGCACCGTCACAGTCCTTCTATCTGAACATCCAGGGTATCCATGGCAATGTAACGCGGTACACATATGTATTCGTCAGCGTTACGAGTCCTGATTTCTCCCTGTCATTCAATCCACCGTCCACTTTACTGGTTAATCCGGGAGGATCCGCTCAGTCGACGATTACCCTAACTAGTTTTAACGGGTTCAACGGTACTGTTACTCTCTCAACCCTCGGATTCTTCTCAGGTGTCAACGCAACATTGAGCAGTCGTAACGTTACGCTTACGAGTGGTGGTTCTGCGACGGTTACGCTAACTGTCTCAGCAAGCCCGACCGCCGTCTCGCAATCCTCGTATCTGAGTGTTCGGGGTACCAGCGGTAACCTAACGCGGTTCATATCGATCTTTGTCATCGTAACTAGTCCTGATTTCTCGCTCTCATCTAGTCCCACGTTCTTGAGTATTCCTCGGGGAAGCTCCTCCAACAGTACCTTGACGATCAGCAGCATCAGTGGGTTTAGCGGGAACGTCACTCTAAGCGCGTCTATAGCTGTGCCAGGATTCAATTCTACATTCACATCAACGATCTCCGCCACTCTCTCATCAACGGTCGTTTTCGTCGCTTCAGGAGGACCGGCTACATCCGACATCTCGATTGTCGTGCCCTCATCGACTGTTCCAGGTTTCTACGGAGTCATCCTCCAAGCTACCAGTGGGACAATCGTGCGAACTCTCTTCATCCAGGTTCAAGTGACCGGAACCTCGTTCGGTCTACGTCCGGACCTCTCCTTCCTCCAGCTCAACGCGGGAACAATCGGTAACACCGCGATATTCGTCACCGCTCTGAACGGGTTCAGTGGGCCAGTCAGCCTCTCAGCGTCCTCATCCCCGGCCGGGTTGAACGTGACTCTGAATCCAGCGACCGTGACCCTCAACTCTACAGTCGTTTCGACTAGCGCTCCGCTGACGATCAGAGTCCCGGCCCACCCCGTCGCAGGGTACTACCTAGTAACTGTGACCGGTTCTGGTAGCGGCCTTAACGTGACAAGCTTTGTGACAGTCTTTGTGACAGCGTTCGATTTCTCGCTAAACGCCCAGCCCGGATCACTGACTGTCTTCCAAGGCTCTTTCGGCGCTTCCACTATAACTATCACCAGTCTCAACGGTCTCAGCGGGTTCGTGGATCTGAGAGCATTGCTCCTCCCACCGACTCTGGGAATATCCGTGTCGCTTGGATCAGGCATTCCCTTCGTCCAGAATAATCAGACAGTCTCAACATCGTTGACTGTCTCAGCGTCTCCAACGGCTGCTATAGGCAACTACACAATCGTGCTCGTCGGTAGCTTCAACACACCATCAGGCACTCCTGTCGGACACGCTCTCAACGTAACGTTCACGATAGCGCCAGCGCCTGATTTCGCGGTCATAGCCAACCCACCCACCATTTCTATCGTTCAAGACTCATCCGGCAGCTCTACCCTCAACGTAACTAGCTTGCACTCCTTCGCAGGCCCGATCACTCTCACCAGCACAATGTCGCTCCAGGGTCTAACCGCTTCTATCACAAACAGTACGATAGCTGTAACGGCAGGGAGAACCACGCTTACCGTTCTTACGGTCTCTGCAGGCACTAATGTTGTAGGCTACTTTACGATTACCGTGACGGCTGAAGGTGGAGGAGTTGTACACTCGATCATTATTCAGGTCTATGTGGCGGCCAAGCCTGACTTCACCTTATCGGCCAGTCCATCTTCTTTGACGATTCAGGCGGGTTCTTCCGGCGCGACAGTCATGTCGTTGGCAAGCCTGAACGGATTCGTGGGTCCTGTCCAAATCTTTCCGCAAGTTTCTGCGGCTGGAGTATCATTTGCGCCAAACGTCTCTACTGCCTCATTGTCGGCTGGAGGTACAGCTAGTATGACGATCACTATTGCGGTTGGAATGACTGCGAGTTCAGGAACGTACATGGTCACGTTTATTGGAAACGCGACGACCGGGTCGCACTTGACGAGTCTACTCCTGACGGTTCTGCCTCCGCCAGACTTTACCTTGACACCGAGCACGCTAGGGCTCACATTCGCGGCGGGAACCTCAGCCAGCCTCAACATCGCCATCTCTCCAACCAACGGGTTCAATGGCGCGGTTGCACTCTCTTCAAACGCTCCTTCAGGATTCACGAGCACCTTCAGCCCCAACCCGGTCCTTGGAGGCTCAGGGACATCGAACCTCACCTTGTCTGTGTCCTCGACAGTTGCTGTCGGAAACTATACTGTGATTGTGACGGGGATTGGTGGCTCGTTCAGTCACACAGCCTCGATTCATGTGACGGTATCTGCTGCGTCCAAGGTTACGTTGACGGTGTCTCAAGTCTCCTGGACCCATAGGCTTAGTCTGAGTAAGAGTGGTGGCATGGAGACGTGGACGATGCTTGTGAAGAACACGGGCACGGTCCCGGCCTACTTCCAGATAGCTACGGCAGGTAACTCCACTAGCTCGGCCCAGCCTTTCTCAGTGAAGACTCCGGTAGCTGTCCTCGCTCCCGGAGCGTCCATGACAATCACTCTATCTCAGCCTTTCACAAACGCGAGCATCGGGTTGAAGTATAGTTTCGCCGTAAGTCTCATGTATGGCTCCGGTACCTACGCATCAGGGAGCATCATCAGCCCGTCAACCATTCTCGTTACAAAGGGCACGTTCAGCATCGTCCGTTAGCTCGTCGTCGCGGGGTTTTCGGGGGTCCAAGTTCTGCCCATGAATTATTTCCGTAGAACGAGGCGTGTGCGGGCTCTGGATTAGTCTCTATCGTGGACTCTAGGGTTGAATGAAAGACTGGCTTAGAGAATTAGAAGAGGGGTTTGGTCCTCCAGATTCAGTCTAGTGCTTTTCCACTACTGGCCGTTGAGTACTGCCAGGAACGGGTCTGTCTGGAAGGTTCCCGCTTCGACCGCATAGTTGCCAGTGAAGAGGATCCATAGAATTCCTGCTCTAGCTGTCGCCTCGAAATAGTCGCCGAACTGGGGAACGGTGAAGGATCCTCCGAAGCCGTTACTGAGGATGTAGTCGTACATGTTAGGGTCTGCATTAGGCTCGTCCGAGGCCGTCGTGACGCGTTGTTGGTGGAATGTCCTTGCGAGGTTATTTGACATGGACCCGACTACATTGATCCTGTGATTGAACGGGTCGTACTGGGTTGTGTAGTATACGACGTAGACTGTGCCTGTCTGGGAGTCGACTGTGACGTAGGGCTGATCGTTGACGGCAGGGTTTGAGAGGATAATGGGCGCTGACCAAGACGTGCCATTGTTTGCTGATTCGCTGAAGATTATTGCTGATTGGCCGCAGTTTCCAGGATTGTCTGCGGCCACTGGAACGATCTGGGCCGAGACCGCGTAGTAATGGCCAGCTGTGCATATGCTAGTTGTGAAGTAGAGGTTGTTGGACTTTGGGCTCGGGTCTGTCGAGATGCTGATGAGTCCTAACCCTGTTCTGAACTGTTCTGTGGCCCAACCTATGACAACCGTGTCTGCCGGAAGAGTTGTGCCGCGGCCCATGTAGCTGAGAATATTGCTGGGCGGGCCGAAGCTCGTTCCGCCAGGGGGTGAGCTGCTTACTCTGCAGTTTACAGGACCAAATGTGAAGAAGGTACCGAAGTTGCACCAGGCAACATACACGTTTCCACTCTTGTCCACAACGGGCGTCGTCCATGCTACGAACAGGTCACCTCCTGATATTGTGACGGGTCCCTCTGAAAGCATGGTGCAAGCGGCGAGATTGCCGTCGCATCGGGCTAGGAAGCTGGAACTGAATCCGAACCGGGAGAAGTGGTCCCATCCTACGTAGACGGATCCATAGTAGGGCGAGGATGGGTCACGGTCGACCGCGATTCTCTCCTTGTCTTCGAGGCTATAGACCGGGAAGGCAGTCTCTCCGTTGACGAAAGCCGTGTCCCAACACGGGTTGTTGGTAGGGTCGTAGATCGGGGTGGCGCAGGAGACGTTTGGATTGAACAGGTTGGCGTTTGACTTTGCGATCATTACCCCATTGCCGAAAAGGCTGTCGAAGGAGCTGATTGCGAGTGAAGCATAGAAGAAGTTGCCATCAATGGTCGGAGCTAGTGACGGGTCTCCCCACGGAGTCAAGAGGACTCCGCTTGCGTTGAGGTTAGGTAGGCTGCCGCCCTTGGCAACCGACATGCCTCCGTCGTTTGATACTGTGAACCCGCTGAGTGACACAGGGATTGTAGTACCGCACTCGGCTGGGAAAAATGGGCAGAAGAAGAATTTGCCGTCGTTGAAGCCGCCAACCACATGGTTCGAGTTATTCGGATCCACCGCGACACTTGTTTCAGACTGTGGGAAGTAGCTGCTGTCATTTATGAATCGTAACGCATTCTGGTGTATCGTCTGAAGATTCGAAGGATTGGTGGATTGGGACGGCGACGATGACGCGGTCCGGACGTTGAGCTGCGCTGCGGCTACCGCGATAATGCTCGCAGACGACAGAGGAGCATGGAATCTGGCGGCCGGGCCTGGATTATACGATGTCATCGTAGGGCCAGAATTGGTCGTGGTGCTAACTGGTGTGAGCGACGGGAGTACTATAAGTCCGGTGATTATGAGTATGAGATACTTCGTGACTTTTGGAATTATCATAACTGCCTTCAGATGGAACCTGCGATCGGAGTAGTATTTAGCATGCTGAGAATAGTGGTCGCTCGTCAGAACGCTAGATATCATACGTCCATCCTTTGATGGAGTTCGGACGAAGATATTCCTGGTGGGCTGCTTGATGGTTGGTCCCCGAAATCTATTCGTTGGTGGGAGGATTGTCAAAATGTCCTGGGGGAGTGAGTGATCTTCTGATTGCGTGGAAGACGCCTCTCGGCTCTATGAGGCTCGTGAAATGCATCGCGGGATATAGTCAGATAGCCTTCGTGACCCTATGAATAAATATTCAGGGGTTCCGCTCGCTGGATCGTATGCGAGCCGAAGTCCGAATGCTGACTGTACTCATTTTCGCTCTGATGGTTGTATCAACATCGCAAGTGGCGAGCTTGACGAACGGTTCGGCGAATGGGTCCGCGAAACCTGTAGGAGTGGCTCAGGCGACGACTGTGGCGCCGAGCGGTTCCTACTTCGACCATGTCGTGATCATATTGATGGAGAATCAGGGGGTCTACGACATTTGTCGTTCTAGCCCACCTCCCTGCTCGACTAGTGGTCCGGCTCCTTACATGGCGGGGCTAGCGAATGCATACGGGATCGGATCGCAGTATCTGTCGCTGATCAATACTAGTCAGCCTAACTATGTTGCTCTCATTGGCGGATCGACTCTCGGCTGTAACTCATCGGGTTGTCCCACGATAACTGCGCCGAATCTTGTTGACCGGTTTGAGGCTGCGGGTCTAAGCTGGAAGGGATATTTTGAGAACCAGAACGTTGCTGCGGGTTGTGACACTAGTTCTCATGAGCCGTATGAGCCGATTCACAATCCGTTCACACCTTTTCAGGACATCACAAGTAACACTGCTCGCTGCAACCAACTGGTTCTTGCGAATCCCAGTACATGTGGTAGCGTCACTGATTGTGTTCTGATTAACGATCTCAACTCTGCTTCCGCGCCGAACTTCATGTGGCTGACGCCGAACGATTGTAATGATATGCGGGGTGCGAGTGGAATCTGCTCCTCGTCGATAACCATGGGAGATAATTATCTGAAGAGTCTTGTTCCAGGCATTCTGAACAGTAACACTTTCAAGAGTGGACGGTCGGCGCTGTTCATTACCTTCGACGAGGGTAACGGCTACTGCCCGCTGAACGGTAGTAGTGAGAGTTGCGTCTACTCGGTCTGGGCGGGGCCGGCGGCTAAAACCAGCTTCGGCACGTCGAATCTCTACAACCACTATTCGTTTCCGAAGACTGTGGAGGTTAACTGGAACTTGGCGAGTCTGAGTACGGGTGACGGTAGCGCGAAGGCGATGACAGAGTTCTTGAACCCCACCTCGCCTCCTCCCGACTTCACAATCTCTGTGAATCCGACCTCGCTTAGCATCAACGCCGGATCAGCGTCTACCTCAACGATCACCTTGACGAGTATCAATAATTTCGCGGGAACCATAACCGTGTCCTCAACTGGCTCTCCCGCTGGGCTAGGTCTCTCAATCAACCCATCAAGCGTCTCCCTCTCGTTAGGGGGAACTGGCACTGCGACTCTGACGATCTCAACACAGTCTTCTACACCTGCGGGAAGCTATACTGTGACGGTCACCGGGTCGAGCGGGACCCTATCGCACTCGACAAGCATCCAAGTCTCGGTAGTGCAATCTGCGCAGCCGGACTTTTCGATCACTGCAAACCCGGCTTCGATTACGCTACAGCCCGGAACCAGTGGGAGCTCTACCGTAACGGTTACGAGTCTGAATGGTTTCAGTGGAACTGTAGCGCTGACGGACAGTATTTCTCCGGCGACAAGTAATCCGCCTGTGATCTCGTTGAGTAGTTCTAGCCTCACCTTGTCTTCGGGAGGCTCAGCCAGGTCGACTCTCACAATTGCGACATCGTCCTCTACGACCTCAGGCTCTTACACAGTCTCGGTCACTGGGACGAGTGGTAGTCTCTCACACTCTGTCAGTCTCGCTCTGACGGTCTCACAGAGAGCCGACTTCACTCTCGCGTCCAGCGGCGCGACAGTCAACATACTATCCGGTTCCTCGGGATCATCAACCCTTACTGCGACGAGTCTCGGCGGGTTCTCAGGGACAGTCTCCCTATCAGTTGCTGCTGGAACCGGCTTGACGGCCACGGTCAGTCCGGCGAGTCTGGTTCTCGGCTCCGGCGGAACCGCCACATCAACGCTCACGGTAAGCTCCGACACTATCGGCAACTATACGGTAGCAGTTACAGGAACGAGTGGTTCGCTCGCGCACTCCGTTTCTATCCTCGTCATCGTATCCGACTTCTCTATCTCTATCAGCCCGTCGTCCCTGAGTCTGCCGCGAGGCACTTCCGGAGTGAGTCTAATCACGCTGACGAGTCTGAACGGGTTCACTGGAACTATAAGCCTCTCGGCAGTAGTCTCACCGACGTCCGGTCCGAGGACATCATTGAGCAGCTCCTCAGTTGCTCTGACATCCGGAGGGCAGGGAACTTCGACGCTCAATGTGAGAGCGACGCACAAGACACCGATCGGGGGATACACCATCACCATTACAGGAACAAGCGGCTCGCTCTCGCACTCCATTACATTAACCGTCAACGTCACCTAGTCCCTATGCTCTAACGAGAGGCATCGCCAGAATATCCTTCGCAGAGTATGCGAGTCAGGACCAGACCAGCTGGGTCCAATGACAGGGGCCGGGAAGCTGAGATTCCCTTTGTTTATATTTGAACCGTGAAAGGATAAATTCAACGTCGGAGTCTGAGGGAGCCCGGGAATCGGTTGAAAACCGTTCAACTCGTTCTATTGCTATTGATTCTCGTCCCCGCGGTTGTAAACCTGGCGACTCCGATCTATAACATGGTAGACCCGACGCTGGGAGGACTCCCGTTTTTCTACTGGTTCCAGATCCTCATGCTCGCATTATCCACTCTCCCGTATCTAGCGTTTACAGCAATTGAGAATAGGAGATCACGAGCGACCCCTTCCGTGCCGCATGGAGGACGCTAGCTCTTGGTTGATTCTACAACCATAATCGCTGTCTTCGTCGCATTCTTCGCCGTCTTTGTCTTCCTAGGATTCTATGGCTCGCGTTGGAGAAAAGGAGACTTATCCCAACTGCATGAATGGGCTCTCGCGGGAAGGAGATTGGGCGCGACCCTCGCCTTCTTTCTTCTTGGGGCCGACATCTACACAGCCTACACATTTGTGGCTGTTCCCTCCAGCCTCTACGCTAAGGGAGCATTGTACTTCTTCGCGGTCCCCTATGTCGCCATGACCTTCGGCGTGGCGCTCGTTTTCATGCCCAGACTCTGGACTCTAGCAAGGAAGAACGGATACATTACTGGTTCAGATTTTGTCAGGGACAAGTTTGGCAGTCGTGTCCTTGCTATCCTCATCGCGATAACGGGTATTGTGGCGCTTCTACCGTACATTGCGCTGCAGATTGTGGGTATGCAAGCAGTCTTGGCTGCAATGCTTCTGCCGGTCGCAGGATCCAATGCCGCTACAGTCGAGGAGATCTCTCTCGTTATCGCTTTCATCATACTCGCGGCTTTCACTTTCACCAGTGGGCTTCGGGGGGCAACTCTCACTGCTGTTTACAAGGATATCCTGGTCTGGCTTACTGTGATCGTTGTAATCGTCTCCGCTCTCTGGAGCATTGGCGGGTTCGGTCAGGCGTTCGCGAACGTTCCAAAGTTACCTAGCTCCCCTAACTTTCTCACCGTCTCATCATCTTTCGTCCCAGGTTACATGACGCTCATCCTCGGCAGCGCACTCGCCCTCTACCTCTACCCACACGCCGTGAATGGTGTGCTCAGCGCCGAAAGCGAACATAAACTTCGGTTGAGCACTTCAATGCTCCCTCTCTATGGTCTCGGACTCGCTTTCTTGGCGCTCTTCGGAGTGCTGGTTTACTCATTTCCCTCCGCCATGACCTTTC
>WNGL01008678.1_pt1 | contig 19024 bp, 18 predicted proteins | sample 5400591 | NCBI WGS metagenome assembly WNGL01 (sample SAMN13153377, study PRJNA577476) | soil metagenome | isolation source: 80 cm soil or saprolite under Garry oak tree replicate 1 | place: USA:California | collected 2016-06-15 | reverse complement strand
CACGACCTACACCAGCCTCGAGAGCTTCAGCGCCGGCACCGGCCAGGAGGCGAACGGCATCCGGATCTCCCACCAGACCTGCATTCCCACCATGGACGTTCCGGGCGACTCGCCGACGACGGTCCCTCCGCAGTATCTGGCTCTGGCGGCCGGCTGTCCGGCGATCGATGCCGGCGCGATCCTGCCCAACATCAACGATGGCTTTCGCGGAAGCGCACCGGACCTGGGCGCCTACGAGGACGGCCAACCGCTGCCCACCTATGGTCCGCGTCCGGACGCCACGTCTCCAGGTGAGGACGACGACGACGATGGGGACCATGACGGGGAACGACGACAATGACGATCACCGGCGTGCGCCGCAGCTTGTCTTCCATATCTCCAATAAAGGCGCCAGCCCCGGTATCGGTGAGGTGATCCGGTTCGAGCCCTGAGCCCTGTCGCCTCAGGCGCTTTCAGCCTCGGCCCCAGGGGTGGGGTCTGCGGTCGATCAGGCTGGCCCCAAGGAAGCCCCCTATCGTCCTCCCAACGTCCCCTCTCCCTTTGGCGCGTCCTGCCACCATAATGGCGTGTTCTGCTAATGATCCGGACCCTCCAACGGCCTAAGTTGCATGGAGTCTGAGGGAGCATGGAAATGAGTGAAACGGAGCAGGCGACGTCGATGGCGGCCAGGGCGACGGCAGGCACGTACGAGGCAAGAGCCTTTGCGGCCTCGGCCGCAAGCTCGGGGCTCGGGCCCGCTACCATCCGGCGGCGCGAACCGCGGCCGCAGGACGTGCAGTTGGACGTGCTCTTCTGCGGGGTCTGCCACTCGGACCTGCACCAGGTGCGGAACGAGTGGCAGAAGACCATGCCGACCGTCTATCCCTGCGTCCCGGGCCACGAGATCGTCGGCCGAGTGACGAAGGCAGGCTCGTCCGTCCGGAAGTTCAAGGAAGGCGACCTGGCGGCGGTGGGTTGCATGGTCGACTCATGCCGCACGTGCGCCGAGTGCCGGGATGGGCAAGAACAGTTCTGCGAGGGCCCCGCGACCTTCACCTACAACTCCCCCGACCGGCATCTCGGCGGCGTCACCTACGGGGGTTACTCCGACCGCCTCGTCGTCGACGAGGCCTTCGCGCTGCGCGTATCGGACCGACTGGACCCGGCCGGAGCGGCGCCGCTCCTGTGCGCCGGCATCATCACCACCTATTCGCCCCTGCGGCACTGGAACGTCCGCAAGGGACAGAAGGTCGGCGTCGTGGGCCTCGGCGGGCTGGGCCACATGGCCGTGAAGCTCGCCCGCGCGTTCGGCGCTCGGGTCGTCGTGTTCACGACGTCGCCCGGCAAGACGGAGGACGCGGTCCGGTTGGGCGCCCACGACGTGGTGGTCTCCAGGAACGCCGCTGAGATGCAGAAGCAACTGGGCAGCTTCGACTTCATCCTGGACACGGTTTCGGCGGTGCACGACCTGAACGCCTATCTGGACCTCCTGAAGCGGGACGGTACCCTGACCCTGGTGGGGGCGCCGGAGACTCCGATGCCGGTCGGGGTGTTCAGCCTCTTGTTCAGGCGCCGGCAACTCGCCGGATCGATCATCGGCGGGATCCGGGAGACCCAGGAAATGCTGGACTTCTGCGCGGAGCACGGGATCACGGCCGACGTCGAGGTGATAAAGGTCCAGAAGATCAACGAGGCCTACGAGCGGCTGGCGAAGGGCGATGTGAAGTACCGCTTCGTCATCGACATGGCCTCCCTGAAGTAGGGAGTATCTTCGGAGCAGGGCAATGACGAACCGGTTCCGCGTCGCTTCGACCCTCGCGGGCAAGCTCGAAGAGCTCGGCGTGCTCCCCGCGGATGTGTTGCGGCAGGCGGGCCTGCCGGCCGGTTTGTTCGACCAGGAGAGGATCCTCGTCAGCACCGAGGAGCTGTTCGCGCTGTATCGGGGGCTCGGGCAAGCCAGCCCCGACCCGGCCATCGGGCTCAAGCTGGGGACGGAGCCTCGCATCGAGCGGTACGACCCGATCGCCATTGCCGCCGTGTCGGCGCGGTCGTTCCGGGACGCCCTGCAGCGGTTGGCCCGCTACAAGCAGCTCACCTGCCCAGAGGAGCTACGCGTGGCGGAGCGAGGGGACGAATGCAGGGTGCAGTTCCGATGGCTGCTCGCGCAGGAGACGGAGCCTCCGGTACTGGTGGACGTGTGCTTCGCCCGGGTGCTGGACATCGCCCGCCGCGGGACGGGCGCGCCCGTCCGCCCGAGGCGACTCGAGCTTCGCGGGGCAACCGGGAGCCGCGAGACGTACGAAGCGCACTTCGGCTGCCCGGCGAAGTTCGATGCCCGTCAGAACACGATCGTGTTCGCCAAGGCGGACCTCGATCGACCCTTCCTCACGCACAACGCGGATCTGTTCGCGATCGTCGCGCCGCAGCTCGAGGCCGAGCTGAAGCAGGCGCTCGCTTCGAGAGCGATCGGCGAGCAGGTCAAGGGCATCCTGAAGCCGCTGCTGGCCGGACGGCGGCCGGGGATCGAGGACGTCGCGAAGCAGCTGGGCACGAGCCCACGGACGCTGCAACGGAGGCTCGCCGAGGACGGGGCGACGTTCCAGCACCTGGTGCAGGAGGCGCGCCGCGAGCTGGCCCGCCACTACCTGCTGCATTCGTCGCTCGAGCTCAACGAGACCGCCTACCTCCTGGGATACGAGGACGCCCATTCCTTCTTCCGGGCGTTCCACGACTGGGAGGGCGACTCGCCCGGCGAATGGCGCGCGCGTCACGCCCGCTCGCCGCGCTCGAGAGCCCCTTCGCCGGCGGTATGAGGCCAGCGACGAGGAGTACGCAGCCGCGGTGCGGCTGCGTTCGCAGGAGGCGAAATGAAGAAGCGCAGGCTGGGTCGCAGCAACCTGGAAGTGTCGGCCCTCGGGTTCGGCTGCATGGGATTGAGCTTCGGCTATGGCCCCGCCCTGGAAAAGCAGAAGGCGATTTCGCTGATCCGGGACGCGTTCGAGAGCGGGGTGACGTTCTTCGACACCGCCGAAGCCTATGGTCCCTTGAACGAGGAAATGGTGGGCGAAGCTTTGGCTCCGATCCGCGACCAGGTCGTGATCGCGACCAAGTTCGGCTTCAAGGATGGGGATTCCAAAGCGGGCATGGACAGCCGGCCGGAGCGCATCAAGTTGGTCGCCGACGCATCGCTCAAGCGGCTCAAGACCGACCGCATCGACCTCTTCTATCAACACCGGGTCGACCCGAACGTGCCGATCGAGGACGTGGCCGGCACGGTCAAGGACCTGATCCGCGAGGGCAAGGTCAAGCACTTCGGCCTCTCGGAGGCCGGCGTGAAGTCGATCCGCCGCGCGCATGCGGTGCAACCCGTTGCCGCGCTCGAGAGCGAGTATTCGCTGTGGTGGCGCGAGCCCGAAGCGGAAGTGCTGCCGACCTGCGAGGAGCTGGGCATCGGTTTCGTGCCCTTCAGCCCGCTCGGCAAGGGCTTCCTGACCGGCAAGATCGACGAAAACACCTCTTTCGACAAAGACGATTTCCGCAACATCGTCCCCCGCTTCTCACCGGAAGCCCGCAAGGCGAACCAGGCGCTCGTCGATCGGCTCGGGTCGATCGCAGCGGTCAAGCAGGCGACCGCGGCCCAGATCGCGCTGGCGTGGCTGCTGGCGCAGAAGCCGTGGATCGTGCCGATCCCGGGCACCACCAAGGGGCATCGCCTGAAGGAGAACGTCGGCGCTGCCGCCATCGAACTGACTGCAGACGATCTGCGCCAGATCGAAGATGCCCTCGCCCACATCAAGGTGCAGGGCGATCGGTATCCCGCGCACCTGGCGGCGCGCACCGGCAGATGATCCACGTCCTCATCACACGACAGCCAGGGAGCAGGGTCTCGAGGCGGCGGGGCTCTCCGGAGCAATAAGGTCGATCGGTTACCGACCCTCACGAGCGCTCGCCGCGAGCGAGCTGCCAGAAACCCCTGGGATCGAGGATCCTGATGCCTGGGACCTCCCCTGCCTCCAAGAGATCCTTGTCGCCGGTCACCAGAACGTCGGCGCCCAGCACGAGTGCTTCGCCCAGGATCACGGCGTCGTCAGGATCTCGGACCACCACGGGTGACGGGCTGGGTGGCGCATCCGCGAACGAGGCAGTGGCGCGAAGGAAGGTGGCGATCTCTCGCGCCGTTGCCTCGGGCACGCGGATCTTCGCTATCAGGGTGCGCGTCAGCTCCTCGATGACGGTAGTGGACAGGAGGAGCTCGTGCTCGGCCAGCACCGTTCGGAGGACGTCAGCGCACAACCCGCGGGTCGCGAACGCCGCCACGAGCACGTTGGTGTCGAGGAAGACCCTCACGATACGAGCTTGAAGACGTCCTCGTCGGTGAGAAGACCCTGGGCTTCCGCGAACGGCGCGACGCGGCGCCGCATCTGCTCGAAGAGGTCGATCGCAAGCTGCCGACGGAGCGCGTCACGAACCACGTCGCTCTGGCGGCGCCCCGAGAGCTTCACGACGCGTGCCAGGAGGCGGCCTACGTCCTTGTCCAGCCGGACGGTTATCGTTCCTTTCATGTAAGACAACGTACTACAAGGCCAGAGGCATATCAAGTACGGCGGATCTCTCCGGAGCCGAAGGTCAAGCCGGCTAGCGGCACGATGCGTTTGCCGCGTCCGGCAATCCCAGGAACGTGATCGTTGCGGGGGCGAACGTGATTTCGCCCGCCGCGGTTGGGACTCCCGATAGACGCGGCAGCTCGTCGTTCGGGCCCAGCGCGAGATCCCGGCCGTTCAACTGGACGACCTTGGCCTCAAGGCCTCCCGACAGGGTGTACCGCTCGGCGCGCGTGGGCACGGTCAAGGTCAGGGGCGCCGCGCGATCCGTGTTGATGGCCAGGAGCGCGACCCCTCCCGGCGCGCCCCGCAGGCAATGCGCGTAAACGTGGAGGCCGGCGCGAACGGGCGCGCCCGAGTCGAGCACCGTGGTCCCCATGAGCTTGCGCCAGAGCAGCGCGCCCCAGTAGTTGGGCTTCGGCGTGAGCGTGTGGTCGTCCAGCAAGCCGTAGTCGCTGGCCACGAGCGTGTTGTGGGCGACGACCTGCACGCCCTGCTTCGCGAGCCGTCCCGCCTGATCGAGGTACCGGAACGTATCCAGGAACCACGAGCCCCAGGGATTGCCGCCGCACGCGGCGTCGGCCGTTTCGGTGAGCCAGATCGGGGCGCCCGGCGCGAATTCGTCGCGCAGGGATTTGTAGAAGGCCAGCGTCCCGTCCGTGCGTGACAGCCACTCTTCCGAAAGTGCGTCCTCGGGAGAGACCTGCGGGATCGCGCCGCCCGCGCACCGCTTCGAGACAGTGCCGTAGTGGTGGTACGAGAAGGCGTCGAGGCCGGGACCAGCCGCCGTCAACAGGTCGCGCGTCTTGAGCGCGCGCGGCGAGGAAAGCCCGCTCTCGCGCGTCGTCTCGCCCACCGAGCCGGGTCCCAGGATCAGGAAGCCCGCTTGCTTCGCGAACGGGAGGAAGACCTTGAAGTCGCCGCCGTACGCGGCGGCGTCGTAGCCGGCCGGCGCGCCGCCGTACGCGGCGAAGTTCGGCTCGTTCATGAACTCCGCCGCCAAGATCTCGCCGCCCAGCGACTTCGTGTGCCCGAGGAACCGCCGCGCCTGGTCGGTGGTCCAGACGCCGGAGGCGTCCCGCGTTCCCACGCTGGTCGCGAACGACGTCACGATCCGTGCGTTCGCGGCGTGCGCGAACTCGATGACGCCCTTCCACTGCGCGCGCGTCAACACTCCGCCGAAGCCCGCCGGGGGCTGCTTCGGCGCTTCGTCGCCTTCGGGAAGGTAGGTGCTGTTCGCCCATGTGCCGCTAACCCGAACGTTCGCGGGTGCGAGCGCGGCGGCGAGCCTGCGCAACCGGGCGTTCGTCAGATCGATGGGCGGCCGATACTCATAGAGGTCAGGGTTCAGCCCCGCGGGGGTTCCGGAAGGCGCCGCGTTCGGATTCTGCGCCGCCGTCGACCCGTACGGCTTCCAGAACCTTCCGCCCGTGACCTCGACCATCTCCACGTTGTACGACTGGAAGCGCTCGTCGATCGTACCGACGCGAAGCATCCTCGAGGGGGCGAGGGCCGCGGACGATCCGCCGCGCGCTGCTCGCTCGCCTCCTGAGGAGCGTTCGCTCGCGCTCGGATCGCCCGTGGGCGGGGGGGCGTGGTCGGTGGCGGCCGGCGGACCGAGCAGCTCGGTGAGGACCGGCTTCAAGCCCTCGGCCCAGACCTCGTAGCCCTTCAGGCTCGGGTGCAGCCCGTCGACCATCATTCCTTCCAACAGGGTGCCGTTGGCATCGGCGAGCCTGGGGTTGACGTCGAGGAAACGGATCGACTTCCCGTCGGCCATCCTCGCGAGGTTGGCGTTGATGCGGGCGATGGTCGGCATCACCGCGGGATTGTCGTTTCGTGGGAAGATGGCGGTCAGGATGATCGTGGCCGCGGGCGCCTTTTTCCGGCAGGCGCCGACGATGGCCGAGAGGCCGCGGGTGACATCGGCCACCGTGCTCTCCTCGCCGGGCTCCCGGCCGACGTTGTTGGTGCCGGCCAGGATCACCATGACCTTCGGAAGGACGCCGTCGAGCTCGCCGTTCTCCAGGCGCCAGAGAATGTTCTCCGTCCGGTCGGCTCCCCAGCCGAAGTTGCCGGCGTTCCAGCCGTGGAGGCTCTTCTTCCAATGGGCCAGGAAGTCCGGATAGTCGAGGGCGCCCCAGCGGCGCGTGATGGAGTCGCCCAGGAAGTAGACGTCGATGCCGCCGCTCTTCGCCTTGGCCAGGAGCTGCTGGTGAGCGAGATGCGAGTTCCGGTCGGCTCTCATCCGCGGCTGGTCCGCAGGAGCCGGGGGCGGCGTGTGATGGATCAGGCGGTTCGCCCAGGCGATGAAGAAGCTCATGTTCGAGCGGTCCTCGTGCCCGCCGTCGTGCTGGCGCCAGGCCAGCTCGCCGTCGAGGAGGCCCGTGTTGACGAGCGGCATCTTCGCCACGCGATAGTCCTCGGTCACGCCCAGGTCGCGGGCGCCGAGCAGCCGGAACACGGGGCCGGCCGCCACCGTGGCCATGAAGCTGCCCTGCTGATCCAGCCAGTTCGCGTCGCCCTTCTCCGGGACGCCGTAGCTGATGAAGGTGGGACGCGGCGCGCAGAGGGCGATGAGCTCGTGCGCGTCGACCGGGATGTCGTTCGCGTTCTTGCTCCCGAACGACGCGTCCGCGAAGCGGACCGTCGACGATGAGCGAGGAGGGGCTTCGCCCCGACGAGCGGAAGACGCCTCGGCCGCGCCGTACTTCAGGAAGTTGCCGGCCATCCAGTGGTACGCGCCGGACCCCGTGAGGTTCTCCACCTGCTCCCCGAAGTTGCGGCGGTGCGGCTTGGCTCCGCCTTCGCCGGACGAGCCCACCAGGACCAGCGCGAATCGGGGCTCGAAGGCCATGGTCACGAGGGCGGCCTTGCCGTAGCGCGACACCCCTTCGATGCCCACGCGTTTGGCGTCGGCCGCGGGCAGCGTCTCCAGGTAGTCGAGCGCGCGGGCCGCACCCCAGGCCCACGCGCGCAACGATCCCCACTGCTCGGGCGTCCGGCGCTTGCCCTTGTTGATGAGCCCGATGATGCCCGAGGTGAGCCCGGCGCCGTTGTCGGCCTGGATGCTGGCGGTGCTGAGCGACACGTAGCCCCACCCGGCCGCGATGAGCTGGTCCGTGGAGGGCGGGGCGGCGGGCTCCTGGGCGCCCGGGAACCGCGGCAGCGGCTCGCCGGGCATGTTGCCCCAGCCGAACATCATCAGGACCGGAACCGGCCCTTCCGCGTTGACGGGGACGACGACCGCCATCTTGACGTCCACCGCGACCGCGGGATGGGCGGAGTTGTCCACGTGACCGATCACCCGCCGGGCCACGACCGGCTGGCCGCCGACCGTCGTCTCCACGGTCTCGGCCACCGTCCACGCGACCTTCGGCACGTCCTCGGGCACGCGGCCGTAGACCTCGCGCTCGAAGTCAAGGGTGATCTCCGGACGCCGCGTCTGCCACCACAGCTCCGCGGTCGTGACCTTGCGGCCGTCCTTCAGGGTCAGGGCGTCCGGCCAGTCAGGGTACGCGTTGGCCCGGGCGGGATCGTAGTTCGCCGCGCCCGGCTCGCCGGCGGCCGCGCGGCCGTTGGCGCCGGGCCGAAGCTTCGTGATACCCAGTTGCCTCATCATGTCGGCGTGGTCCTCGCGCGAGAGCTGATCCAAGCGCGCGCGCTCCTCGGGGCTGAGCAGGAAGGGGTTTGGCGGAGCGGAAGCCGATGGGGCCGGGGACGGTGGCGCTTGGGCAGAAAGCCACGCGGACAGTACGCCCACACCGAGAAGGGCCAGGATTCGGCGAGCGATAGGCATGGGCCGCCATCATAGTCCACTCCGCCTGAGTGGATTGACGGCTCGGAGGTAGTCCGACCTGATGGCGCTCGAGCGCCAGCCGTGGATCGTCCCCATGGGACACGGTGTTCAACTTCCGATCCGACGCGCGACGTCGTACCCTTTCCATGAGCGGAGATCGCCCCATGCGTGTAACCGTCGGAATCGGCACCGTTGCCTGTCTTGGCGTGCTCGTTGCCGTGGCCGCGAGCCTCTCGGCTCCGCGGACCACGTCGCCGCCGGCGCAAACGGCGGCCGCGGATGCGACCGCCCGGATCGTCGCCTCCGCGCAGGCGCTTCTCGCGACGCTGGACGAGGCAGGAAGGACCAAAGTCCAGTTTCCTTTCGACAGTCCCCAGAAGACGCGATGGTCCAACCTCCCCACGGGAATATTCAAACGCGAGGGGTTGCGCCTGGGTGACCTCGCGCCCGCACGGCGGGCCGCAGTCATGGCCCTCCTCTCTACCGCGCTCAGTCAGGAAGGATACCGAAAGGTCGTCGAGATCATGCGCGGCGACGAGGTCCTTCGGGGACCCGCGGGTGAGCCACCGCGGGGCGGAGGCGTGAAATTCGGCGAGGACGAGTATTACCTCGCCTTTCTTGGGGTGCCGTCCGTGAGCGCCCCGTGGATGCTCCAGTACGGCGGCCATCATCTCGCGATCAATTTGACGTTGGTGGGACGCCGAGCCACCCTGGCGCCAAGTCATACCGCAGCTCAACCCGCGAGTTACTCGTTCGAGGGCCGGACCGTTCGGCCCCTGGGGAACGAGAACGACCGCGCGTTCGCGCTGATGGCGACCCTGGATGCCGCCCAGCGGAGCCAGGCCATCCTTGGTTATAGCGTGTCCGACCTCGTGCTCGGGCCTGGTCAGGACGGACGGACCATACAGCCGGAAGGCCTGCGGGCATCGGCGCTGTCGGCGCCGCAGCAGGGGATGCTCATGGACCTCGTCCGCGAGTGGGCCGGGATCGCGAACGACGCGCTCGCTGCGCCACGGATGGACGAGATTCGGGCCCGTCTTCCCGAGACGTACTTTGCCTGGAGCGGCCCCACGACCGCGGGCAGCGCCGCGTACTTCCGCATCCAGGGCCCCACCCTCGTCATCGAGTACGCGCCGCAACGTGGGGTGGATCACATCCATACCATCTATCGCGATCCCACGAACGACTACGGGGCGGGCTATGCGCGCGAGTAGCGGAGTCACGGTCGTTCTGGCGCTGACGATGACCCTCGTCGTCAGCACGGGTGTGTCGGCCCACCGGCGTGAGGACTATCTGCAGGCGGCGCGCATCGGTCTCGAGCCGGACAGCGTCCTGATCACTCTCGACCTGATGCCCGGCATCGCCGTGGCGGAGTCGTTCATCTCTGCGCTCGATCGCGACGGCGACGGAGAGCTGTCCAGCGACGAGCAGCGAGGGTACGCGGGGCTGGTGGTGAGCGCCCTGGAGGTCGCGATCGATGAGCAGCCGCTTCGGCCGCGTCTCGTTTCCTGGAGCTTTCCCGAACCGTCGGCCTTTCGGCGCGGTGAGGGCACGATCCGGCTGAAGATCCACGCGACCCTTCCCAGCGTGCCGGCCGGCCCACATCGGCTCTTTTTCAAGAATGCGCACCTGACGGGCCATAGTGCCTACCTGGCCAATGCGCTGGTGCCCGAGAGCGCTCGCGTGACGGTGACGGCGCAACGCCGCGACCGCGATCAGAGCGAGCTGACGATCGAGTACACGGTTCGCGCCGACCCAACCGGGGCCGGGCTCGCGTGGGTCCTGGGCAGCCTTGCCGCCGCCTTCCTGATGGTGCGCTCCAGGTGGGGCAGGGCGATCTGACGTAGGGTTCAGAGCGCGGGCAGCGCCCTCCGAGCCTCTCCGTCGGGGTCGTTCTTCACCACCGATACGTCGTCGAGGATCATGGTCTCTCCCCTGGCCGTCGTGTACTTCGGCCAGTGGGGAAGTCCTCCCCCGTCGGGATCCCCGGTTCGCATGAACTGCAGCAGAGACCGGGCCATCCGGGTGGCCAGCTTCCGCGGGCGGGCGCCGCCGCCGGTGTGGGTCAGCATCACGTCGGTGTTGTGGAACCAGAAGCAGATGTCGATGCAGTGGAAGGCGCGGAGCCGGTTGTCGAAAAGAGGCGGTTTCCAACCGAACCAGCTCATGTAGACGGGAGCGGGCTGCTTCGACTTGGCGTCGGCGAGCGCCACCGCGTTTTGCCGATTGCTGCTCACGAGAGACCAGATCTCCACCGGCTTCTTTCCGGGGAAGCCCTTCGCGTAGGCGTCGACGACGTCCTTGGCCTTGTCTCCGAAGCCAGGGCCGAATCCGGCGCGCAGCCGCACCTTTTCGACCACCTGTTCCAGGGTGACGTTCTCGAGCGTCGAGTCCATCCAGCTCGGCGAATGCTCGTCCAAGGTCGAGCAGATGATCATGGGAACCGCGGCCGCGGTCGGAGCCGCTTCCGGGTAGTAGGGATCCTGCGGCAGGATCACGCCGTCCACCACCGGATTGAATCCGCGCCGCAGCCCTCCTCCGGAAGCCAGCTCCTGGTTCAGCTTCTGCGAGGCCTTCGTGGCGGCGGCGAGATAGTCGCGCCAGGGCATCGCTTGCAGCTTGTCGATCTCGCCGGCGGCGAGCCCCGCTTCGCTCAGCGCGTAGGCTCCCAGCTTCTCCGAGAGAGCCTTTTCGCCCATCCTCAGCGAGGCGCCGCTCTCCACGACCGCCTTGTGGAAGAGGCCCTTCGCGGAGGGCATCGCGGTCAACGTGCAGACCTTGGCGCCGCCGCCGGACTGACCCATGATCGTCACGTTGCCCGGATCGCCGCCGAAGCTCGCGATGTTGTCGCGCACCCATTCGAGGGCGAGCACGATGTCGAGCATGCCGACGTTGCCTGACGCCGCGAACCTCTCGCCGCCCACTCCGGCCAGGTTGCAGTAGCCAAACGGGCCCAGGCGGTGGTTGATCGAGCAGAAGACGGCGTCGCCGAGCCGCGCGAAGTTCTCGCCGTTGTACCCGTCGTGCTCGATGCCGTTCCCGTTGGCGAAGCCGCCGCCATGGATCCAGAACAGCACCGGCCGCTTCTTGCCGTCATTGATCGCGGGCGTGAAGACGTTGAGCTTCAGGCAGTCTTCGCCGACGTCGTCGTAGTTCCAATGATCGCGGAAAGAGGCGTACGGGTTGGCGTAGCGGTTGTCCATGTTCTGGGGCGCCGTGGGATTCCTCTGAGGACATACCCTCGGACCTTTCCGTACTGCGTCTCCGCGAGCGCGATGTTGTCGCCGATCAGCAGGACCGGCCCGTCCTCGCCCTCCGGGCCCGACTTGACGGGCGCGGCGGAAGCGGACGCCGTGCCCCTGCCGCTGATCGTGATGCCGGCCATGCCGGTTCCTGCGGCTTGAAGGAATCTTCGCCGGTTCGAACTCATCGTAGTAAATCCAAACCTGAGTTTGGTCACGATAGGCTACACATTACGAGGACACATCGGTCTGATCAAGCCCGGTCTCGAGCATGCGACCGGTTCGGAACGCACAAGAAACGGCACTCAGGAGGCTTGCACATGTCCGGGCAGGCCGGGGTCTGGGAAAAGCTGATTTGCGCGATCGGACCCGGGGGGGGTGGCAACCCATGCATAGAGGAACTTGCCCCGTCTCAACCATCCGCCCGTCAGCCGGAGCGGCGTGGCGCTGAGCACGAGAACCCGGGCCCGACCGTCCGCGCACGCCACGATCCGGAGGAGTTCTGGAAAGCAGAGTTCCGGCACGCCGGTCGCCTTGGCGGCGGCTTCCTTGAGACCCCAGACCACCGCCGGGCCCAGAGACCCCAGGCCACGCAACGCCCTCGACTCGCCAAGGTGAAGGAGTGCCTCCGCGTGCCTCCGCCGGACGCGCGTGATCCTCACGACGTCGACCCCAACCAATCGCCGGCGCGATCCAATAACCGCCGCGCCCACTCCCTCGGTGTGGGAGAGGGATACCGTAGCGAGAGCCCGCGGGAGTCCGGAGGCCCTGAGGGCGACGTCGTAGGCCCGCCGGGCCGCCGACCTATCCCTGAGCCGCTGGACCGCGTCACGCCGAAGCCGCGGGAGGGAGGGCTGGTGGCTGCCCAGCCACACGCCCTCTGCGACGGCCACCGCCAAAGTCACTGGATCTCGGCCTCGCGTTCGGCGAACTCACGCACGATGTCCGTGGTGAGCGCGCGGGATGGGTCCTCTCCGGCCAGACGCTCCTTCACGAACCCCCCCCAGCGCGCGACGGGGATCTTCTTGCCGAGCGCCTGCTCTAGACGGAAGACCAGGTCCACGAAATCGATGGACTCCGCCCCGAGCTCAATAACGAGCACCGTCGTGGGGCGAACCCTCTCGACGGGGACCATGAGCACTTCGGCGATGATCTGACGGACCAGCTCGCCGAGTTTGTCCCGGTCTACCAGCGGCGGACCAGCAGACATGCGTTCTGTCCTCCGAAGCCAAACGAGTTGCTCAGGGCCACGTCGAAGCGCGCGATCCGCGCCTCGTTCGGCACGTAATCGAGGTCGCACTCCGGATCCGGCGCTTTGTAGTTGATGGTGGGCGGCAGGAAGCCGGAGCGGAGGGCTAGCAGGGCGGCCACCAGCTCCACGGCGCCGGCCCCGGCCAGGAGGTGGCCGATCATGGACTTCGTCGAGCTCATGGGCACCCCATACGCCCTCTCACCGAAGACCTGCTTGACGGCACGCGTCTCCGTCTGATCGTTCATCAAAGTGCCAGTGCCGTGGGCGTTGACGTAGCCCACCTCACGGGGAGGGACCCCGGCGTCCTGAAGGCAGCGCTGGATTGCCGCGGCGGCGCCTGAGGCGTCGGGTCGCTCGTCGGTGATGCGGTACGCGTCACAGGTCACTCCGTAGCCGGCCAGCTCCGCCAGGATCGGCGCTCCCCGGCCGCGGGCGAAGCCCCCGCGCTCCAACACCACGACGGCCGCGCCCTCCCCGATCACGAAGCCGTCGCGGTCCCGGTCAAAGGGCCGGCTGGCTCGTTCGGGCGCGTCGTTGCGACGCGAGAGCGTTCCCAGCATGCTGAAACCCAGGACGCCCACGGGGTTGATCATGGCGTCGGTTCCACCCGCCAGGACGACGTCGGCGTCTCCCCGCTGGACCATTCGCATCCCCTCACCGATGGCCTGGGTGCCCGCGGTGCAGGCCGTGGTGATGGTACTGTTGGGTCCGCGGGCGTCGTGCTGGATTGCGACGTGGGCGGCGGCGAGGTTGGGCAAGCCGCGCAGCATGGAAAGCGGATTCGTACGAGCCCGGTAGACCCGGGCGAAAGCGGGGATGTCCCACTGGGACCCGCCCTGCTCGCCGGAGGCAGCCAGGACCGCCTCCGCTTGCCCAACGAGCAAGTCGAGATCGACGACGCCCATGCCTCCCGCCCCGAGACACACGCCCATTCGTCTCGGGTCCACCTCACCCGGCCCGAGTTGCGCGGCCTCGCGGGCCATGGCGGCAGACGCCACCGCGAAGATCGCGGATCGGCTCATCAGCTTGAGGAGCTTCGGCGGGTCAACGTAAGAAGTGGCATCGAACGAGGCGTCATCGACCTCGGCTGCGATCTGGGTCTCGAAGCCGTCGCAGGGGAAAGCGGTGATCCGTCGCACGCCCGACCGGCCGGCGCGCAGGGCCTGACCGAAGGCATCCGCGCCGATGCCGATGGGGGTCACGACCCCCACGCCCGTAACCGCGACGCGCTCAGTCATCTTTCAAGCGCAGGTACTCGCCGCGCCAGACCGCCATGGCCTGTCTCCAAAAGGCCTGGTACATCGGGGGGATCAGACGGTCGGGCTCGACCAGTGAGAAGGTAAACCGCGCCGAGGCGATCGCTCGACCGTCCTTCGTCGCCGAGCCCACGACCCACGCCGCGCTTTCGTCGAGTGATTCGACCTCGACCGCGAGTCGCACCTGGTCGCCGGGCCGGGCGAACCCAACGAAGCGGGCGCGTTCGAGGGAAACCATGACGGCAATCCGTTGTCCGTCCGTCGTGCGGTCCAGCAAGACGCCTGCCGTCTGAGCCAGCCCCTCGAGGAGATAGATGCCCGGCAGCACTGGGTTGCCCGGGAAATGCTCATTGAAGGTCTCCTCAGCGAGCGCCACGCTCTTGACGCCGATGGCGCGGACGCCCGGCTCGAGCTCCACAATGCGGTCGAGCCAATAGTGACGCATCTCAGTACAGGCTGAACCCGCCGTCGGCCACGACGACTTGCCCTCGGATCCAGCGCGCCTCGGGGCTCAGCAGGAAAGCGACGACGGGCGCGAGGTCCTCGGGGCGGCCCACGCGCCCCGGAGGCCGACGGCGGCTCTCCGCCTCGATCTCGTCAAAGGCGGGGAAGGCGCGCAGCGAATCCGTGTCGACGGGACCGCCGCAGACTGCGTTGACGTTGACGCGGCTCGCCGCAAGCTCCACCGCCAGGTACCGCACGAGCGACTCGAGAGCGCCCTTGGCGGCGGCAATCGACGCGTAACCGGGCATCACACGGTGTGCGCCAAGGCTCGTCAGCGCCACGACGCTCGCCCATGGCTCGAGGATCGGGCGGACCAGGCTCACGAGCTCCACGAAGGCCCCCACGTGCGTGTCCCAAGCCAGTCGCCAGCGGTTCGGCCGTGTCTCGAGCGTCGGGGAAAATGCGCCAAGCGCCGCGCAATGTACGATGCCCGCCAGACGGCCGGCTTCGGCCTGGAGCCGGCCCACGAGCGCGACGCACTCCTCGCGGCTAGCCACATTCGCCTGGTGCAGGAGCGCCTGACGGCCCAGCGCGCGGACCGCTGCCGCGACCTCCTCGGCGGCGCGATCGTTTCGCAGATAGTTGATGGCGACATGCCACCCGCGCCCGGCAAGCTCCAGAGCTACGGCACGGCCGATACCGCGACTCCCACCGGTGACCAGCGCCCATCGCGGCCCCTCCGCGCCCTCCGCCAAGACTCTCGACCGCTCGAGCGACAGAAGACTATTCCGCTCGGTGGCGCTCGCTCTGCCATCGTCCGAAGCGGTCGGCGGCGAACCGCGCGGCCCCGTCCGGGTCCTCGGCGATCTGGCGCAGCGTCGCGCGGTCGGGCTCGCCGCCTTCGGGCAGATGCAAGCGATAGTAGCCTCGGCTGTGCAGGAAGACCGTGCGCTCCGCTCCCGCTCGCAGCGCGGGAGCAGGAAAGGAGACGTAGGCACGGTCTCCGGTCTCGGGCATCTCGTAGTAGCTGTCGTCGCTCGCCCGCACCGGGCCGAGAACGTCGACTCCCTTGGCGTCGCGGGCTTCGACGGGAAGGAGCCTCTCCACCCTCAGGTCGCGATCAGGGCTGTAGTCGAGGGCGAAGGAGTTGAGCGCCCAGAAGCCGGCCGGGGGACGGATCCGGACGCGGACCTCATCACCGCGCACGCCGCTCAGATCGAGAGGAACGACCCGATCCTCGGCGATGAAAGGCCCGCCGCCCAGCAGGGCGCCCCGCACCTCCCAGCCCGAGGGCCCCTCCACTTCGATCTTGAGCGCGTACAGCTCCTCCCGGAGGTTCCAGGCCAGCAGGGCCTCGGCGGCGGCGGGATCGCGGTCGATCGAGGCATACCACGAGCCCAGCTCGCGCCCCCGCAACCCCAGCATCTCCTTGATCATGTAGGATCCCCATAGACTGGTGGCGACGTTGGCCACGAGCTTGCCGCTCGCGGCCTGATGCGGTTTCGGGAAGCTCATCACGATCTCGCGCCGCAGGCTGCCCGTAGCGTCCGGCATCGCCTCGGGTTCCCAGATCCGCTTGTCCGTCTCCTCGAGCCATGGAAGCAGGTTGTGCCCATCGCGATCCTGCGCCGTGAGCGGGCGCCGCACGTCCGCCAACCCGTGGAGACCGCCCCACTCGTCGGCGACCACGCGCACGCCAGGTTCATGGTCGACCACCCATAGCTCGAGGAAGTTGGTGTACTGCGTTTCCTGCACCTCGTTGGTCACCATCAGGCGATAGCGGTCGCCCTCCGGGCGCAGGTGCTTGAGCTCGGAATAGTCGTCCCGCTCGAGGCCACGGGTCGTCGCGCCGCCGTAAGGCTCGGCGTCGAACACATACCGCGTCCCGTCCCAGGAATAGATGAAGGGGCAGGACTGTTTGGTCGCCGCGGCGATCGCGAGCACGGCGACGAAGACGCCCGCCAAGATGCCGACGGTTGCGAGCGCCGTCTTCCCGCCATCCGTGCGCTCCACCCACAGGTGCTGCACCTTCTCGAGTGGGATCTCGTAAGTCACCTTCTCCGTCGCTTGGCCGGAGATCACGCCATCCCGCTCCGTTGCTCCCGGTGGCACAAACTGGATCTCCTTGCCGTCAACCGTCGTGACCGACAGGGTATGCTTGCCCTTTAACTCCCGTCGCTTGACTTGAGACACGGGGATCTCACGTAACGCCTTGCTCAAGCCCGAGCCGTAGACGACTCCTTTCCGGATCGACGCACCGGGCCGATCGAAGCTGATCTCGTGGCCGTCTACAGTCGTCAGGGCAATGATCCGCTCCTCTGAAGGCTCCTTGATGTTCGCCGGCTCGAGGGAAACCCTCTTGTGACAGCCCGTGAGGTACGGGACAACCGGGACGAGGAGGGCCGCAGCCAACAGCCGCTTGCTCATGACGACCTCCCAAACCGAAAGACCCAGGCGACTGCACGGAGACGGTGCGGGCGGAGATGGTTAGGGTAGAAGCTAGCGAAACGCCAAGGGTGCGTCAACGAGTTTTTTCCTCGATTGTCCGCCCTCGCCCTCCTGGGGGAGCGATGGCAGTGGCTGCCTCATCATGTCGGCGTGGTCCTCGCGCGCGAGCTGGTCCAGGCCCGCGCGCTCCTCGGGGCTGAGCAGGAACGGGTTTGCCGGAGCGGATGCCGATGCTGCCGGGGACGGTGGCGCTTGGGCCCAAAGCCACGCGGGCAGTACACCCACACCGAGAAGGGCCAGGATCCGTCGAGCGACAAGCATGGGCATGGCTCCGCTGGGTTACGCCTCCGACCAGACCGCGAGCTCGTTGCCGCTCGGATCGCTGAAGTGGAAGCGCCGGCCGCCCGGGAAGGTGAAGGGCTCCTTCACGATGCGACCGCCGGCCTTCTTGACCTTCGTCATCGTGTCATCGAGCGTCCGCGAGTAGAGGACCACCAGGGGACCTCCCGCGCGAACGTGCGCGTCCCGGCGAAGGCCCCCGACTTCGCGGCCCTGCCCTTGGATGCCGGCGTACTCGGGACCGTAGTCGTTGAACGCCCATCCGAACGCGGCTTGATAGAAGCGCTTCGCCGCGGGTACGTCCGTCACCGTGATCTCGATGTAGTCGATTGTGTGGTGAACGTGCGCTGCGGCGTCTGATTGGGACATTGCCGGAGTTCTCCTTCCCTCGGCTACTTCGGCAGGTAGCTGTTCACGACGATGCCGCACGCGTAGGCGGTGGAGGCCGCCAGCTTCAGGGGCATCTTCACTTTGAAGACCCGCATCCCGCTCCCGATCGCCACCGGGTTGACAAAGAGGTTCATCTCGTCGATCAGGCCGTGCTCGATCAGGGAGGACACGAACGTGGCCCCGCCGTAGACGATGATGTCCTTCCCCGGCCGGCTCTTCAGTTGCTTCACCGCGTCGGCCAGGTCCCCGTTCTCCACGCGGACGTTCCTCCCTTCGACGCGCTCCCGCGTCTTGCTGAACACCACCTTGGGGAGGCCTACCATCTTCTCCGCGAAGGCATGCTCGGGGGTGTCCTTTTGGGTGACCACCTGCTCCCAATACTTGATGAAGCCGTCGGTCATCTTGCGGCCGAGCAGGATGGTGTCGCTGGTGTCGGTCAGGTGGTTGATGAAGGCCAGGAGCCCCGCGTCCATGTCGAAGGTCATCCAGTCGAGCTGGCCCTCCGGCCCCGCCACGTAGCCGTCGACCGTGACCTGCGTCTGCAGCTTCAGCTTTCGCATGACTTCCTTTCGCCGGCGCGCGGAGTGGACGGCGCCGGACACTGCCCCCCAGGAGGCGGCCCACGTTAAGCTATACCTGGATGGCGCTCGAGGACTACAAGAAGAAGCGCGACTTCTCCAAGACCCCGGAGCCGCCCGGCGAGGGACGTCCCACCGGGGGGAACTCCTACTGCATCCAGAAGCACGCAGCGTCGCGTCTGCACTATGACTTTCGGCTGGAGTGGGGCGGCGTCCTCTTGAGCTGGGCGGTGCCGAAGGGTCCGTCCTTCGACCCGCGGGACAAGCGGCTCGCCATGCACGTCGAGGACCACCCGGTCGACTACGGCTCCTTCGAAGGGGTCATCCCGGAGGGCGAGTACGGCGCGGGGGCGGTCGTGCTGTGGGACCGCGGAACGTGGACCCCCGTGCTCGAGCCGGACCTTGCCCTCAAGAAGGGCGAGCTGAAGTTTGAGCTCCACGGCGCGAAGCTCGCCGGCCGGTGGGTGCTCGTCCGCATCAAGGGGGACGACCCCAAGGCCTGGCTCCTCATCAAGGACAAGGACGAGCACGCGCGGCCGGCGGCCGAGCTGGACATCGTGAGCGCGCGCCCGGAGAGCGTCCACTCGGGGCGCGGCCTTGCCGAGGTGGCCGTCGCGCGGGACCGTCTCTGGCACTCGAAGGTCGTCGGCCGGGACGGCAAGGTGGATCCGGGCGGGCCCGCCGAGGGACACGGGG
>WNGL01003437.1_pt1 | contig 19028 bp, 17 predicted proteins | sample 5400591 | NCBI WGS metagenome assembly WNGL01 (sample SAMN13153377, study PRJNA577476) | soil metagenome | isolation source: 80 cm soil or saprolite under Garry oak tree replicate 1 | place: USA:California | collected 2016-06-15 | reverse complement strand
GGCCAGCACGAGCAGTGCCACCGCCATGCCCTGGAAGGTGGACCGCCACTCGCGGGTCAGGCCCGCGGCGAGCACGATGGTCAGCGCCTCGATCGCCTCTACGGCGCAGGCGACGAACACGGTCAGGATGAGGGGAAGCGCGGTCACGGGGCTCCTCCCAGGTCTAGTGCTTGAATATTCGGGTGACGGAGAAGACTCCCAGTAAAGACGGGGACGCGGGCTGGCTGGTACTTATCTACCGGGTTCCGCCGGAGCCAACCAGGCTTCGTTCCACCGTATGGCGGCGGATCAAGAGCCTGGGCGCCATCTACCTGCAGAACTCGGCCGCCGCGCTGCCGGCCAGCGCGGCCACCGAGCGCGCGCTGCGCAAGCTCAGGCGGGAGATCATCGAGATGTCCGGGACGGCCGTGCTGCTGTCCTGCTCGGTGCTGGCGGGCGAGACCGATGTGCATAAGGCCTTCCAGGCGGCCAGGAACGACGAGTACGAGGAGATCGTGGACCGCTGCGAGGACTTCCTCCAGCAGGTGAAGAAGGAATACACCGGGAACCACTTCACCTACGCCGAACTCGAGGAGAACGAGGTCGACCTGGTCAAGCTGCGCAACTGGTTCGCCAAGGTGCGCGAGCGCGACGTGTTCGACGCGGACGGTCGGCAGGCGGCCGAGAAGGCGATCGACGAGTGCGAGCAGTCGCTGGAGGCCTACGCCGCCCGGGTATACGCCGAGGAAGCCGAGAGCCACTGACCCCCGGTGCCTGGCACTCTGCACACCAACTCCCCTTGACTGCATCGGCTGTTAAATCTTACAGCTAACCACTGTTGCATCGTTCTCGTTACTCCGTCTAAGACGTCAACCACCCACCAACGGCCCAGATAGCGGAATACCGGTGCGATGGGAAGACCAGGGGACCGAACGGGCCGGGTTTCACGCCTGGGTGAGCAGGAACATGGTCAGGCTGCGCTGGTGCTTGACCAGGCTGAGCCGGTACCGCGGCCGCAGCACCGCGGCCTGGGCCGGGGTTACCGCCTGGTAGGGGCTCTCCTGGCGGCCGACGCCGATGACCCAGATCCTCGGTTCGGCACCCAGGCAGGCAGCCGGCCGCTGGCAGGGCTCCGGGTACAGGGTGCCGGCTTGCGCCGCGGTGCGCGCGATGAATAGCTCGTGCGGAACCGGCACTCCGTTCGGCATATCCCTGGCTAGGTAGTACTGCAGGCCGTAGCCGACCATCAGCCAGCTGTCGTGATTTTCCCTCCCCTGGTAGACGATGCCGTCACCGGCCCGCGCCCGCGGGGCGACGAAGGCCGCCGCGCTGGCGTAGTCCATGTAATAGCCACCGGAGCCGCCCGGGTAGTACGTCCAGTTGTGCGCTCCGGTCTCCCTGATCACCTGCTGGTCGCCGGCGCTGAGGATGGCGATGACCAGTACCGCCACCGCGGCGATCCGCCCGTCCAGCCTGCTCAGCCCGATCCCGGCGAGCACCGCCCAGGCCCCGACCGTGAACAGCAGGTACCGGGGGAAGAAGTACGAGTACGTGCCCTGCGAGGCCAGCCAGACCGCTGCGACCGGGCCGATGGCGAGCGCGGTCATGAACGCGGCCTCCCGCCAGGCGACCGCCCAGGCCAGGACGGCCAGGATGATCGACGCGGTGGCCACCGAGGTGGAGTAGAACAGGTTCCGGCCGAAGAAGGCGAAGTCGGTCAGGTCGAGGTCGGGCCGGAGGATCCAGACGATCTGGTTATTGGCCTGGGTCGCGCCGGCCACGAGGACAGGCAGGCAGGCCGCCGTCCCGCCCGCCACGGCGGCCAGGAACCACAGCTGCCGGTGGTCCCGGTCGTGCCAGCAGCGCAGCACCACTCCGGCGATGTGACCCGCGACGACCGACAGCGCCACCAGGTCGACGTAGCCGACCAGCGCCAGGCTGGCCGCGTAGCCCAGCCAGCGCGGCACCGACGGCCGGTCCAGGGCGCGCAGCAAGAGCAGCGTGGCCAGCGTTGCGGCCAGCACCGCGAACGCGTAGAACCGGATCTCCTGAGCGAACCTCGTCACGCTCGGTACCAGCGCGAACACTAGCCCGGCGAGCAGGCCGGCCCGGTTCCCCGCCAGCCTCTGGCCGATCAGCGCGACGCAGGCGGCCGCGCCCGCCATGGCGAGCACGGACGGCACCCGCATCGCGTCGGCGGAATCCCCGAACGTCGCCATCCAGACGTGCAGCAGCAGGTAGTAGACCAGCTGGGTGGCGCCGGTGTGCCGGGCAGCGGAGATAATCTCGGGCACCGACCGGCTGGCGAACGACCAGCTGGCTAGCTCGTCTCGCCACAGCTCGGGGCGGCCGACCTGGTAGAAGCCGAAGGCCAGGGTGATCAGCGCCGGCCAGCACCACGGCAGCCGCGCGGCCTGGTCGGCGAGGTCGTCGAAGGCGGTCCGGCGAGCCGGGATTCCCGTCCCGTTCCCGTCCGGCCGCGTAGGCGCCAGATCCTCCGGCGCGTATCCAGTCACGGTCACCGCACGGCCCCCGGCCGTCCGGTCAGCTCCAGGCCCCTCATATTCGGCTCCCGCCGGTCGTGTTCCTGCCGGTCGTGTTCCTGCCGGTCGTGTTCCTGCCGGGGGAACGCGCCATGCCCGGGGATGGTTCCTCCGAGCGGCCGCATCAGGGCGAAATTCCAGTGCGCAATTGCGGCGTGAACCAGTCGCGCGGCGCTGCCGAAATACACGCGGTCGTCGTATTGGTGATTCCGGAAAGGCGCCCCAGGCGGGACACGCGGAAGAGGCGCAAGTCGCGATTAGTTCGCAGCCGCGGGGCTGTTTGCGGAGGGCAAAGTAAGTCCCCGCTGGGGCCGGGCTGGAACACCGGCCGATGCCCTACGATCAGCAGGATGACGGTCACTTTGCTTACCAGCCAGTCAGCGCCGACGACAACCGAAGCGGACGCCCTCGTCACCGGCGTGTTCCAGGGCCAGGACGGCCCGGTGCTCACGCTGAATTCCGATGAAATCGACCTGATGGCCGCGCTCACCGCGCTCGGCGCCACCGGCAAGGCCGAGGAAATCACCAAGATCCCTACGGGTGGTCAGCTGGCGACCCCGGTCATCGTCGCGGTGGGCCTAGGTCCAGAGCCCGGCGCGGACGGTGCGCTGCCGTCCAGCACGGGCGCCGAGCGCCAGGCCTACCTGGAGCGGCTGCGCCGCGCCGCGGGCGCCGCCATCCGCGATCTGACCGCTGCCGCCCCGGGATCGAAGGGGCGGGCCAAGCGAGTAGCCATCGCACTGCCGGCGGGTGAGCCTGATGAGGCCGAGGCGGTGGCGCTCGGCGGGCTGCTCGGCGGCTACGCCTTCAGGAAGTACCGGACGGCCTCGGCCGCGCCCGCTGATGTCGAACTGATCGTCCAGACCGCCGACGAGGACGCGGCCAGCCGGGCCAGGGTCCTCGCCGGGGCGATGATGCTCGTCCGTGACCTGGTGAACACCTCCCCCGCCGACATGGTCCCCGCGGACCTGGCCGCGGTGGCCGAGCAGGCGGCCGCGGCGCATGGCCTGGGCGTGCAGGTACTCGACGAGAATGAGCTGGCCAAGGAGGGCTTCGGCGGCATCTTGGCGGTCGGCATGGGCTCAGTGCACCCGCCCCGGCTCGTTCGGCTCGAGTACACCCACCCCGATGCCGCCGGTACGGTGGTGTTCGCCGGCAAGGGCATCACCTTCGACTCGGGCGGGCTCTCGCTCAAGCCGCCGAAGGCGATGGAGACGATGAAGGCGGACATGAGCGGGGCCGCCGCGGTGCTGGCTGCGGTGCAGGCCATCGCCGAACTCGGCCCGGCCGTGAACGTGGTTGGCTACCTTTCGCTCGCCGAGAACATGCCGGGCGGCGGCGCGCAGCGTCCGTCGGACGTCATCACCATCTACGGCGGCAAGACGGTGGAGGTGCTGAACACCGACGCCGAGGGACGCCTGGTGCTGGCGGACGCGCTGGCCCGCTCCGAAGCCGACCGGCCCAGCCTGCTCATCGACGTGGCTACACTGACAGGGGCGCAAACGGTGGCGCTCGGCAACCGCACAGCCGGGGTGATGGCCAGCGACGATTCTCTAGCCGCGGAGATCGCGGACGCGGCCAGGCGGGCCGGCGAGGCCATGTGGCCGATGCCGCTGCCCGAGGATCTCCGCAAGGGGCTGGACTCGACCGTCGCGGACATCGCGAACGTGTCCGGTGACCGCAGCGGCGGCATGCTCGTCGCCGGGCTGTTCCTGCGCGAGTTCGTCCCGGCCGGGGTCCGCTGGGCTCACCTGGACATCGCCGGCCCCGCCTACAACGACGGGGGTCCGTACGGCTACGTCACCAAGGGCGGCACGGGGGCGGCGGTCAGGACGCTGGTGCAGATCGCGGCCGACGTGGCGGAGGGCAAGCTTGCCGGTAGCCCGGCTGACGGCAAGTGAAATGATGAAGACTGGGTAAGCCAGGTAGGGCTGACTGGCATGAAGGAGGCTTGAGGGGTGGCAGAGGGCATCGGCAGCTACGACATCGTCGTGCTCGGCGGTGGCAGCGGCGGGTACGCTTGCGCGCTGCGCGCAGCCGAACTCGGCAAGCGCGTGGCGCTGATCGAGAAGGACAGGGTCGGGGGGACCTGCCTGCATCGCGGCTGCATCCCCACCAAGGCGCTGCTGCACGCGGCCGAGATCGCGGACCACGCCAGGGACAGCGCGTCCGTCGGCGTCAAGACCACCTTCGAGGGCATCGACGTCCCGGGCGTGCATTCCTACAAGAACGGCGTGGTGGACCGGCTCTGGAAGGGCCTGCAGTCTACCATCGCGAGCCGGAAGATCGACACCATCGAGGGGACGGGACGGCTGGAGTCCCCGACCAGGGTCCGGGTCAGGGACACGGTTTACGAGGCCGAGCACGTGGTGCTGGCGACCGGTTCGGGGCCGAAGAGCCTGCCCGGCCTGGAGATCGACGGCGAGCGGGTGATCACCTCGGACCACGCGCTGGTGCTGGACCGGGTGCCCGGTTCGGTGGTGATCCTCGGCGGCGGCGTGATCGGCGTCGAGTTCGCCAGCGTGTGGCGGTCCTTCGGAGCCGAGGCGACCATCGTCGAGATGCTCCCCCAGCTGCTTCCGCTGGAGGACGAGACGAGCGCGAAGCTGCTGCAGCGGGCGTTCCGGCGCCGCGGCATCAAGTTCGAGCTCGGCGCGAAATTCGAGTCGGTCAAGCACACGGACACCGGGGTCACGGTCACGCTCGAGGGCGGCAAGACGCTCGATGCCGACCTGCTGCTGGTCGCGGTCGGCCGCGGCCCGATCTCCGCCGACCTCGGCTACGAGGATGTCGGCGTGGCCATGGAGCGGGGTTTCGTCAAGGTGGACGGGCTCTGCCGGACGAGCCTCCCGTCGGTCTCCGCGGTCGGCGACCTGATCAACACCCCGCAGCTGGCGCATGTCGGGTTCGCCGAGGGGATCATGGTCGCGGAGCGGATCGGCGGGCTCCCCGTCACCCCGATCGACTACGACGGCGTGCCGCGGATCACCTACAGCGACCCGGAGGTAGCGTCGGTCGGCCTCACCTCCACGCAGGCGACCGAACGCGGCCTGAAGACGGTCGAGTTCAACTACAACCTCGGCGGCAACGGCCGGAGCGTGATCCTGCAGACCCAGGGCGCGGCCAAGGTCATCGCGATCTCCGAGGAGGACGGTCCCGGCCGCGTGATCGGCGTGCACATCGTCGGCAGCCGCGTCAGCGAGCTCATCGCCGAGGCCCAGCTGATCTACAACTGGGACGCCGAGCCCTCGGACGTGGCCCAGCTCATCCACCCCCATCCCACCCAGTCGGAGGCGATCGGCGAGGCGCATCTCGCGCTGGCCGGCAAGCCCCTGCACGTACACGCCTAGGAGTCACGAGAGCCATGTCGGTCTCCGTATCCATGCCGCAGCTCGGTGAGAGCGTCACCGAGGGCACCGTCACGCGCTGGCTGAAGAAGGAAGGCGAGCGCGTGGAGGTGGATGAGCCGCTCCTCGAGGTGTCGACGGACAAGGTGGACACCGAGATCCCGTCCCCCGCGTCCGGCATCCTGCGCGGTATCGCGGTCGACGAGGACGAGACGGTTGAGGTGGGCGCGCAGCTCGCCGTCATCGACGACGGCGCGTCCGGCGACGCGGCGCCCGGCGCGGACGACTCCGCCAGTTCCGCGCTGGCCGAGGCGGCGCAGCCTGCTGCGCCCGCGCCAGCCCAGGCCGGCACGGCTCAGGCCGACACAGCTCAGGCCGACACAGCTCAGGCGGACTCGGCTCAGCCCGAGGCCGAGCAGGCCCCGGCCAGCTCGGACGGCTGGAGCTCGCAGGGATCGCAGCCCAACTACGCGCCGCCCGCGCAGTCCTCCCCCGCCGCATCAGCGGGGTACCCGGGCTCGTCCGCGCCCTCCACGCCCGCCTACGCCCCGCCGCCCGCGTATGGCCAGCCCCAGGCGTCCCGGCCCTACGACCAGGCGGCTCCCTACGGCCAGCAGGCCCCCGCCGATGCGGCCCCGGCGGCCGACGCGGCCCCGGTCGCGCAGGTGCCCGCGCAGGGTGAGCCGTCGTCGGAGGAATCAGCCCCCGCGACTCCGGCGGCCGCCGAGCCCCAGGCCGAGGAGTACCCTCCGCCCACGCCGCTGCCCAGCGCCAGCGACTCACCGTACGTCACCCCGCTGGTCCGCAAGCTGGCCGCCGAGCACGCGGTGGACCTAGAGTCCGTCAACGGGACCGGGGTCGGCGGCCGCATCCGCAAGCAGGACGTCATCGAGGCCGCCCGCGCCCAGCGCGCCGCGCAGCCCGCCCAGCCGCCTGCGCCCGCCCAGCCGGGGCAGCCCGGTCAACCCGCGCAGCCCGCCGCCCAGGCGCAGGCTTCGCCTGCTCAGGCCCAGGCTCAGCCGCCGCAGCCGACCCCGCGCCCGGCCGTGGTGCCCTCCTCGCTGCGCGGCACGACCCAGCGGATGTCCAGGCCGCGCCAGGTCATCGCCCAGCGGATGGTCGAGTCGCTGCACGTCTCGGCCCAGCTCACCACCGTGGTCGAGGCCGACGTGACCGCCATCGCGCGGCTGCGCGACCAGGCCAGGCAGGACTTCGAGGCCCGCGAGGGCGTCAAGCTGAGCTTCCTGCCGTTCTTCGCGCTGGCCGCCGTCGAGGCACTGAAGGTGCACCCGAAGCTGAACGCCGTGATCGACGGAGACCAGGTGACCTACCACGACGCCGAGCATCTCGGCATCGCGGTCGACACCGAGCGCGGGCTGATGGTGCCGGTCATCCACAACGCTGGCGACCTGAACATCGGCGGGCTGGCCCGCAAGATCAGCGACCTGGCCACCAGGACCAGGTCCAGCCAGGTCGCGCCCGACGAGCTGGCAGGCGGGACGTTCACGCTGACCAACACGGGCAGCCGCGGCGCCCTGTTCGACACGCCGATCATCAACCAGCCGCAGGTCGCAGTCCTGGGCACCGGCACGGTCGTCAAGCGGCCCGTGGTGGTCACCGATCCTGCCCTCGGCGAGGTGATCGCGGTGCGGTCGATGGTCTACCTCGCGCTTACCTACGACCACCGCCTGGTCGACGGCGCCGACGCGGCCCGGTTCCTCACCACCGTGAAGAGCCGGCTGGAAGAAGGGGCCTTTGAGGCCGAACTCGGCCTCTAGCCGCCCGTCACGGTGAAGGTCGCAGTCACCGGCTCGTCCGGGCTCATCGGCACCGCGCTGGTGGCTAGCCTGCGCGCCGACGGACACGAGGTGATCAGGCTCGTCCGCCGGGCCTCACCGGCCCCCGACGAGGCGCGCTGGGATCCGCGCGCGGCCGACGCCGGGCTGGTCGCATCCGGTGCGCCGGGCCCGTCCGCTCTGGACGGGCTCGACGCCTGCGTGCACCTGGCCGGCGCCGGGGTGGCCGACCACCGCTGGACGGCCAGGTACAAGGCGGAGGTCAGGGCCAGCCGGGTTCTCGGCACCCGGGCGCTGGCGGGCGCGCTGGCCAAGCTCAGTCCGCCGCCCGCCACCTTGGTGGCGGCCTCGGCCATCGGCTGGTACGGCGACACCGGAGGACGCGAGGTCGACGAGTCCGCGCCGTCCGGGCCGTCCTTCCTCGCGCGACTGGTCCGGGACTGGGAGGCGGCCGCCGAGCCTGCCGCCGACGCCGGCATCCGGGTCGTGCACACCCGCAGCGGCCTGGTCCTCACCCCCCGCGGCGGACTGCTAGCCCGGATGCTCCCGCTGGCCCGGCTGGGGGTGCTGCCCAGGTTCTCCTCCGGCCGCCAGGTCATGAGCTGGATCTCGCTATCCGACGAGATCGCCGCGCTCACGTTCCTGCTCGGCCGCGAGGACATCAGCGGCCCGGTCAACCTCACCGCCCCGGCCCCGGTCACGAACGCCGAATTCACCGCCACGCTCACCGCCGCCGCGGGACGCCGCGACCTGCCCTGGCTGCGGGTGCCCGCCCCGGCCCTGCGCCTGGCGGTGGGCGAGGCCTCCGTCGAGCTGCTGACCAGCGCCCGGGTCACGTCCCGGCGGCTGCAGCAGGCCGGCTACGAGTTCCGCTCCCCCACCCTGCCCGAGGCCCTGGCCGCCGAACTGGGTCGTTAGCGGTGGCTAGGCAGCGGGTGGAGCTTTCCTTACGGGGTGGCGGACGCCGGAAGCAGGATGATGTCGAAATTCGCCAGGCAGAACGGTCCGTCCAGACCGTACATGGCCGCCTGCCCGGGGTCATCGACCTGGACGAACTCCTTGATCAGGCTCTTTTTCACCGCGAAGACCGCGTCCGATTCGATATACGGGCTGCCCGCGACGAAAATGTGCGTGGTCAGCGCCCGGTGCCCGGGGGCGGTCACGAGGAAATGAATGTGCGCCGGGCGGTACGGGTGCCGCTCGGTCGCGTTCAGCAGCGTGCCGACCGGGCCGTCGGTCGGGATCGGGTAGTGGCTCGGCACGACGGTGCGGAACCAGAAGGCCCCGTCCGCGTCCGCGGTGAACAGGCCGCGCCCGTTGGTCCTGGGCTGCACGCCCGGTTGCTGGACGTCGTAGAAGCCCTGGTCGTTGGCCTGCCAGACATCGAGTTCGGCGCCCGGGAGCGGGGTGCCGTCGGCCGAGAGGACCCGGCCGGCGACCACGCACGGCGGGCCGGTCCCGACGAAGTCGATGGACTCGCCGAGTGCCCGGCGGGGGGACTCGATCATATGGAACGGGCCGAGCACGGTGGATTCCGTCGCCCCTCCCGTCTTCCTGTTGTTGATCGTCTCCACCAGCATGGAAACGCCGAGGACGTCGGAGAACAGGATGAATTCCTGCCGTTCGTCGTCGCATTTCTGCCCCGTCGCGGTGAGGAAGTCGATCGCCCGCTCCCATTCGGCGATGGTGGGCTCGGTTTCCCTGACGAACGCGTGCAGGTGCCTGACCAGGCCGCTCAGCAGTTCGCGCAGTCGCGGGTCTGGCGTCTTCGCGAAGCTGTCGACGACCGCGTCGGCCGCGGTTTCCTCGGTGAAGTCGGTGGCCATGGGCGACAGGTTAAGTCCCGTGGCGCCCGTAGCGCCACATCCGAGACCGGGCCCAGGTGGTGCAGCTTATCCGGGTTGACGATCGACCTGACCGTCTGCACCAGGCCGTCGGCGATGTCCAGTGCGAACACGTTGACCACGCGGCCCTCGCCATCGTAGGAGACCCCGCCGGGCTGGCCGTTCACCCAGGCCGGCTCGACGTGGACACCCATCTTCGGGGCCCGCCGGTACAGCCCGAGCATGAACCGGACCACCTGTCCGGCCCCGGACAGCGGCTGGGCGATGGCCCAGGCCTTGCCGCCGCCGTCGCCTACCATGACGACGTCCGGCGCGACCATCTCGAGCAGGGCGGTCATGTCGCCGCCTGCGGCGGCGGCGAAGAACCGGCGGGCTACTTCCTCGCGCTGCTCGCGGGAAGCGTCGAAGCGCGGCTTGCCGTCATCGACGTGATGGCGGGCCCGGGCCAGGATCTGGCGGCAGTTTGTCTCGGACTTGCCGGTGATGCCGGCGATCTCCTTGTAGTCGTACCCGAACACCTCGTGCAGCAGGAACACCGCCCGTTCGGTCGGTGTCAGGCTCTCTAGCAGCACCAGGAACGCCATCGACAGTGAGTCGGACATCTCGGCCCGCTCGGCCGGATCAGGTTCGGGGTCGGCGAGCAGCGGCTCAGGCAGCCAGGCGCCCACGTAGGACTCCCGCCGCACCCGGGCGGACCTCAGGTGGCTGATGGCCAGCCGGGTAGTGACGGTGGCCAGGAAGGCCTTGGGCGAGTCGATACTGGTGCCGTCCCGCAGTGCCCGGGTCAGCCGGAGGAAGGCCTCCTGGACGATGTCCTCGGCGTCGCTGATGCTCCCGGTCATCCGGTAGGCGATCGAGAACATCAGCGGCCTGAACTCCCAGTGGTCTTGAGGCGGCACAGTATCGTCGGGCGACGCGACTTCAGGCGGCACGGGCCTGCTCCGCCGTTTTCGCCCAGTCCCGGAAGCCGTCCCGCCAGCTCGCGTAGCCGGGCGCCCAGCCGAGTTCGCGCTTGGCCTTCTCGTTGACCGAGCCGCGGGCCCGGGTCATCAGCGAGACGACGAGCTGGCCGGCCAGCAGCCCGCCCAGCCAGGCCGGGGCGCGCATCGGTGCCTTGGCGCCGATGCACTCGGCCAGGTACGGCAGCCACTCCCGCACCGGGGCCGGGTCGTCGTCGACGATGTTGTAGATGCCGGGCGCGCCGCGGGTGACGGCCGCGGCGGTCGCGGCGGCAGCGTCGGTGATCTCGCAGAACGACCAGATGCCCGTGCCCCCGCCGATAACGGGCATCTGCCGCTTGCGCACCGAGTCGAGCAGGGTGTCCGAGGCGCCGTGGCCGTAGAACGGGCCGTAGCGCAGTACCAGGCCCTCGGGGACCGCACCGGGCACGATCTCCTCGACGTACCTGATCGCCGCCATGGACTTGCGGGTTGACGGGACCGGATCGGGGTCGAGCGGGTCGTCCTCGGTCTTGACCAGACTGCCGGTCCTGGCGTTGTTCCAGCCGGTGAAGCTCTGCGCGATGAACCGGCGGGTGCCCGCCTGCTGCGCGGCTTCCACCAGGTAGTCGGTGCCCCTGGTGCGCAGCTCGTTAGTGACCGCGAACTCCTTGTCGAAGTTGCGGAAGCTGCGCATGCTGGCCAGCGCGGTCATCTGGTGCACGATCACCTCGGGCTGCGCCGCCTTGACCGCGTCCAGCACGGCCCTGCGGTCCAGGCCGTCGACGATGACGGGCGTCGCGCCGGCGGCTTGCAGCGCGGCGGCCTTGGCGGTCGAGCGGGTGGTCCCGGTGACCTCGTGACCCGCCGCGACCAGGCTGGGGACCAGGTACTGGCCCATTACCCCGGTTGCCCCCGCGACGAAGACTCGCATGATTCCTTTCCTTTCCTGTGCCCTGTGTGTCTACGCCCTCTACGACGCAGCCACCCCCGCGGGCGTGACACTTCAGTTTTCTTCTTCCTGCCGGCCCCAGCGCTCGTGCCAGGTGCGCGAGACCGGGCCCAGGTGGCGCAGCTTCTCCGGGTTGGCGATCGTCCGGATGGCCAGCACCTGGCCGCCGAGCACGTCGAACACGATGACTGCGATCAGGTCGCCGTGGGCGTCGCGGGCCAGCACGCCCGGCTGCCCGTTCACCCAGGCGGCGCGGAGCGAGGCGCCCAGCTCCAGGGTCCGCTCGAAACTGAGGCGGACCACCCGGGCCACCTGGTCGCGGCCGATCACCGGAGTGATGAACGTCGTCTCGCCCTTGCCGCCGCTGTCGCCGTAGAACACCACGTCCGGAGCCAGCCGCTCGAGCAGGCTGGTCATGTCGCCGCCGTCCGCCGCAGCCAGGAACAGGGCGGTGAGCTCCTCGCCCTCGGCCCGGGACGTCTCGAACCGCGGCCGTCCCTCGTCGATGCGGCGCCGGGACCTGGCAAAGGTCTGCCGGCACGCGGCCTCGGTCTTGCCGGTGATGTCGGCGATCTCGCCGTAGTCGTAGCCGAACACCTCGCGGAGCAGGAAGACGGCACGTTCGGCCGGGGCCAGGCTCTCCAGCAGCACCAGGAACGCCATCGACAGGGAGTCGGAGGTCTCGGCGAGTTCGGCCGGATCGGCTTCGCCCCTTGAAGCCGCTGGACCCACCGGGGCGCCGGCGAGCAGCGGCTCGGGTAGCCAGGTGCCGACGTAAGACTCGCGGCGGACCCGAGCCGAGCGCAGGTGGTCGATGGCCAGCCGGGTGGTGATGGTGGCCAGGTACGCCTTGGGCGACTCGATCTCGGCATCCTTGCCGCCGTCCTTGCCGTCCTTGCCGGCCCGCAGGAAGGCCTCCTGCACGATGTCCTCGGCGTCGCTGACGCTGCCGGTCATCCGGTAGGCGATCGAGAACATCAGCGGGCGGTATGCGGTGTACTGGCTCGTGTCCACGGTTCTCCCCTCGGGATCGCCCGATCCCTAGAAATCGTCTGATCCCTAAAGACGAGGGGCCTCCGGCCGCTGTGACATCGGACGTGACGTGCGCCCGCGGCTGCGTGCTCGGCGGCCTGAGGCGGGCGGGCAGCGCCTCCTCCAGGCCGTCCGCGAACAGCGGGATCCGCCACAGCGGTGGCGCCGGGCCGACGATCCCGGTCAGCTGCATCATGGTCTGCATGGTGACCCGGACCAGCCGCCTGGCGCTGGTGAACAGCAGCGCGGCCAGCGGCAGCTCGACGGCCAGGGCGGTGACGAGGCTCATCGTGAAGCCGCGGGAGCCGTAGGCGAGCGCGAGGTCGAACCAGGCGTCGCAGACCAGCAGCGTGCCGGTGACGACCATGAGGAAGATAAGGATCTGGCGCTGGTGCCAGGCTGCCCAGGCGGTCGCGGCGAAGCCGACCAGTTCGGCGAGGTCGAGACCCACCCAGACCCCGCGCCAGTCGTGCGAGGTGTAGCGCATGGGCAGGGTCAGGATGAGGATCGCGATCCACGCGGCCAGCACGAGGCAGCACGCGATCATGAACAGCAGGCCGAACCGCCTGCGGCGGCGGAGCCTGGGATCGATCAGCGGATGCCGCCGGTCGATGGCGGCCAGGGTGCGGGCCAGCTGACGCCGCTCATCCGGGGTCATCCGGCGTAGTTCAGCCTCAGTGATCACCTAACCATTCTGCGCCGCGGATAGGCCGGGCTAACCAACGGCAGGTCAGGCCGCCTGGCGGCCGTGCCTGGCGCGGCGGCGCGGCAGGGCCTCGTCGAGCCCGAGGCCGGCTAGCGGCGCGCGTCGCAGGGACTGGCCCGCACAGCTCCGGCCCCACTCGCCGGCCGGGATGGCGCCGGCGGCCGTGGCGCCGGCGGCCGTGGCGCCGGCGTAAGCACCGGCCAGGATGCTGGCGGCGACCGTGGCCCGGAGCAGCCGCCGCGCTCCGGCGAAGGCCAGGAAGGCCAGCGGAAGCTCGGCGAAAACCGCGGACAGCAGGCTGATCCACAGGCCGTTCGTGGCGAGCGAGGTGCCGACGTCGAACCAGGCGTCACAGCAGAGCATGGTGCCGGTGAGCATCAGGAGCAGGATCAGCACCTGCCGCTGCCGCCAGATCGCCCACGCGGTCGCCGCGAACGCCGCCAGCAGGAACACGTCGAAGTTCACCCACACCGCGCGCCAGTGATGCGCGTCGAAGTGGTGCGGCAGGGTGGCGGCGAGCAGCACGATCCAGCCGGCCAGGAAGACGCAGCAGGCCGCCGAGACCAGCAGCGCCAGCCGCCGCTCCCGGCGCAGCACCGGGTCGATCCGGTACGGGTCGGCACGGTACTGCCCGACCCGGGCCTGGTTCGGCTGGCTCGCCTCAAGCTCGGCGAGCATCGCGGCCAGTTCGCGGCGTTCGGCCTGGCTCATGCGGCGCAATTCAGCCTTCTCTATCACCAACTCATTGTCCTCCAGCCGGCTGCGGGCTGGCTGCGCGGGGAGCCGGCGCTCGCTGGGCGGAGACCGGCCAGCCCTTGGGACGGCCGGGCGTAAGCTGGGAAAAGTGAGCGAGCTTGCCTACTTTGAGTTCGGCGCGACACCCGTGGAGTACCGCGAGGCCTGGGACCTGCAGCGGCGCGTGCACGCCCGGCGGGTGGCCGACGAGGTTCCCGACAGTTGCCTGCTGCTTGAGCACGAGCCGGTGTACACGGCGGGCAAGCGGACGGCGGTGTCCGACCGGCCGTTCGGCGATCCCGGGGCACCGGTTATCGACGTGGACCGCGGCGGCAAGATCACCTGGCACGGTCCCGGACAGCTGACCGGGTACCCGATCATCAAGCTCCGCGAGCCGCTGGACGTAGTCGCCTACGTGCGTGCGCTGGAAGAGGCCATGATCCGGACCTGCGCCGAGTTCGGTATCAGCACCGTGCGCGTGGCCGGGCGCAGCGGCACCTGGGTGCCCGGTGACGAGCGCGGCCCTGACCGCAAGGTTGGCGCGATCGGCGCGCGGGTGGCCCGGGGCGCCACCATGCACGGCTTCGCGCTGAACGCGGACTGCGACCTGTCCTGGTACGACCGGATCGTCCCCTGCGGCATCCGCGATGCCGGGACGACCACGCTGTCCGCCGAGACCGGCCGTGACATCACGGTGGCCGAGGTCATGCCGGTGATGAAACGCCAGCTCGCCGACGTCCTCGGGTACCGCACCTGGCGGCACGTCTACGACGTCGGGGTACTGGCCGGCCCTCCGCTGGAGGCAACCGCGCTGCCGCGGGCGCGCGAGGCGGCCGCGGCCCGTTAGCCGTGGCCCCTGACGGCCGTGCGCCCGCGGCGACATACCCTGGAAGGGTGGTACTCGCACCCGAAGGTCGGCGCATGCTCCGCCTCGAGGCCCGCAACAGCCAGGTCCCGATCGAGCGGAAGCCGCCGTGGATCAAGACCAGGCTGCGCACCGGGCCTTCCTACACCGAACTGAAATCGCTGGTCCGCAGCGAAGGCCTGCACACGGTGTGCGAGGAGGCCGGCTGCCCGAACATCTTCGAATGCTGGGAGGACCGCGAGGCGACCTTCCTGATCGGCGGCGACCAGTGCACCCGGCGGTGTGACTTCTGCCAGATCGACACGGGCAAGCCGCTGCCGCTTGACGAGGGCGAGCCGCGCCGGGTCGCGGAGTCCGTCGCCGCCATGGGCCTGAAGTACGCGACTGTGACCGGCGTCGCGCGTGACGACCTGGCCGACGGCGGCGCCTGGCTGTACGCGCAGGTCTGCCGCGAGATCCACGCCGCCATCCCCGGCTGCGGAGTGGAACTGCTCATTCCCGACTTCAACGCCGAACCGGACCGGCTGGCGGAGGTCTTCAGTACCCGGCCGGAGGTCCTCGCGCACAACATCGAGACCGTGCCGCGGATCTTCCGGCGGATCAGGCCCGGCTTCCGGTACGCGCGTTCGCTCGACGTGCTGCGTGCGGCTCGCGACGCCGGGCTGGTCACCAAGTCCAACCTGATCCTCGGGCTGGGCGAGGAGCGGCACGAAGTCACCGAGGCCATGAAGGACCTGCGCTCGGCCGGCTGTGACCTGCTGACCATTACCCAGTACCTACGGCCGACCCCGCGGCACCACCCGGTGGAGCGCTGGGTCAAGCCCGAAGAGTTCGTGGAACTGCGCGAGGAGGCGGAGGCACTCGGGTTCGCGGGCGTGATGTCCGGGCCGCTGGTGCGGTCCTCCTACCGGGCCGGCCGGCTGTTCTCCCAAGCCATCGAGCAGCGGGCAGGTTCAGCCCCGGTACGGTAACGGCCGCGGTCTCATCCGGCGAGCCGGGTTTGTGCGTCAACAGGCGGGTTCGGAGTTGCGCGGAATTACCGAAGCCCGGCGGTTTCTGTCCGGGGCGGCTTAACCGTATGCTGCGGAGCATGGCACGCATGTCAAGGAAGGCTGGGTCCGCTGACCCGGCCATCACGAGGGACACCGCCGAGAGCCTGGCGAACGCCGGCCGGCTGAAGCAGATGCGCATGGCCGCCGGGCTGATACGCAAGTCCAACCCGAAGGCGCTGCCGATCATCATCGGCAGCGGTCTCGGCATCCTGGCGATCCTGGTGATCGTCGGGCTGCTCACCGGGCTGGCGCCTTTCCTCATTCCGTTGGGCGTGCTTCTCGGCCTGCTGGTCGCGCTGATCTTGTTCGGCCGGTACGCGCAGGCCGCACAGTACGCCGCGATCGAGGGACAACCGGGCGCGGCGGCCGCCGTGCTGCAGAACCTGCGCGGCAACTGGACGGTGACCCCCGCGGTCGGCGCCAACAGGAACATGGACGTGGTGCACCGGGCCGTGGGCCGGCCGGGCGTCATCCTGGTCGGCGAGGGCTCACCCAACCGGCTGGCCAGCCTGCTGGCGGCGGAGAAGAAGCGGGTCGCCCGGGTGGCCTACGAGGTGCCGATCTTCGAGTTCCAGGTCGGGAACGGCGAGGGGCAGGTCCCGGTCAGCAAGCTGCAGCGCAAGATCATGCGGTTGCCGCGCCAGCTCAAGCCGGCCGCGGTCAGCGATATCAACCACCGGCTCAAGGCGCTGCAGCCGTCGCTGCAGGCCCCGAAGGGGCCGATCCCGAGGAACATCAGGCAGCCCAAGATGCCCAGGCCGAAGGCCCGCTAGACCGTATACCCGGGCTAAGCCGCCAACTCGGGCTAAGCGGCAATCCCGGAAGGGCCGCGAGGCGGCGGTCTACACCCGGATGACGACGGTGTCCGACGCGCGGTCGTGCATGCCGCGCAGGTCGCGGTCGGTCAGCAGTGGCGGGATCGCGGTGAGCAGGATCGCCGTGCGGACCGCCGCCCAGCCGAATCCGACCAGGCCGCCGTTGGTCCGCACCGTCCTGATGCCTACCAGCCGCTTCCCGACGGTGAATCCTGTCGTCGCGGTGAGCACGTACACCTCGATCGCGAAGACGGCGATGGTCCAGAACTGCGAGTGGGTCAACCCGTACGCAATGAGCATGCTGAGCAGCCAGTCGATGAACAACGCGAGAATCCGGCGGGGCATGCTCGCCACGCTGCCCGGCCCGCGCTCGGGCAGGCCGAGTCCCTGGCCCGGATAGGTCGCCTTTTCTGCGGCGGGCGGGGCGGTCAGCTGCGTGGTGCCAGCCGGAGCGCGACCTGCCGGGGCCGCGCCCCTCGGGGCCGCGCCCGCCGGGGCCGCGCCCGCCGACGTGGGGGCAGGTCGGCCGGACGCACCGGACCGCGCCGGGCCCGCACCGCGCCGGTTACGGGGTTTGTTGGCCACGACACCACGGTATCCGCTCTGGCCCAGGTAGCCAGCAGCGGGCCATAATGGGGGCGGGGGGATCTCGGCCGCCGACGCGTAACATCGGTGAAACACATCAGACACGGCACGGAAATTGCGGGCGGCTACCGTCCTACTCGCGTGCCTTGAGAACCGAAAGCGTGCCCTGGGACCCTGGAGGGGTTGATGTTCAGCAGTGCCGAGGAGGTCCTCCGCTTCATCGCAGAGGAAAACGTGGAGTTCGTCGACGTCAGGTTCTGCGACCTGCCGGGAACGATGCAGCACTTCACCGTGCCCACGACGACCTTCGGTGAGGGGGTCTTCACCGACGGCCTCATGTTCGACGGCTCGTCAATCCGCGGGTTCCAGCAGATCCACGAGTCCGACATGCAGTTGCTGCCCGACCCGTCCACCGCGATGCTCGACCCCTTCCGGACGCACAAGACCCTGAACCTCACGTTCTTCGTGCACGACCCGCTGACCGGTGCGCCGTACACCAGGGATCCGCGCAACATCGCCCGCAAGGCCCAGGACTACCTGCGCGGCACGGGCATCGGCGACACGGCATTCTTCGGCCCCGAGGCGGAGTTCTACATCTTCGACTCGGCTCGCTTCTCGACCTCCGCGAACGAGGGCTACTACCACATCGATTCGCTCGAGGGCGCGTGGAACACCGGCAAGGAGGAGGACGGCCACAACCTGGCCTACAAGCCCAGGTTCAAGGGCGGCTACTTCCCGGTGCCGCCGATGGACCACTACACCGACCTGCGCTCGGAGATGGTCCGCAACCTGATCGCGTGCGGCATCGAGGTCGAGATGCAGCACCACGAAGTGGGCACGGCAGGCCAGGCCGAGATCGACATCAGGTTCGGCCCGCTGCTCGAGATGGCCGACAAGCTGATGCTCTACAAGTACGTGATCAAGAACACCGCCCGGGCGGCGGGCAAGACAGTGACGTTCATGCCCAAGCCGCTGTTCGGTGACAACGGCAACGGGATGCACTGCCACCAGTCGATCTGGAAGGACGGCTCGCCGCTGTTCTACGACGAGGTCGGCTACGCGGGCCTGTCTGACACCGGCCGGTACTACATCGGCGGGCTGCTCAAGCACGCTCCCTCGCTGCTGGCGTTCACCAACCCGACAGCGAATTCCTACCACCGGCTGGTGCCCGGTTTCGAGGCCCCGGTCAACTTGGTCTACTCGCAGCGCAACCGTTCGGCCTGCGCCCGGATCCCGATCACCGGCACCAACCCGAAGGCCAAGCGGGTCGAGTTCCGCGTCCCCGACCCGTCCTGCAACCCGTACCTCGCCTTCGCCGCGATGCTGATGGCGGGCCTGGACGGGATCAAGAACAAGATCGAGCCGGCGGAGCCGGTGGACAAGGACCTGTACGATCTGCCGCCGGACGAGGCGGCCGCCATCCCGCAGGTACCCGGGTCGCTCGACGTGGTGCTCGACACCCTGGAGGCCGACCACGCCTTCCTCACCGAGGGCGGCGTGTTCACCGAGGACCTGATCGAGACCTGGCTGGACTACAAGCGGACCGCCGAGCTCGACGAGCTCCGGCTGCGCCCGCACCCGCACGAGTTCGAGCTCTACTACGACGTCTGAGGGCCGGAGGTCGTATATGCGGAGGACCGCGGGGTTATGTCTTCCCCGCGGTCCTCCGCATGACCAGTGCGGCGGGTACCGTGCCTGCCGCCGACAGGACAGTCACGGCGACGGCGGTATCGAACGCGCTGCTGTATCCACGCGAACTGGCCGAGGACAGGGCCCGCGGTGATCCTCCGCCGCGGCCGTTGCTCGCCGCTGTTGACGATCTCGGCCTGGATCCGCTTC
>WNGL01003773.1_pt1 | contig 19029 bp, 14 predicted proteins | sample 5400591 | NCBI WGS metagenome assembly WNGL01 (sample SAMN13153377, study PRJNA577476) | soil metagenome | isolation source: 80 cm soil or saprolite under Garry oak tree replicate 1 | place: USA:California | collected 2016-06-15 | reverse complement strand
TTCATCATCCCCCGGATGCGGCAGCCTGATAGCGCTGGAAATCTGAGATATCGTAGAGATACAACGAGCACATACAAGTCATTGAGCATACAAGAAAAAGGAGTGACTGCGTGACGAGAAAAATTCTGGATAAAGAACTTCAAGAACTGGATGAACAAATCATTCGGCTGGGATCACTGGTAGACGATGCCCTGGCAAAAGCGCTTGAAACCCTGGAAACCGGCGATATAGCAAAAGCAGGGCTGGTGATCGAGGCCGATACTATGATCGATAGCCTGCGCGCTGCTGTTGAGGAACATTCCATACGCCTTTTGACCTTGCAACAGCCTCTCGGCGGGCGTGATCTGCGTTACCTTACCTCAGCCCTTTCGATCGCGGGCGATCTTGAACGTACCGGCGATGGCGCTGCCGGTATCGCGCAGATCATCCTGCGCATGACACCTCTGCACTCCAACGCCAGGTCTGAAATGACGGTAACACATGCAGCCGAGGCCATTGCGCAGGATGGCCCAGAGATCACCGAGTCTGCGATCTTGCGCGGCATACTTGACCTGGGAGCCGAAGCCCGGCGCGTTTTGCAGGGGACGATGGACGCATTTGCCCGGCGGGATGTCGATGCGGCGAGAAGCATCTGGGAAGAAGATGACGTGGTAGATGTGCGCTATCACCTGGTGCGCCATGATTTGATGACAATGTTGGCCGGCGCTCATGCCATCCCTGCGTTGCAAAATGATGCCCTCATTTTACAACGCGCGACCTACCTACTCTGGATCGCCCACAAGCTCGAACGCGTTGCCGACCACAGCAGCAATATCTGCGAACGCATTGTCTTCATTTTAGAGGGCGAGACCAGCATTAAACGCTCCCAGGAATAATCCTTACACTCTTTTTACAAATTCCTGCGGAAATTCTGATGATCATCGCTTACAATATTCATAGCTAAAAACGTATGCGTGCTCGTAAAAAACCTGCCATCTGAAAATGGACATGGAGGATCACAACCATGACACAGTATTATGACGAACCGGCCATACCGTACCAGGGGGAACAGGGCACGGTACATGCCGCGTATGACGCAACGACTCCCACGGAGCCATACCATCCTGCCCCTGGCAGTCTCCCAAATAACCCTCAGCCGCCGCGTCCTTCCAGGGGTCTGCGCTCTGGAGCAATCTTCGCGCTGACCCTGTTGCTCGTAGTCATCTTTGGCACTGGCTTATTTGCAGGTTGGCAGTTTGGCCGCAGTGCCACCATCTCTAATCAAACCAGTACAGCCCAGTTGCAGCCAGGCACAAATCCAGCGCCGACTGTGCCGGCGCTCACCGGCAACAATTTAGAAACGGTGCGAGAAGCCGTCATTGCCAGGGTACGCCCCGCGGTCGTTCAGGTGAATGTCACCTTACAGAGCGGCGCAGCCATTGGTTCCGGCGTCATCATTGACCGGCGCGGTTATATCGTTACCAATAATCACGTTGTGAACGGAGCGCAAAGCATAGAGGTGGCGCTCTATGATGGGACAACCATCAAAAATGTCCAGGTGGTGGGAACTGATCCTGCCGATGACCTGGCCATCTTGAAGATCACTCCTCCCGCCTCAAATTTAACGGTGGCTAACCTTGGTGACTCTTCGTCGTTGAAGGTTGGGCAAGATGTCATGGCCATTGGCAACCCGTTGGGTATCACCCAGACGGTGACGAATGGCATTATCAGCGCTCTTGGCCGCAATGTGAGTGAGCAAAACGGGGCGATTATCCCCAATGCCATCCAGACCGATGCAGCCATCAATCCCGGCAATAGCGGTGGGGCTTTGGTAGATATGCAGGGCGACCTGGTGGGCATTCCTACACTGACGGCCATTGACCCAGAATTTAATACCCCTGCCAGTGGCGTCGGCTTTGCTATCCCGTCGAATCGCGTCAATTTTATCGCGACCCAGATCATTGAAACTGGTAAGGTGACGCATACAGGTCGAGCTGCTCTTGGCGTCAGAGTAACCAACGTTGATTCCACGTTGGCGGCGCAGGACAACCTGTCCGTCGATCACGGAGTAATGATTGTCAGCGTTGTGCCAAACGGCGCAGCAGACCAGGCTCACCTGCAAGCGGGCGATGTCATCGTGCAAATCGACAATAAGCAAGTGAGTGACATTTCTTCCCTGGGCGATGCTCTCATCAGCAAAAGCCCCGGCGATACGGTCTCCGTTAAAATCTATCGTGGAAGCCAGCAAATGACAGTCAGCGTCAAACTGGGTGAATTGCAAGTTAATTAGTCAATCAAATTAAAAGAGCATGCTCCTGGCAAATCACTTACGATTTGCCAGGAGCATGCTCTTTTGTGTAAGACTCAGGAAGCGCCGTGCAGTGCCTTCACATTCTTTTGCCGTCCTTCAGGCTTATCCGTTGCTACAGGGTTGCGCGCGCGACTGGCCAGCAGTACCCCCATAAAGAAGACTGTCCAGCCGAGAGTCATAATCAGCCAGAAGATGTTTTTCACCCCCAGACGGGCAGTGGTACCGGCGAAAGCGTTGATCAGATCTCCGGCCAGGATCAGCATATTCGCCGCCAGCAACGTGCCTGAACCCTGGCGGCGTTTCACGTTCCAGGCGGAATAGATTGCCACGCCAACCACGGCTACAACCCCCAGCGTATTCAAAATAATAATGGTTATCAGCCAGGCCCCCGCTGCGGGTTGCAAGATGCCTGTTCCTGGCGTGCCCGCGATGTGGCTTAGTTGCACTCTGTCAACACCGGCAAAAACAATGAGCAATGTCGCCAGCGCGCTTAGCACAGACAGCACCACGAGACAGATGCGGGTCACCCGAGCGCTAGCCACCAGCGCGATACTGCCCAGGCCGAGCCAGGCGGGCATTAGCGCGGCCCCCAGGATGTAATATAGTTTGAAGCACAGAACTCCGAGATCGCTCGCCGGTTGTACAAGAATCATAGCGACATAAGCAAGCGTGGCGACGAAAGCCATGGAGAGCGCGATTGTCCAATAGAGTTGGTACGCGCGATGCCGCCGGAGATATTGGCGCAATACCACTCCCGCGAAAAGCCCGGTCACAATCACATTTACGCTGGGGTAGAGTAACAAAATAACAGTGTTCATGGTCTGCAATCCTGCCTCAATATCCTGTTTTGCGGGTCAAACCTGCAAAAAACTACAGTCTTCGCAAGAAAAAAGTATGGAAAACTCCATCTATTTCTTTTCTCTTTTATCATAATGTCTCATCACCAAAACGTCAATTCTTCATGTTCGTCGCGATGACCAGCGCCTCGTCAAAAGAAAGCCCACGATACCAAGAACCAGCAGTATAAATCCTACCCCCTGTCGTACCAGGGGTTCATTCAAGTCGATAACTGGCGGAGCGGGCTGCGCTTGATTGGGGAGCAGCTGCTTATTCTGGTGATCCTGAGCCGCCGGTGAGCCTGTCACGGCTGGGGGCGTTTTACCCAACTGCGGTTTAAGCCCGGGGGTGTTCTTATCATTGGCAGTGGGTTTCGCGGAACCGGTGGTAGCAGCTGCGCTCTTTGTTGCCGCCAATTGTGGCTGCGTAGCATTACCACTGGATGGCGCCATCGTAGCGCTATTAGTTGTCCCTCCCCCATGAAACAGCATAGGTAAAACGCCCGATAGCAGGAAGAAAAAGCCGATTACCGCGGCTATAGTGCTCAACGCGCGCAGGGAGCGCCGCGTGTAATAGGGCCACCTGCGCTGTGAGGGCGCGTTCGCAGGCGCTGCCTGGCGTGGCGGAGCATCCTGCAGATACGTGACGCCTGGCGAGAGCGCAAATGAGCGCGGCGCCGCCGGCTGGGGCATAGACCGCAGTAAAGCCACAGTCTGTCGCAGGCTCGCCAGCGCGCGCTGACACTGCTGGCAGCTTTCCAGGTGCGCGTTACAGGCCGCCTGCTCCTCTGCGGAGAGTTGCCTGTCCAGTAACGCTGAAAGCTGTTCAGTTGTCAGATGACGTTCCCTATCTGTATTGCCCACGCCAGTACTCCATAATGGTTTCAATCTTTGTTAGAGGGTAGACGATAATTACGCGGTAAAAGTTCCCTATATTGCTCCAGGTAAAGGCGCAGCCGCGCGCGACCGCGCGCAATGCGCGACCGCACCGTTCCCAGGTTGGACTGCGTTGAAATCGAAATTTCTTCATATGAAAGCCCCTCGATATCACATAAAACCACGGCCACGCGCTGATCGAGGGGCAGCGCTTGCAAACCCCGCTGGATAAGTTCCTGCAATTCCTGGCTCAGTAAATATTCTTCCGGGTTGGCTTCTTGCCCCGTCTCCACCAGCGCGCTTAAATCGCTGGCGGCATGTGGCTCATCTTCACCGGTAAGCGTTTCTAACGATTCTAGGGGATGTCGTTGTGTGCGGCGCCAGTGGTCACAGGCCAGATTTGAAGCGATGCGCAAGAGCCAGGCGCGAAATGAGGAGCCGGCGTGGAAAGATTGAATAGCACGAAAGGCGGCGATAAATGCATCTTGTGTGACGTCAGCGGCAATATCGGCGTCACCCATCATGCGATAGACGACGCCATAAGTTGATTGCTGGTAATGCAGGATCAACTCATTGAACGCGTTGACATCTCCACGCTGGCTGCGAGCGACGAGCAGTTCTTCGTCGTCTCGCATTTGCTTCGCCATAGTAGCGCCTCGCTTAATGTATATTTTTGCTGGCGCTAGTGTAACATATTTTCTGTTTATCGACTACGCTCTTGAACGCTCCGCATGTTGACAGAGCTAAATTTACAAGATTATAATTACTTACACAACCCATATGATTTGTTGTGCCGAAAGTATACTGCTTCATCGTGGAAGCAGCGGATGCTCGCCTGCCGGGTACCAGTTGCATTCACCGAACCGATGAAGTCTGCCCCTCTGGAGGAAGCTCGCCATGTCTACCACTGATGGCCTTGAAGACATCGTAGCAACGCATTCACACATTTGTGACCTCGACGGAAAACTTGGGAAACTCACCTACTTTGGTGTCGATATCCACGACCTGGCGCGTTACTCCTCTTTTGAAGAGACCGCCTACCTGCTCTGGCACGGTGTCTTGCCAACCAGGGCGCAACTCGAAGAAGTATCTGCTCAGTTGCAATCCAACCGCGAACTGCCGGGCCGTGTGCTCGAAATAATGCGCCTGTTGCCCAGAACGTCCTCTCCGATGGACGTATTGCGTACCACCGTTTCCGCCCTCTCCTCCTTTGATCCCAACCCTGATGATAAGTCTGCTGAGGCAAACTATTGCCGCGCCGTACGGCTCACCGCCGTTTTGGGCACGATTGTGACAGGCTGGGAACATATCCGCAATGGCCGCCAGCCGGTCGCTCCATTGCCCGATCATGATACTGCCACAAACTTTCTCTATATGCTCAAGGGTGAAATGCCCGATGCTTACGCCGCTCACGGGTTGAACATAGCCTTAATCCTTCATGCCGATCATGAATTGAACGCCTCCACCTTTGCCGCTCGTGTATCCGCTGGCACTCTCGCCGATATGTATGCATGTATCACCTCGGCCATGGGCACCCTCTCGGGTCCCCTACACGGCGGGGCCAATGAGCAGGTCATGCGTATGCTCCAACGCATTGGCGAGGTTAGCAACACCGAAACATATATCAGCAATGCCCTCGAGCACAAAGAGCGCATCATGGGCTTCGGGCACCGCGTGTACAAGACTGAGGACCCGCGCGCCACGCATCTGCGCGCCATGTCGGAAGAGCTAGGAAAACGCGCCGGAGATAGCCGCTGGTATGAGATGTCGCGCATCATCGAAGACTACATCAAAGAGCATAAGGGACTCTATTGCAACGTAGATTTCTACTCTGCCTCTGTTTACTATATGATGGGCTTTCCCATCGATATGGATACGCCCATTTTTGCCTGTAGCCGCATATCTGGCTGGACAGCTCACGTTCTCGAGCAATACGCCAATAACCGCCTGATCCGCCCCCGCGCCGAATATATTGGCCCAAAGGTAACCGAATATGTGCCAATAGAACGGCGGGGATAGCAAAGGATCACAACAACTCCTTAATATCCCTCTGGATCTCCCCGTAGCTCCGGTATCTCTCCCGGCTGTCTTCCATCAGCGCGCGGCTAAGTATCGTCTCAAACGATACTGAAACGTTAGGATTCAGCAGCCGCACAGGAGGAAATGTGGGATAGTGCGGCGGGGCGTAGTTTGTCAGCGCGTAGTGCATACACGCGGCTAACGAGTAGATACAGGTGCGCTGGTCGTAGGGTTTGTCCTGCACGGGTAGATAGGGCGAGATCGCCAGTTTGCGCGTCGTGCGATGGTTGCTCCCCTTCTGCTCCGCGTCAGGCGACGAAGGCGGAGGAGAAATCTGGAAACCGATCAGAATGGGCCGACCTCGCGTCCTCTCGATAACAATGTTGCCGGGAGAGATACCGTAATGGCGCAGCGGTGGCCGTTGTTGCTCCAGGGCCATCAACGCGTTGAGCAGCGAGTTCATGTAGCCGATCACTTCGCGCTCTGCCAGGGGCCTGAGCAGTTTTTGCATCCGTTCTTCCAGGCTTTCGCCATCGGCGTAGGTCAGCACCACGTAGTAATGCTTTCCCTCGACAAAGCGATCAAGCACGCGCGGCAGCAGTGGGTGTTGCAGGCGCGTCAGGGGTTCGGTGGCCTTCTCGTAGTAGACCAGTTCTTTGGCTCTTCGGGCTAACGGCAGGTCGGTGCACTCCCAGCGTTTCAACAAAACCTGCGTATCGTTGGCCTGCGTGTCGAACGCTACAGCAGCCGTCAGCTTCGTCTCTTCGTTGTTCTTCAATACACGCTTGATCACATAACGTCCCTGGCGTACGCTGACCCCCGATAGCGGGCTATTGCGCACGATGCCAGGCGGTATGATCAATCGGCCACAATGCGGACAACAGCGCTGCCCAAAACGCACAGAGGTATCACAATAGGGGCAATGCCGGTTATCTCGTTCAGCGCCACAGGCGCTGCAGCGCTGTGCGCCGGTGCGATTCTGGTGTTTGCAAAGCTGGCAGACATAACGCTGTTGCGCGATTTGCGCCGCCCCGGCGTATTTTTCCACGAATTCCAGGATATTGGGGTAACGCAGCCGGTAGTCCTTCGCCAGCGCGCGTAATATCACCGCCGCCACCTCGACCGGAATGCGCCGGTTCCATTGCTGTGGCGAGATCGGTTGCTCGTTGAAGTGCGCGTTCCACATCTCTTCGATGCGGGAATACACAAAAGGCGTACGCCCGCTGAGCAGTTCATAGCAGCACACTGCCAGCGCGTACTGGTCGGAATCGCGGCGCGGGTTGCCCTGCCATTGCTCGGGAGGCATATACGCGGCTGTCCCCGTCGCTTCGCCGAGGGAGGCGTGTGTCTGCATCCCCAGGTAGAAGGTCGTGCCGAAATCCGAGAGCAGGAGCTGCCCATTTCGACCAATCAACAGGTTCCCCGGCTTGACATCCTGGTGTATCAGCCCATTTTTGTGCACAAAGCTCAACGCGTCCGCCGCCTGTTCGAGATAGGGTACCAGTTCCTCCGCGAATGCCGCTCTTCTCCTGCCATCTGCCCTGCGAAAGAGGTCATAGATGGTTTGTGGAGCATATTCCATCACCAGGTAGGGGCGTTCGTCTTCCAACTTCCCAAAGTTATAGACCGGCATGATATTGGGGTGTTGCAGATCGGCAATGCGTCGCGCCTCGTCGAAGAAACTCCCCAGGGCCTTCTCATTGAACTGGTCAAAGCGCAGTACCTTGAGCGCCAGCATTCGGCCTAGCGGCGCCGGTTCGCGCACTCTGTAGACATGACCATAACTGCCCGAGCCAATGAAGGAGACGACTTCGTAGCCGCCGATATGCGCCCCCTGCACTAAAAAGTCGCAGCGAGGGCAGACGACCGCATTGGCGGGGTTCTCATGTCCTCCCCCCGGACGTGTATTCAAACAACGGGCCAACTATTCTACCTCTAAACCATATCTATCAAAAATTCGTCTTCTCTTTCCTGAGGAAGCGTCGGAATATCCAGGCATCCAGCATCCCGCGCAACGCGCCAACCAGACCCAGCACGATCATGATAATGAGCAGGACTATCCACGTTCTATTCAAATTGGCGAAGACCGCGGAGTGTGATGAAAAGATCATTTCCCATAAGACCGCCAGGAGATAGGCGCCGGTGAACATCAACATCCCCGCGATCGCGCTGCTGCGCGATAATGTGGCAAAACTCATTTTCGCGGAAAGCCAGACCGCCATCATAGCCCCCGGCGTGGGGATGCCCAGCGCAATGATGAACAGCACGCCGAGCACATCCAGCCAGGGGAGACTATTGTCCGGGTACGAGAAAAAGGCTGGTAAGGCAAAAATCATCATGATCGTCAGCGGTAACAATCCAGTAAGCGCGCCTGCAAAGGCTGGACGCCACAGCACGGGCGCCGCCTCCACCTGCTCTTTGGCCGCGTCCACGCGGCCAAGCTGGCGCATAAGATACAGGTTGCTCAACAGGAGTATAAGATACGCTAAAAGATGTGGCGCGCCTGTGGATGCCGCTGCATAGCTACCATAGCTAATGAAAACCCCGCTGAGCAAGGGCGTGATGATGGCAACTATGATGGCGCGATTGACGAACTTCCGAATGGGTCGATTTTCTCTTGTGCGCGCCACGCCGCTAAAACCAATCGCCGCTAAGATCAAGAAATTGAGGCCACAGCCTAGCATCACCCCGAACATAGCGAATAACCCGGCGCCGTCTTTTGCCGGGGTAACGACAAAAATAAAGACGACCAATTGTGCAAGCAACGTGATCAAAAACGTGAAGTGATAGAATAAGCGTTTCCTTTCACGGTAATGTTGTGCGTCCGCGCTGCCCGCGCTGGCGGCGGCGCCGTTGAGTTGCCATTGATCTTGCCCATTTTGCTGGTAGGAGGGAGCAGCAAAGCCGCCTGGACTTTGTGCCTGGTTCTGCGAAGGCCACTGCCATTGACCTGGGTGTTGGTGCTCCCCTGGCCAGGCTCCATAATATGCGCCTCCGGGCGGGACAGGTATCCCCGGCTGGGTCGGCGGAATGATACGACCGGCGCCGGGAACTGGTACAGCCGCGGCTACCGGCGCGGGCGCAACCAGGGGTCGCTCGGCCACCGTCAGGTCGCTATTATTGCCGTCGCCGCTGATACGCAGTGGGGACCCGGAATCTATGGCGGTCCGCAGGTCGTCCGCCATTGCCGACGCGCTCTGGTAGCGGTCCGCCGGATTCATTGCCAGCGCTTTCGTCACCACCGCTTCGATAGCAGGCGAGATGTCCGAGCGCATATCTTTAATAGAGGGCAGTGGATCGCGCATTTTCCTGGCCATAACCGCAAAGGGATTCGGCCCTGTATATGGCACATTCCCGGTCAGTAACTCAAAAAGAATAATGCCAAGCGAGTAAATATCTGAGCGAAAATCGATTTCGTTGGCGCCTATCTGTTCAGGTGAGGCGTATTCCGCCGTGCCCAGGAAACTGCCAGCGCTGGTCAGCGCTGGCATGGCCTTCAAACGCACAATGCCGAAATCTCCCAACAGGAGCCTTCCGTCCTGGTGGAACAGCAGATTGCCGGGTTTGATATCGCGGTGAACCACGCCGAGGCTATGAGCATAATCGAGCGCGTCGGCCACCTGCCTGATATAGCTGGCAACCAGCTTGAGTTCAACGTGCAAGCCGGAGCGATTCATCTCGTCAATGCGCTCGCGCAGCGTGCCGCCGCGGATAAACGGCATCACCAGGTATGCCACGCGCTCCTGTTCTACCACCGCCTCGTCATACTCGTAGATAGGCAAGATATTCTTATGTTCCAGCTTTGCGATGGTGTCGGCCTCGCGGCGGAAACGCGCCAGGAAAACTTCCTTCTGTTCGGCTTCTTTGCTATTCGAGGGGATGAGCACCTTCACCGCCACCGTGCGCACCGGGCGAGCCTGCTGGGCAAGGTACACGGCCCCCATGCCGCCCTGCCCAATGATGCGCTCAAGGGTGCATGTGCCAAGTGTGACGCCTATAAGCTCTTTTATCTCCATAGCATAATCATTCCATCAAACTTGTTTTATACATCCCTCGATCAGCTCCACAAATCACCCTGGGAAGTTTCTCGCACGACGCGTTTTTTCTGTATTGTACGCTTTTCTCGCCCGGATTTCCTGCTCTGCTCTGCATAGGTCTCTGCGCCGCTGGTAATTTCAGCGGCCTGCTCCTCGTCATTACTGGCGATCTCTACGATCACTTCAAATATGGAGGGGCGGCGCACGCGTATCTCCGGCCAGAGGCCGAGCATTGCTTCAATGGCTGCATCTTCACACGCAGACAGAACGGGCCAACGTGCCCTCGCTTCACGCAAAACATCTGCCAGAGATGACGCGCCATGACGCTCTATCAATACTACGAACGAAGTTCTCAGTTGTTCCATCCAATCGGCGTCGTAGAGTCCTATCCCCGCGGCAAAGCTCACGTTGTCTCCAACAATACGTTCCGCCGCCAGTTGCAACTCTGAACGGCGGTAAACCTGCAAGAGTTCATAACAGACACGTTCAGCCAGGAGCCCTTCTTGCCGCGCGCGCGCTCGCACTGCCGCAATATCGATGGCGGCCAGCCGTTCAGCGAAGTCGTCGTAACGATTGCGCACGAGCTGTAACACTTCGGTAGCCGACAATTGACCGGCGTACCAGGCGATAGGAAAAACAGCAGGCAGGCTGGCGAAGGCTTCCCGCGCTTCCTCGGGAATTGCCAGCACGATGTCTCCACGTTCCCGCAGTTGCTGCAGTTTCTGTATCTTGCGCTCGCGGTAGGATGGTGTCCAGAATCCAAGTATTTCAACATATATTCGTCTCTGGCCGCGTGTGAGCGCGAAATCCGGGATGAAAATGCTCTGCTCGAACATGAGCGGCTCCGGCTCGCGTAGAAGCTGCCAACCGTCTACTGCGTGGCTGCTCTCCAACGCCGCGAATGCCTCCGCGAAGGATTGTTCAATGCTGCTGTCGAAGACGGACGACGTAGCTGCTGGAATCTGTTGGGCTCGCGGGAGATCCGCTCCTGCACTCTGCGCGGGAGGTTTCTCTGCTGCCGGGAGCAAAGAGAGAAGGGTATTATCCATGGCGAAGCAGTAAGAACGTTGCAAAAAATGCACGGTAGCCTCCGCCTTTACTATGGCGCTGCTGAGCGCACCCGCGGATGTTGGACTATTGTGCTGTTTCTGTTGTTCGCGCGCGCGGCTGCTATGTTGCCGTTGGGAGACGCCATATCCCAACAGTAGTCGGCAGAGCCTGGCTAGACGCGCGCCATATTGCTGTGGCGCGCCGGTCATCTCCTGGGGACCATAGAGCGTGAGATGCAGCAGCGGCGTTGCGTTGGGAGTTGAGGGATCGTAGGCAAGATCGTAATAGACGCCGAGCAGGCGCGCCAGGTAACAGAGACGTTTGATGACCGCGCCGATGCCGCTGCCAATCTGCTGGGTCCCACTATTAGCCTGCTCAAAGGCATGACAATCGATGACGAAATGCGCGCTCGAGGCGTTGAAGAGCGCCGCCTCAAAAGCCCACTGGTTATAGAGCGTCGCAACATCCTGTGCGCCGGGCGGTTGAGGGGTATCGCGCGCGAGCGCTTCTTCCTCCTCGCTATCCAGCGCCAGTAGGTACTCCAGGTCAGGGGCGCTGAGTTGATACGAGGCTGCAAATGCCTGCAAGGCCGCTGAACGCGCCCGCGCATCCAGAAAGCCCTGATAGTGTTCATTGACGTAGCTGTAGAGCGCAAGCCGGAGATACACAGGGGAAGTAATACCAGCCTCCTCGAGCAACAATTGGGGCTGACTGCCAATCTGCTGCAGCGCGTCTGACCAATCGCGCTGCCGCCAGTGATACCAGGCGCTTAACGCGCATATGAGGCAGTGCGCCAGGCGATAATCCCCTATACACGCGCGGGCATCGTCCATAGAGAACTGCTTACGCGCCTCTCCTATCAGTTTTTCATGATAAGCAATCAAGCGCTCTAGCTCGCCGCGCAATTCCCCAGCACGAAGAAAGCGCAGCCCTACAAAGAGTTCACCTTTCTCTTGTCCACGCCGGTAGACCTGTTTTTTTACATCTTGCAGACCGAAGCGCACGTTTTTCTCCTGAGTATGTTTCGAGTTGTATCATTATAACTGAAAAGCAGGTATCATGGTACCCCATTCCACCCCCTATTTCTAACGGTTAGATAGGAAAAAAGTCTCTTATACTTGAACACATGTCTGAAATAGTGTATGGTAATAGTGGGATTGTTTCGGTATTTAGAAAAAATTGTTCCGGTTGAGGAAAATAGCGATGAGCGTAACCCCACGACAACTTGGAAAATACGAGTTGCAGAAGCTGCTCGGTCACGGAAGCACAGGCGAGGTTTGGAAGGGGTTCGATATAGAAACGCGGCAAAACGTTGCCGTAAAATTGCTCCACCCCGACCTCCTACAAAATGACCCCAATTTCATAACGCTCTTCATGCAAGAATGGCAGGCCATCACCGCCCTGCATCATCCCAACATTGTTCATGTGCGTGAAGTCGACGTTGCTCGTCCATCAGAAACCAGCAATGAAACCACTCCCTACATCGTCATGCATTACGTTGAGGGGCAGACAGCCCTTACGAAGATCATCCTGCGTACTGCGCGCGCTGGAACCTTTCCGCCTGTCGCGGATATTATCTATCTCTTTACCAGTATTGGGGCCGCTGTTGATTGCGCGCACGAACAACATATCGTTCATAACAATATCAAACCAACCAACATTTTGCTTGACATAAATGATACTGCTCATATGCAGAGCGGCGAGCCAATGCTCACCGATTTCGGCATTGCGCACCTGCCGGGCAACAAAAATAATGTTTCAACCCTCTATATTTCTCCAGAGCAGGTGAAAGGCGAGGAGGCGAATCCACGCAGCGACATCTATTCGATGGGCGTCATCCTCTATGAGATGTGCACCGGCGTGCTACCTTTTCAGGGTGAGAGCGACATGGCCATCATGATGCATCACCTCAATACGTTACCCACACCTCCAACACTGATTAACCCAAATATTCCCTTTGCGCTCTCCGAGGTCATCTTGCGTGCCATGGCGAAAGACCCGAAAACGCGCTTCACTACGGCAACATTGCTGGCCAGCGCAATTGCCGAGGCGTGTTCCGTAGAGCAATTGAATCAGCTCACCTTGAATAACAATCAGGCCGCGTACGAAGAACCGCTTTTCTACACGTCGAGCGGGTCGCTGCGCGTCCCTCCCACACAGGCACCACAACCTCCGCGCCAGCCTACAAACGGTATGGCGACGATCCTGGGCGTATCTCAACCTTTACCGAATATTTCTGCTAAACTCCCTGTCGTCCCAGGCCAGGAAAATCAGTCGGGGAGCTTGATCGGAGGGAATACCCGTCCAACGCCGTTTCCATCGTCAACAACGAGAGGGAATACCGCTGCGAATCGTTTTGCTTTGCCTCCTCAGTCGCAGATTACTGGTAAGCTCGCCACACCGACGCCCTCGATGAAGCTGCCCGCTACCTCCGTAGTGTCGTCTGCAAGGCCGGGAGGCGAATTGCATATTCGCTCGAAAAATTTCTTATCGCCGCTTGCGTTAGCCATTATCGGACTACTCCTGCTCTTGATCGTCGTTGCTTCGCTTGGCGCCAGCCTCTTCTTCCGTTCTACTGCAACGGTTCCCCCGCTTCCGCCCGCCGCTGGGCACGTCTTCTTCCAGGATGACGCGCTTGGACAAAACGATATGTTACGTATAGAGATACAACACGTTCCGAATCTCCCGCCGGGCAAAAGCTATGTCGTCTGGTTGCAGAACGCCGCTGGCACGGCTATCCCTTTGGGCACGCTCAGCGTGCAAAATGGCGCAGCTTCTTTGCTCTATACAGGGGATACGAAGCACAGCAATCTCTTGTCGGCCATGCAGGCTGTCTTTGTGACAGTGGAAAACGCCGGGAGTGTCCTGCCTGCCGCTCCCACGCTCACAACGAAAGTCTACCAGGCCAGCTTCCCCGCTGCCTCCTTCCAGTATATCCAGCATATACTCTACACGCTCCCAGGCTATCCCATCCATACCAGCCTTATCAAGGGGCTTTTCGAGACTATTAAAGGCATCAATGATAAGGCCGTCAGCATAGTGGACAATGTGCAAGGGCAGCAGGGCTACCCGCTGGCTCAACGACAGGCAATCCGTGTCATCGAAATGATCGATGGAACCAAATTTGCCAGGAGCAGCGGCAACCTGCCGGCCACGCTTCCCGATATGCTGTCCCTGCCTGTCGGACTGCTCTCTTCGCCAACACAGCCAGGCTACATCGACACCCTGGCAGGACAGGTGGACAAGGTTCTCCAATCGGCAGGGAACAATACTGAACTGCGCCAGCACGCGCAGAATGTAAGCAACGCGTTGACGGACTTGAAAGACTGGGTACAGAAAATGCGCGCCTACGATGCACAAATCCTCGGAGCAGCCAACCTCGCTAATCCCGCTATCCTTAACGCGGCGCTGCAGCTGAAACAACTGGCGCAAGATGCCTACACCGGACGCACCATCCCCCCTAATGGGGGGCCGACCGCTGCCCCCGGCTCAGCCGGAGCCAACCAGGCATATGTTGAATGCCAGTATTTGGCGGCGATTGATTTGGAGAAGGTTTAGGGATAAGCTGAGCTTGGGTAATGGTACGAAACGGAAGAAAAAAATATGCCCACCCTCACCCTCCTCGGCACCGGCACATGCCACATAGAACCCGATCGCCGCGCCTCCAGCGTCCTGCTCGACCTGGACGACACCCGCGTCCTCTTTGACTGTGGGCACGGCGCCGTACAGCGACTGCTCGAAGCAGGCGTACAGCACAACCAGTTGCAGCATATCGTCCTCTCCCACTTCCACCCCGACCACGTCTCAGACATCATCCCCTTTCTCCATGCCGGAGCATGGTCACGGCGGGACCCGCGCACAACCGATATCCACATATACGGCCCGCCAGGGGTACAAAAAATCATCGATGGCCTCATACAAGTCTTCGGCCCCCAGGCCTTCCAACAACCAACATACAAAATCGTCGTCCACGAAGTCACCCAGCAGCGCATCGAGATCGGCGCACATCGTTTCGACTTCATCAGCCTGCCGCCCGCTGGCAACCACGGCCTGCGTTTTACCTGGAACGGCAAACGCATCGCCATCACCGGCGACTCCCATTTCCACCAGCAGGAAATAGATTTCCTGCGCGGCGTTGACCTCGCCATCATCGATTCAGGCCACCTCGAGGACGCGGAGATCGCGCAACTGGCCGTCGCCTCACAGGCCCGCACAATTGTCTGCTCGCACCTCTACAGAGAAATCAACGCGAAGCATCTATTATCCCTGGCCGCCAACTCCGGCTACCAGGGCGCCATCCTGGTAGCCCATGACCTCCTCTCCTTTGTACTGTAACCACTTTTCAAAAAATTTCACCAACATACTGAAATTTATCACCAAAACTATTGACAAATTTTGAAATAACATGTAATATTACCATACGGTTAACGAAAAACGCCAAATATAAGTAGATATTAACCAGAGAGGTATCGCTGCTAGATGCCTCCACGAAGGAGCACATGCATGCATCAACTCATCACGAGAGACCCGGTGAGCGGCGGCGAGCTGATCGTCACGCGCCTCGAATGCCCCGATAGCGGTATCGTCATCGAGGGACAATTCAGCCTCGGATGGATCGGTCGTCTCACACGCGAACAACTTGAGTTTGTCGAGACGCTCGTCAAATATCGCGGCAACATCCAGAAATTGGCCGCGGAACTGGACGTCGCCTACAACACCGCGCGCGCCCGGCTCGACGAAATTGTGATCGCCCTTGGTGGTCCGCCAGAGAACGACGGGCGCGCTGACCGCCGCGCCGTCCTCGACCGTCTCGCTTCCAAAGAGATCAGTGTAGAAGAGGCCATGCGCCTGATGAAGAGGTAGCTCCATGACAGCCTCAATAGATGAGCGCAACCATATCCTGCGCCTGGTCGAGTCCGGCAACGTGACTGCGGAAGAAGCCGCGCAGCTACTCGACACCCTGGAGGTAAAGCAAGAACATGCTGACGAGCGCAAGCGTAAGCGCACAGTGCGGGTGCGTGTAACGAACCTGTCAACCAACCGCCAGAAAGCCAGCGTAACCGCCCCTGTGAGTCTCATTGAAGTTACCCTGCGCCTGGCAACACGCCTGGTGCCACAGATTCGCGGCAGCGCGCTCGAAGACCTGTTGCTCGCCATCGAAAACGGCGCCGCCGGTCGCCTGCTCGACCTCCAGGACCTCGAAGAAGGCGAGCGCGTCGAAATATTCGTAATGTAGGGGGCGACCCTCGCGGTCGCCCGGAAATGACCACCCAGTTATAAAAATATATGGAGGATTCAATGGCCCAACAAACATTTTCAGTTGGCGCGTCGCCGCGAGTCATTATCACACTGGTTGATGGCGACCTGAGCGTGCGTACCTGGAAAGAGCAGGCAATTAGTATCGAGACCGATGAAACCGTAAATGCTATCCACCAGGAAGGCGACACGCTCACAATTCTAGACTGTGATGGTGATATCGCATTAATAGTGCCTGGAGATACCGGCATCAAATCGGCAAACATCACAGGCGATGTCGTGATTGAAGGCGTGCGGCGCGTCGAATTAGGGAACATAGCAGGCGATGCCAGCATCAAGAACATCACAGGCGATACCGGACTGGAAAATATCAATGAAGCCATCGACTTAACGAGCGTCGAAGGCGACCTCAGCGTTACCAATACCCCCATCTTGCGCGTGCGCCACAGCGTCGCTGGCGATGCCGTCCTCAAGAATGTGGCTATCATAGAAATCGAGACCGTCGGCTCCGACCTGGCCGTTGAGCGATCTGAAACCGTCATGGTCAGCACCGTTGGTGGCGATTTAAGCGCGGAGGAAGTATCGTCTGCATTGCGCTGCGGAGTCGTTGGAGGGGACGCCGAAGTCACAGGAGGAGCGCGCGCCGGGGTCACCATTGGCAATGTGGGCGGTGACCTGAGTATCGGCAGCGCCGCTTATGTGCAGACAGGCAACGTGGGCGGCGACTGCTCCCTGCGCGATGTACAGGGCGATGTCGAACAGGGCTTTATCGGCGGTGATGTCAGCTTTAACGGCATCGGCGGCAATCTACAGGTTGGCCGCGTTGGCTCGGACGCGGCTTTGAAAGGCATACAGGCGGGTATCGAGGTCGGCAGCATCGGCGGTGATCTCTCGTTGCAGGCCGCTTTCCCCGTTGATAGCCGCACCCGTTTGAATGTCGGCGGCGATGCCGTCATTGTTTTACCGGACAATCCAAACCTGACTATTCAAGCCAACGTGGGCGGCGATATCAGTGGGCATTCAATTATTGCCAGCAGGAGTGGAAAAATGATCAGCCTGAACTACGGGGACGGCGCGGCCCATCTCGAATTGAATATCGGCGGCGACCTGGCGCTGCGCGGCGCGGGCAGCCCGCGCAGTTCCAGCAGCGCCAGCTTTTCGTGGGGCTGGGAAGACTTTGGTCACGAAATGTCCAGTTTTGGCCGCGAAATGGGCAAACTGGGACAGGAACTGAGTCGCGAGATCGCAGCAGCTTTTAGTGAAGCTGGCTGGTCTGAAGGGGCAGATATAGCCGATTCCATCGCCCGCAAAGCGGACAAACGGGCGCGCCACGCTCAGCGTAAGGCCGAAGAGCAGGCGCGCCGCGCCAGCGAACACGCGTCACGTGTCAATGTGCGTATCAACGACCGCGAGTGGTCGCTCGACCCCGAACGACTGGAACGCATCAAAAATGAAGCGCGCCGCGCCGCCTCCGAAGGCATCTCAGGCGCGCTCGAAGCAGTAGAGCGGGCCGTCAGCAATCTAGGCATACCAAAGACTCCTGCTCCACCAAAATCTCCCACGCCGCCAAAGCTGCCGTCCGGAGTACCCCCAGTGCCGCCAACAGCGGGTTTTCAGCAGGGGACAGACCCTGGTGAGCAGGTAAACCAGTCAACCGGTTCTGGGAATGCGGCTAGGTTTCTCTCTGACCAAAACAGGTGGGTTGTGTTTTCCGCGGAAAACACAACCCACCTGTTTTGGCTAATAATTTACTTCACCAAACTCCCCAACGCCTCCACCAACCTGTCAATCTCAACCTGAGTATTATAATGCGCCAGCCCCACCCTCACCAATCCTCCCTGCTCCTCCAACCCCAGGCGTTCCGTCACCGAAAGCGCATAAAAGTTCCCGTCCCATACATTAATGCCCCGGTCGGCCAACGCCTCAGCAACTCCGCGAGGAGTCCATCCATGCAGCGTAAAAGAAAAAGTGGGCACGCGCTGCTGCAAGGCGTGCGGGCTGGTGATGCCGCGAATCTGCAAGCCAGCTATAGCGCCCAACCCCTCGAGCAAAGAGTGATTCAGTTCCAGTTCATAGGCTTCGATAGCGGCCATAGCCTGTTTGAGCGCCAGGCCGCGCCCGCGAAAAGCGCCCTGATAGTTCGCGGCATACTCGGTGCCAAAAGTGTTGCCCACCCACTCGAAATACTCCATCGCGCCCAGCGTACCGGCAATCGCCTCGAAACTCTGCGTGCCCGTCTCGAACTTATCAGGCGGCAGATTCCCGGCGGGCCGAACCTTATACGCCGTCAGGCTGTCAAGCAGGTCGTACTTACCATAGAGAATACCCACGTGCGGCCCAAAGAACTTGTAGGCCGAACAGGCCAGAAAGTCGCAATCAAGAGCCTGCACATCGATCGACCTGTGGGGCGCGTACTGAACCGCGTCCACAAAACACAGCGCTCCCGCCTTGTGCGCCAACTCGACCGCCCTGCGCACGTCGTTGATAGTCCCCACGGCATTCGAGGCATAGCCAACGGCCACTATTTTCGTACGTTCCGTAATCTGCCGCTCCAGATCCGCCATGTCCAGCGTGCAATCCTCCTCGTGCATATCGACCCACCGCACCGTACACCCGCGATCCTCGGCAATCAACAGCCAGGGAGCGACATTGCCGTCATGATCCA
>WNGL01003426.1_pt1 | contig 19047 bp, 17 predicted proteins | sample 5400591 | NCBI WGS metagenome assembly WNGL01 (sample SAMN13153377, study PRJNA577476) | soil metagenome | isolation source: 80 cm soil or saprolite under Garry oak tree replicate 1 | place: USA:California | collected 2016-06-15 | reverse complement strand
ACCTGGACCCCTGTGGTAGGCTTGGCAGACGAGACGAGCGAGCGCGGAAGGCTCTGCGGTCTATCCCTCGTTCGCTCGTCTCGGCGCCAGCCGTCCACCACAGCGGGTCCAGGTGGAGGCGACCCGCCGCTGGGAGGGGTGGCTCGATCCACCTGGCTCGAGGAACAGAACAGACGTAGGCGTGAACCTTGGAGATGATCAACTGTAGGAAGGAAAAGCTAGGTGATCAGGGGGGTCAAAATTATTTGGGCGCAAAAGTACGTCGGCGTTGACAGAAGCCTTTGTGTTAACTGTTGTTGCACCACGCGATCTCGCTCAGGACGTACGTCCTGAGGATCGAAGAAGATCACATCAATGTCCGCCAGCGGAGTAGGAGTCTGATACTGATGGAGATGATCCCAAACGAGGTTGCGAATGACTCCCGCTCCAACGAGCCAATCTGGTGGATTACACGCACGCACGGTTTCCAGAACGGACATGAGCCAGGGGGCTGCGCGAATCAATTGGGTGAGTTCTTGACGGTAGAGCTGTTCTTCCATGCTACCTTGCCTCGTTTCTCTCGTGTTCAACTGTCATCACCGCTGATCATGGAACACCATCATACCCACATTGCCGTTGGAAAGCAAGATCGTATGGCCACCAAGTGTGTACAGAGATGGAAGCAGACCATGGCTAACTCTCAGAGAAGTCAAGCCCGGGTTTGCTACAGGGCATGAAGGACACGCTGGCGCAGCAATGCAAACCCCGCTCTGCCGAACATCATGCGTTTATGTATTTGTCAATGATATTGGGGCTCATCCTCACAATAAGTGAGCCTGCTTGCTACTACTTTCATACCTCATCTATTGTGATAGGTGGTAGAATCTGTGATGCTCGCTAAGGATGATGTGTCTAAATAGTGAGAGGGAGGATTCAAACATGACTTTCGAAAACCCTGCCCTTCATGCCACCGACACGTGAGGATAGGCGAGTTCACTTGTCCCTACTGCGGGTTCGACCTCACAGTCAAATGCCCTTATTGTGGCACGCAGAACTTAAGAGATGATCGGTTCTGTTTACACTGCGCCGCACAACTGCTTCCTGTTCCGAAGCGTGCCCCAATCTCCATCATTCAGTATCCACTTCCCTCCTCCACTGAATGTCCATCTTGTCAGGCTCCTCGACAACCACAAGATACTTTTTGTGGTTCCTGCGGAAGCTCTTTTCTTGCACCCGATGATGCGACCAGTTAGCCAGGGGTTGCTTGGCCCCCGTGAAAAACCTCCTCACGAGCGCAAAAGGATATTCGTACAAACACGTCAGGAGCGATTAAGCGCGATGGAGCACACGTAGCCGGAGCAAGTTAAAATTGGCCCTGCCGAAGACCATCCTCTTCTGAAGCTTCAAGCAATTGACCTGCGCTTCGACCTGGCCGTTACTCCACTGGGAAGAGAAGGCGGCACGCACTGCTGCGTAATCGCGGCGAATCCCTTGCGCGAAGCTCTTCAGTTCACGAATGCCACTGTGTTTCGCTTGTGTGAGCCAGTCGTCCAGCTCCTGGCCTCGGTGCTCGAGCAGCATCGAGACAAATGCCTGGGTGAGGTGGTAGGCCGTATCGAGATCACGGTGGGCCGTTCGGACCTGTTCTACCCGGCTTTCGTTGCTTCTCGTCGAGCTTGGCTGGCTGACATACACACAACCAGGAGGCTCTGGTCGGCGACATGCGACGTTTGAGAGAGGGCTTTGGTGGGAAATCGGGAGGGGCATTCACGTGAGCCCCAGAGGCATCCAGGCCTAGCACCGTCGAGGTTCCTGCCGCCTGATGCTGTTGTCGCAAATGGGTAATGAAGAGTCGAAACAGAGAGTCTGATCCGGTGTATCCGCGCATCTTGACCTCATAATAGAGTTGGGTCCCATTCCAGCACCCGGATTTCCAGCGTTCGAGAATATAGGACTTGTAAGGATCAAGTACGCTTCCGCGATACGGTGGTTGGCTTCGTGAAGGTATGGTCTCTGCGACAAGAAACCGATGGACTGTGTTGCGCGATATTCCAAGGCGTCGAGCAATGGCCCGATCAGAGAAAGCCTGCTGGTGGAGGGTTCGCACGGCCTCGTAGCGCGTATACCGATTGGAGCGACTAACCTGCGAAGGGGTTTCTTCCGGGGGTGAGGGAGATGAGCCAGAGGGAGCGGCTCGCAGATGAGGAGACATGTTCCGAAAAGGCTTCAACACGTCCTCTGGTTCAGGAGTGGGAGGAGGAGAAAGCGCCGAGCGCGCTCCTCGCGCCTTGTCAGGAATGGCTTCAGAGGCCCCTGCTTCGACTTGCGGTAACTGCTTCTGTTTGCGTGCCATCAGATCTCTGAGCTTCTCACGCAAGTTCAGGAGCAGGTGGAATTTGTCGGCAATCTGTTGCGCCTGGGGAGCCCCACGTCGAGCCGCAGCGGCGTATTCTCCTCCCCGGTCGCGGCTCACGACTTCTATTTCTGGGTGCGCGCGAAGCCAGGCTTCAACCGTTTCAGCTTTCCGGTCCGGCAGTAATTCGATAGGGTGACGAAGTTCTAAGTCGACTAACAGCGTGCCGTAGGTCTGGCCCTTTTTCCAGGCCCAGTCGTCGATGCCCAAAATGCGCACGGACGAAGGCGGGGGAATGGAAACAGCTCGCATGCGGCGAAGAAGCGTTGGACCCGAGACACCCATCCCGAGTTTGGGAGCCAGTCGCTCTCCCACTTCTCCGCAGGTGGCAAAGCCAAGACATTGGAGGGCTTCCGACAGTCGATTGGTCATACGGGCATAGGACTGAACCAAGGTAGGGAGGCGGAGGGTTATGATCTTGCGTGGGCACTCTGGCGTGCCACAGACAAATTTGCGCACCGTTAAAGCCAGCGTGACCCTGCGACCACCACAAGGCACATCAGCCACGGTTCGCCCATACTTTCCGTGAATCCGTTCTGATAATTGCTGGCAAAGGGGACAAGAAGCGCTCTGGAGCGTACAGGAAATCTGAAGAGTCAGGCGGCTCTTGGTGGGATAGACCGCTTCAACCGCTATGGTGTCAGGCAAAAGGAACAATGCGGCTAGCGTTTCTCTCTCTTCTCGAGAACTCATTGATGCAGTCCTCCTCTCTTACAACGTATCCAATTGCATCAATGTGAATCTATCACAAAATTGAACTCCTGTCCAAGCAAGCGAGCTCACTTAATGTGAGGAAGAGCCACAATTGCATTATCAAAAACAGCGTAGCGCAGCCAGAGTAGCCATCCGGTCAAGTATTGCTCGTATTTGCCTCATCCTTCTGCCCCCTGGACACGTGGCCGCCGAACTGCGCTCTTCTCTTGTACACTTGCGACAAGGGCTGAGGCTTGTCTGGACCCGACTTGCGTCAGGCGGTAGGTATGGCGTGCAGGCCGTCCCTGCCGCTGCGGCTCAGCCCAGCGAGTTTCCAACCAGCCCTGATCCGCCAACCGGATGAGGATCGGATAGAGCGTTCCTGACGAGAGCCCGGTGTGTTGGCTGATCTCATAGCCATAGTGCCAGGCTGTAGGCTCCTCCAGCAACAGGCGGAGCACCCGAATCGTTTGAGATGATGTGTTTGGTTGCCTTGACATACTCATAGTCTACATATGTAGTCCAAATTTGTCAAGTCCTCCCTTCCCTTTCGTCCAATGGAGAGGAAACGAAAAGTTATCTGAAAAATGTCACTTGTGCTGGCTACGTGCGCCGTGTCACGCGCGATGAGATCGCCGACGCAGTCGGCTAGAACAGAAGAATGAGCACACTGCCCTGATATTCAGGAGATTCCTCTCTCAAGGGGTATAGAATTGCACCTCCGGGTAGGCGCTCGCCGGACCACGCAGCAGCGGAGAGGGGATATTGTTGAGATACGTATCGAAGAAGGCGCGCACGTAGGCGCGTGTGATCTGCAACCCGCGCTGCCCGTCGATGGAGCCGAGCAGCCCGAGGGCGCGCAGCGGCGAGAAATAGACGGCGTAATCTGAGAAGTTGAAGTGCTCCGTGCCTTTGACGCCAATATGATAGCTGGCGCCTCGTGGCACCGTGCGCAGGATCGCATGAACATCGTGCTGGAATGAGCGGCAGTCGGAATCGGAGCAGGAGCCCATATCGTGCTGAATCACCATGAACGGCCTGGTGAGGCCCGTCTGCACCACGTCACCGGCCAGGTCGCCATCGAGATTGATACCGGCCTTGCAGCGCGCATCCATATGGCAAACCTGTGCAGCCGTCGCGCCGCCAAAGGAATGCCCGAAGATGCCGAGACGCGCGAGGTCGAGACGCCCGCTGAACATGTTTCCTGGTGCCGTGTTCAGCCTGTCAAGCTGGTTCATGACGAAGATCACGTCCTTTGCCCAGACCGTCACGAGCTGATTGGCGGCCGCCTGCGGGTTCGCGCCTGTGTCGAGCTTCCCGGCGGGTGTCGCTTCTACGACGCGTCCATCGGGGAAGACCACCACATCGGAACTATAGGTAGGCGTGATGGCGAAGACGATGTAGCCGTGGCTCGCGAGATCCTCGAGCAGCGTCGTGTACTGCGTCGGGATGTCGCCCAGTCCTGGCTCGAAGATGAGCACGGGATAGCCCGCCGCAGCGGGGGCAAGTGGGGCGCGATCGAAGCTGTGAGTCTGGATGGAGTCGCTGCTCTGTGTGAGCTGCTGTCCGATGAAGCCATGCTGCTGATCGCTCAACTGCCCCCACTTCGACGGAAGATAGGGCGCGGGTTGCGCTCCGGACACGCGAACAGCGCGCACAGCGGGATACCAGGCCCAGACGACAAGCTCTCTTTGCATTCCTGCATGCGGCGCGAGGGGATCATTTCGAGACTGGTCGGTCCAATCGTACTCCATCCTACCAGCGGCATAGGGGCCGGTCGGCGCGGGCAGCATGAGCGCTTGATGGCGTCGAATCTCGACAAAGGCAACACAGGAGATGGTGATGATAACGAGAATGAGCAGCAGGATCAGGAGAATCCTCGCAAGTCTCTTCAACCATGTACGGAAAGGTAAACGCGAAAGCATACAGTTCCTCCCTGATATTTTTGTCATTGAGCAGAATAACATGCGCGTTTCTGCTAGACATCCTGCCTGAGTGCATGAAAACCGATTCCTGTGTGTATGCGAGGTGAGATATGAGTGTAGAGAAGCTGTGCTTACCGGTTTTTGTTCCAACAGCTGTTCGCCACCAGCCATATGCCAAAGTATGAGGATAAAATAATCTGCTGATGGTCTCCCTATAGGGCTACGACAATTTCCCCAAAGAGTAATTTTGGCAAAGATGTCATGATGATTGTAATCGATTTAAATTTTGAGCGCGATATATGCTTAAAGCCTCTTCCAGGCTGATGTAATAAGCCCTCCAAGAAAGCCTCCTCTCTATGTGGGGGCTTGACAAAATTATTGTAATCGATTACAATTATAAAGACAACGTAGATGATTTTTGCAAAGTGACCGCACATAGCGGTGGAAGGATAGACGTATGAATATGCAAGCTTTAGAACCAGGAACCGCTGCTTATGATGCCAACGCGGAAACGGAGGCGCTAGCTGAAGGCGAATTCACTCAAGATGAGATTGCTTCCCTCTTGAAACTCAGACAGTGGTATCAGAACGGGGGAAGTGATCGTGTGAACGTTGTGCGCCATCTGGAGTTTCTCAAGTTTCTCATCATGCATGGCAAACTCGAGGCATAACAGGTGTACGAGGGCGAGGCTCTAGAAATCGAGGCAGAGAGGAAAAACGATCGCCAGGTCAGTGGGAGAAGCTGCCTTCTCATCAAGAAGACAAAAAGAAGTCAAAAATACAAGAAATGAGGAGAAATGAGTATGAAGAAAAAGATTGTCCTCGTCGCACACGACGAGAAAAAGAAGGATCTGCTGCAATGGGCCCGCTTTAATCAAGCGATACTGAAGCAGCACGAACTCTACGCGACAGGAACCACGGGCATACTACTGGAACAGGAACTCGGGATTGAAATTAACAAGCTGCAGAGCGGACCCTTGGGCGGGGATCAGCAGATTGGGGCCAAGATCGCAGCGGGAGAGATCGATGTGCTGATCTTCTTCTGGGATCCGCTCACCTCACAGCCGCACAATGCGGATGTGCAAGCGCTCTTACGGCTCGCGGTCGTGTGGAATATTCCCGTCGCCTGCAATCGGGCGTCTGCCGATTTCATGATCTCATCGCCATTGTTATCGAATACCTATCAACGTTCTTTACCCGATTATCACGTGTATGCGGAGCGAATGAATACTGATGAGGCGGAACCGCAGAAGAAACCACAGGTCGCTTAAGAGGTGCGCGAGGCACACTGCCTCGCGCTGATGCGTCCAGATGGTGAGAGTGGATAAAGCAAGCCGATTGAATAGATGACCTGGAAGAAGGCTGCTTTGCGCTCATCGTTATCAATGCACAGCGCCTGGAGCTACATCCAATCTCTGTCTAATTGTACCTTTCAGCGGAAGGACGAGAGAAGAAGGTAAATAGACCAGCAGCTATAACGATGACGCCTAAAACGATGAGCCCTATCCCCGTTTTAGTGTGGCCGGTAAGCAGAGTAAAACTGCCTCCTGCTACAACTATGACTGCTCCAATCAACAGGGCGATCTCCATTATTTTTTTCCTGCTCATTTGTTTTTCTCCTATGAACATGCTCAAGCTTATTAACTTATTCACCTGGCCAGCAAGGGCCGATAATGAGGTTTCACAAAATAATCCGAATATCGATACATCCGCGGAGGGCCGATAAATCGGCGCTGGGCACGATAATGCAAATGAACAAATTGGTCCAGGCATCCGTATAGGTGACAGCACTGTCCTGCTGAGCGCAGCGAAGCATCTCGACGCTCATGCAGACAGACCCTTCGCTGCGGCTCAGGGTGACAAGGCAACCCTGTCCTGCTGAGCACATTCGCTACGCTCAGTGTAAACTCCGCGAAGCAACTCGAGGCCCATCGCGACAGACCCTTCGCTGCGGCTCAGGGTGACACGGTGAGGCAGCTCAGGTTGATGCGTATTGGGGCCGATAAATCGGCGCTGGGCACGATAAATCGGCACCTACGGATGTCCGGATTATTTTGAAATCGCTATTACTATTTAACTCTGTTGAGGTATGTACGAGGTATCGAAATATATTACGAACTGGCGGATTTTTTTGAAGAGATGGGCTTTCTGGTTAAGAAATCTCTACCTCATGACAAACAGGAGAGGCAGTTGCCTCTCCTTGCGTGAGTGCTAGCACTTTGGGAAACGCGTTATCTACCATCTATCAACGAAACGGAGTTATTAACCGTTGTGTTCCTGGATAAATGTGTGAACAAGCTCAAATACTGTTGCCTGTTTTTCAATGTGAGGTGAGTGCCCACAATCAGGCAGAACTACTTCACGGTATTGACCGCCGTTGGCCTGGTAGTTGTTCATGACGGTGCGCATCTGCGTGATCATCGGCTGCGGGGGGTAAACATCTGCTCCGGGCCAACCGGGGACGGCGCCCACTTGTCCAAGGAAGCCGAAGTCGAAGAATGAGGTATCAGAGACGATCTGGTCGTCCGCACCACGTATCCATATTACAGGCGGTTTATGGCTGATGGTGGCGAAATTGGCCTGGTTCATATATTTGGGCGAGAACGCATTGTTGGGTCCCTGCGTACCCGGCGCGACGTTTGGCCAGTTCTCCGATGGGGTCATGTCGCCCGGATAGATGCCCTCTGCCACTTTACACGAGACTAATGAGGTAACGTATATCTCTTCGCGGTCGGGAGCTACCCGGAAAGGCGGCTTAAAATAGAAGTTGTTCATGACTGTACGTGGTGAAAACTGCTCGTTGCCGCGGTCACCTTGCTTTATGCGCTGCACAAAATCAGGGTTGGCCGTGCCACCACCACTGCCAGCGAAGTCCGGCCAGTTTGGCGTGCCATCTGGTCCCTTCGTACCACCAAAGCCAAAAGGAGAGCCAGGCGACTGCACTGTAAGCGTGCGAAGTATACCGGGGTAGTCTATCGCATACTGTATGGCTACGTTGCCGCCCATTGACCAGCCAAACAGGTGGAATGAGGTCAAGCCGAGGGCTTGCGCCAGGGCATTGAGGTCATCTGAGAAATCGCGCAGGCCCCGCGTCGCGTCTATCGGCAGCGCCTGAGTGTCGCCGAAGCCTCGCATATCCGGTGCGTAGAGTTTGTAGTGGGTGGTGGCAGCCAGCGCCAGCATGAAGTCCTGGAAGAAGAGGGATGAAGAGGTGTTGCCATGCACCAGTACAATGGGGGTGTTTCCTGTACCCGCCTCAAGGTATGCTATTTCAAGTCGACCTGTTTTCATTTTGTTCTGGGCGATGCCAGGTAAAAGCGATGTTGTAGTCATGCGTTAATCCTCCCATTATAATGTTAGTGTGCTTCATCTGAAGGGCCACTACGGCTCTCGCAGCTCTCGTCTCAACTCTCGCACAAAGCCAAATATGCCTTGAACCCAGGTCATTTTAGGCTCTTGTTTCGCTTGCGCTTGCTGCTGGCGCAAGTCTTCTTGTGCTGCTTTGCGCTGCTTCTCTTGCAGGAAACGCTGCTGATCGTAGACAGCCCGTTTCGTGGGATCACCAAGGACGCCGTAAGCCTCGTTGAGGCGTTTGATATAGGTATCGAGAGCCTGCTGGTTGAGGTCAGGGTGATATATACGGGCGAGGCGACGATAGGAACGTTTAATCTCGCTTTGCGCTGCTTGAGGAGATACGCCGAGAATAGCGTAGTAATCTGTTTCCGGCATGGTACTTATTCCCCTGTGCTTCCAAAACCGCCGCGCCCCTGGCCCACTTCATCAACTTCGTGCCAGGTCGCGCGCGCAATGGGCACGAACATCCCCTGCGCTATGCGCTCGCCACGTTCGACCGTTACCAGCTCGTCGCGAAAATTATAGACTTGCAGCATGATTTCATCGCCTTCGCCACAATAATCTTGATCGATGATACCGACGCCGTGAGGAACGAGCAGCCCTTTGCGCCGTGGAGTGCTGCTGCGCAGTGTAATCAGCAGCATATAGCCCGGCGGAGTACGCACAATGACATTCGCGGGGATACGTCCCAGCGAACGCGGGGCAATCTCTGTAAACACGCGACAAAGCAGGTCGAAACCTACAGAGCCAGGAGTGGCATAGGTCGGCAACGGTAAACTTTCGTCAACGCGTTTAATTGTAACGTCTAAGAGTTGCGAAAACGTCTCCATTCTGTTATTCTAGATGAGAGGCCACTTAACGTCAAGGGACTAGCATGAGGATCAACAAATGCATCAAGATTTGAAGCCCGCCTCATAGCGATATGCCCGTTTACAGGTGTATCGCTATGAGGCGGGTTTCAAATCTATGACGTTAAACAATTGCTACCCTGAGAGGGGCTGAAACGTAGTAAATGTATATGAGTTTACACAGCCTGCATAAAAACTGGCCTACAGGACTAGAACGAAAGGGGTATCATACGGTATAATTAGAGGTGAAGGAATTTTTTCCTACCTGGTCTTGTTTCCTATAGTAGAAACAGAAACACACGTCTTTGATTTCCTCCCACTCGGTACTCAGACCAGGTGTTCGAGCTAAGGATCGCTTTCCTTGAGTGTAGGGCCGGACGACAAAACATATATCTTGCTGTTTAAGATTTATTAGGTACTTTCATGGAGGGCGCAGAATGATTGACCTACAACAGCGTTCCATGACGGGGACGACGCTAATTTTGGATGATACCACCACAAAAGTAGATCAGGAGCAGCCGTTCGATATTGTCGAGCAGTTGCTTAACAAAGATCTTGAATATACCCTTGAGGAGGACGTAGAGGAGGGGCCAGGTAAAGATGAGCAGGAGATGGAAGAGGACATGCAGTGTCTGGAACCGGTCTCCCTTGAGCTGGAAGAAATGTCTGCTATGCATGAAGACTTGACTCAGTTGCAGGACTCGCCCGAACTTGAGGTTGTCTCTATTCTCACACTTCCATTGATAGCACCCGCTGACGAAGTGACGCCAGTGCGACGCACGGCCGTGCGTCGTCGCCGTTCAGAAGATCAAGATGAGAATAATGCCAACAACACTGATGCTGGTGAGTCTGATGCTGTGATGACCTATCTCCGCGAGATCGGGCGGGTTCCGATGATTACGCATGAGCGCGAAGTCGAACTGGCCAAGCGCATCGAGATGGGTGATCGTGACGCGATGAAACAGTTTATCTTAGCGAATCTTCGTTTAGTAGTAAGCATTGCCAAACGTTACGTTGGCCGTGGACTGACATTGCTTGATTTAATTCAGGAGGGGAACATTGGCCTGATCCGTGCCGTGCAACGCTACGACTGGCGTCGTGGCCACCGTTTCTCTACCCATGCAACCTGGTGGATTCGCCAGGCGATTAGTCGCGCCGTCGCGGATAAGGGGCGCACAATCCGCCTGCCCGTCTACGTCAATACAGCGTTGAACCGTATCCGCCGTGAACGACAACGCCTGTTACAGGAGCTTGGGCGTGAACCCACAGAACAAGAGTTGGCCGACGCCACGGGCTTAGATCCCTTGCGTATGATCGAGCTGCAATCGGCTCCTGGCGCTCCTGTTTCCCTCGAATTGCCAGTAGGCGAAGATGAGGAGCAGGAACTGGGAGATGTGCTTGCCGATACAGAATCCGCCTCGCCCGAAGATATAGCCACCACGCAAACCTTGAAGGATGAAGTGCAACGCGTCCTCGAGTCGGTTCTCACACCGCGCGAACGGTTGGTTTTGCAGTTGCGCTTTGGCCTCGGCAATGGCCAGGCACATCCGCTGGAACAGGTGGGGCGTGAACTGGGTATCACCCGCGAGCGAGTGCGGCAGATCGAAGCTGGTGCTCTGGCGAAACTACGCCAGCCCCCCGTCTTAGAGCGCTTACGCGGATAATAGGGTAGAAAAAATGCGTGCCCGCGCGGGCACGCATTTTTTCTACCCTATTTCTTTGTTTTCTTGCCAAGGTCGCGCTCGACGTTATGCACATCTTTGACTTTTTCCAGTTTAGCAAAGACGCGATTCAATTGCTCCAGGCTGTCGATCTCTAAGGTGGCACTGATCACCGCTGTCTCCCTGTTACTGCTCACATTGGTACCGACAGAGGTCATATTGACACCGCTTTCAGAGACAACGGCGGCGATATCGCGAATCAGACCAGAACGGTCACGAGCCGTTATCACTATCGGGGCCAGGTAGCGCTGATTGCCCATACTAACCCAACTCACCGAAACGAGGCGTTCGCGTTCGCGCTCGCGATAACGTCCAATATTCTTGCAGTCGGCACGGTGAATAACCGCTCCCTTGCCCCGGCTGATAAAGCCTACGATTTCATCGCCAGGCAGTGGACAACAACAATTGGCCAGCGTCGTTAACAGTCCGCTGACACCCCCGACCTGTAAGCGAGCCGAAGATCCCTGTTTCGAGACTGTAGGGAGAGGCAGGAGTTCTTCTTCCTCTTTCGCCTCTTTGCCCTCGCGTTGCTCGCGAATATGTTGCCAGCGATCAACCAGCTTGACGGCAACGGCGTGTTGCCGTATTTCATCACCGCCGATTGCGGCAAGGAGATCTTCAAACGACTTGCCGCGATACTCGGTTGACAGCCAGTTCTCCGCGTCTTCGGTCAAAGCCTCGACGCCGCGCGCCACTCCCATAGCTTTGAGTTCACGGTCGAGGCGCTCGCGCCCAATCTGGATGTTGATATCCCGCTCATGGGTCTTGAGGTAGCGGCGAATTTTACTGCGTGCCGCGGCAGTGCGCGCGAAATTGAGCCAGTCGCGCGTCGGGTGGGCTGTGCGACTGGTGACAATATCGACAATTTCCCCACTCTTCAGTTCATAATCCAGCGGCACCATGCGAGTTACCAGGCGATCGCCTTCGGAATTGCCGTTGGTGATCTCAGTAATTACGCGCGCTCCTGCGCACCTGTCCCCCACCTTTGAATGGATGCGATAGGCAAAGTCAAGCGGAGTCGATCCAACAGGCAAATCTTTGACCTCGCCCTTGGGGGTAAACACGAAGATCTGCTCTTCAAAGATATCGTCTTTGACCGCTTCCACGAACTCGGCGTCGCTGGCGTTGGCTGAACGCAGATCGCGCTGCCAATCGGCCAGTTGGCGCAGCCAGGAGAGCAATTCTTTGGCCGAGGCCGAGGCACGATCCCCGACATCTTTGTAGTGCCAGTGCATGGCGACACCATATTCGGCCATTTCGTGCATGGCGAAGGTGCGAATCTGTATCTCCACCAGCTGGTCATCCAGGCAGAACACGGTGGTATGCAGCGCGCTGTAGCCATTGGGCTTGGGGTTGGCGACGAAGTCCTTGATACGCCCCTCTTTGGGCTTCCACAGGCTGTGCACATAACCCAGCGCAATGTAGCAATCGGGGGTAGACTCCACCAGAATGCGGAAGGCGATCAGATCATGAATCTGGCTGATATCCAGGGCTGATTGCAGATCTCCCAACTGCCGAAACTCGCCACCCTGGCGATACAACTTCTTATAAAAACTATACAGATGCTTGACGCGCCCGGATACCTCCGCCCGCAAGCCAATAGAGGCCATCTCGTTGCGCAATATGGTGCAAACGCGCTGAACATACGAGCTCCACTGCTTGCTCTCCATCTCGACATACGATTGCACCCAGGCGTATTTGTCTGGCTCCAGCACCTCAAAGGCCAGGTCTTCAAGCTCACTCTCAACGCGCGACATACCCAGGCGGCCGGCCAGTGGCGCGTAGATTTCCCGCGTCTCCAGAGCCATCTCCAGTTTTTCATGTTGGTCAGTGGATGAGGAAGAGGATGGCTGCGCTAGCGGCGTTGCAGGGATGGCTTTCAATGTACTTCCTTGCATCCCTGCTGAGACATCGTCTAGCCGCGCTAGCGGCGTTGCAGGGATGACTTTCAATGTGATAAGCCGCATAGCGTGCAGACGATAAGCAAGCTTGAGAAGCACCACGCGCGGGTCCTCGGCCATACCGATGAACATTTTGCGTACAGTCTCCGCCTGCTGGCGGCGCAGGGTTTCACGAATACGGCGCTTTTTCTGGTCGCGACTATTCTCTCCCTCACCTCCATTGGGCGCATTTAACTGCGCGCCAACATTTTTCGCGCGTTCCAGAATGTTCAGTCGCTGCATACTACCGACGATACGCCCTACTGGTACACCAAGGGTTCGTTCAACCCGCTCAACCGGCAGAAGGTCAGCGTCAACAGCTTCAAAGACCACTCCGGCAGCGACACCCACGGCGTCGATATGCATTTGAGCCAGAATCGTTGCCACCGCCAGTGCGTGCACTAAAGGAGAAAGCTGGCGCAGTGATTGGAGTGACGCTTCACGGTGTTCGCTCACTCCTGCGCTCGTCTCCTCAGCAAGCTGAATAGCCTGGGCCACCAGTTCAACTTCGCTCTCGCTCATATACTGTCTAACTGTAGCCAGCAGTTGCTCAGCACTCGCGGCGTATGGATTGGGCGCCTCTGATTCATTATCTATAAACATCGGTATCATAGAATTATTTCTTATCACTCAAAACTGCGGTAGGCCGGAGGGCTCTTCGTGGAAAGTGATCTACTCACACTCACGACATTTTTCACCTGCCGTAACCGTTTAAAGATGCGATCGATCTGCTCTACAGCCTCTATCTCCAACGTGGCCGTGATCACTGCCTTCTGCGAAGAAGCTTTGGTAGTGGAAGTGACAGCGGTCATATTAATCCCCGCATCTGATACGACAGCCGCCACGTCTCGCAATAGTCCAGCACGGTCTCGCGCCACAATAGTAATCGGCGCGAGATAAAGTTGCGGCTCAATCTGCAACCAGTTGACCTCTACGTAACGATCCCGCGCTTGCTCTCCATTGCGACGTAGCGCGCGGCAATCGCTACGATGTACAACCATGCCCTTGCCAGGATTGAAGAAGCCCACAATGGTGTCGCCAGGAATAGGACAACAACAGTGCGCCAGTTTCACCAGCGGAGCTGGCTTTTGTACGCTGCTCTTGCTATCGGGCATGTCAAAGAGAGGCTGCTGCTGCACTCCCGGCGCCTCGCCATGCCCATTTATGCCAGGCGAGACACCCTCAATCTCGCATCGTGCTTTCGGCGCGGGAAAGGGCACAACATCACCCCGGCTCTGTAGCACCGGGAGAAGCTGTTCCACCACCGTCTCTACGTGCATATCTTCGCGCCCTAACGCCACGTAGATGTCATCGAGCGTGGGATACTTCTTCATCGCCGTGAAAGGTGAAAAATCCCCCTCACGCACGACGTCAATACCCGGCACACCAACCGACTTTAAGGCCAGGTCTAGCCGTTCCCGCCCCAGTTGGAGATCAATCTCGCGCTCATACGTCTTCAGGTAGCGCCGGATCTTTGTGCGTGCCGCCGCAGTCCGTGCGAAGGAAAGCCAATCGCGGGTCGGATGCGTGGTACGATTCACCACAATATCGACGATCTCTCCGCCCTGTAGCTCGTAATCCAGCGGCACCAGCCGTGTAATCAGGCGACCGGTATCAGCCATATTCGTAATAATGCGCGCGCCTGCGCAATGATCGCCAATATCGGTATGAATACGGTACGCCATATCCAGCGGTGTGGAGCCGCGCGGCAGATCTTTCACCTCACCCTTTGGCGTAAAAACGAAAATCTGCTCCTGGAAGATATCGCCCTTGACGGCCTCGACAAACTCGTCCGCGCTCTGTGGCAATTCACGCTGCCAATCGCGCAGTTGCTCAATCCAGGCGATCATCTCACGGTAAGAGAGTCGCGATTCGCCGCGTCTTTTGAGGTACCAGTAGCTGGCGATACCGAAATCCGCCGTGCGCTGCATGTCATGTGTGCGAATCTGAATCTCAGCCAGCCGGTTGTCCAGGCAAAACACTGTTGTATGCAGCGATTGGTAGCCGTTCAACTTTGGCGTGGCGATAAAATCTTTGATTCGTCCATCCTTGGGCCGCCACAGTGCGTGGATATGTCCCAACGCCAGGTAGCAGTCGTAGTCAGAATTCACCAGGATGCGGAAAGAGACAAGATCGTGAATCTGGCTGATATCTCCCCCGCTCTGTTGCAACTTGCGGTTGATACTCGCCAGGTGCTTCTGCCAGGCCTGAATCTCCGCGTCGATACCCGCCCGCTCCATTTCCTCTTGCAGCGTGCGACATACTTCATCAATATAGGGTTGCCGTTTGCGCCGCTCCTCTTCTACTTCCCGTGCGAGCCGGGCATACTTATCTGGTTCCAGGTACGAGAAGGCCAGGTCTTCCAGTTCCGCCTGCACCAGCGCCATACCCAGGCGCCTGGCCAGCGGAGCGTATATCTCCATGGTCTCACGGGCCTTATTCTGCTGTTGTAAGGGATTCATCACCGCTAGCGTACGCATATTATGGAGGCGATCCGCCAACTTCAGCACCACCACGCGCGGGTCCTCGACCATCGCCAGCAGCATCTTGCGCACAGTTTCCGAGCGCTGTCGCCGCTTTAGCTCTTTCGCCTGTTGGCGGCGCTGCTCTTCTGCTCGTGCGCGCTCAGCCTCATTATCCTGTGCAGTATGCGCTCCGGCGTCTGCCGGGACAGGAACAGGAGTAACGCCCGGCACCAGTGCGTCGAACTTGGTTACCCCATCCACAATATTGGCCACTGCATCGCCAAACTGTTCGCGGATATCTTCCAGCGAAAAAGTGGTATCTTCTACCACATCATGCAGCAGGGCAGCGGCAATCCCATCGGCATCAATGCGCATATCTGCCAGGAGCAGCGCAACTTCCAGAGGATGCTGGATATACGCCTCACCCGAGCGGCGCAACGTACCCATATGCGCTATTTTCGCCAGTTCGTAGGCACGCTCAATCCGCTCCACATCTTGTGGAGTGAGATACTGGCTGGTCTCCGCCAAGAGATCTTGCAATGTGCTCCCCTGTGGAGGAGGGGTCGCCATATGCCTTGGCGCCAGAGACTCTTCTGGATTGATGGCCATCATTGGATTACCTCGATAGATGATACCTATGGTTAAAACTTTCTATTACTATATGAAAACAATAAATAAGGCCTACTTTCATCCACGTGGGCGTGCAGTGTAAAGTATCTCTCTTACTCCTATTATAGGGTGTGACGAATAACTGTCAAGGAAAGTAAATTTTGAGTGGGAATAGGGTATTTTGATGAGAAATCGCTTTTTGCACTTGAGATCAGCCGATCAAGCAGCTGGATCATGTGAGCACGGCCACTCGTTTGAGGATGGCATTCTCTTGTGTGACATCGTGGCATCTGGTAGACTTGCTGTAGGATATGTGTTAATCAAGGTTGGCAGGTGATGAGAACGCCAGAATCTATTCGTCATCTCAGAATAGCAATTATTTTAGTACTCAGCGTACTTGTCCTGGGAACGGTTGGCTATATGCTGATCGAACAGCTTGCGTTTGCCGATGCCCTCTATACTACCATCGACATGATGGCAACGGTGGGGGATGTGGTACATCCGCTTTCTGGGCCTGGTCGGATGTTCACCATTGTCGTGATCGTTTTGGGAGTAGGATCACTGCTCTATACCTTCGGTGCAGGTATGGAATTCATGATCGAAGGCCACCTAAGCCAGGCGATCAGGAGGCGCTTTATGGAGAAAAAGATCTCTGCGTTGCGCAACCATTATATCATCTGTGGGTATGGACGTGTCGGCTTCCACATCGTCGAAGAGCTTACGGGAGCGCGCCTCCCATTCGTCGTCATTGATGAGAAGGAGAGTAATGTTGGCAACTGCATCGAACGTGGCTACTTAGCACTGCAAGGAGATGCGACGAGCGATGATGTGCTGCGTCAGGCAGGTATCCTGTATGCAAAGTGTTTATTGGTTGCCACAGATAACGATGCACACAATATCTCCATTACGCTGTCCGCACGACATCTCAGCAGAAAACTGTTTATTGTTGCACGGGCTAACCACAATGAGACGGAAGCAAAGCTCAAGCTAGCGGGAGCAGATCGGGCACTTTCACCCTACACTATTAGTGGACATCGTATGGCAAACCTGGCTCTTCAGCCCGGTGTGATAGAATTTTTTGATACTATTACGAAGGCTGGCAATGTGGAACTTGCAGTTCAGGAAGTGGTAGTTCCCGCGACCTCACTGCTTGCGGGCAAAACATTGGTGGAGGCCCAGAATACCTTGAGTTACGGGACCATGCTCGTTGCGTTAAAAAGACCAAGTGGAGTGATGCCGGGTTCAAGGCTTGAGGCGCGTATCGAAGTGGGTGATATAGTCATTGTCGTGGGTGCTTTAGAGCAGCTGGCAGCATTTAAACAGAAAAACAATGCTCAATAAGCAGGAGACGCCCTCTGCTCCTCACGCTCAAGGGTGCTGAGTAGTCTTAGGACTGACAATATTCATGTGGGCCTGGTTGGGCGTTTTTAGGGAATATTACTGATGGAGGTGTTGTTTGGAAAAATAGAAAGTGGTGTTAGTCTTAGCGGGGTCTATCTATTTTGCATAGAGGATCTCTAGAGAGAAATGATCAATGACTCACGATCAAGAGTACCATGTCATAGTTCATGAGAGCGGACAATTCTTGTGCGAAAAGTGCGGGGCTCCTCTTCCTTTAGAGCCAGAGTCATTCCGTCGCACCCTGAATATTTCAGGATATTCTGAACCCGGGTGGTTCGTTTGGCGTTGTTCTAATCCATTTTGTCGTTCAACGAATATTCGACGAGTTGACGATGTAGCGGACATCGAGCGAGAGATTGATGCAATTTGCTGCTAATAACAAAAGCAGATCAGGCCGCATCTCCTTTTGAGGTTTATCCTCACCCCACATATTGGCTCTTATTGTGGCTGGTAGTGCTCTTCAAACAACTTTCTGAGTGCAGCTAGTTCTTCTCGTATCGCGGCCAGTTCAGCATCACGGCTGCTAGAATCGTCTTCATCTTGCTCGTTGTCTCCGGCATCATCGTTTTCGCCATGCTCTTTTCCTGCTTCTTCTCTTTCTCTACTCCTACTCTGAAGGGAAATAAACGTCGTGGCGAGGTAGCTGGATAACACCCCAATGATGCCAAGGCCGGAAAACATCAGGATGATTGCCCCTATTCGTCCAAACGTTGTCACAGGATAGTAATCACCGTAGCCAACGGTCGTAATGGTGACGAAAGACCACCAGACGGCATTTGTATAGGTGGTGATATTTGCATGGGGAGCCCCCTTTTCAAAATAGAGAACAAACCCGCTGTCAAGGAAAATCAACAGCAGCGCAACGATAAAGGTGAAGAGCAAAGTACTTTGCGCAAGACGTTGTGTCAGCATTCTACTAAAATCATTGCCCTTTAATGTACGCATAACACGAACGACACGGAATAAGCGGGCGACGCGAAAAACGGCTAATCTGCTAAATGGAAGACTGCCCAGCAAATCCAGCAATCCTCCTCCTCGTAAAAAATAGTTCCATTTCTTTGGTGCACGGGACAGGCTCCGAAAGAAATCGAAGAGAAACACCACGCACAGGAGATTTTCTAATGTGTTTAAGAGATCTTCTGTCGAGGGTTGTAACGGGACGAAAATGATGAGAACCAGGATAAAGAGAGAAAAAATAGCCAGTATGCCTATGGCTAAATCATAGGTGGTAACCTTGTTGGCGGCAGAGACGGTTGGTGTTTGTCCTGTGGTGTTTTTTGTTGCCATGTGCATGTGTTCCTTTCGCTGTTCTTGACGTTACTCGCTTGTCTCCGCTGCTAGTGTACTGCTAGATTCAACGTAGCACAATACCCCGTTGAACGATGGATTACTCTCTGTGAGGTGATTGTACGAAAGGCTTGTGAAGAAATAATTTCAGCTATGGACAGTCGAGGCCATGTCCCGTATTCGGCACCATGCCACACATAACAAGAGCCTTAAGACAGATGAGAAGCGGCTTGAGGCTTTTACGTTTGACCAACCTTTTCTCAATTGACAGCAAAGTTGCCAGCAAAAGTCAATGATCATGAGAGGTTAGTGAGCTTTTTTGTTATGTTAAAATATGATTCCTATCTATTATCCCCTACGTATTCCTCGCACTCTTGTCCAAGAATAGCTCTTTGCCATCTGGCAGGGTGTCA
>WNGL01003422.1_pt1 | contig 19055 bp, 18 predicted proteins | sample 5400591 | NCBI WGS metagenome assembly WNGL01 (sample SAMN13153377, study PRJNA577476) | soil metagenome | isolation source: 80 cm soil or saprolite under Garry oak tree replicate 1 | place: USA:California | collected 2016-06-15 | reverse complement strand
TGTTGCCGGTGGCATCCGTGATGAGATCGTTGCCCCAATAATCGAAGACACGGCCATGCGGGTTGGCAAAGTCGTAGGCGACATAGGTCTCGAACTTGCCCGTGCGCGGCTCGAACCGGTAAATGGCCGCGTCGTTATTGCGCACCGGGCCGGCGGCGGTCTCGACTTGAGTGCGATGGAACACGCCATCGCTCAGATAGACGGCCCCGCCGGGTTCCAGGCACATGGAATTGGCGGTGTGGTGGGAATCGGCGGAGGACATGCCCATGAGCACCCGTTCCATCCAGTCGGCTTTGCCGTCGCGATTGGTATCGCGAATGAACCACAGATCGGGCGCTTCCATGAGCAGCACACCATCCTTGTAAAACTGGAAACCCGTCGGCGCGTTCAGGCCGTCAATGAAATGCGTGCATTTATCCGCTTTGCCATCGCCGTGGGAATCCTCAAAGACCAGCAGACTGTCGCCGGCTTTGCTGTCGGGGGCGCGTTCGGGGTAATTTGGCCACACCGCGACCCACAGCCGCCCCTTGGTGTCCCAGGCCATCTGGACCGGGTTCGCCAGCTCAGGAAACTGCTCTTCGCTGGCAAAAAGGTTCACTTGCATACCGGAGTGGACTGTCATTTTGGCGATTGCTTCTTCGCCACCAAGGAACGGGAACGACTCGTCCGGGTTCGGGCCCGCGGTGTTGGATTTGACCTTGGTCACTGGCGGTAGATTGGAGTCGTCCACCGTCAGGTCTCCCCCTTTGGCCACGGCCCAAACCCGCTGATCGCGGTTGGCGGTCAACACATCGCGCTGAGACATCTCGTCTTGCATCACTTTGTAATTGGAGACGTAAGGCGCAGGTGCGTTGCGGTCGGTGATGAAGCCGCCTTTGTCCGGCTGGTAAGCCAGCGCCGAGCGTCCCCCATAGACGTTGTTGCCGTCCACCGTACGGTAGCGGGCATGCCATTGCTCGTTCTTGTCATTGACCGACTGACGGAGCTTTTGCAAATACTCATCACTGGCGCGGTTTTTTTCCTTCTCCCCGTCGGAAGTGGGCAGGGCCAGGGTGTGTGGCTTCCGTTCAGAGAGGGCGCGGGCGGCCGGAACTTCCTGACCGAATAGCGTCTTGAAAATCACCGCCGCCAGCAACTTGTCACCGGCCTCGGTCAAATGCAGGCTATTGACCGTGAGCGACTTTCCGTGTCGCGCGGCTTCCGCGTGAAGCTGCCGAGAGGGCTGAAACAGGTCCACGAACAGCGCGCCATTTTCTCGGGCCACCTCGCGCATGGCTTCGGTGTAGTCGCGTATGTTGGTGTTGTTGATGGTAGGGTCAACGAGGTCAGGGTCCTGGTTCTTCTCGTTGGCGATTGGAGAAAACAATACGATTCGGGTAGGGCGCGTCACTCCGTGCGCGCCGCCTTTACCTGAATAGTTTTTCGTTGCTGTCTCTTTAAGAAACTTGTCCAGGTCCGACCGGAACCTGGGCAGACCCGCCGGCCCCTGGAACGACTCATTGAAGCCAAAGAAGGCGAAGATCACGTCCGCCTGCGTCTTCTTCAACCAGTCGTCCGCTGAACCGAAGTTCTCCGGGCGGTGGCGGACGGCAACTTCATCGCCCGCAACCGCGAGGTTTCGTATAACTAAGTCGTGGTTCGGATACTGGGCATGAATGAACGTCTCAAGCCAGCCGGAGTGCTGGAAACGATCCGCCAGGGCATTGCCGATGACTGCCACGTGATCGCCGGGCTTAAGTTCCAAGGCTGGCGCCTTTGGCAATTCGGCTGTGCCGACACTTGTGAAGGCGCAAGCGCAGAACAATACCGACCAGGTTAAGAGTGGTTTAATGTTGGGCGTCACAGCAGAACTGTACGCGAGCCATCCCGCCCTCGCCAACATAATTGGCGCTTTCTGCCAGTTTTTTCACACCTTCTGGCCCGGTACGGCGAAAAACGCTCGGCACTTGTCCGTCGCCGCCAGGTCTGGTGGATTGGATTAGGAGAGATTTTCGGCGCGATGGGAGGCAGGTGGGTGTCCTGGCGCCTCGAGGGCGATGGACCTGCTATTTCCTGGCTGTTATGCACGGGGAGAAATGGTTTTGGTTTAACTAGGTTTAACTAGGTTTAACTGACTTTAACTGGCAAGACGGCAAGCAGTGGACCTCTTGGGGGGTGCTGGAGCCGTAAACCCGTAAGGAGGCGCATAAACCTGGGTCGTTTTTGAGCTCCAACCCGTAAGGTGACCCGTAAGTAGCCGCGCAAGTGCTTGGAAATCAACAAAACCATACTTCCATGCGAAGAGGTGGCCCGAAGGGCTGGGGATTAATGAGAAAGATCGGAGTTTTTTGAACTCGTCGCGGGGAGTCCTCCAATTTGAGAATCGGCAGCACCGCGTTTGAATCATTGTTTTTAGTTACTCTCACGCGGTCCACCATACGCGCGAGGGAGGCGGCGGTCCAAGACTCAGAAGACTCAGTGTGCAAAATGCACGAAGAAGACTCAGAAGACTCAGAGGACAAGATGCACGAAGGGTGGGAGATGGAAGATAGAAGCTGGAAGATGGGAGACGGGCTTGGCACCAAGGCTGGTTCCTGGATGAATTTCCTCGTGGAAAGCTTGAGTTGACGGGGGTAGATGAACCCACACTCCTCGAAGGCCGTGCGTTGCTGCGCCCAGGGACACGCGCCCTCCGCCCCGCCGTCACTGAGAAGCCGCCGAAGCCGTCGCAGGAAACGGCCATTCAGGCGCCGGTTCTATCAACGTTTCCGAATCTCGGAAAACACGATACAAGTAGAGGAGTACGCTTCCTGATGATATGGAATTTGCGGAATACCAAAAATGTGTCGAGCAGGTGCCGTTTGGGAAGCGACTGCCAGGGGCGCTTTATGTTCTGCGCGAGGAGGGCTTCAAGTTGGAGGAGTCTCTGGATGCGCTGCTTGGACGGTTGGTTGCGAAATACCAGATTTCGCCGGAGTTCAATGTCGTCAAGTTCCGGACTGATGAGTTGAAGGTTTCCTTTCTGGCGTATCCAAGGTTCTTCACCGAGGCGCATCCGGCGCTGCGGCACGCGATCACGGTGGACCTGGTTACCGGACGGGCGCGGCATACCGACTATGCGGACAATATCAACCCGCCAATTCTGCATCGAAAGGAGAGCTTCGTTCCGGCTGATCATCCTCGCAGAGCGGAATTCGAGGCTTTAACGAAAGCGGAGGAGAAGGCGGGGCTTTACGAAGACACAACGACTATTGGGTTCAAGCTGAATTGGCAGAGGCTGCTTGCGAAGAGGAGACTGAGGATTCACGGGCACAGTCTGAACGCAGAGCGGGAGAGCACAGCCGGAGGAGTTGAACCACGGATGAACACGCATGAACACGGATTTTTAACAGAAGGAGACGAAGGAAGCGAAGAGAGAAGCCAGGAGGGGCACAGGCTGGAGGGTACGGATTGCGAAGTGCGAAGGGCGGAATGTAAAAGCTCGCCCTCACCCCGGCCCTCTCCCCCAGGAGAGGCAGAAACGCGCTGCGGACAGGTGACGCAGATGGTTGTCCAGCGGCACAAGACGGCTTTGACCCGGTACGAGCTTTCCAAGCCGGTGAAAAGCCTGTTGGAGTACGGCCTGCTGAAGCCTGGCAGGAGCTTTTTCGATTATGGCTGCGGCCAAGGTGCGGATTTTCGAGGGCTGCAAGGCCTCGGTTATCAAGCTGATGGCTGGGACCCAATGTTCCGCCGGGAGGCGGGGAAGCGAGAAGCCGACCTGGTGAACCTCGGATATGTCCTGAACGTAATCGAGGATCCGGCAGAAAGATTGGAGGCGCTGGTTGATGCTTATCGGCACACAAAGCGCGTGCTGGTGGTCTCGACCATGATCAGCCAGAGGATAGAAAGGATGGGACCCCTGAGCCCGACCCTCTCCCCTCCGGAAGGGGAGAGGGCGTGCGCGCAATTCAATGATGGCTTTCTTACGAAGCGGAACACATTTCAAAAGTACTTCGAGCAGCAGGAGCTTCAGCAGTACATCGAGGATGCGTTGGAGACAACGGCCGTTCCTGTGGGGTTGGGGGTTTTCTACGTGTTCCGCGATCCGTCGGAACAGCAGGATTTTCTGTCGGCGCGGAGCAGACGAACGATTGATTGGACTCAGATGAGCGCCCGGCTGGGGCTTGGTGGTCCGCCGAAAGTGCTCTGGGAAGCGCTTTATCGCGACAATAAGAATCTTTTGGATTCGTTCGGGGGTGTGGCGCTCCGGCTCGGCCGCTTCCCGGCGGCAAGCGAGTTTGAGCGATTGGGTGAAGTGCGGCATAGGCTCGGCTCCGAGAAGCGTGGCTTGCGAGCGTTCGTCCAGGGTGGCGGTGCACCAGGGCTTAGTTGGGCGGAGGTCGCGCCAAGGTTCGGCGTTGGGGTTTCGGCACGGCCCAAGTGGGAGCTGTTGTACGAGCAGCAGAAGGACTTGTTGGAAGCCTTTTGGAATCTGGCATTGCAACTTGGCCGCGCGCCGGCGCCGGAGGAGTTTGCCCGCTTCAGCGAACTCACCGAAGCGATTGGGTCTGCAAAGCGAGCGCTGACTCTATTTATGCGCCGCGGTGGGGGCGAGGCGCTCAAGCGTTCGGCTGAAAGCCGCCGAAATGATTTGCTGGTGTACGTCGCGCTTGCAAATCTGCGGAAACGGGTGCCGTTCGGGCATCTGTCAATCAGTCTGCGCTTGGACATTCGGGAATTCTTTGGAAACTACACGCGGGCGCTGGAGAAGGGATTGGAGCTTCTTTATGCTGCCGGCGACCCAGGAGAGATCGAACTGGCGTGCGAGGATCTGAATTTGGGGTTGCAGGATGAGCAGGCGTTGTACGTGCATCGGACTTTATTGGAGCGGCTGCCTCCGGTACTGCGGGCATACGTGGGTTGTGCGACCGCGTTGTTTGGTGACGTGGCACAAGCGGACGTTGTCAAAATTCATAAAGCTTCGGGTAAGGTGACTTTCCTGGCCTATGACGATTTCGACGGCAAGCCGCTGCCGCAATTGCGGTGGCGGGCAAAAGTGAACTTGCGAACCAGATGGGTGCAGGTCTTTGACCACAGCGCCGAAGCCCAGGCGCTCGCTTCCAAAGAACGGTTTCCTGGCAACTGCGTGAGAAAGGTATGCCATAATGAGGCCACCCGGTTCATTACCTTGCTTCCGGACAAGACATCTCTCGATTCTGGTTTTGCAGCAGAACATCGCTAAGAGTTATTTGTCTGCGACGCTCGTCGCAGCGCCCGAACGCGTGGTTCAGCCGGCCACTTTACCTCGAACGGTGAGCCACAAGGATCGGCTGAAAATCTCAGTGGACGCCCTCGACGCGGTCCAGGTAAACGTTTACGAGTTTGTGCGTCTTTAGCAGGGCCTCGACCTGCGGCCAGGCCCGCGCGAGCCGGGCATGAAACTCGACACGCCGCAGGTTGCCGAACCGCAAATGCACCACCCACGGCGGCGGGGTGCTTAGGATGATCCGCTCCGAGAAGTCTGCATCTTTCGAGACTATGACTAACTCTCGCTGTCGCGCAAAATCCCACACCTCGGTGTCTGTCGGATTAGAACCAAGGTCGGACACCGGGAGCAAAGGCAGCCGCGGAGTAAATCGGATGTGCGAGGGCAGGTTCTGGTCGAAGAGGAATCCCTTCATGCCAGGGGCACAACCGAGTAGCGATTCGCCATCAACTTCGAAGCGTAGTCCAGGCAGGCCTGCACGTCCTCTCGTTTAAGCGCGGGGTACTCCTCAAGGACATCCTCCGCAGAATCTCCGGCTGCCAGAAACTCCAGCACCGTCTGGACGGCGATGCGCGTGCCCTTGATGACCGGTTTGCCGTTGCAGATATCTGGATTGATTGTGATGCGCTCTGACATGTAATCCACCTTACCACACCCGGCCCCTGCGCCAAGCCCGAAGACCAACTCCGATTTCGACGGCAAGCCGCTGCCGCAGTTAAGGTGGCGGGCAAAAGTCAATCTGCGGAGGATGTGGGTGCAGGTCTTTGATCACGCTGCTGAAGCACAGGTGCTACGCGACAAGGTGCGGTTTCTCGCTGATACGGGCAGAGGTGTTTCAGCGGCGGCTCGGGAGGCGGGCTTTGCAGCTCGCGCGGGACCAATCGGGGAGCCACTCGGCCAAGTGAACCGGCAACGGCTCACAACAAGCTGGCCAGATCCTCCTTTGTCAAGCCCGCTTGATTGAGGATATCACTGAGCGTGCCCGGGCGGATCTAGCGGTGCATTGGTACCAGTGTTCGCCAGTAGCCTCCAGTGGCGCGTTTTTCCATGGAGACGTGACTGCCCTTTTGACGCAAAACCACAAAACCGGTGCGGCGGAGCGCTGGTACTAGGTCTCGACCTGAGAGCGCTGGCAGATGCCGGCTCATGCGGCTACTTCCATGCTGGTCAAATAGACTTCTTTAGCAGGGCGGAACTTCCTCGATCCACCCCAGGTCTGCAGATATAGCTCCACTGCCTCTTGCAGATTCTTCTTCGCGGCGACGAGCGTTTTGCCCTGCGTTGTCACCGGCAGGTCGAGGCAGCGGGCGATGAACCACTTCCCGTCATTTTGGAACACCGCATGGATTGTTTTCATACGGCTGCCAATGTGTCTCTCATGCCCCCGCCTGACAAGCATTTTGAAACCGCCCCCGGCCACACCGGTCTCTTTACTTCAAGGAGCGGTTCGTCGCTTTTTAGCAACCCAGAAAATGAGACGTGTCGGCGAAGACCGACCTCATGACTTCTTCGGATGGCCTTTTACGTAATGGGCGTGATTCAAGGCGTAGTCCTTGGGCCAATGCGGCCGCGGGGGCTCGGAAACATTAAGCGCGGCGCTGATCAGATGTGTGACCTGGTCGAGCGGTTGGTCGAAGAGCAGTTTCTCGAACCGTCCGGCCACCTTTTCCCATTCTTTTTGGGCAGACTGGGAAAGTTGATGTGCGTAGGCGTTGAAACCCTGATGGAGCAGACCGATTGTGAAGATGGGTTCGGAGCCGCTACGGGTGGCGAGTTCAGCCAGTTGCTGGAGGAAGTAAACGTCCTGGCGTTCTGGGTAGAGGGCCGCGAATTCCAGGAATTTGCCCAATTCATCAATCATGATGAGGAGGCCGGAAGAGTGCCCTGTGGCAATTAGTTCGGAGTTGGCCTCGGAGACGAGGCGAAGCGATTCGGTGTCGGCGAGTTCCGCAGCAGGCTTGGCAAGGGCGGAGCGGAGTTGAGAGGATAGCTCGCCGCCCTCACCCCGGCCCTCTCCCATCGGATGGGAGAGGGAGGTTCGCCGCCCGACCGTTTGCAGCGGACGACCTATGGTAAGCTGGACGGTCTGTGAAAGGGCTTGGAGGACGGCGCGACCGAGAGGCTCGCGTGAGCCGGTGATAAGGACCGGCGTGAACGGGGCTTGCCGGACCTTGGCCCTTGACAGGTCGAGCATCCGGCGGATTTGGGAAATTTGGTGCGAGTCGCGGCCCGCGAAGATATTTGCCAGGAGCAGGGCGAAGCTGGATTTGCCAGAGCCGTAGTCGCCGGTGATGCGCCAAGCGCGTTGGCCCGAGCCTGGCATCATCCCTCGCCGGATGCGATGAAAGTTACTTTTTATAGCGGGCGTAAGAATGTAACCGTCGAGGGCTGCGGGGTCCTGGAAATCGCGCTGAAGGTGGGCAGAGCGGAGATACCGGCGTTGGATATGTAGCAGTTGTGAGATTCTCGGTGCAGCCATGGGAGTGCTCATTATCGGGCAGATCGTCCTTTGATTCGGTATGGGACGCCGTCCTCTTTGATATGGAAGCCGATCTCGGGTCTAGGCGGCATTGGCGGCGGCTCAAGAAGAGGCTTAAGTTTGTGATAAATCTCGCGCAGGGCGAGGTTGTGCATGAGCAGAGTTTTGTCAATGTCAGCAAGGCGTTTGAGGATTACGGCATTGGCGGAAAGGCCTTCGCGCATCTTGACGAAGGCGCGGATGGTATAGATGCTCATGGCGACAGCCTTGGGGCTATTGAGGACAGTGGAGGCCATCAGTGCCCCGTGTTCGGTGAAGGCGTAGGGACGGTATTTGCGATGCTGTCCGCGTCCCGGTTTTAAGGTCACAATTTGTGACCTTAAAGAGATGAGATGGGAAACCTCTTGTTCAGAGAGTTGGAATACAAACTCCTCGGGAAATCTCGCGTGGTTCCGCTTGACTGCCTGGTTGAGAACTTTTGTCGAAACGCCATACAAGCCGGCGAGATCGCTATCGAGGATCACCCGCTGGTCGCGAAAGGAGTAAATCAGCCGTGCAAGATCGGTGGCCGCAATTATTTCAGTCTGGTCTGTCATGATGGGGGTAAATATTCTCCAGAAGCTGCCGGGATTCGCCGGGTTTGAGACGTATCAGTTGCTGGATCGCCGTTGACTCTTGAAACTCGAAAATGCCTCCAGAATCTTTGCGTGCGCTTTCGAGGCGGTCGCGGACTGATGCCTCCGGTAGCTTCAAAATCTGGCCTGGGCTGCCGTGCCCGACGGAGATTTCCCGGAACGGCAGCGTTTTTTCATTCTTGTGACGGCTTTCCCAAAAATCGTTGACGCAATAAATAAAGAGCTCGGGGGAGATTTCAGGTTTGTCCTCCATGCGAAAGGCATAGATGGGCTCGCGCCGGTTTGAGTCGGCATTGGACCTTTCACCTACCTGGGTAATGAGGTTTAATTCGGTGAGAGGGCAGTCCAGGTTGTCCTCGACAACTTCGCCCTTTTTGCCCCGTGTTGGGATATAGGTGTGAAGGAATGTAGAAAAGTGGGTGTCCAAGGTCACCGAGGAAAGTGACTTGCCCTGTCGGTTGGCCTCCTCTGCGAACACGCTTATGACTTCCGATCGGCTGAAGTCCGGCTGGTGCCAGAGGTTGAACATCCGATCCCAGGCGAAAAGGGGTTCCTGGACGTTCGTTGAGATTTTCCAGTGAATGAGCCAAAGGGTCTTAATGTCCTCCAGATATTCGTCATGGCCCTTAGGGCCAAGGAGGTCCTCACCAAACTGTGAGGGGCGAAGGCCGCTAGACGGTGGCTCGTTTGGGATGGCGATATGTGAAGCGTCTGCCCAGAAGCGGATGGCGCGGACCATGTTTTTTCCCACGCCGATCGCCCGCCGGTCAGCACCGGCTTGCTCAACCGCGCCAGCACAAAGGTCCGAATGTCATTGCGCTTCACATCAAACGGAGAGTTCTCACTGTCTCCATAAGAGCAGAAAAGTGGATCGCGGTCAAGCCATTGTCTGGCCTGCTGCTGGTGTTCGCGAAGGTCGAGAGCTTCCGCGTGCTGCTTGGGCAGGAACTCGTCGAATTCCAGGAAACCGGGCACTGTGCCAAGAAACAGCAAGCTGCCTTTCCTTCTAGAAAGTGTGCGGTCCACGCGCGTTGCAAGTTGACAATTTGAAGCGAAGTGCGACGATGCCGAGAAGGGACGAAGTTTGTCCCTCAGTTCTTCATAGATAAGTCTGTCTCAATATTGCTGTCATTACTGTCGGGCATATCCAATGCGCATAGCAGCAAAGTTCGGTTGGACAAAGGCTTTTGAGCTACGGTGGCGATCTGCCGCCGGCGGTCACGGCCCGGGCTTCACTCTGGTAGAGTTGCTCGTGGTCGTGGCCATAATTGCCTTGTTGGCGGCCCTGTTACTTCCGACTCTTTCTCGTGCCAAAGCCGCAGGCTATAGCGTTGCCTGCCGCAATAATCTGCACCAGATCGGGCTGGCCATGGAGATGTACCTGGGAGACAACCACCGCTATCCCCTCATGTGGTTTGGATACGAGGAGATTTCATTGCAAGAACCCAATCCGGGGCAAGTCATCAGCAGCAGTTCAGGCATCCTCCCATACCTGAGTCAGTCAGGACGTGGCCTGAGCGTTTTCTTCTGCCCGGTGCAGGAAGAATGTCCCTTGCGGGTGTGGGGGGACCCGGACGCTCGCTTCTCGGGCTATGCCAGCAACGCCCGCGGTACGACAGATCAGTTCCCTGGGTTGGGGTTGAATCCGGGGTCTGGGTCTTTCCATGAGGAGGTCCCCGAAGGAGCAGTTCGCTCTCCGGCGGACATGATCGCTTACGGGGACGCCTTCACCGGAGCATGGTCCCTCTCCCCCAACGGCACGAACCGCTGGAGTTGGACCTTCCCCGGCCTTGCAAGTGTGCCGTCCTCTCGTCACCGTGGCCAGGGCAACCTGCTCTTTTGCGACGGTCATGTGGAATCGGGAAAGCCGGCTCAGTGGATCGAGGCTACTGACCGGGCACGTCGCCGATGGAATAACGACCACGAACCTCATCCAGAAACGTGGCAATAGACGCGCCCAACGAGGAAATCAGAAAGACTCCCTCTAAGAAGAGCTAGACCCCTCAGAGCGGGAGGTCCGACCTGGATACAACTTAAGGCGGGCTCGAAAGCTTGCTCCGAGTATCCGTCTTACCTAGCCTTGCGCTCACCTCATGTCCCAACGGCTCAAAGTCCTGATGTCAGCCTATGCCTGCGAACCGAATAAAGGCTCCGAACCCGAGGCGGGCTGGCAATGGGCCCTGCAGATGGCCCGGTTTCACGACGTGACGGTGCTGACCCGCGCCAACAATCGCCCGGTGATCGAGCCGGCGCTGGAAGTCATGAGCAAGGAGCGGCCATTGCCGACATTCGTTTATCACGACCGGAGCGCGTTTTTCCTGGGCCTCAAACGGCGCTTCAAGGCGATCCAGTTGTATTATTTGCTATGGCAAAAGTCGGCCCGGCAGGTCATCCGACGGTTGCATGAAGCGCATCATTACGATTTGATGCACCACGTCACGTTTGCCAGCTTCCGGTATCCTGTGGCGATTTGGGGTCATGGAGCGGCTTGCATTTGGGGACCTATTGGCGGGATCGAATCCATCCCCAGTCAGTTGTTGCCGTGGCATCATCCGGTTCCGCTGGCGTACGAACTGTTCCGGAACGCGAACAATCTGCTGCAAGCCACACCTTACTATGTTCTGCCAAAGCGCGCGCGCGCGACGACGCTGATCCTGGTTTCGACGCCTGAGATGCAAGAGGCGTTCGCCAAAATCGGTTTTGAGAGCCAGCTTATGCCGACGATCGGATTGCAGACGGGCGAACTGCCTTATCAACCGCGCCGGGAGCGCGCAGGGCCTCTCAAACTTCTGTTTGTGGGCAATATCATTACGCTCAAAGGAGTGGATTTGGCTGTGGAAGCCTTAAGGGAATCGCGGAGCGATGCCACCTTCACCCTGGTTGGCGCTGGCAATTATCTGGAGGCGGCAAAAGAGCAGGCAGATCGGCTCGGCCTTAGCGATCGGCTCGCCTTTCGCGGTCTCCGGCCACGGCAAGAGGTGCTGAGAATGTATGCGGATTATGACGTGTTCCTCTTTCCCGGCCTGCACGACACTGGCGCCAATGCCGTGATCGAAGCCATGTTTAATGAACTGCCGGTGATCTGCCTAGACTGCGGCGGGCCGGCAGTGGCCGTCCAGGGCAATTGCGGCATCAAAGTTCCTCTTGGCCGGCGCAAGAAGGTCGTCGCGGACCTGGCGGCGGCCATCCGTTGGTATAATGAAAACCGCGCCGCGGTCCTGGCTAATGGAAAAGCTGCTCGCGAGGCTGTTTTGACTCATTACGATTGGGACAAGAAAGGAGCGCAAATGAATGAACGTTATTTGGAAGCCCTTCACCGGCACGGCCTGACGCGCCAAGCCGGGGCCGGCGCATCGGGTTACACGGGAATGGGCGGCCCCACCAATTTGTACGCTTAAAGGCTGCGCCCCGGCAAGGTCCGCGCTACGAACTCGTCCACCGCCGTCCAAACCTCCTCCTCGGAAGCGTTCACGACGCAGTATGGGACAGCGAAGCGGCAGTAATCCGAACAGGGCTTATAGGGACAAGCCTTGCCTTCGATCCACTCCGAGGCCGGATGCAGGGGCGCAAACCATTCGGGCAATTGCGGGCCGAACAAGGTGAAAGTTGGCACGCCGCAGAAGGCGGCCAGATGACCCGGCCCGGAATCGTTTCCGATGAAAAGACCGGCGCGGGCAACCAACGTGAGCAACTCGCGCACAGTGTGCGGGCAGCAAACATTTTGTTCCCCGGCGTGCAACCACCAGTTCTCCTGGTCCGTATCGCAGGCGACCTGGACGCGATAATCTTTATGACGGAGCCTGCTGATTAGATGGCGGTAGCGATCCAGCGGCCACACCCGCACGGGCTGGCCGGCGCCGGTGTGCACGAGGATTTCACCGCCGGGAGGGAACCTGGGGATAGGAAGTTTTTCACGTCGAGGCAGTTCGAAGCCCAGAGCTTGTGAGAGCTGGCGCCAATTCTCGAAGCGATGCGAGCGCGGCGCAGGCCGAGCCAGTGGCTGGGTCAATAAGCACTGACTGCCCAGGCGGGGAAAACCGATGCGGCTCCTGGCCTGCGCCAGCGTCAGCAGCAGGTGGTCGCGCGGGTCCCAACGAGCGGACAAGCCGAAGGCAAAGTGTTGGGCGGCCAATTGGTTCCGCAACCGGAACATTTCCCACCACGGCCAGGCGAACAAGCGGTATTTGTGCTTGAAAGCGGTCCACGGGGCAACGAAGGGAAGCACCTTGACGCCCGGCCAGAAGTGGGCTTGCAAGTCTTTTGCGTAGGGTTTGGCCAACAGGGTAACGGCGTACTGTTGGCTGGCAGCCTGCAGGAAGGGCGTGGCGATGACCAGGTCGCCCAAGCCCCACAATTCCACCACTAGAAGTTTCGGTCTCATGGCGGGCGGCAAGCGATCAGATAGGCGGACCAGCCAAGCCAGTGAATGCGCGCGGTAAACTTCTTGCGGCTCGGCGGCAAAAAAGCGAACACAGGATAAGCCGCGGCAAACAGCCAATTGCGTGAAATCCCGCTGGCGAGCACGCGGAGCCCCGCCTGGCTCGCCAGTTGGGCCAGCGCGCCGACCGCCACGGGCCGGACATGGGTGGGATCATCGAAGAAATTGAGGGTAAAAGTGCCTGCGGCGGCGCCTGCCGGACTGGAGAGCGCGAGCGATTTGGGATGGGGCGTCTCAAAATAAATTCGCCCGCCCGGCTTGAGCAGCCGAGCCGTCTCCTGCAGCAGCAGACTCAAATCATGCAGGTGCTCGATCAAGTGCATGCAGGTGATTGCCTCCATGGAGCGGTCGGCCCAGGGCAACTTCTCCCGCTCCAGATTAGCGCGTTGGAACTGGCATCCGGCAGGATAATTCTCCGGCTGACCCGCTTCGTCGGCCGCAAAGAGGCGCAAGTCTGGGCGCAACTGGGCGAAATGCCGCAGCGTTTCTCCATCCGAGGAGCCGAGATCCAGAAGGGCGGCGGCGGTCGGGATGGCGGCCACAAAAGCCGCGCGGGTATCGAGCCACGGAAAATGTCGCAGACAGGCCCAATTCATAACGTCCGTTGCCGGTCTGGTTGCCGATTCAGGTTCAACGCCCGCTGGACCTGAGCTCGGAATCTGGGCCGGCGAACCTGGAGCAACTCCCTGCGATCCGGGCTTTGGCGAGTAAAGAGCTGATAGGAAAAAGGTTTCTGCATATACATTCCCCCAAATAGCCGGCGCAGCCGGTGGTGGACGATGAATGCCGGTCTGAACTGGCGCGCCCACCACGGGGCGCTCTGGAGCAGCTCCTGCGCTTCGCGCCGGGCGTTGGCGCCGGCGCTCATGTTAGAACCTGTCTGAGTGAAAGCGGAGGTGAAACGTCCAAGCGCCGCCATTCTGACTCTGCGCTGGAGCAAACGCAGGATCCACTCGCCGTCACCCACGTCCCGCCAGCGGGGGTCAAAAGTCAAGCCGTCTTCCAAAACGAGCCGGCGTCGAAAAAAAGTCGCGCAACTCAACGTGGACAAGTGGCAGGTCCAGGTGTGGAACTTGAGCGGAGTCTGAACTTTGCGGTGGTAAAGGTAATGGCCTTGAGTGTCAACCATGACCACGTCGCCAAACAGCACGTCGATCTCCGGTCGCTGCTCAAAAAAACCGGCAACGGCCATCAAGGCGCCCGCCAAATACTGCTCGTCACAGTTCAAGCAGGCCAAAATCCCGCCACTGGCGCGGCGCAGACCGCGATTGAGCGCGTCGTACATGCCCTGGTCTGGTTCGACGAACAGCTTGACGCGGCCATCCTGTGGCAGCCAATCCAGCGTTCCGTCATCGGAGCCGGCGTCCTGAATGATGTGTTCGACTCTAACTTGCTGGTCGGCCACCGAGGCGATGCAGAGTTTGAGCCAGGCCGAATTGCGAAAGCTGGGTGTAATGACCGAGATTGCGGGCAGCTTTGGGTTTGGAGTTTCGGTCATTCGGAATTGTCTTCAACCAACGACGCGCGGCGCCGACCACCGAGGACCCAACCGGGCGGCGCGCACGGAGTGACGAGCCCTACCAGGTCCTTCCCGCTTCCCGCTTCCATTGGCCCCGTTCACGGGTTGGACGGCCTGTTGGTGCCCGCCTTTTGGAGGTCCACCAGCATCTGATTCCACTTGGAGGCCAAGCCGTTGAAGTCCTTGGACATCGCGTTGAGATTGGTAATGGCCAGGTCGCGTTGTGCGGCCGGGCTGGCCTTTTGGAAGTCTTCTCCCAAGCTGCCCCACCGCTTGGCCACTTCGTTGATGCTGCTGGTGATCTCGTTCAGATTGGTGACCAGCAGTGTGTGTTGCTGGGCCAGGATTTTGATCTCGTCACTCTGCTGCTTAATCCTTTCGTTGGCGGCTAGCACATTGTTATTGGCTTTTTGGAGCGCGTCTTTGTAAATCTCAAGTTGTTTGAGGTTTTTGTCGTTCTCGGTCGTGACTTTGTCGAGGTCTTTGGTGAGTCTGGCAATATCCAGTTGGTTGGACTTGACCATGTCGGTCAATTGGTTTTTCAGCGCATCCAACCGCTGAATCTCCACTTGGTCGCTGTGAATGGTAGCCTGGAGTTTCTGGATGGCCTCCAACTTGTCATGGACGCTGTCGGTCAGGGCCTGGACCCGTCTGCGCAAGTCAGTCTCGCGCACCCACTGAAAGGCAATCAGCCCGCAGAGGCAAAGTGCGAAAAAGATCAATAAATTTTGCAGGAAATTCTTCATGCCTGACGGTTTGTTCTATGGGCAGATTCTCAGTTTCCAAGGGAATTGTCAAAGATTGTCGAATTGGTGAGAACGAATCTTAGCACTGCCACCGATACGGTTCGCGGCAGACTCGTAGCGCAGACTGGCCCCGATTCCGAATTGGGGTTTCGCCGCATGGTATTCGCAGGTGAGCGGATTGCCAATCCGCGACATCCCGACGCGTCGGGACCAGTCTGCGCTACGGTGTCAGTGCCAAGATGCACCCGTGGCGAGGTGGCAGGGTCTTTTCCGTTGAGTTGCCGCCTGGGGCTGACTAGGTTGGCCTTATGAATGTCTTCGTCACGGGGGGCGCCGGCTACATCGGCTCGATTTGCACGGAGGAATTGCTCAACGCCGGGCACAAGGTCACCGTGTATGACGATCTCTCAGAAGGACATCGGTCAGCGGTTGATAGCCGGGCCCGGTTCGTGCTGGGCCGGCCGGAAGAGGACAACCACATTCTCAAGGCCGTCCAGGAGGCCAGACCCGAGGCGATCGTTCATTTCGCAGCCAACGCATTAGTCGGCGAATCAATGACGAATCCCGGGAAATATTTTCGCAACAATGTGTCCAATGGACTCAAATTGTTGGACGCGGCGGTGGAGGCAGGCGTGAAAAAATTTGTGTTCAGCTCGACTTGCGCCACTTACGGTCCGCCGGAAAGGGCGGTGCTGACGGAGGAATTGCCCCAAAGGCCAATCAATCCCTATGGTGAATCGAAGCTGATGTTCGAGCGGATGCTCCATTGGTATCACGAAGTTCACCGCTTGGAGTTCGTGGTGTTCCGGTACTTCAACGCTGCGGGCGCGAGTGAAAAATTCGGCGAACATCATCGCACCGAAACGCATTTAATCCCAAATGTGTTGAAAGTGGCCCTGGGCCAGGCAACCAGTTGTGAAATATTCGGGACGGATTACCCCACGCCGGACGGGACCTGCATTCGGGATTACATTCACATTGTTGACCTGGCTCAGGCGCATATCCTGGCCCTGACGTCAGGGGCGCAAGGCTTCTACAACCTGGGCAATGGGGACGGTTATTCGGTGCGGCAAGTCATTCAGACCTGCGAAACGGTCACCGGCAAAAAAATTTGCGCAATCGAGAAGCCCCGCCGTCCCGGCGACCCGCCCAGCCTGGTGGCCTCAGCGGAAAAGGCTTTCCGTGAATTGAGTTGGAAACCAAGGTATCCGAAGCTCCAGCAGATTGTCGCCACGGCTTGGGAGTGGCACCGGACGCATCCGCAGGGGTATCCGGACTAAGACTGCTTTGTCTTGGCGGGCTGGGTCGCTGGCGGTAAGGTGAGTGCAACGATGCAACGAGAGCCGTCAACCAACTGGGCTACCGATGGGGGCGCGCACGGAGTGACGCGCCCTACCGATCTATGAAAAAGGTCCTCCTCGTGGACGACGATCCTCTTGTGATCCGGATATATGCAGAGGGGCTGGCCAAACGCGGCTTCCAGATAGAGAGCGCGGGTGACGGCCTGGAGGCGGTAAAAGCTCTGCGCACCGGCAGCAAGCCGGACCTGGTGGTTCTGGACTTGATGATGCCGAAGTTCTCGGGTTCGGACGTACTGAAGTTTATCCGCTCGCAAAAGGACCTGGCAAAACTGCCGGTAGTGGTGCTCTCCAATGCCTATATGGGCGATTTGGCCCGGGAGGCCGTCGCGCTGGGCGTCGAAAAGGCGCTGCTCAAAGTGCGCTGCTCGCCGCCAATTTTGGCGGGGGTTATTTCCGACATTCTCGCCGGGAAAACCAGCGCTGAGGACTTCGCACAATGGCCGACCATCCCCGACGCTGAGCCGCTGATTCCGCACTCTGGCCCGCCTGCGCCTTCAGCTGCTCCAATGGCACACGCTGCCGCAGCCAGTCCGGCCGGGGAGGAAGCAGCCGCCCAGGGCCCGAGCGGAAGAGAAGACGGCGCGCACGGAGTGACCCGCCCTACCGACGGCACGGAATTGCGCGCTAAAACGCATCGGGACTTCCTGGAACATGCGCCTGCGACGTCCGCCGCCCTGCGCAGCCTGTGTCAGGCCTTGACCAACTCGCGGACCGAAACCCAACGCGACTTCTGTTTGCAGAATCTTTACCGCAAGGTTCATTTCATTACCGCGACGGCCGGTCTGGCGGGAAGTCACTACATTGCACAGATGGCCAGCGCCTTCGAGGCGCTGCTGTTCGAGATCATGGGCAACCCGGTCTTGATGAGCCCATCGGTCCAGCGGACCATCGTGGTGACGACTGATTTCTTCGGGCTGCTCTTTGAGCGGGTCCGGGAGCCGTTTACCGAGGTGCCACCCACGACGCGGACCCTGGTGGTGGACGATGACCCGATCTCCAATCGTTTAGTGGTTTCGGCGCTGCGAAACGTGCAGCTTGAAGCCCGCAGCACAGAGGACCCGATGGCCGCGCTGCAGTGGCTTCAGCAAACCAAATATGACCTGGTCCTGCTGGATATTGAGATGCCGAAGCTGGACGGATTCGAATTCTGCAAGAGGATGCGAACGTTCCCAGGCCATCGAGAAACACCGGTCATCTATGTGACGGTGCACACCGATTTTGAAAGCCGCGCCAAAGGCGTATTGAGTGGCGGCGACGATCTCATCGCCAAACCGGTGTTTCCCATAGAACTGGCGGTCAAGGCCACGATGCACTTGCTCAAGCGGCATTTGACGGAAACTCAAAGACCGGCGGAAAATGGCTGAGCCGGAGCGATGGATTGTTGGAAACTTATTATTCCCGGCCCGCTGCGACGGCGCGACAGCGCGGCGAGCAGGAAGAACTTTTCTTTGCGGTTCGCCCGGAAGTATCGCACATTCGCCGCCTGAACAGGCGCCGCCCGCATCGGGAACGCGCCACGACAGCAAGAACGATGATTGCCGCCATCACAGGGCTGGTCGCAGGCGTGATCCATGTCTGGTCCGGGCCGGACCATCTGGCGGCGATTGCGCCGCTGGCGGTGCGGAGGCCGCAGGGGGCGTGGTCGCCTGGCGTGCGGTGGGGTTTGGGGCATTCGGCAGGTGTGGCTGTGGTAGGGTTGCTGTCGCTTTGGCTGCGAGACTTGCTGCCCGTTAAGCTGGTTTCGTCCTGGGGCGAACGGTTTGTCGGAGTGCTGCTGTTTGCGATTGGAGTGTGGGCGCTGCGCAAAGCATTCAAGGTGCATGCGCACGAGCATGAACATGAAGGCGCGCGCCACGTGCACCTCCATGCGCACGCGCCACACGTGCAGCACGAGCAAGTCCAGGCGCATCACCACACCCATGCGGCGTTTGGCATTGGGGTATTGCACGGCCTGGCAGGCAGTTCTCACTTTCTAGGCGTGCTTCCGATCCTGGCGCTACCGACGCGCACGCAGGCGCTGGCTTACCTGGCCACCTTCGCCGTCGGCACGATTGCATCCATGGGCGCCTTTTCCTGGGTGATGGGTTTGCTGGCCACTCGGTGCGCTGCCGGCAGCACGAAAGTTTATCGCGGATTGATGGGTCTGTGCTCAGCCGCCGCGATGGGTGTGGGCTGTTTTTGGCTGGTCCACTGAGCCTTTCCACATCATTGCTAAATTGCCTCGGGCGCTTTGCGCTTGCCAAAAGCATTTCGCCGCAGGCATTTTCTGACATGGCAGCAACCAAAGAGACTGACAGTCTCGATTCCAAGTTTTACAAAACGGCGGAGGCGTTTTTTTCGGCTTACAGCGAGTTGGGATTGACTTACGACGACGTCACGTTGGCCACGCTTTACTCGGAGATTCTCCCGCGCGACACGCAACTGGACACGACCCTGGCCGAAGGTCTGCAGTTGAACATCCCGATTATTTCCTCAGATATGGACACGGTGACCGAAGCGCGCATGGCGATCGCGATGGCGCTCAATGGCGGGCTGGGGCTGATTCACTACAACATGCCGGAGCGCCAGCAACTCTCCGAAGTCAGCCGGGTCAAGAATAACGTTCACGGATTGATCCAGGAGCCGATCAAAGTGGCCCCGGAAGAGTCAA
>WNGL01011188.1_pt1 | contig 19060 bp, 22 predicted proteins | sample 5400591 | NCBI WGS metagenome assembly WNGL01 (sample SAMN13153377, study PRJNA577476) | soil metagenome | isolation source: 80 cm soil or saprolite under Garry oak tree replicate 1 | place: USA:California | collected 2016-06-15 | reverse complement strand
GCGGCGCGCACGCCGGCCTGGTGCGCCTCAGCCACCGCCGCACCAGTGCGCTGGTCCCCGAGGGCGTACAGCACCGAGACGTCCTTGTGCGGGCGGAACACCAGATCCCACGCCGGCATCGCGTCCTGCCGTGGTGCGCGGCCGAGCTGCTCGCCGGTCCGTGGGTCCTGCCAGGCAAACAGCCGCTTGAACGCCTCCGCGGAGCATTCGCCTTCTAGGCCGAGCGCGCGGGCGCTGCCGCCGTGGTAGATGCCGGGGGACTCGCCGTGGCCGGACAGGTACTCCTCACGGTTGCGGGCGATCTCGCGGGTGTAGTAGCCCTCCCGCCCTGTCGCCAGCTTGTGCAGATCCGCCGCCACCAGAGGTCCCCGTTACGGTCGGCAGGCGTGGATCTCGCCAAGCGGCCGGGCCGGCTGGCTGATGCACGCCAGCATCGGCGCGGTCAGGCCCCACACCTCACAGGAGCCGTCCGCCGCCATCGGCTCCCAGTTCAGGCCAAGCTCGCGGACCATCGGGGTGAGCGTCCGGCGTAGCAGCAGGTGGTAGCCGAAGATGAACCGCTCCGCCATCCCCACCACCGCCCGCTGATCGAGCGGCCGCCATACCTCGCCGCCGTGTTGTGGTCCCGACCATCCCGGCTGCTCCGGACGGGCCAGCGCGCCATAGACCAAGTGCCAGTGCGTCCACGGCTGGCCTTCGGAGTCGAACACATGGCCCACCAGCCGCGGCCCCTCCGCGCCGACCACGGTGGAGAACTCCACCGCCGCGCCCTGGGCGGCGCTGGCGTGGGCCTCGTAGATCTCATCCGACACCCCACGGTCGGCGCCGAACATGCACCACGACAGCGCGCTCAGCGTGCGCGGGGTGGCAAGCACCAGGTCGTAGCCGACCGGAGCGCCATGGGCACCATCGGGGTTCCAGCCAAGCGGCGGCGCCGGGTCTTTCGCAGCGGTCGAAGCGATCACCTGTTCCCAGGCGCGCGCCTGCCAACGGGTAACCATCACAAGCTCTGAGCCGGTTACCATCGCGGGCGCCGGCACCTCCAGATCGCGGGTATTGGCTGCCATGATGCTTCGCCTCCCGGTACGCACCGGGGAGCATTGCGGCATCCCCGATGCATATCTGTCGTGCTTGAAAAGAAGTGTAGCAGCGGCGGGTGACTGGACGGGCAAATGCTAGTGCATACAGAGGCAGGGTTGGAGGGTTAAGCGACTGAGAGGAGATTGGGCTATCGTTGCTGGTAGATGGCCTGAGAGTCGTTCAGGTCGAGGAATAAGCGCTGTGCTAATAGAGCGGGTTTGAGACCGATGCAAGAGCGCCTGATTGCGCGACTTTCGGTCCCGAAACTCCAGCAAAGATGCAGGTCAGCACAGCGCGAATTCCTGGCTTATTGCAAAGCAGGTGCTCTTCCAACTGAGCTACAGCCCCTTGCGGCGCCTCTGCTCCTGGTTCGTCAAGACGGCGAGCGCGCTGCGACCTCAGGGTAGACGACTTGGGGCTCCGTCGTGGACTTCGTGGCTCGCGCAGTCGTTCAGGCGCTCGGGGCTTCGTGCCAGACGCCCTCGTCGATCTTGGCGCGCTGCTGGCTGCGCCGCATGAGGTAGAAGACCCCGCCGGCGACCGCCAGCAGCATCGCAAGCCTGCGCCTGCCGCGCGGCTTGCGCTCGTGCTCGACATCGTCGGACTGCTTCGCTACCACGTCGGCGTCTACGGTCTTGCGCGCCATCCCATCCTCCTCGAGATCAACGGGCGAAAGCCGGATCTTAGCCCTGCCAGACCTCCCGTGCTGGGCTGGGCACGGAGTTGGGGTTCCCCCGGAGGAGACTCTGCTGGCGAATTCACACAGGCGAGGGCGCGGGTCGGAGTCTGCTGAGACGGGAGATCCAAACTGCCGCCCAGGGGGACGCCGGTGAGCCAGGCGTCGAGACGGACCAGGTTGAGCGCCAACGCGGTCAACACATGCTGCAGGTGGGTGGCCAGGCCGCGGTAGCGGGCCTGGTGGACGTCGCTGCGGCGGGACGCTTGGGCGATGGTGCCCTCGATCCCGGAGCGGTGCGCGTAGCGGTCCCGCCAGGCGTTGGTGGCCTGCTCGCCTCGGATGCTGCGCTGCGTGTCGTATTGGGTGCCGGGCCGGAAGGTGAGATGCCGGGCCAGGACTGGCGAGTGGGTGCAGCGGGCGCGGTCCGGGCAGGGAGTGCAGTCCGGCGCGCGGAAGGTCGCCTGGATGATGGGCAGCCCGTTACGGCTGGTGCTGGTCCGCCAGTTGCGGCTGGTCTTGCCGTTGGGGCAGGTGACCTGCTTTCTGTCCCAGTCGATGCGGAAGCGGGTGAGGTCGAAGCCACCCTCGTCGCGGGCTTGCCAGCCAGAGTCCAGCGGCAGCGGGCCGACCAGCTCGACACCGTGATCAGCGCGGGCGGCAAGGATGTGGTCCACGCTGACGTAGCCGGCGTCGACCAGGTGCTCGTCGGGCAGCAGGGCCACTCGGGCGAGGTCGGCGTGGCGGGCAGGGACGGTGTCGACGTCCGCGGTGGTGGCCACAGTCGTGGCGACGTGCACAATCAGGTGCGGCCGGTCGGGCTCGCAGGTCTCGGTGAAATGGGCCTTGTAGCCGCGCCAGCCCACGCCACGTTTGACCCGTACCGGGCCTCGGTGTCATAGGGGCTGCCGATCGCCAGCGCGCCGGGCGGCAGCTCACCCTTGCCGCGCCACCGCAACCCGTGCCCGTCGCGGTCCTACTGCTGAACCCAGATCGCCCGCAGGGCCTGCACGGCAGGGATCTGCTGTAGCCACGCCGGGGTATCGCTGGCGTAGACCGACTCCAGCAGCGTGAACCCGTCAGCGCCGACGGTCACCGCCAGCGCGGTTCGGGCCGCCTCGCGTTGCGGCAGCCGGTAGTCGCTCGCACGCTGGCCGTAGCGCTGGTACCAGTCGTCAGGCACCAACGCGGTCAGCCATCTCGGCGCCACGGCGGCCAGGGCTTCCAGCGCGGCCCGCAGCGTCTCGGTGACCAGCTCCAACCGGTCCGGGCTCCCGCACCGCGGTCAGCACGCAGGTGGCATCGGTGCGCTGCCGTCCGCCCCGCACCAGCAGGCCCTGCGTTCGGAGGTGGTCGAGCATCCGGTACAGCAGCCGTTCTGCCGCATCGTCGGCCACCAGCCTGGCTCGGAACTCGCTCAGGACCGAGGCGTCAAGCCGGTGTCGGCAAGCTCCAAACCCAGGGCGTACTCCCCGGTCGATCCGGCCGCGGACCGCATCGGCGGCCTGCCGGTCCGACAGTCCCTCGACAAACTGCAACACCGACACCAGCGCCAACCGCGCCGGTGAGACCGCCGGGCGACCGCGTGCCGCAAACAAGCCTGCGAACTCAACGTCCTCGAACACCACGTCGAGCGTGTCACGGACCCGGATCGCCAGGCATCCCTTCGGGAACGCCGCCCGCGCGACCTGCGCCGTCACTGCTGGGACCGCACGGCTCGACCTCGGCCACATCGTCATCGTCGACTACCTCGGAGTCCGGTGCACCCCTATGGCACACCACGACTCGTAGCAGACCATCAAGTCCTACGGCTGTGTGAATTCGCCAGCAGAGTCCGGAGGAGTGGACACCTGATTCCATGCACCAGCGGGCTGCTGGTGTGCGGGCCCGTTCGACGCTGTGTCACGCGGCACCCAGCTCACGCTTGAACGCGGCGAAGAAGCTCTCGGCGACGGCGTTTGTCGAGCGAGTCGCCGACGCGGCCTATCGACTGGCGGACGAACTGCCTGGCAGTACGGGCGATCTGTCTGAGCTGCGTGACCCTCTTGAGACGCAGCTCGCGGACAAGACTGATGGCTGCGGCGATTGCCAGCCAGCATTCCCGTTCTCAATTCCACTCGCGCCGATTACCGGCGTCCGGATCGTTGACGCCCCGCCAGGCGGTGGTGCCGGGCAATTTGAACTCGCCGTCTTCCACTCCGCCAACGAAGGCCCGCCACTCGGTGGCGGTGAAGAGCAGCACTGGTCCGTGCCGTTGCCTGGAATTCCGGACCGCGACATGGTCAACCAGGAAGGCCACCTCCACGCAGCCGTTTTCAGCGCTGTACGTGCTCTTCCGCCACACCGCGCTCGCAAGATCCCGCATCTTCGGTTCTCTCCTCGCCTACCACATCGCGGACCGGAAGGGCACTCCAACGGCTACTGGCGCCAGTCGTCACGGCTCGTCGTGAGGGGGATGCTGGCCCCATATTCGAACCACCCAGTGCAGCTCCATGCCGATAAGTCCGAACAGTCCGAGCAAGAGCGTGGTGAAGAAGAGCATCGCGATGGCGAGCAGGAGGGTGCCGAGTACGTGGATCACCCGTCTTCTCCTCCCTTGCATGTGTCCGTGGCGCCTGTGGGAGAAGGGGAACCCAAACGGAATGATGACGGCAAGGCGAAGCCCAACGGTGCGGCGTCGGCGGCTCGGCGGTGAACTTCGCCAGTTGCGCGAATCCGCCGGCTTGACGATCGAGCGCGTGGCGGATGCCCTGAAATTCTCGAACTCGAAAATCTCCCGAATCGAAACGGGGCAGGTCAGCGCGACGCCGAGCGATGTGCGACGCGTGCTGAAGCTCTACAACGTCGGGGCGAGCGGCGGAGTGGCGTTCTCCAGAGCGCATTGGAAGCGCGGCAGAAGGACTGGTGGCAGGCGTACAGCGACACCCTGGTTGTGCCGCTGATCGGCTTGGAGGCCGAAGCGGCGCCACGGTCCCTACCCCGTGGGCCGATCAGCAGCCAAACCAACATTGCGTCTTGACTGGGTCGCGCGCTGTCTTCACCGTGGCGCCACGCCGTGTCACGCCGGCGGGCCATGACGGCCGTACATTGCATCCGGTCTCGAGGAAAGGAGAACGGGTGATGCGACTCTCGTCTGCTGCGCTCGCGGCCGGTCGAGTTCGACGGCGACGGCCCGTTCTGGGCGATCAGCAGCCGCTCGCCGCCGAGCGCCTCGAGGCGCTCGACCGACCGCAGCGGGAACGTAATGCCAACGACGACTCGTTCAGCGACGGGCGCTGGACCGTCCGATACCGGCCGGACGACACCGAGCTGGTCATCGTCGGACGCCCGCGCTTCGATAGCACGCACGCAACCCCCAGGGAGAGGAGGAACCGTTGCAGCAACGCAACCGCACGGTGAGTCGATTCCCGATCGGCGCCGCCTTCGCCGCAGCCTTCGCCGTGACGGCGATGGTGGGCGCAGTGCTCGCCGCCACCCCGGTCAACGTCTACGTCGAGCCAGTCGACGACGAGTACAAGGTCAAGGCGCTGTTCAGCGCCGATGACCAAGTGCAGCTGCTCGGCGGAGGACCGGGGCAGCAGTACCGCATGGTCGGGATCCCCGACGGGCTCGGCGCCCATCCGAACGGCGACGGGACGAGCACGCTGTTCATGAATCACGAGCTCGGCTTCACAGCGCAGTCCGAGCCGGTCGTCGGCGGCCCGAAGAACCGGGGCGCGATCGTGTCGCAGTGGATCCTTGACCAGGACGGCGATCCGGTCGCGGGCAGGCGCGCGTACGACCAGATCTACGACGAGAACAGGTTCCTCGGGCCGGCACCGGTGGTCGGCAACGAGGCGCAGATGCCGCGCCAGCTGGCGCGGTTCTGCTCCGGCTTCCTCGCCGGCCCCGGCGAGGGCTTCGACCGCCGGATCTACCTGACCAACGAGGAGGAGAGCAGCCCCAACACCTTCGATGGCAAGGGCGGGCTTTCGGTCGCGATCTTCGACGGCGAGCTCCACACGCTGCCGAAGCTGGGCCGCTACTCCAAGGAGAACACCAACGTCCAGCCAGGGCAGAGCACGCAGACGGTAATCTTCGCGACCGAGGATGGGCCGGCCACGCTCGACAACCAGCTTTACATGTACGTCGGCAGGAAGGACCGGTCGGCGGACGCCACCGTCCTGGCGCGCAACGGGCTCGACAACGGCAAGCTGTACGTCTTTCGTTCGCTCGATCCGGGGCGGAACAGCGAGCGGACGTTCACGAGCGGCTCGGTGACGGGCGAGTGGGTCCAGATCCCCAACGCCGAGGACCTCACCGACGTGCAGCTGGAGGCCGCCAGCGATGGCGTCGGCGCGATGACATTCGTGCGCCCGGAGGACGGCGCCTTCAACCCCAACAATCCAAACGAATTCTTCTTTGACACCACCGGCTCCTCCAGCGGCGCCGACGACGGCGTCAACGAGCTCGGACGGCTCTATTCCCTGCGCCTGCACCCGGGCAACCCGCTCAAGCCAGCCACGCTCACGGCTGTCTACAACGCCGACACGGTCGTCGCGGCTGGCGGCGACATTGCCATCAGCCCCGACAACATCGGCGTGAGCGGCCAGCACCTGATGATCAACGAGGACGGCACGACGGAGAGCCGAGCCGTGATGGCTGCCAAGGGCCGCGACGGTTCGATCTGGCGATTCAACCTCGTCAAGGGCCCAGTGCAGGCGGTCGGTGTCGACGTCTCGACGGCAGCGCGCGTCGCCCAGCTCGACCCGCCCGGCCGCGACGGCATCCCGGTCAGCCCGGGGGTGTGGGAGACGAGCGGCATCATCGACGCCTCCGCCCTGTTCGGCGTCGACACCTGGCTCTCCGACGTCCAGGCGCACCCGCCCACGACTGCCCCGGGCGGCTCAAGTGTGACGGTCGAGGACGGCCAGCTCTTCCTGATGAGTCCCTCCAACTAGCACCGGCATCGCCGGCTTCATGGAGCAGCGTCATCAGCTGCGGCTCACCGGGACTGGCTGGCCTTGGACCACCTCGAGGACGGCGCGGTCGCCAAGCGGGTGGGACAGCACGACGGTGGCGGTCCGCTGATAGCCCTCGGCGGTGCAGGCAGCGCCCGGGCTGTTGCGGTGCTCGTCGACGATGATGGCGGCGGCGTGCTCGGACTCGACCGCGCGGGCGGTGTAGCTGGCGGTGCAGGGGCCATCGCCTTCTTTGGCGCCGGTGAAGGACACAGTGAGGGTGCTCCCGTCCGCCGCGAGCGTGGCGTGCTCGATCCACAGCCCGCCCGGCGGGTTGTACGGGTCCCACGGCGGCGGGGTCACCCTGACGGTGCCCGCCAGGTCGACCGCGACGACGGCGACACGGACCGCCGTCCCGGCGAGCGTGAACTCCCAGACGGGTGCGGTTGCCACGTCCCGGTCCGTCCTGACGGCCGCTGTTGTCAACCTCGCCGCCATCACCCGGACAGGCGTGCAGCCCTCACAGGTGTTCCCATGCGACTCGCGTAGCCGTTCGAACGCCTTCGCGGCCGGCACCAGTGGCAGCCGCGCGACGGTGCCGTCGGTCCAGCGGATGTCGCCAGGAGCTGGCGTCCGGTCGGGAAGCTCGCCTTCGAGCTCGACCAGGCCCGCGTTGAGCGCGGGCTTGTTGTTGTCGCCGACTTCCGCTTCCCAGTCCCCGGTCTGGACGACGAGGCCACCAACGGGCACGAAACGGGGCCCCGATCCCGCTGCCGTCCATGCCCGGTCGTAGCGCTCCAGCGCCTCCCGGGCCTGCCGCTCGATCGGCGACTCCCGCCGCGCCAGGGCCGCCACGCCGCCACTGACGGCCACCACCACGACGATCACCGCAACCAACCACAACCGGAAGCGCATCGCTCCCTCACAGATCAGCACAGATCAGCGATCACGTATCGCGTTGGACGCCCGAAATCCGGGTCAGGTTTCCTGAAGCAGTCGTCCCCGCGCATTCCGAGAGCCGGCTCCTCGAGCCCAATCGCCAGGTTTCCCCTCCCACGACCGCAACGTCCCCAGCAGCTCGGCCGCAAGCCCCCGGGATGACCTGGGGGCCTGCGTCCTTGCCAAGGTCAGCGGTAGATGGACACGGGCATTCCGATGCGCACCAGCGACCACAGGCGGTTCATGGCCGGAACCGTCACCCGCACGCACCCGTGGCTGGCAGGATAGGCCGGCACCGACGTGGAACCGTGCACGGCGTAGCCGCGGTAGAAGTAGTTCGGCCGCCACAGCAGGCCGAGCGGGCTCTGCCGCCAGCCGTCGAGCCGGCGATAGATGGAGAAGTTGCCGACCGGGGTCGGGGTGGAGGCCTTGCCGGTCGAGGCGTCCAGGATGCGCAGCACGACACCTTGCCGAGCCAGGTAGGCGACCTGCCTGGTCAGGTTCACCTCCAGGGAGGAGCTCGACAGCCAGCGCCGCGGCCGGGGGATCACGGGGTGGGCCAGGGCGTACCAGGTCCGCGGTCCCACGATCCCGTCACGGACCAGCCCGTTGACCTTCTGGAAGGCGACCACGCCGTGGAAGGTCTGGGAGCCGAACACCCCGTCGATCGAGCCGACGTCGTAGTGGAGCGTAGCGAGCCGGTGCTGGAGTTGGATCACTGCGGGGTCTCGGGAGCCGATTCGCAGGAGCGGTTGGGTGGTGATCATGAGGGCGCTCGCCGGCGAGGCGTGGGCCACCGGGCCGGCGGGCAGGACCATGGCAACGGCTACGGCCAGCACGACCACGCCCATGACGGAGCGCAGCCAACGCCGACCCGGTCGGATCTGGAGCTTGAGGACGGGGAGCATCTATCCCTCACCTTCGAACGTCAGGCCCGTGATCAGGGCGAGCAGGGCCAGCCGCGCCCGCCACCGACCCACCGTCCTGCGGCGTAGCGGCCGCAGGTGCTCAAGCAGTCGCTGCATCGGAGCCTCCTCTCCGGCCACCACACCCCGGCGTGGCGACCCTCGGCATGTTCCTTGACTGTTTGGACGGGCGGTGACGGCCCGCTCGTCCCGGGCGCGCGTTGCAGGTCGGTCACAGCACGGCCACAGCGCCAGTGCCTGGGTGGCGAGCGCGGCGCAGGCGCTCAGCGCGACCGGGCGGCCGATGTGCGGGTGAGCCGAAGCTGAGGGGGCGCGCTCAGCGGGTGAGGGACTCGGCCGTGGTGATCAGCTCCTGGCTGCTGGCCGCCCCGCTGAGGGTGACCACCACCCCGCCGCTGCGGAACCACAGGTAGGGCGCGTCGTCGCTGGGTAGGCCGAGGTGCGCGACCGTACCGGCGTAGGCGCCGGCCCGCAGCCGGTACCGCTTGGTGACCCGCTGGATTCCCTCGCCGCGGAAGGGGTCGACGTACTGCCCCTGGCCCAGCTCCTGCCGGCCCAGCTCCTGGTCGGTCACCAGCAGGGTGGTCATCACCAGGCGTTCCAGGCCGCTGCCGTAGACGGCGACCACCAGATCGCGCCCTTGGGGGTTCATGGCCTCGGTGCCGGTCGGGCTCCCGACCGGGGCGAAGCCGGAGCGCAGCAGCCGCCAGCCCGGCCGGGGGAGCGTCCCGATGAGGGGCACCTTGTAGGAGGCCAGCGCCTTGGCCCGCGCCAGCGACATGGAGCGGAACTGGCCGCTCCCGGGGAACGCCGTGCCGGGCGGGATGGCGACGGCTCCGGGTGGGACGGCGAAGGCGCCCGGCGGCACCGGGCCGTTGACCCGGTCGTAGGTGTAGCGCACGTCCCTACGCACGATGACCCGGCCCGGCTTGGAGCGGTCCTGGTACTGGATGCGCACTGGCAGGAAGGTGGCGGGGTCCAGCCACACCTCGAGGTGGGTTTTCTGGGGTGGCCCCGCGACGGTCGACCACTCATACCGCAGCAGCAGTACGTAGACCGAGCGCCCCTCCTGCTTGGTGAGCGACGCCGGCCGGTCAGGGTCCTCCAGCAGGTTGTGGAACCACAGCGTCAGCCCTTCGCTCAGCGGTGCCAGGGCGTCCTGATCCTGCGGCCGGACCAGCGGAACGCCGGTCGACACCCATGGCCGCCGGTCCTCCCCGCCCACCAGCACCCTCCGGGCCGCGGGCCCGTCGTTGATCTCCAGGCGCAGGTCGGCGCCGGGACCGCCCTCGACCCGGAGCCGGTCGGGCCTGGCGAACACGAAGCGGTAGCTACTCGTGAGGGTCCTGCTGGTGGGCATGTCGGTCTCGGTGCGGGTGAAGCGCCCTTGGAGCGTGTTGATCCTGGTCGCCGTCTGCTCGGCCCGGACCAGGACCTTGGCGAGGGTCAGCTCCTGCGGCGCCGGCCCGCCAGCACCACCAGCACGGCGGCTACCCCGGCCAGCCACAGCCGCCGCCGCAGCCGCGGCACGCGGAGCGGCTGGCCGCCGAGCCGGTCCACGGCCAGCCGCTGGGCCAGGGCCGCCTCGAACGGCGCCGGCCCTGACGGCAGCAGGGCCTCCCGGGCCAGCGCGTCGACCCTGGCGAAAGCCCCCACTATGGCCTGACAGGTATCGCAGTGCTCCAGGTGCCGCTCGGCCAGGAAGCGCTGCTCGGGGTCGACCTGGCCGTCCAGCATGGCCGACAGTGTCTGCTGCACGTGCTCGTGGACGGTCACGCCGGATCCTCCTCTCGCATGCTCAGGGCGGCGGCCAGCCGCGTTCGAGCCCGGAACACCCGGCTGGCCACCGTCCCGCCCGGACAGCCAGTCATGCCAGCAACCTCCTGGTAGGACAGGCCCAGCACCACGACCAGCAGGAACGCCTCCCGCTGGGCGGGCTCCAGCGCCTGCAGCGCCCGCTCCAGGTCGCCCCGCAGCACCGGATCACTACTGCGCTGGTCGGCCAGCGCCGCCGCCTCGTCAACCGGCACCGTCCGAACAGCCGGCCGCCGGATCTCGTCCACCGCCGCCCGCCGGGCGATGGTGTACAGCCAGGTCGCAAACGCCGCATCACCCCTAAAGGCACCCAGGCCCCGCCAGGCCCGCAGAAAGGCCTCCTGGGCGATGTCCTCGGCCAGCACGCGGTCACCGATCAGCCCATGGACAAAGGCGCGCACGCCGGCCTGGTGCACCCAGACGAGCTGCATGAACGCCTCGCGATCGCCGTGGCGGGCCGCCCGCACCAGCGCCGCTTCGTCCACCCGTCCTCCCCATGCCCGCCATGCCCGCCGCATCCTCCATAGATGGAGACGCGAGCCGGGCGCCAGGTTTTCCCTCCCGCGACCTACTCGTCGTCACAGTTTGAAGGTCGGCGCTCGGCGTGACCGGGAGTGCAATATATGCGGACGCTTGTCTGCATGCCCCGGTTGGCCCGATTCGGCCCTACGGCCCGCCCAGCCCAGGGTGCACCTGGACGCCGGCTACGACAGTGACAAGGCCCGCACTACCTGGCTGAGCGGGACCTTGCCGGACAGATCGCCCACAAGGGCATCCCCGCCCGATCCAGTCCACCAGCGGGTGGCCGGTGGACCGCACTCACGCTTGGGGCAACAACTTCGGCAAGCTGCGCTGGTGCACTCCCGCGTCGCCGACGTTCTCACTGAGGCCCCCGCGGGAACGCGAAGCCGTCTTCTCCCAGACGGAGACGTGCTTGGTGCTGTCGCTGGTGAACGGCTCGCGCTTCCAGCCGCTCCAGCGCTCGCGTAGCGTCATCCCGGCGAGCCGCGCCATAAGGTCGAGCTCCGACGGCCATGCGTAGCGAAACGGCACTGAAACGACCTCGAGCTTGCCGTCGACGACCGAGTAGTGATGGGAGATCAGGCCCTGCGACACGACGTCGTACTCGTCGAAGCCGAGCCGTGCGGCGCTGACTTGGAACGCCCGGACGGTCTCGCCCGGCGGGAGCCGCTGGAGCCCCGGAACCCCGACCTCGATCACGAAGCACCCGCCTGACTCGAGATGCGCGGCGACGTTCTGGAAGCACGCGATCTGCTCGTCTTGGGTCGTCAGGTTCATGATCGTGTTGAAGACGAGGTAGGCGACCGAGAACCTGCCTTCGACGGTGGTCGTGGCGAAGTCGCCGATCGTCACACCGATCTGCTCCGCACCTGGCTTCGCCCGCAGCCGTGCGACCATCGCCTCCGATAGGTCGATGCCGTGCACGCGGATGCCGCGTTGCGCGAGTGGTAGTGCGATCCGGCCGGTGCCGATGCCGAGTTCGAGCGCGGCACCGTAGCCGGCCAGGTCGGCAAGGAAGTCGACGACAGGATCGACGACCGCGGGCTCGAACAAGTCGGTGGCCGACTCGTCGTACCGCTCCGCCACACGCTCGCCGAAGTGGTCCTCGGGCATGGGCGCACTCTCTCAAAGCCTTCGTGGCTTTGCGAGCCAGTTTTCACGGGCCGTTAACACGCACTGGTCGCGAGCCATACCGCTGGGCGCTCTCAGCTGGTGCTGACGATTTCAACGCCTGCGTGGTCGCAACGTTGGGGGAGCTTGAACAGTTGCCGGGCGATAGCTCGCTTCACACCGTCGAATCTAGCGCGGGCTCTTGCCATCGGTGCGTCTTCTAGCGGCATACGACCGGGTCATGGGGTCGTCACGGTGATGGCCTGCCGGTCGCTGCTCAACCGCATCCTCCAAGCCGCCGAGGACGACCGACGTATCGCCGCCAACCCCGTACGCAAGGTCCCAGCACCAAAGCGGCCCGTTGACGCGGCCGCGCGCCTCGGCCGCGCGAAGCGCCGCGCTTACACCCCTGAGGAATTCGGCTACCTGATCGCGCATATCGGGCCGTTCTACCGCGACCACTTTCTGACGCTTGTGGGCACCGGGATGCGGCCCCGGGGAGCTGCTCGGGCTGCGCGCCGCCCGTGTCGACCACACCGCCCGGCGTGTTGGTGTGCTCGAGGTCCGCTACGAGGCCGGCTTCCCCGCCCGCGTGATCGACGAGCTGATGGGCCACGCCGGCGGGCGCCCCCGGCGGCGAATTCGAGCAGCGGGGCAGCCTGGTCGGTCTTCGCTACCGGTGGACGACTCCGGGATGGAGGCGCGTGGTGGACGCGATCGAGCAGCGGTTGGCGGTCGCCTTCAAGGTCGCTGAGGAGAAGCGCCGATGGCCGGACCTGGCAGGACGAGCCATTGCCGCGGTGGGCGAGTCGGAGTGAAGTCGGTCTCCTCAGAGAGACGCCGCTGACCTTGCCGAAGTGGTCATTTCCTGGTGGCAGGGGCGTCGGCTGCGCTTTGACTACGCCTGAAGCTGGGGTCAGGTTCGCTGCGCGAGAATCGGCGCTAGCGCCGGGCAGCCGCCCTTCTTACGGCGGCGGGACAACGATTCCTTCCTTGGTGCTGTCCACGATGGCCTCAAGCTCGGCCTGTTCCGCCTGCGGCACCTCGAACTTGTCCAGCGTCTGCCGGAGGTCGTCCATGAAGGCCTGCCACTCCGCTTCAGAAATCATCAGGTCTCGATGGGTATCCTCCATCGAACGGCCCGAGTACTGCTGCGGGCCGCCCGCCGCCCAGCACACCATCTCAGTCACCAGGTACTTGAAGCCTGCCGGCTGCACGCGATGGTGCGCTTCATCCACGCGCGGGTTGGCGTTCAGCCTTGGATCCACCATGATCCGGTCAATGAAGTCATCCACCACGGTAGCGATGCTGTAGACGCCACCAAGCCGGTCATACAGTGAAGGTGCTGGAGCTTGCATACGACCCCCCAGGTCACAGCACAACGGCTCAGTCAACGCCGGGTGGGTCAGATGGTCAAGGGACTGGGTATGACCAGGCGCTTGGCCGCCTGCACAAGCGAGATGATGCCCTCGAGGATGCTGCAGCCAGAGCCATGGCGTGCTCGCACACCCCATCCAGTAGCACCAGGGCAGCGTGGCAGCCGGGTACGCTCCGGTCACCGGTTCGCGCCAGCGCTTCGAGAAGCAGCGTGCGCAACTCGATCAATCGCTCGGAGGTCACCGCGTCCACGCCCGCTCTCCTGGTCACGATCCGCTCAGAGGACCGCGGCGGTTGCTGCCCGTTTGCTGCCCGACGACTCCAAGGCGAGCACGGCTCTATTAACGTGAATGTGGGTGAACATGGATCTGCTCGTGTGGGGGGCGGAGGGTGATCGGGCCGCAGGCGAGCATCACCAGCGCGAGCGCAGCCCGGGCTGAATGGAACCCGTAGGCACGGCGGGTGATGAGCCGCACCTTGTTGTTGAGCGCCTCGACTCGGGCGTTGTTGATCCCAGCCGGACAGCGGCCAGGATGCCGTCGCGGTGGGTGCGGATCGTGCCGGCGAGCTTGACGAGCGGCTGCAGGCGGCTGCGACTGGCCTTGGCGCACCAGCGGTCGAGCAGCTCAGCCGCCTCGGTGGCGCTCAGGTCGCCGGCGAAGACCTCGCGCAGGCTCTCCTTGAGCCCGTAGGCGTGCCATGCCGCCCCACCGTGGCGGCGCAGCTTGCGCAGCGTGACGGCCTGGGTGTCGGTCAGGCGCTCGGGGCGCTTGAGCAGTACCCAGCGGGCGCCCTTGAACCTCTTGGCCTGGGCCGGGTCCACAGCGCGCAGCTGGTTCCAGACCTGGCGGCGGACCTGATCGAGCGCGTCGGTGGCGAGCTTGACCACGTGGAACGGGTCGATGCACACGGTCGCCTGGGGGGCGTGCCCGGCTTGGCGACCGACTTCAAGAAGGCGGGTCCCATGTCGGTGGACACAGTGGTCAGCCGGGCTGCGCGGTCAGCGCCGAGCTCGGCGAAAAACCGGTCCAAGGCGGCGGTGTCCTTGCCCTCGGCGCCCCACACGACCTTGCCGCTGCGGTGGTCGGTGACCAGCGTCAGGTAGCGGTGGCCCTTGCGCCAAGAGACCTCGTCGACGCCGATCTCGAACCGCTCGTCGAGACGGTTGGGGTCAAGCCGTCGGCGACCACCCGGGCGCAGATCGCCCCGACCGTCTGCCAGGCGATCCGGACCAGCTGTGTCACCGCGGTCTTGTCCATCCTGGTGGCCAGCCACGCCACCAGGTCCTCAAAGTCGCGGGTGAAGCCCGACTCGGGCCGGGCGAACGGGACGCCCTCGGTGCGCACCCCGTGGGTGGGACAGTCGATGCGGCGCGCCTGGCCGTGATGACCAGCCTGCAGCGGCCGAGGTCCAGGTGCCGCCACGAGGAGTCCACGGTGCGGGTGTCGTAGCGGGCCCTGCTCGAGTACTGGCAGTCCGCGCACACGAGCCGGCGGCGGCGCAGCGCGACGGTGACGGTGATCCGCGCCGGCTCGAACGAGACCTCGCGCACGGTGGTACCAGGAAGGGCCAGAAGGCGGTTGAATGCGGCAGTGACGCGCACGGGCAGCTGATCTCCGGGTTGGGGCTTGGACACCGACAACCCTACGGTCTGGCCCGTGCGCGTCGCGCATCCAGGTCTCGACGTCTCGTCCGTGCAGCCACCAGCGCCTTCAGGCCCATCGACCCAAAGCGCACCCACATTCACTTCAGGAGCCCCGGTTTTGAATGGTGGGCCTGCGAGGACTTGAACCTCGGACCTCTTCCTTATCAGCAAAATGCAGGGAACCGCTGTGCGGACGGCCCTTTCCGCAGGTCGCGCGCGACCGTAGGTGCCAAAGTTAAATGGTCTATCGGCGTGCAGTTATGCGTTCTCCCCGATGTCTCGAGATCTGCTCCATCGGCTGAGGACTGCACGCCTCGCTCCGTACCATCTTCTACCTGCATGTCTGCCAAGGCCACCCCAGCCTTCCCCGCCGGCACTGCTTGTAGCCTGACCCGATCTCGCCCCACCTTCTACGTCTCAATCTGCGGCGCCCGTGGGAGCCACCGCCGGATTCGGCCCGGCCGCTGCGCCGCAGCGGGTCCGGCGTGGGTTTCGGCACATCCGTGAGTTGGTCGGCCTGCCTGCGCATGGGCCGAAACCCTCCCGGCCTGGTCCTGGCCGGCCAAAGAGCCGCCGCAGCGGCCCAGCCAGACGCTATCCAGTCGCCAAACAGACCCACCAAACGACCACGACAGCCAAGACTAGAAAGGACGGAAAGGTTAAAACGCAAGCTGAAGCGCGGTGATGTCGCGCTACCGATTACGAACAAACCCTCCTGGGCTTGGGAAGATCCGGCTTGTCGAAGATCGATCCACCAACCCAGGGGGCATGGTGCAGGCTACCAAGCCGCAGTTCGATGTCGTCGTTGCCGATGATCGGCTGTTCAGCCATGCCGGCGTGGGACTGCTAGCCGAACTGGCTGACCGACTCGGGCTGGCCTGGGCGCTGGATCGGTTCGCTGTCGGCACCCGGCTAACCCCAATGCCATCCGGTTAAGGGCCCTCCAGGCCTGATTTCACCCTGCTGACCAGGGAGTTTGTGCTCGCAGATCCAGCTAACCGGATGGCATTGCGGCTAACCCCACTACCACTCATGAAGAGCCGAGGCTAGTGAACAGCTACCTCTTCGCGTCTGACGACCACATTCAGCCGGAGCACGATTCTGTCGAATCACAGCGCCCGACTGTCTTGGCGAGGGCACGGGCCAACCCTTGGGCGGACCCGATCAAGCGACTATAACAAAGACCTCGCTCGCCTTATGTTCCACGATTTTGTTTGCGGCACCAACCGTCATGACGACGCGCGCCTCGTAGGGGTGGTCCACCACCGCTTGGGCCGGTACCTGGAACGGGAACTGGAACGCCTGCGCGCTCCAATTCGGAGGTGCACCCGCGGCGGCCGCCGCCTCGTGAAGGAAGCCCGCCTTGTTGGCGTTGTGGACAACCGTGCTGGTAGCCAGGTCCTCTACAGTCAGGATCAGGTTGTAGGGCCCACCACCGTTGAACAGCGCCGAGCCGGCCTCGGCTTCGGCGACGATTTCAAACGCTGTATTCGTTGGGATGGTCTCTTCCGCGACCACCCCACCAACGTTCCTCGGGTAAACCCGCACCAGCTCAGCGTCATTGGCGTTTGGCATCATCTTCTCCCCTCTGGTCGTGAGGTTTTCACGGGTTCCACGCTTTGCTCCTCAGGGGTCCAGTATCTGGTGCCAGGGAGTTACGCGGCTGCCGAGATGCTGAGGTCCCGGCACCTGACGGAGGAGCGCAGGCCGGGCACGATGGGCCAGCCCGTGGTGAACGTGTCTGACTCTTGGGTGAATAGCTACCTCTGGGGCAGCAGGCTAAGGGCGACCACGCGCCGATGCCGGAGCGCTGCGATCGCGCGGGCCGGTCGCGGCGAACAGCGTCATTGCAGATCAAGCGGTTCCTCCTTCCTTGGAGCTGCGAGCGCGTCAGAACAGTTCACGCACCTGAGACACCAATGAGCCGCTCCGCATATCGTCACCCTGCGCCGTGACCGGAGCGTGACCCCAGCGCGACACCGGCGTGACCGCTACGGGCTGCACGGGCTGTCGGGCTCGTCCCCGCCGGTGGGTGAGCCGGCCAGCATCTCCGATAGCCAGGCCCGGACCGCCTCGACGACCGCTTCCTTCTCAGCGACGGTCAAGCTGCGCTCGAACCCCTCGGAGACGTCGGTGGTGAGGCGAATCTGCGCCCGCAGCGGCGACGACGCTCCGGGCTCGACCCAAGCTCGGATGATGAGAAGTCCACTGCGGGTCCTGGTCACAGGCCAATTGTGCCCGACGACCACGACCGAGCGTCACCGGCTACGGAGGCCCTGGACCAGCTGGCGCAGCCGGGGGGTGGGTTCAAGACCAAGTTCGGCGTGCAGGAGTGCTTGGTAGCGCGCGAATTCGCGCACCGCCTCCGATTGGTTGCCCTCGGCCAGGTGCACCTGGATGAGGGCGGCATGGGCGCTTTCTCTGAGCGGCTCTGCCCGTACGGCCGTACCGGCAGCAACAGTCGCCTCACCCCAACGGCCGGCAGCGGTGAGACGGCTGGCCAGCGCTTCCAAGGCATGCATGCGGAGCTGCCGCCAGTCTTCGGCTTGGATCAGCACCCAATCGTCGTACCAGTCGGGCAGCAGGTCGGCCGACAGGGCCGCGACGGCGGCCATTCCGAGGTCGGATGGGTCCGGATTCACTGCCGGGTCGAGCAGCCGCCGGGCAAGCGCTCGGGAGTGTCGGATGTCCACCGCGACACCGTCGGCGAGGCCGAGCTCAAGCTTGGTCGCGGCCAGCGCCTTGCGAGCCGTGCTCTCCAACCGTGAAAGGGCTGCGCGTAGGTTGGAGTAGGCATGGCGCTCGGAGGCGTCAGGCCACAGCGTGCCGGCAACCGCGGCCCGTTCGACCGGTCCGCCATGCAGCGCCAAGAATGCAAGCAGGCGCTGTGACGCCCTGGGGACACGGAGAACGCTCACTCCCCAGAAGAGGCCGAACCCACCGAGCATCGCAACCATGAACCCAGAATCAGGCCCCGGCATGAAGTCGAAGGTAGCCATGACGCCCGAGACCCCCGACCTAACGGCCCTCCCCAAACTAACCAAGCGTAGATAATTAGTTTGATCATGGCAATACCGTAAAGTATTCACGCTCCTGATCAAATGGTGAGCACGACCACAATCAGGATCCAACGCCGATGTCGAGCCGCGACCGCGGACAGTGGCCCGCAGACGGGGCGGTCGAGACACGTGGCGTCAGTAGAGGCGCATCGCGATCGGTGGACATGATCCGGGTCGTAGTCGGCGGGTTCGAACGACCACAGCGAGGTGCTGTGCCGCCGCAGCCTCCATGCGCCGCCAGACCGATGGTTGCAGGTGTACGCGACGATGAGCCCGCCGGACTCGTTGACACCTTCCGGGCGGCCGTGCAGGCGACCGTCGGGCCAAAGTCCAGAAGCGCGCGTCGATGAGATCACTGACCCGATCAACCGCTCAAGGTCGACCAGGTAAGGGAAGGTGGCCCGGCGTGGGCGGCGGTGACCGGAGGCGTGGGCGCGACCAACCCGGGCCGGGGCATCGGCGGCCCGCCCGGGGCTGTTAGCGTGCAGGATGCGATCCTGGGCGATTGGCTGGTCGGCCGTGACGCACCGCGGACGCACGCACGTCCCGGCATCAATCACGTCGCGGCATGCGGTAACCCAGGGCATCCGACAAAGACAGCACGCATGGATATGTAGTTATGCGCTCTCCCACCGCTGTGCGGCCCACTGGTTGGTGATGAAAAGGACGACCGGGTGGCAAACACGCTGGTCAGAAGGGCTGCTGGCCAGCTTGCGACACTCAGACCCTGATCCCGTCGGAGGATCGCGGTATAGGCGAGTGGCGACCTGCGGGCTAGCAAAAGCGCTGGTCAGACTGGGTTTGGTGGGCCGGGGAGGACTTGAACCTCCGCCCTCTTCCTTATCAGATCCCACGAGGAATTACGGCGATGTAATTCGGGACTGTCAAGACGAGTGGAGGATGATGAGAAACCCGCAGGTGGAAGCCACTGTGGACACCCGAGCAGACTCATGATTCATCACGGTTCTCCC
>WNGL01003417.1_pt1 | contig 19067 bp, 11 predicted proteins | sample 5400591 | NCBI WGS metagenome assembly WNGL01 (sample SAMN13153377, study PRJNA577476) | soil metagenome | isolation source: 80 cm soil or saprolite under Garry oak tree replicate 1 | place: USA:California | collected 2016-06-15 | reverse complement strand
AGACGTCGAGCGAGCGCCTGCGTCTCCTCCCTAGGTTCAGCTTGCTGTTCCATGAGCGCTGCTTCAAGTAGCGCATACCATTGGAGCGCCTGGGCGCTCCGGCCCTCCCTCTCCAGCAAGGCGATCAGATGATACGCCAGGTCTTCATTTGACGGATCAACTTCGCTTTCGACAGCAAGGATCTCCAGGGCCCGGTCGAGATTCCCGCACGCTAGCGAGAGATCAGCGATCCGCAAGACGCACTGGGAGCGCTGCCTGGCGAGCACTTTCCCGCGCACTTGCACCCAGTCCGCCTGCTTCCAATACGCATCGGCGTAGTCTGCCAGGAACGAACCTCGCTGCATGTGCGCATACGCAGCCTCCCACAACGGCAGGGCATCCTCGACGCGTTTCGAGTTGAGCGCCTGGCGGATCAACTCCTGGCACGCATCAATATCGGTCCAGAGCAAGGCTTGCTCGTACAACCGGTACAAGGGGGGATCACCGCTCGCGCGGGGGACTAAGGGATAGCCGCAGACGGTTTCGAGCGTCGTTGCGAGCAGCGATTTCGCGACATTCAGCGAGCTTCCCATGGTGCCATAGGATTGACCTGGCCAGATAGCCCCGACCAGGGCATCTCTCGACACACGCCGCTCTGGGTGGCATAACAGCAGCAGGAATAGGGTAAGCGACTGGCTGCGGATCGGCCAGTCGTTTGCCCTGCACCGGGTTCCATCTGGGAATTCGATAGTGCCTGGTCCGAATAGATGGACCCGAAGATAGGGATGGAATAGATTAATGTCCTCTTCCATGTGCGCACTTTTTCCTAAGGTAGGAAGGGATGGCCCCCCTTCAAGTCCGTGCTATGCTGTTCTCCAAGAAAGTCTTTGATACGCTCATAGCCTGCCTGTGTTGAAACACGGAGTGAGACGAAGAACGCTTCGCCTCTGCACTGACTACGATGGAATGCGGATGGTTGCGTCCTTCGCAGCCGTCCCGGTCAGGTCAGAATCCGGCACCCAGGACAGTAATTCGCCAGGTTGCACGTTCAGAGCGAGACACAACGCATCCAGCGTTTTGAGATCGATCCGGCTCACACTACCACGAAAGAGCTGGAGCACTGTGTTATAGGCAAGGCTGGTCTCTTCCGAAAGGCTGGCAACGGTCTTCCCCTGCGCTTCGGCAACGGTTTTGATACGAAGGACAATCATGCGCTTCCCTCCAATAAGGTGTGGCATCTCTCAGATACCATAACAGAATATATGCGCCCTGTCAATATGTAGATATATCGCTCTATCGATAAGATGACACACAAATGAGTATTCCTCCTGAAAAAGAAGCGCGGGCGTTCACTCACTCTCTCGGCGATCCTACTGGCTTCTTTAACAGGGTTTCAGGCCACACTCACCTGCGCCTGTCGAGAACAGGACGATAAACGTTGTTGGCGGCCCAGAAAGTGCTTTCATTGTCCCAGTTTACGCAAGCAGAGCGAGCAGTGGCCAAAGACCTTGATGAAGGTATCCACGAAATAAGCGGAGGAAACACGAACGCTCCAGACCTACGTTCTTACGGTGGCGATTCGTCAGGCTACCGTGCGCTCTCCATGGCATCACCTTCCACAGTTGCTTGTGCAGATGAACCCCATCAAATTTGAGGCTTTGCGCGACGTATTGGCAGGGTGTTGGGCATTCTTCATTCGTGCTTATCAAGACTGAGATAGTTGGAACGCATTTTGAGCGCAAATCATGGCTTTCGGTCTCAGTCTTGATAAGCACCATCGGAAGTTGCCGAAGACCCTGACAAGCTACCGGTATGCAAAAAATGGTTTACAGGGGACTCACGCCACACTCGTCTTGGTCATCGGAACAAGACCCTGTTTTAACCCACCAAAAACTTCATCTTGTACTTTGTAATCAACAGATAGGGATATGACACCGATGTGTGTAGTTTGTCAAGAGGGCAAAAGTGAAAAAGTGAATACGTACTCTTGTATTTTCATTTGGAAACTTCTATAATAGATGCCAATCTCTTGCAGCAAAACAAGGAACTCACGGTTCGCTCATTTTTTCAGTCATAAAATGAATTGCATCCCCCGACGTCGGCTAAAAACGTCGAGAGAACAATGCCCTACAGCATTGGGTGATCTTGATTTGGTCCAAGGGATAGCTTTTGTGGGCAGAAGTGAGCTATCAGGATGCTTCGACGGCCCGAACTCTCCAAACAGTGGAGCCATTCTTTTGAACCTTTCACTAAATTGCAGAGCAATCATTCCGATTTCCGCTCGAAACACTTTCTCATGGGACGGCAATTCTTATAAACTGCCGAGAAAATGAGCGAATCGTGAGAAGGAACGTTTTTCTGCAGCAGTAGTTGGTGATGACCTTTTCTCTGACACAGAAGGCCATATCACCCTACCTCCTGCTCCGAGAGAGATGTACAGCACATTCCGTTTTGATCTAGCAAGGAACGCAGTATGTAGGTGTGTCCCCAGTCATGTGCATGAGAGAATGATGTTATGGCTCAGCTAAGGCGAACGATAGGTGATGATCAACATCTCTATATTAAAGTTGGTCCATCTATAGGCACAAAGCAAGTCAAGAAAGCAGGAGAAGCCTGGCTGGAGAAGCACGGATACTCCTTCCCCTCGCCTGGGGGTTGGGTTAAACTTGACCTGGGAGATTACCGGTACCTAAACGATAATGACTATTTATTCGTTAAAGGAGAAGATTATACAAAATCTTCTGGTCAACCTTTGTTCTTATTATTACTTCCCCCCGAAGCTGTAAAATACGGGGCACCTCTACTATTACAGTTGGCTGATACCCTCTCTATTGCTAACGATGACACCGAGTCCTGGACACTGATGCTCAAACTCGATGAGTGGGAAGAAGGCGCACGTGATGCTCTGCTGCAAAAAAAGGCTGTTGCAGTTGGATGCTATGTTCCTTTTGAAACCAGAGATTCTTGCTTCTCTAGCATAAGTCTGCGTCAAATACTTAATGCCGAGTGCTGGCCAGAGGTTGCTCCTCAAACAAACGCTTATACGCTGTACTGGCAGGATAGTGAACTTTACCAACAAAACAGTCTATCGAGTTATCCGCTCAAAGAAGCCACACCATCAGCAGGCTTAAAAGCGGGATGGCAGGGAAATGTATTCTTTAGGTTTAAAGGCAATGGCTTAACAAACATCTGGAAGCGCTACCTTCCCGGAATGAGTATTTCAGCAACTACTTTTCACGAATGTTACTGGATAGCTCAAAGCGACCAAAAGCCAGAACCAGCATGGCCTGGAAAAGTGCAGCGCATCGGGCAAGTGAACCAGGGCTGGCAACTTTGGCATTTGCAAATTGTGCAGGAGACTCCACTGGATGACGTGGCTGGCTGGCTCAGCTATCGTCAGATACGTCTGGTCTATCCCACGTGGCGTTTGCGCTTACTTAATCCGCTCAGCATTGTCTCTGAGCGCAAATATACCGGCGTACCAGGCCAGCGGCTCCTGGTGCGCTGTGATCCACCTACTCAGCAAACGGAAAACGGGCATGCCAATGCATTCCTATCTCTCACGACATATCCTAAAAGCACTTTTCCCGAACGCCGACTCCTTGGTAGCCCGGCGCGATCGCAGCATCTTTTGCATGATCATGAGAACTATCTCCATGCACCAGCTCCTCCCTCAAACCAGAAGTATCTTATCCGTGTGAGTGGCGAGGCAAACGGACAGTCAATCTGGGTGCAGAGTACACCTCTCACAACGAGGCAACCTACGTGGTTACAGGGACTACATTGCATTCTCACAACAGGGGATCTCCAGCATAAACTTGAGGCTTTTTCCTTCAAACCGCATCAGAGTCCATACCTCTATCAACTCCGAGTTCCTGGTGATTTTTCTCTGGAAGAGTTGGCGCAGGCAAATTGGGACTATCATCCCTCTGACATTCCCTGCTCATTACACTGGGAATATCTTTCTCCTCAAGGGGAACTTTGCCTGGGCAAAAGAGAGCCTATATTGGCAGGTAGCGCATTAACTAACTGGTGGCAGACATACATCTGGCCAAATGTTGCCGAAAGCCTATGGGTCAAACTTACACTTGATGCAGCGAGCTTTGGAAACATCAACCTAATGCTGGTTCTCAAACCAGAGCCAGTTTCAAAGCAGGACCTGCAGAGCACTCCTCATCTTCCTACTATCCAGGAGATCGAAAGATCACCGGCGGGTGTCGTCAATCAAGCATGGTGGACGAATGCACACTACACTGCCAATTTTTTCTGGATGAGCAGAATAGTGGAACGAGAGGTAACGCAGGTGCGACAGGTAGTCCCTCCAACGCTATCAAAAACATTACAACAGCTTTGTGTGCCCGACATGCCCGCTGCATTGAAAAGTGCTCTTATGCTCCTGGCAACGCGCCGCAGTATGCCTGTCTGGATATGTTTTCGCCTGCAAACGTTGCTTGCGGACCTGCGTTCAGCCTCAGAACTGATCGTCGAAGAAAGACGGTGACAAAATGGAAAAACTGGCATATAGCGAAGCCGAACAAAGCCCATGGGTAGAGGACTACGAATGGGTCGGAATTGTCTACTCACAGGATGTGAAACCTAACGTGACGTTGATCACGCCACTAGCTTTTTATGATCAGAATGAGAGCTGGCAAACAATTACAGAAAACGAACGCAGCCAGGGCTTCCCCAATAACGGAAAAGTTGCCCGTTTCACCAGTGGTTTTCCCAAACAAAAGGTTAACCAACTCTACTGGTTCCGGCCTGAGCGCAATCCGCAAAGTCTTTTGTCGGAAAACATCACCGTTACGGACTCCAGATATTCGCGCTATCTCACCTACAGCGAAACAACACCGTTGTTTGAGCCGCTAGCCCAGATATTCGATTGGAGTTCGCGGGCCAGCCATCTTTTTGCGGTACCCGATCTGTTGGAACAAGGGATTCCTGCTGGAAATTGTCTAAGTCATACCATCTTTATACAGTATCAGAACCAGACCTACGGTCCTCTCCGTCTGGAACCTGACTTTAACAACTCTCAAATCCTCAAACCACGAGAATACAACCAGAAGTCGAGCTCTGGTGGCCAACCACTTCTGCTGAAAGGATATTCTTTCGCCAGAGATAAGATGATTATACTGGAGAGTCGGCCGTTCATTGATCAGAAAAACCTCGGCTCACCTGTGAGCCAGGCTGATTGGTCTCTACCGCAAACCACTATAAAACGGGTGCTTCAGGCCAGCAGAAACGTCTCCACTGAGTTACAAGAAAAAGAACATCTGATAAAAAAGCGTATCAACGAATTGGCTGCCTTGAGCAGTTCCAGCGGCCCAGAGTCTTTGCATATTGAGACGTGCGTTATCCAACGCGCGCAATACCTTATCCAGCACCAGCTTGAGCATCTGGATAGTCTTCAAGCCATGATCGAGGGACTGCCTGAAGAGCACCCTCTTTTAGAGAAAGCTCGCGCACTAGAGATTCAGCAGAGAAAAGCAAGAATCGAACAGGAGGTCGCGAACCAATGTGAGGCTGAGCAGAGCCGACTACATGCGCTACAGGAAGAGGTTCAATCCGCACAGGAGAGCCTGGGCCGCCTGAACGGCGAGATAAAAGAAGCGGAACAGAAACAGGAGCAGATGAGCGCCGACTTTACTGCGCTGGAAACTTCTATGCGGAATCGTCTGGCGGAGCTGCGTCAGGAACCACTGCGTCTGTTAACCGACCTGCAGTTGATTTCAGCGCTCCCGCTGGCACTTTTTCAAACTTATGCCGGCGAAACCACTCCTGAGACAGGATCAAAAGTAACCACTACAGTTCACGATCACAACTATTTCGCGGAAGAGAAAGTTACAACCCTTACCAATCCCCATGATCTACACTGGGTAGAAATCGCAAAACAGAACAGAATCAGCACCAGACGAGTTAGAGCATGCGCTGCTGCCCTGCTGGCAGGCTTGATTCCTGTAGCCGACGGGCCAACGGCTTTCACCGTCTTGCAAACAATAGCACAGGGCCTCACCGGTCAGCGTCTCTGGCGCGTGCCAGTGTCGCTCACAGCGCTCTCGCCACTTGATATTTTTGGCAACATTATTGCTGATCAACGACTGTTTGTACCAGCAGCCGGCAATCTGGCCGACATTCTTATCGAGGCACAAACCCATTCAGAACAACTGGGCCTTGTAGTACTTGAAGGTGCGGATCGAGTGCCTTTTTTGCCAGTGATAGAGCCATTGCTTAGGCAATATCGGTCACTTCGCCTGCAGATGCAGCGAGGCGAGAAATCAGCCTCTTTCCAGGAAACTCTGCAACTCTTCCATCCACGAGCCCTGGCCACTGACGATCCCTACCAAAAGATCTCCAGACTTGCCTGGCCAGCAAATCTCCTACTCGGAGTTACTTTTGATCACGATATCAGCAGCTTCGCACTACCTGAAACATATGATTTATGGTTCGCGCATATCGAACGCATTGAAACAAATGACCCCACAAACAGCCCTTGGTCAGGTGAGCAGAAAAACTGGCAGGTATCTCCAACAAGCTGGTATGCCTGGGAAAAAGAGGTTGCCTCCCTGGCGAACGGACCGCGTGTTTTACCATCGCCTGGAGATCTTGAGCCGCGGCAACAGACTTTCTATAAAGCCATGCTTCACTTTGAGATGCAGAAAGATTTGGTAAATGTTATAAAGCAACTCTGGCCGCAACAGTAACATGAACACTATCTCTGTGTCAGAAATATAGGAGAAGTTATGGAAACGCCCGCTATCACCTGGGAAGGTCCGCTTTCAACACAAGAAGTGGCCGCGGAACTCATAAAAGCACTCTTTGGCCCTCTGGCTAAACAAGCTTCGCTGGAGGCACTGCGTGCAGAGGTACTACGCATCGCAGTCTGGGAGCCAAATATCCTCAGCCAGCCCAGTCCCATTGCAGATGCCAGGATATCTACACAAAGAGTCTTGAGCCGGGCGCGTTCCCTCTGGAAGCCGCTCTCTGAAGCACTCTCCCTTGTATCCAAAAGTACAGATTCTTCCAGCAAATCACTTGCTGAAGATGAGCTGAGTCGCCGTGCGCTTGATGATCTGGCAGGACAAGGTGATCTGTTGCCTTTATCCGAGGGACAATGGCTTCCTGCTCCTTTGCGTCTGGTTCCCATCTCTTCGGAAAGATATCTCCTGGTAGGAGGTTTGCCAAGCAGTTTGCTTGCAGATAAAATACTCCAGGAGCTTCATCTGCATGGGAGTTTCCGGCAGATCGAAACCAGCCTCATTCAAAAGTATCCAACATTTGATGGGGTTGCTGGACATTGGCAATTTCAGACACAAGAAAATTGGTTGGGTACACCATCTCCTATGTTAAAAGAGTTGTCGCAAAAGTTTCAGGAAGAGGATTTGCTCCCTGTTGTCCAACAAACTACGCCGCAAAATGTAGAAGTCTATGTGGCCTCGCTTGACAAACCACAGGGACTGCGGTGGCAGTCACCAGAAAACGTTTCTAGAAGTGGGCGCTATCTGCTCAGAAGCCAGACTCCCTGGGGCCAAAGATTTTATACTATCGGGCAGCTTGAGAATAGTCAGATCAAAAAGCAGAGTCATGTTCTGGAAACCTGGGACATTCGACGGCTCTGTTATGCGCTCGATGCTGAAGCACATACACCTACGCGCGTAATATGGAACAAGTCTCAGGGAGTGCTTACCCTTCGCAGTGAACTCCCTGTCCGTGAACGTAAACGCCTTGCAACACTGGGAAGTCTCCAGGCAAACGGCACAAGTTATTATCCACGTATCTGGCACATTCCGCCCCGTTACGAACAGGAAGTTCAGAAAATTCTTGTGGAACTGACTATTACGATACTATAAATGATAAGTAGAAAGGATGTATTCGTTGTGAGAGAAATTGGGATGGAAAACTCATGGCAAAACTTTTCACAAGCAGCAGATGTTTCTGGCATGGCAAGTGAACTACACATGCAGTTACAACGCTATATCGAAGCACAGTATCCCATTCGCCATCCTGAAGTCATCGCTGAAAGGCATGCTTTACTGGAAACAGTGAGAGTCATTTCGCAAGAACCCTTTATTGAAAGCATGCCTGGTTACCAACCCGGAGCCCCTTATCATAAACTGGCGCTACCTGCGCTGGTGACACAGGCGTTGCAAGAAATGGCCTCCTGGTCTCCATCCCTCATTCCCGCGCGTCTCTATCAGCATCAGGCTGAAGCGCTGGAAACTTTTCTGGGCCAGGATCGGGACCTGGTTGTGGTAACTGGTACGGGTTCAGGTAAAACCGAGACCTTCTTGCTCCCCATTCTATTGCGTAGTATTACTGAAGCCTGTACTCGCCCTGCAAGTTTCCGCTTGCCTGGCATGCGCGCGCTCTTGCTCTATCCTATGAATGCTTTGGTAAATGACCAGCTTACACGCCTGCGGCAGATCTTTAGCCATCCTCTCCTGAGCAATTGGTTACATCAGCATGCCGTGGTTGAGCGCTCCGTGCGCTTTGGCATGTATACCTCTCGAACTCCCTACCCCGGCTTGATGAGCAAAGATAAAAATAAGCAGCAATTGCTCCCGCTGCTCGATTACTATCTCCAGCTAGAGGCTAGGCAAAATGGGCAGGCCGACGAACTCAAACGACGTGGGCGCTGGCCTGCACTTGACCTGGCAACATTGCGCCAGGCAACGATCGAAGGAAAAGCTACGCTAGGAGATAGTGATATTGAACTGTACACTCGCCATCAGATCCAGCAATGGTGTCCCGACGTACTGATCACCAACTACTCTATGCTCGAGTACATGCTGATGCGTCCCATCGAACAAACAATTTTTCAGCAAACTGCCTCCTGGCTGGCCCAGGATCAGGCTAATACCCTGCTTATTGTGTTAGATGAGGCACACCTATACAGCGGTGTCACAGGTGCTGAAATTGCGCTCCTTCTGCGCCGCTTGCAAGCACGGTTGGGCGTAAGTCGTGAGCGGGTGCGTTATATCCTTACGAGCGCCAGCCTGGATCTCGGAGAAAATGGCTCCAGCGATGTTCTGGACTTTGCGAGAACTCTGGTGGGAGTCCGCGTCCAAGGAGCAACTGATTTTGCCATCATTCAGGGAAAGCGCCTTGATCCTCCGGTGCCAAGGTCAAATCAAAGAAGCGATCTTCTCCTGGAAACCGACGCGCTTACTCAATTCGACCTGCAAACATTCACTAACCGGGCCGCTGACCCTGCATCAGCACGGGCAGCAGTAGCGCTTCTGGCAATAAAGCTCAACTGGCCAGATCTACCAGCAGCAGGTGAGTTGCCCAATTACCTTGGCCAACAACTTCCTGCTTTACAGACCTTTCGACAGCTCTGGAAAAGCACAGCTGGCAGTGCTCTTTCTTTTCAGGATCTCTCCCAGCGACTCTTTCCTCATCTGGAGGAAACGGCACGTAGCATTCCTACCAGCGCGCTACTTTCCCTGGCCGCCGCGGCCAGTTCTCCTGATGGACGGCCACTGCTCCCAGCACGTGCGCATCTCTTCTTTCGTGGACTTCCCCTAGTCTACGCCTGCATCAATCCTCGCTGTAGCGCCAGAAGGACGGGCGACGGCTCACCCGGCCCATTGGGTGCTCTCTGGCTCAGCTCGCGTCTCCATTGTAAGTGCGGGGCGCGTGTTTACGAACTGTACGCACATCGTAATTGCGGTGCGCTGTTTTTACGTGCCTTCGCCTCCGATGATCAAGCCGATTTCTATTGGCATGAACCAGGTAAAGACACGGGACATTCAGTCGAGACGCTCCTTCTCATAGGAAAGCCACATCCCAATGCCGGTGAATACGAGGAGATCGACCTTCATCTCATGACCGGACAGGCTTTTTCGGCGGAACTGTCCAATCTCAATCCTTTCCTGACACGGCAAGAAGAAGATTTTCTCCGCGTCTATCGTCCACATCCAACAAAAGCGAAAACAGGCAAAGGCAAAAAAGAACTCGTTGCTGATAACCAGGGAAGCCATTGGAAATCTTGTCCAGTTTGCCGCAAGCGCCTTAATCGTTCTATCACCAGCCTTTCCACGAGAGGTGAACAGCCATTTGTGAACCTGATACGCCGACAGTTTGAGCTTCAGCCACCCAGTGTGGCTTTTCAGGAAACTGCGCCAAACATGGGCCGCAAAGTGCTGCTTTTCTCAGACGGGCGCCAGCGTGCTGCCCGCTTGGCACGAGATTTGCCACGTGAGGTGGAACTGGATACCTTCCGCCAGGCGCTCCTCCTGGCAGTCGCGCAGCGCAGCAAGCGCATGGGCAAAGACCTGATACGGATGGATCAGGAACTCTACAGTGAGTTTGTCAGCGTCTGCGCATTCTATCATCTGTACTTTTTTGATGGCGAATCCCAGAAGGATCTCTTGCACAGCATGCAGGATCTTCGCGAAAGCTATGACCTGGATATTGAACAGGCTCTGGATGAGGAATGGGAGCCAGCTATCCCTCAAGGATACCGCCTGGCATTGCTGCGCCAAGTTGCCGACCCATTCTACTCTATGCAGCGTATGTGTGCCGCGGTAGTCGAACCTCGTCCGGCCTCACTCCAGCAACTAAAGCGCAAACAGATTTTCGCACGTTTGAGCGAGCAACAACTACGGGCATTAACCATCTACTGGATTGAAGAACTACTCGAAGAAAGCGCTTTTGATGACAAAATCCCGCCGCATGATCGGGAAAACACCGTGCCTGGTAGCGGCTTTGAGTATACAAGTGCAACCTGGAATGATGCAGAGAAAGCAGCTGAGACATTACTAGGCTATCGATCCGACGAACTCGCCCTGGTTCGCCAATTTCTCATAGATGAATTATGCGACAAACGACAGGAACGAGCCTTTCTTACTCCAGAGAAACTGGCACTCCGCTTGACATTGGAAGATCCCTGGTACCAGTGCCAGGATTGTGCGCGTTTGGTCTGGCTCCCACTTAAGGATAAATGTCCCAATCCGCGCTGTGGCAGTACACGTCTTATCCAGCTGCCCGGCAACGATCCCAGCCTGCGGGCACGCACAGATTTCTACCGTGAGCCAATCCGACAGGTCATTGCAAATAACCAGACTCCCCGGCACTTGACCGCCGAAGAGCATACGGCTCAGCTCTCCTACCGGGACGTGCAACAGGTCTCGGCAACTACAGAAGACTACGAGCTGCGTTTTCAAGACATCGGCATTTCAGCGGATCAGCCATCTATTGATGTATTAAGTTGTACTACCACCATGGAAGTAGGCATCGATATTGGTTCGCTGCTGGGAATCGGCCTGCGCACCATGCCTCCACGCCGGGCCAATTATCAGCAACGCGCTGGTCGCGCCGGACGCCGCAGTGCAGCGCTCTCGACAGTGCTGACATATAGCGAAAACGGTTCCCATGACGCTCACTACTTTGCATATCCAGAGGAAATGATTTCAGGTTCACTACCCTGTCCCCGGATTTCTCCCATCAACAAACGCCTGTTGCGCCGTCATATTCAGGCCGCGCTAATCCAGACATTCTTTCTTGAACAGACGCGCCATACCAATACTATGGGCAACCGACAATATGGATATCTGGCAGAAGCACTCGGGATCGCCAGTGCATTTTTTACGGAGACAGAATCTCAAAGCCTGGTCGGTTTCGAGCAATGGCTAAAGAAGGTCCTTGAGGGACAGAATCCTCCTCTTCTACCGCAGATTACGGCCTGGTTACCTGCATCGCTCTCAGATTCACCCATGAGTGAGCAACAAAAATACCACTTTGTCCGTGAGGTCGCCGACGAATTCGTCGCGCGTCTGTACGTCCTGGCTGAACAACTCTTCTCGCCAGAGTCATCTGCGAACAAAAATACCTCCGCGCAGGAACAATCCTTTTCTATGGACACCAAGGAAAAGTTGCTAGATATATTATTCGAGCACGATTTCCTGCCGACTTATGCCTTTCCCCGTGAAGTACGCAGTTTTGTGATCGAAACCTGGAAGCAGAATACGCACGGCCAAAGACGCATTGGTATCGAACAACGCCCCCAACAGAGTGTTGATATCGCGCTTTCTGAGTATGCTCCAGGCCGAGAGCTGATTGTGAATAAGGCAACATATCGTGTGGGCGGAATCTATGTTGATCCGTTTCCTGGTGCCACACTGGCTACACGCGTGACTTCCTTCTTCAATCACCCTCTCAACACCTTTGCGCTCTGCATGAACTGTGGATACACTCTTCAAAGAGAGGCGAAAAGACAGAATGGTCAGCCAGAGGAGCGCTGCCCGCTCTGCAATACTCCCCTAACAATTGAAGAGATCCTTGATCCACTAGGCTATGCACCTGAAGGAGCCGGGAGTCTAGAACAAAGCCAGATTCGCAATGATAGAAGTCGCGGTGGAGGAATGATGCCGACCCAAGTTGTCCTGCCTCAAAGCCAGACTGACACTTTCAACCAAAGCATCGCCAGTGGGCGGGTAGCGTGGAACTACACAGAACATCACCAGCTCCTAATCGTGAATACTGGCAACGAAGGCCGGGGCTTCTCTATTTGCCGTTCTTGCGGAGCTGGCGCTCCTGGTGATCCTACGTGGTTACAGCAAAGCCATGATCGTCCATTCCTTATTCCTGGTTGGATGAATGCCTCAAAAAAATGCAGCGCGCCAGAGGGTATCTGGCGAGGGTACCTTGGTCATATCTTCTATAGTGATCTGTTCATGTTGCGTTTCCAGTGGCCAGTTGGTGTTGCTTACCAACTTGACGCTCCCTGGATGCGCGATGGGCTCGATACTTTGGCGCAAGCGCTTCTCCTAGCAACAACGCGCCGGATGGACATTTCAACATCCGAATTGCAAGCCGGATGGAGCTATTCTATCGCTGCACAAAAAGATGCGGCATCGGAACGCATCGCCTATCTCTTCCTTTTTGATACGCTATCTGGTGGCGCTGGCTATGCCACCCAAGCTGGCCAGTACATGGAGCAACTCCTGAGGGAAACACAACATATCCTGGACATCTGTCCAGACCAATGCCAACAATCGTGCTATCGCTGCCTGCGCACTTACCAGAACCGTATACAGCATCATCGCCTGAATCGCAAGCTTGCGGGCACACTGCTGCGCGCAATTACCAGCGGGCACCCGCCAGAAGGGCTTTCACTCGCCCGGCAAATCAACGAACTGCAAATGCTTCAACATTATCTGGAATTGAATGAGATACCATGCCAGCAGTCAGGGAGCATCCAGGGTATCACTGCTCCCCTTCTGGTCAAAACACGGCGCCAAACTCTAGCTATTGGCGCCTATCCTGTTCAACAAGATCTCCAAGTCATCAGGCATTCTCTGAATGCTTTACCAAATTTTCAAGTCAGGTTGTTTAGTGATTATGAACTGGCACATAATCTTCCTAAGATCGCTCATACATTGTTTTAACGTATCCTTGCGATGTATGCAGTTTCAGCAGCACCTGAGGAAACACCAGAACTGAAAATACAGACAGGGTCTCACGTCAACAAGCCAACTGCGCCAGGGAGTGAGCCTTTTTTAGGTATATACAATTAAAATGAGATGCAACCATGTGATTTGTCTCAATTCTCGTCCTCTTGCCTGACTCATAAATTGTCCAGTGACTGGCTTCTTTCCTTGCCTCATAGCAACCGAGCAGAAGGAGAGAATCCGGCGTTTTGACGCATATCCGCGTCTTTGGTCCCATTTGGGAACGATAACCTGTCCTTTGGTCCAGAGCTGCTCACCAGTCTTCACAAGAGAACAAAATGCTTTTGTTTCTTGGACTGATGCTCGCAGATAGGCGTCGAACCGGACACGTTATGGTATAAAAGCATATTTGGCAACAAGGAAGTCCAAATGACGGTCCCACTTCTGCCGCAGAGAGACGGTCCCGAGCTTTTTAGCCCTGCCGTGTAAAGGCGCTTTTCGCCTGGATGGTCCAAGCTTCACTTTGGTACCAGAAAGCGTCCGATCAACCTTGCGAACCATAAATTGCCCAAAATTGACAAGGATCGTGGCAAATTACACATACACTGCGGTATAATCACCATGGATTAGAGTGGATCACCACGCAGTGCAATAGCCTATCAAGATATCCAGATCGGCCAGTGAGTTCGCCACAATGATAAAGAGAGAACGCGTCCTATTCAAGATCGCATGGGTCTTGCTCGCAATCACCGGAGTCGCCATCCTCGTCTTCGGACTGATCGCCACTGCGTGGCCCGCTTCGAGTGAGCGATCGTCCCTACAAGCGATCGGCGTGGCCTCGATTGGGATGGGTTTATTCGGTGTCATGATAACCGTGATCGCGTACAGACGCCGTGAACGCTGGGCCTGGTTTACCCTCTGGTACTATCCCATCTTCTGGATAGTGCACCTTCTGGGCGGATTGCCTCCCGGCCAAGAGCATGTCCACCAGATCGTGTTTATCGTACTCTCGCTCGTAGGCCTGCTTATCCCCGTGGGCGAATTCTTCCCGCGAGGGATGGGCCGGCGCGCTTGATGCGCCAGGAGAATGTGCTTTGCCAAGAAGGTTGGCTCTGCAGAGCCGGAGATCTGGCAAAGCCCGCTTTTAAAGCTCTACCAATCACGCTCAAAAAGTGGCAACTTAATAGGCTCTTCCGCGCATTTGGTGAAGGATGAGCTTGCTTGGAGGGAGATGTGATATACTACGAAGGAGCTCGTCTCTCGTAAACCATTTCTCACCTGGAGTCCCTAAACAAGCATGTCTTCATCGCCCTTTCTTCCACTTCCACCTGGATTGGAGATTCTTACCACGACCACCGTGAATGATCTGGACTCAGAGCCGAGATACGTGTAAAAATAGGACATAGGGAAAACGAGCAGAAACAGGAAAAGCGTTTCTCTGTGTTATGCAGACAGCTCTTCCGTATCTCCGCTCTTTTCTGAGAGCGCGTCGGGGAACACCTTTTCTTGAGTGGGAAGAGGCGCCACAGGTCGCAGTTTGAGCGTATACTCTCCGAAGCGCTGGAGATGCTCGGTCATATACGCTGACAGGTGTGCGACATCTTCTGCCTGAACAGGATAGCCACGTTGCTTCAATTGCGCTAATGCTTCCGTCAAATCAGCCACATTTTGCAACATCAACGCATTTGCGACGATATCCGTATAGCGAACACGCTTTTGCTGCTCTTCAGGATCATTTTCCGCTATGAGTCCGCCCATTGCAAAGCGAATCCATTCGCAAAACTGGTTGTAGCGTTCTGCGATGTTCGTGGTCTTGGTGATTTGCTCACGCAAGGGAATATCAGAGATGTAACGGAGTAAAAAGATGGTGCGGATCACTCGCCCTACTTCCCGAAATGCTTGGTAGAGTCGATTTTTCCGGCTCTCATGCCCCAACTTCCGCAGCAAAATAGATGGTTGCAGTTTTCCGGCACGAATGGAGAGCGCCACCTGCATCAGGTCGGTCCAGTGTGTTTCCAGCAGATCCCAATCAATGGCATCTTTGAAGAGCGTGTCAATATGCTGATAGACCGTCTCTTTGCTCGGACGATAGAATTGTAAGTCCTTCCAGTGGCGGATACGAGGCATCAGTTCGATCCCAAACAAGTAGGAGAGGGCAAAGATCGCCGTCGATTGCCCCTGAGTATCAGAGTGAATAACTTTCGGTTGGATAGCGGAGGTATTGCCCATCAAGGCATCGATCAAAAAATTGCCTTCCCACATACCACAATTCAGGAAGTGGGAGTATAAAGCGATATAAAGGGAAGAAACAACATGATAGGCAATTCCGCCATAGGACCCGTAGCGAATATGATAGGACGACAGGAGATTATTCTCATACAGGTCCAATTTGGTGCCATCAGCCGCAGCAATGTTTTCATCTCCCCAACTTTTTGGCAGATCATACTCGCAATAGCGATTAATCAGGTCAGCCTTGGCGACCTCCAATTTGTCCAGGGTCATATGACGGCGGTTCACAAACGTAATGTCATGTTCGCTGACGATTCCCCGCATATGTTTGGCCATTTGAGCGGCTCCCATATTACTGCCATACGCAAAGGACGCGATAACATAGCGCTCAACCGCATGCGCTAATTTGGGATCAGAGCCGGAGATGGGTCCAAAATGCCTCGTCCAATGAACCTCTTCATTCGTGTCCCAGAGGACATCCAACACGGATCGATCGGGAAGGTAGTGACGTAGCGCTTCTTGAAGCGCGATCCGACTGGCGGGAATGACTTTTCCCTTGATGCGTTTGAGGACGGGTTCCCCTTTCGCAGTGATTTCCACCGATTTATTGGTGGGAAATGCTGTCTCCACCTGGGTCGCGACCTCTGTCAAGCGCTCACGCAACTGCGTTACAAACGCGTAAGCATCTGAGGGCAAGCTCACCTCCTGACAATACTCTGCGACCTGGGGTTCACACATTGCCCAGGGCAGCAACTGAGCGCGATAATCGGCAAAGCGTTCTGATCCCTCGACTGCCAGATCACCCGCTTTGAGTTCGTCGGCAACGGCGGCAAAGATACAGGCTTCCAGAGGCCGTCGAGCCAGTTTCGTGCGCTTTTTGCGTTTGACCCGGATCAGGTGTTGCCAGACCTCTGGGGCGAAGGAGAGATCGAGCGTGTCCGGTAAAAAGAGACTTCGGCGATGTTCCTGCGTGAGGATGAAGTTCAGCGAGGTGATCAGCACTTGATCTTGGGTGGTAGACGTGATGGGAAGGGAACGGACGAGCTGGAAGAGCGCTTTGCGATGACTTTTGTAGAAGTGCCACATCAAGGGTTGATACTCGTCGGAGAGCGAGGCCGCAACCTGTTGACACTGCTCTAACAGACGCTCCTGGCCTCCGCGCTTCTCCAGGATGTCGCGCAGGTGTTTGCCTGCGGTCGCATCATCCTGCTCTTTGTCTTCCACGGCTGTTTCCACCAGGTCGGTGAGCGTCTCGACGAGCTGGGCCGTCGTTTTCTGCTGTGCGTCTCGCGCCTGTTGGAGGGCTTCTTTGGCCCGCACCTGGATGGTGGACATCCGCTTGAGGAACATCTCGATGAGATCATCCTGGGTACTCATCTGCGCTTGTTGAATGAGGCACGCGACCAGGGTCAGGCGCTTTGCCGGAGTATAATCTTGGAGTTCGCTAGCATCCAGGGCGCGGGCCTCGGCGGCAAAATGTTTCACGATGGCCGGGGGAATATCTTTGAGGAGCGTTTCCATCGATCCTAACTCCATGAGCCAGGCCAGGCGATCTTGCCACGCTTTTAAGTGCGAAAGGGTGGGGCTTTGCGGAACGAGCTTGAGTTGGGAGAAAGCGGAGCGATGTGAAGGGAGTTGCACCTCAAAGAGCGTTTCCAGACCGTGCTGGATTTCGGCGGTCATTCGGCGTTGCACTGCTCGGCAGATACGCCCATAGACCAATGCACGAACTCTGCCAGTGAGACGATCCAGGGTGCTAAACGCGGGTAATTCGTAGCGTTGTTTGATGAGTTCGTCGATGGCAGCATTAAGCATATCAGCCGGGTTGTCCATGGTACGGACGGAGCGCAGGAGCGTACGCAGCACAGCACGTCGGGCCTCTTTGCCATAGGGAACGATCTGATAGTATTCTCGCACCAACTGGTGATGGCGGTACAGTGTCCGATCAAGATCATACCCAGGAACCACGTCTGCTGCCAGGTCGAGCGCCTTGCGAATGTGGTCCACCAGCGGAGCGGGAATCTCATCAAGCGCCGGAAAATAGCCCAGGCACGGAAACAGCTTGATCCAGAGCATGAGGTTCAATTGGTTCTGCACGGTTCGAGTCATCGTGCTCACAAAGCTGCGTTCTTCTTCCGTTGGGGTATACGCTTCGATCAACTCTTTGGTGGTATAACTGCGTTTCATCCGACGATAAATCGTTCGATCAATTGAGGTCATAACCGTACTCCTTTCCCGCATCATCTGTGTACTTCCATGCGCTGATGTGCTATACTGCTGCTAAGCTATCTTAACTCGACTTCACGCTCGTAGGCCAGTCAACCACGTTCACAAGGAATAGGCTCCTGTGGTAAACTTTACATGCCATATTTCTCAGGAGGCAGGCGACAATGCAGAGGCGATCGCTCAAAGAACTCATCAATACTGAAGATCCAGGCTGGCCCCTGGTCCAGGAATGGATCGCTGCCGCTCGTAACCAGGTAGAAGTACTTGATGTCGATCGCGCGCGAGGCGAAGAAGTGCTGCTTCATCTCCAGGTGACGACGCGCTCGCCCATGGGAGCCATTGCGCTTGAAACCGGTGGTATCCTCATCGATCATGGGTGGTTGCGTTTTCTCGGCTCGGGGCACCAGCGGATGCGTGGAGATTTGCAGTCCTGGAATAGCAACGGAGATCTTCTTAAGGGTCATATGCTCAAAGGCGGCCTGGTGATCGCTCATGACGCCGTTGGCGGGTTCTTTGCCCTCAATGGAGGCGCGTTTCCGGGAAAAGCAGGAATGGCCTTCTACTTTGCACCTGATACTCTCAGATGGGAGACGACGAACAAATCCTACTCCGAGTTGCTGGCCTGGGCCTTGTCAGGAGATCTGCAGAGGTTCTACGGGAATATGCGCTGGCCTGGCTGGGAAAACGATCTCGCCTCTCTCACCGGGGACCAGGGGATGTCCATCTCTCCTGTTCTGTTTGCCAGAGAAGGAGGCCCTGTTGCAGAGCGTTCCCGACGCCCTGTTCCCATGGACGAGTTGTGGCGTTTGCATCTCGATCTGGCCCACCAACTTGGCGATCTCCCTGCGGGGACCGCATTTTCCATCCGGTTGCTGGATCAGCCCCTAGAAAATGAGTGAGTTACAGTTGGTCGTACGCCCTGCCCAGAGCCGTTTGGAGTTGCTTTTTGAGCTGGCGATTCTCCTGCTCTAACGCTTTGATGCGGCGATCTTTGGCAAGGATCACCAGATCGCGGCTCGCATCTGTTTTGCCAGTCGAATGAGTCACTCGCTCGCGTATCCTCTGTTCCATTGTCTGAAGCCTCAGGGCTTCGATACGCTCTCGTAGGTCTTGGGTGTTGAGAGATAATTGTACTTGCTGGTGCTGGCGATTAGACATGCCGACGACCATCCTCTGAACCAACGACAAGTAGATGTGCCGGTCCACTGACGACAACTGATCTTGCCGGTTTCAGGATGGCGA
>WNGL01009024.1_pt2 | contig 19069 bp, 17 predicted proteins | sample 5400591 | NCBI WGS metagenome assembly WNGL01 (sample SAMN13153377, study PRJNA577476) | soil metagenome | isolation source: 80 cm soil or saprolite under Garry oak tree replicate 1 | place: USA:California | collected 2016-06-15 | reverse complement strand
GAGACCGTTGACGCGAGCGGCAGAATAGTCGTTCCCGGTCTAATCAACGGACACACGCATATTCCGATGACGCTGTTTCGCGGACTCGCCGACGATCTCGATTTGCAAGACTGGTTGACGAAATACATCTTTCCCGCTGAAGCAAAAAACGTCACTGAGGAATTCGTCCGTGCGGGCACGCGCCTCGGGCTCGCCGAAATGATTCGCGGCGGCACGACGACCTACTGCGACATGTACTATTTCGAAGATGCGATTGCAGAAGAGACATCTCGGGCCGGCTTGCGCGGAGTGTTGGGCGAGACGCTCATCGATTTTCCCGTCGCCGACAACAAGACACACGCGGAGGGGATGGCTTACGTCGAGAAGTTTGTGAAACACTGGCAGGGAAGCGAGCTGATTACCGCCGCCATTGCGCCGCACTCCCCCTACACCGTCTCGGAAGAACATCTTAAAGCAGTCCGCGCCTTTTCTGATCGCACCGGCGCGCCGATCGTGACGCACATTTCCGAAACAAAGCGCGAAGTTGACGACAGCATCAAAGCAAAAGGCGCGCGCCCAATCGATTATCTTGCACGCATCGGTTTCTTAAACAATCGAGTTATTGCTGCGCACGTAGTCTGGCCCAGCGCCGAAGAGCTTGATGTGCTGAAGCGTCTGGACGTCGGCGTAGTCCACAATCCGCAGTCAAATATGAAACTCGCCTCGGGCGTCGCGCCGGTACCAAAGATGCTATCCGCGGGTTTGCGCGTGGGGCTCGGCACGGACGGCGCCGCGTCAAACAACGACCTTAACATGTGGGAAGAGATGGACACCGTTGCCAAGTTGCACAAGGTCTTTACCGGCGATCCCAAAGTCATTTCCGCTCAGGAAGCCTTTGAAATGGCGACCATCCGCGGCGCGCAGGCTTTGCATCTCGAAAAACAGATCGGCTCTCTTGAACCCGGCAAACGCGCCGATCTTGTCATCATCGAGCGCGATGCGTTGAATCAGATCCCGCTCTATAACATCTACTCGGACCTCGTCTATGCGACAAAATCCTGGGACGTTCTAACGGTTATTGTCAACGGTCGCATCCTCATGCGCGATCGAAAACTGTTGACGCTTGATGAACGCGCCATCAAAGAAGGCGCGCGCACTTACCGCGAGCGCGTCTTGAAGAGTCTGGGCAATCCGGGACCGCAGAAGTAGCTGGCTTGATTCTGCGCTTGCCTCCGACGGGAAAAGCGTAGATAATACTAAGTGAAGTAAGGGATTGACCGTAAGCGAGCATTAGGCTCGCTTTTTCCTTATGGAGTAATCGAAGTGCGGAGAAAAGCGATCAGTAGCTTCATTTCATATTTCAAACGTTTCATCCCGACAATTTGCGTTCTAGTCATTACTGCCGGTGCGGTGTGCCCGCAGCAGGCGGCTCCCGGCGTTGCCCAGCCCAGCCCCGTTGCGGCGCAGCCTGGTTCCGCGGTCGGGCAGCCGGCTCCGGTCGCTCCCAGCCCCAGTACGGATGCAGACGCGGTGCAGAAGCGCATCGACCGCGCGCGGGCACTCGCGGCGGCGCATCAACTGACTTCGGCGGCAACGGAATTTGAATCTATCCGCGCGTCAGTGAAAGATGAAGTGGTGCGCAATCTCGCGTCGGTAATGCTGATGGGGATCTACCTGGAAGATGGAAACTACATGCGGGCCGAGTCGCTGTTGGAAGAGACTTTCAAGGATCGCTCAGCACGCAATGATGCTTCGGTCCGAACTTACTTCGCTCTGGCCGGGCAGGCGGTGAATGGCGCGCGCGCGCATCTCGGGCGATACCGGAGTTTCGGCATCGACGTTTCCAGCGCCGGATTACCGGCTGAAGCGGCTGGCGATCTTGATCGTTTGCGATCGTTGCTGGAACGAATGGTGGCCCAGGCGAAGGAACTCACAAGAGCAGCACCGAAGGGCTACGATGGCCTCGCGCTGCTTGAAGATGTGGCCGGAATTCGCGCGTCGCTCGCACGAGACAGCGAGGACCGGCAGCGCTGGAACAATGAATATGCCCTGGTGCGCGAAAAGCTGGCTTCATCAAAACTGCAGATTGCTTCGCTCGATGGCATCCCGGGTATGCCCGTGGGCCCGGCTTCGCCCACTGAATCCAAGGCCCAGTCAGCAAGTGATGCTAAAGAATCTCCAGTAACAGAAAAGACTGGCGCTACAGACACTACGCAGCAGACCGCCGCCGTCTCTTCATCAACCCTTCTGCCAGCCAAAGCAGCGGCGCCAACAACAAAGGGCGATCAAAGGATTTTGGATGTTGGCTCGCTGACGGAGAAAAGCACTCGCAAGATCGTTCCCGTTTATCCCCAGATTGCCAAAACCGCCGGGGCGTCGGGACTGGTGCGGGTCAAGGTTCTGGTCGACGAAAACGGATCGGTCTCGAGCATCGTCTGGACCGAGGGCCCAGTGCTGCTCAGACAAGCCGCCCAGGATGCCGCACGACAGTGGAAGTTTCCACCCATGGTGGTGAATGGAAAGCCCATGCGCGTGGCAGGCTACATCGATTTCGGTTTCTCGCGTTAAACAAACCGGCCCCAGTGTAAGTTTCCCCCAATACCAAAAATCAGCACTATCTTCTTGCAAGAAGGAGCAGTTTCTAATGTTGACAAAAAAGTAAAGTATTGTTTAGAATGGCTTTGAATCAGCAGGGAGAGCCGGCGCATGAAGATTTCAGCACAAGAGGAATATGGGCTGCGTTGTCTGTTGCAGCTGGCGCGCGCAGAGAGTGAAGGCGAGACGCTGACGTTGTCGCAGATCGCGCGCCGCGAAGGCGTCTCGGTTGCGAATGCCGGCAAGCTGATGTGGATTCTTAATAAGGCGGGCCTGGTTCAATCGCAGCGCGGAACTAAGGGTGGTTATCGTCTCGCGCGTCCCGCGTCCGAAATTCATCTTAACGAAGTGATTCGAGTGCTGGATGAGCGAGTGGAATCGCATTGCAAGAGTTATACGGGTGTGCTCGACGCTTGTGTGCATACTGGCGATTGTGGCATTCGCCCGGTGATCGTTGAGTTGCATCAGATCGTCGACGACGCGCTTTCAGCGATCACGCTTTCGCAGTTGCTGGGCACCGAAGCCAAAGTCGATGCGATGCTCCATCGGATCCAGAGAATAAAGCAGCGTTCCGATTCGAGCGCCTTGCGAGCATAGCTGTTGAGTGGTTTTGTATCATGGAAACATTGGATGGAGATCAGGAACAAAAATGAGCAGTGTAGAGATACTGACAAATAAGGAATACAAGTACGGATTTGTAACCGACATCGAATCGGACATGATTCCGCGCGGGTTGTCGGAAGATACGATTCGGCTGATCGTCGAGAAGAAGAAAGAGCCGGACTGGATGCTGGAGTTCCGTTTGAAGGCTTACCGTCATTGGCTGACGATGACAGAGCCGCGTCATTGGCCGAATATTACTTTTCCACCGATCGACTATCAGGAGATCATCTACTACAGCGCGCCAAAGCAGAAAGCGACGAAGAAGAGTCTCGACGAGGTTGATCCGGAGTTGCTGCGGACTTTTGAGAAGCTGGGGATTCCGTTGACTGAACAGAAGCAGTTAGCAGGCGTAGCCGTCGATGCAGTGTTCGATTCGGTTTCAGTCGCGACGACTTACAAAGAGAAGCTCAAGAAGCACGGCGTGATCTTCTGCTCGTTCACCGATGCTCTTCGCGAATACCCTGATCTCGTTCGCAGGTATCTTGGCTCTGTTGTTCCGACCAATGACAACTTTTACGCGGCCCTCAATAGCGCGGTGTTTTCGGACGGTTCATTCTGTTTCATTCCGAAGGGCGTTCGTTGCCCGATGGAGCTCTCGACCTATTTCCGCATCAATAACGCCGAATCCGGACAGTTTGAAAGAACGCTCATTGTTGCGGAAGAAGGGTCTTACGTTTCGTATCTTGAAGGCTGCACGGCGCCAAAGTTCGACAAAAACCAATTGCACGCGGCGGTAGTTGAGTTAGTGGCGCTGGATGACGCGCAGATCAAGTACTCAACCGTGCAGAATTGGTATGCGGGTGATGAGGAAGGGCGCGGCGGCATTTACAATTTTGTCACCAAGCGCGGCAAGTGCGCCGGGCGCAATTCGAAGATTTCCTGGACGCAGGTCGAGACCGGCTCGGCGATTACCTGGAAATATCCGTCATGCATCCTGCAGGGCGACAATTCCATCGGCGAGTTTTATTCCGTGGCTTTGACCAATCACGCGCAGCAGGCTGACACCGGCACCAAGATGATTCATCTGGGCAAGAACACGCACTCGACCGTCATCTCGAAAGGCATTGCGGCAGGAAAATCGAACAACAGTTATCGCGGTCTGATTAAAGTAATGCCCAAGGCCGACAACTCGCGCAACTACACACAGTGCGACTCGATGTTGATTGGATCCAACTGTGGCGCCAACACGTTCCCTTACATTGAAGTGATGAACAATTCTTCAAGCGTGGAGCACGAAGCGTCGACTTCGAAGATTAGCGAAGAGCAGTTGTTCTACTTGCAGCAGCGCGGCATCTCGCAGGAGGACGCCGTCTCTCTGATCATCAACGGCTTCTGTAAAGACGTTTTTCTGCACTTGCCGATGGAGTTTGCGGTTGAAGCGCAGCGGCTGCTCGGTCTGAAGTTAGAGGGCAGCGTGGGATAGGACAGAGACGCGGAGACGGGGAGAAGGGGCGACAGGGAGATAGATTGTCGCCCGTAGTTCCTTCGCAACCGCGTCATAATTTTGAGGAGCAATCATTCGTGCTTGAGATTCGAAATTTACATGCGAGCGTTGACGGTAACGAGATTCTAAACGGGATCAGCTTGACCGTTAAGAAGGGCGAGATTCACGCCATCATGGGCCCGAACGGCTCGGGTAAATCCACCCTCGCCAAAGTTCTCGCCGGCCATCCATCTTACGAAGTGACCCGCGGCGAAGTGTTTTACGAAGGCAAGAACCTGTTGGAGCTGCCGCCGGACGAGCGGGCTCGCGAGGGCATCTTCATGGCGTTTCAGTATCCGATTGAGGTGCCGGGCGTCTCGAACGCGCAGTTTCTTCGGCTTGCTTACAACGAGAAGCAGAAACACCTCGGCCGGGAGGAATTGGATCCCCTCGAGTTCAAAGACTTGTTGAAGGAACGCGCCAAGGTGGTGCAAATGGATCCAGGCCTGATGTCGCGCTCGGTCAACGAGGGTTTCTCAGGCGGCGAGAAAAAGCGCAACGAGATCCTGCAGATGGCCGTGCTCGAACCAAAGCTCGCGATTCTGGACGAAACGGATTCGGGCCTCGACATTGACGCCTTGCGCATCGTTGCCGAGGGCGTAAATACCTTGCACACTCCGGAAGACGCGATCATCGTCGTGACCCACTATCAGCGTCTGCTCAATTACATCGTTCCAGACTTTGTTCATGTGCTCTCCGGCGGCCGCATCGTGCGTGAGGGCGGCAAGGGGCTAGCCCTCGAACTGGAAGAGAAGGGTTACGATTGGATCACTAAGCCAGCCACGGAAACTAGTGTCGTTGTTGCGTAACGGGTGATTAGGAACAAATGGTCTCGCAAATCGCCAAACAAGAGAATACTTATCAAGCTGCGTTTCGGGAGTTGCAGTCTGCGTTAGCGGCGTTTCGTCGTGTGCCGTGGGTCGATCGTCTGCGCGAGAGCGCGATGGATCAATTTGAGCGACTTGGTTTCCCGTCGGTCAAGGAAGAAGAGTGGAAATACACCAACGTTGCTACGATCGCGAAGATTGATTTCTCTCCGATTGTCACAAGTGATGGCGTTCCGTTGTCCGCGGACCAATTGGAGCTGTTTACTTACCCGGAAGCAAGAGAAAGCCGGCTGGTTTTTGTCAATGGAATCCTGAGAACAGATCTCTCGTCGCTTACTGGACTGCCCGAAGGGGTTGTCGCCATCGATCTTGTCGAGGCTTTGCGGAGTGATCGTTACCACCAACCGCTGCAAGAGTACCTCGCCCGCATCGTGGATTACGGTGAGAACGGTTTCACGGCCCTAAACACCGCGTTTCTCGGGCATGGCGCTCTTGTTTGGATACCGAAAGGGCTTCGAATTGATACGCCGCTGCATCTGCTTTTTGCCTCCGATGCTGCGCAGCCGAATGCCGCTAGTTTCCCGCGCGTACTCGTGATTGGGGAAGAGAACAGCAGCGGCACGATCATTGAAAGCTACGCGGGCGTGAAAGACCAAGTCTCTTTCACGAATGCCGTGGTCGAGTACAGGATGAAAGCGCAAGCGCTTTCCATGTGGCGACCACCAGAGCCGATCTCGGACGGAACAGCAGCTTCGACACAACGAACATCACGCTTGGAGCCCAGCTTTCGCGACACAACCTCAGTGTGATCATGGATCACGAAGGCGCGGAGTGTTGGGTTGACGGCCTGTACATCGTCGGCACGGGACAGCATGCGGACACGCATTCCGTAATCGATCACAAGCAACCGCACTGCACCAGCCATCAGTTGTACAAGGGAATTCTGGATGGCAAGGCGCGGGCGGTTTTCAATGGCAAAGTTTTCGTCCGCCACGGTGCGCAAAAGACCGACGCGATGCAGACGAATAAGAATCTTTTGCTGTCAAACGAGGCTCACGTCGACACGAAACCCCAGCTCGAGATCTTTGCCGACGACGTAAAGTGTGCGCACGGCGCCGCTATCGGGCAGCTTGATGAGGACGAACTGTTTTATCTCAGTACCCGAGGCATTCATTCAGATCTCGCGCGCAACCTGCTGACGTACGGTTTCGCTGAAGAGGTCATTGCGAAAATCAAGGTGGAATCGATCAAGTCGCAATTGGATGAAGCCGTGTTGCACCGGTTGCATGCGTGCCTGGAAGCGTAGTTTCAATCGGAGACTCGGGCGTTTCTTGCCCAATCGCGCCTCCGGCATTGAAAGGAGTTCGGTTATGAAAAAGGCCGCAATCATTGTGCTCGCCTTCGTCGTATCGCTGTGGTGGGCAAACACGGCGACGAGGGCATTGTCGCCCCGACCCGCGATTCTCACCTCGAGGGTAACACTTTACTCGATTATCAAACATCGTGGTGAACGGCGCAATTTCTGTCTAAACTTTCAAACCGGCGCGTCCCCGTCCACTCGTGAACCATGTGACCTTCGGTATGGCTGGCTCAATGCCGGAGATGAACTCGACTGGTTTCAAAGTTCCGGGAACCAACGAAGCGTCATCAAGGACCTTGGTTTGCTGAACTGGACCGACGAGTTCCAGGTACCCATCGTCGAACCCTTTCCAAAATTGAAACCGGGCGAGCAACGACATATCAGTATCGATGTCTCTGGCGCGGACGGCGCAGACGGCGCGCCGGGACCGGATGCCGATGGCGTGGTGCGGTCCAAGCCACGTGATGTTACAAATCCAGCCATGCGACCCACTACCCCTTCAAGGCCCAAGCATGACGGAAAGCCAAAGGTGGATTCGCTATTTGTGAAAGCGGTACTCGACCATCTGTACGTAATACATGTGGTAGATGACACTTCGGATTTCTATGCTCTCTTTCGCGTTGAAGCGCTTGAAAGAGGAGACAACTGCACGATTTCCTGGGAGTTAATTCCTGCTCCTGAAGCCAATCCCAGCAACAAGCAAAGGTGAGTGTTGAAAAATGGTCCTGGCAGAGAACTTGATAGGAACAGTAAGCGCCGCCACCACCTGGGATGTCGAGCGGATCCGGGCCGACTTTCCAGTCTTGCACCAAACGGTTAACGGCAAGCCGCTCGTCTACCTCGACAATGCAGCGTCGTCGCAGGTGCCGCAGGTGGTCATTGATCGCGGCAGCTTGTATCTCGAGCAGGAACACTCAAACATTCACCGCGGTGTTCACTACCTGAGCCAGAAGGCGACCACGGCCTACGAAGGCGCGCGTGAAAAGGTGAAGCGTTTCATAAACGCCCACCAGGCAAAGGAATGCATCTTCGTGCGGGGAGCGACTGAAGGTATCAACCTCGTAATGCACGGCTACGGTCGCAAGTTTATCGGCGCCGGCGATGAGATAATCATCTCGGCCATGGAACATCATGCGAACATCGTTCCCTGGCAAATGCTCTGCGAAGAGAAGAGCGCTCGTTTGCGCGTCATTCCAATGAACGACGCGGGAGAATTACTGCTCGACGAATATGACGCGCTTTTGAATGAACGAACAAAGTTCGTCGCCGTGACGCACTTATCGAATGCCCTGGGTACCGTCAATCCTATAAAGGAGATCATCGAGAGTGCGCACAAGTATGGTGTTCCGGTTTTGATCGACGGCGCCCAGAGCGCGCCGCACATGCCCATAGACGTGCAGGATCTCGATTGCGATTTCTTTGCTTTCTCGGGTCACAAGATGTTTGCGCCGACCGGTAGCGGCGTCGTCTATGGAAAGGCCGCACTGCTCGAGAAGATGAATCCTTTTCAGGGTGGCGGCGACATGATCAAGAGTGTCACGTTCGAGAAGACGGTTTACGCGGATCTGCCGAACAAGTTTGAAGCAGGGACGCCTGCGATCGCCTCACAAATCAGTCTGGGCGTGGCGATCGATTACGTGGACAGCATCGGGCGCGAACAGGCAGCCGCGTACGAGCAGGAGTTGCTGCTCTATGCGACAGAAAGGATCTCCGCAATCGAAGGTGTACGGATCATCGGTACGGCCCGGAAGAAAGCCACCGTACTCTCCTTCGTGATCGACGACATTCATCCGCACGACATCGGCACGATCCTGGATCAGGAAGGTATTGCAGTGCGCGCCGGCCATCACTGCGCGCAGCCAGTCATGCAGCGATTCAATATTCCGGCGACTGCGCGCGCGTCGTTTGCTTTCTACAACACCAGGGAAGAAGTGGATGTCCTGGCAAGAACCATTGAGAAGGTGATCGAGGTGTTTAGTTAAGCAAAGGGCAAAGAGCAAAGAGCAAAGGGCAAAGAGCAAAAATTCAAACCCATCGCATGTCTGAACTAAGCGAGCTTTATCAACAAGTCATCCTCGATCACAACAAGAAGCCTCGCAACTTTCGTAAGCTCGAGGCGGCCAATCACACTGCCGAAGGGTACAATCCTCTCTGCGGCGATCAATTAACAGTTTATCTTCAGCTCGAAAATGATGCCGTCAAGGACATCAGTTTCGAAGGCGCCGGCTGCGCAATTTCGAAGGCTGCCGCCAGCATGATGACGCAGGTGGTCAAAGGAAAAACCAGGCAGGAAGCAGAGTGGCTCTTCGCTGAGTTCCATAAGATGGTTACGGGCGACCTGGATGAGAGTGTGCCAAATCAGCTCGGCAATCTGGAAATTTTCGCCGGAGTGCGCGAGTTCCCTGTGCGCGTCAAGTGCGCGACGTTGGCGTGGCACACGATGCAGGCAGCGCTCAATAATGAAGCAATGGTTTCAACCGAGTAACTGCCAGGCTGAATCAGCCAGAGAGTTTTCTCGAGACGGCAATGGGCCGTCTTATTCATTTGTAGTGTCCCAAAGTTGTGTTGCCCGGGGCGGGGAAGTAGCCCGACCGTCAGGGAGGGCTCAGATTGAAGGAATGGAATAGCGGAGCCCTTCCTGACGGTCGGGCTACGGCCCCGGTCCACGCTTCGAATCCTATCAACATAAACTTTAGGATACGACTCATTCATTTGTATTGCTGACAAAGCAGCGTGGCACGGGCATAATGGAGACACGCAAATCCAACAGCGGAGTTTTCAAATAGTGATCGTTTCATCCATCGAACTACGTGAAATCCGTCTGCCGCTCATTCATTTCTTCGAAACCAGCTTTGGCCGCACCACTGAGCGGCGGATTGTGCTCGTCCGTGTCGTTGATAGGGATGGCGCTGAAGGTTGGGGCGAGTGCACCGCAGGCGAAGGACCATTCTATAGTGACGAATGGACCGAGACTGCCTGGTCCACGCTGAGAGAGTTTCTCGCGCCGATGGTCGTGGGCCGGGAGATGAGCTGTGCGGGAGAAGCGTGGCTGTTGATGAAGGCAGTGCGCGGATACCGGATGGCCAAGGCGGCAATTGAAACCGCCTGCTGGGACCTCGAAGCAAAGCGGGCGAATGCTCCCTTGTGGAAGCATCTTGGCGGCGTGCAGACCGAAATTCCGTGTGGAGTGTCGATCGGAATTCAGGAGTCGCCTGAAGTCTTAATTAAGAAAATCGAGAAGGAATTGGCGGCTGGATATCAGCGCATCAAGATCAAGATCAAGCCGGGTTGGGATCTAAACATCGTCGAGAAAGTGCGCCAGCGCTTTTCAGACATTCGTTTAATGGGTGATGCCAACTCGGCCTACACGCTCGCCGATGTCTCTCTCTTCAAAGCGCTCGATGACTTTAACCTGATGATGATCGAACAACCGCTGGCTCACACGGATATGTTCGATCACGCGGAGTTGCAGCGGCAGATCAAGACGCCAATCTGTCTGGACGAATCGGTGCATTCAACGGAAGACGCCGACCACGCGATTCAACTAGGTTCGTGTCGCATTATCAACATCAAGCTGGGGCGCGTCGGCGGCCATGCAGAGGCGAAGCGAGTGGAGAACGTCTGCCGAGAAAAGAGAATTCCGGTTTGGTGTGGTGGGATGCTTGAAGCGGGCATTGGCCGGGCGCATAACATCGCGATGGCAACGTTGGCGGGGTTTACGTTACCGGGCGATGTCTCGTCGAGCGCGCGCTACTGGGAAGAAGACATTGTTGATCCGCCGGTGGCTGTCACCGCGCGCGGCACGATCATCGCGCCGGACAGGCCCGGCATTGGCTACGATGTGAACCTGACGCGAATCGAGAAGGTAACGGTCAGACAAGAGACGATCGGAGGATAGCGAAATCTTCGATCCGAAACGCACAATACCGAAGACGCAGGATTGAAGATTTGAGATCTCAGATCTCAAATCTCAGATCTCAGATTGGAAATCAAAGATCCAAAAATCCAAAGATCAAAGACCAAAGATCAACGAGCAAACCACGAATGTCGACCCAAGTTTCCAACTCAAACGCCACCGCTTTGCGTGATTACTTCCTGAACCGGCAGCGCGAAATACTGGCGCTGACGCGCGCGCTGGTCGAGGCGGAGTCGCCTTCCGGCGACGAAAGCGGCAGCAAGGCTGTAGTGTCATTGTTGGCTGCGGCGGCAAGAACGATTAGCGCGGTGACGACCATCGAGCGCGTGCCCAGCGAAAATTATGGTGAACACCTCCGGGTGCACGCGTTTGGCAATGGCCGAAATAACCCCCGGACGATCTTGATCCTGGGCCACACGGACACCGTTCACCCGCACGGCTCTTTGGAGAAGCGGCCATGGCGCGAGGAAAGCAGCCGTGCTTATGGACCGGGCGTGTTTGACATGAAGGGGAATTGCGCCCTGGCGATCGAGGTGATCAGAGCGTGTACGTCGCTTGGCTTGCGGCCGCAATCTCCGCTTGTTTTACTGCTGACGTGCGACGAAGAGACAGGGAGCCTGAGCGGACGCGGATTGGTTGAAGCAGAAGCCCGCCGGGCGAGAGCCGTGCTGGTGCTTGAGCCCCCGGCCAGCGGCGGCCGCGTCAAAACAGGGCGCAAGGGGACAGGCATGTTCACGATCGAAGCCCGCGGGCGCGCGGCGCATGCCGGTCTCGAACCGGAAAAGGGTGCCAGCGCAATCCTGGAAATGGCACGGCAAATTGAATCGCTGCACAGGATGAATAATCTCACCAGCGGTATCACCGTAAATGTTGGTGTCGTACAGGGCGGAACGTTATCGAATGTAGTTGCTGCCGAAGCGAGGGCGGAAGTGGATTTGCGGTTTAGCTCGAACGATGAAGGCGCACGAATTGAAAAACAAATACTTAACCTGCGTCCGTTTGACGCGCGTGTGCAACTGATCGTGCGCGGCGGAATAAACCGGCCGCCACTCGAGCGCACAGACAAAGTGCTGGCGCTTTACGAACACGCGCGCAGGATTGCCTCGGCGCTCGACTATGAACTGGGCGAGGCGCAAGTCGGAGGCGCCTCCGACGGAAACTTCGCCGCGGCGATGGGCGCACCGGTCCTGGATGGTCTGGGCCTCGATGGCGACGGCGCACATGCGGCACATGAGCACATCCTGATCGATGACATTCCACGTCGCGGCGCGTTGTTGGCGGGGTTGATTGCAACAATCTAGTACTGGATTGCCACAGAGACACAGAGGCACAGAGCAATAACAGAGAAGGCAGAAGGAAGTCTCCAGAAGGCGGTCGAACATGGCAACAGAGAGGGACGAGAGTTACGTAACACCAGCCTGGGCGTTTCGGCTCTGTTTTGTCTCTGTGTCTCTGTGCCTCTGTGGCAAGTACCTATCGATCTATGAAGATTGCTACCTGGAACGTTAACTCGATCCTTGCACGGCTGCCGCTGGTCACGCGCTGGCTCGATGCGACTCAGCCTGATGTGCTCTGTATGCAGGAGACGAAGTGCACGGACGACAAGTTTCCAGCGGATGTTTTCCGCGAGCGGGGTTACAAATGCCTGACATTTGGCCAACAAACTTACAACGGCGTCGCCATCCTTTCCAAAGCTGAGTGCGAAAACCCGCAGCGTGGTTATCCCGGTGATGATGAAAGTTCGCATGCTCGTTTGCTTTCCGCCAACATCGCAGGCATACAGATTGTGAACGTTTACATTCCCAACGGACAGATGGTTGGATCCGAAAAGTACCGCTTCAAACTGGATTGGATGAGCCGCTTGCGCTCTTTCTTCGACAAGCATTACGAAAGCAATGCGCCCGTACTGCTTTGCGGTGACTTCAACGTCGCGCCCGAGGAGCGCGATGTTCACGACGTACGCCTGTGGCAGGGCCGCATTCTTTTTAGCGACCCGGAACGCGCTGCTCTTCAGGAGATCAAGGGCTGGGGATTTGCCGACGCGTTTCGCTTACATACCGAAGCCGCCGGATATTACTCCTGGTGGGATTACCGCGCCGGAGCATTTCGGCGCAATCACGGTCTGCGCATCGATCACGTCTGGATCAGCGAACCGCTGGTGACCGGAAACAAGAACACCTGGATCGATATGGAGCCCCGCACCTGGGAGCGGCCATCAGATCACGCCCCAGTCATCGCCGAGTTTGAATAACTTCGCACGCTTGATTTTGCGATTAAAGCACCCTGCACTAAATGCAACCCAAAACCTTCTGCGAGCGACTTGTTCGTGCGGCCACGCAGCGACCAGACAAAGTGGCGATGACGCTGCTGGGACCCAGTGGCGCCGAGACGACAACTTTCAGCTCTATGCTGTCGCAGATTCGCAGTCTGGCTTATCGCCTCGGTGTCGAAGGGATAGCATTTGGCGATCGCGTAGCGATCATCGGCGAGAACCATCCAAACTGGGCCATCGCTTATCTGGGAACGATGTACCGCGGCGCCGTGATCGTGCCGCTCGATCCCAGCGCCCCGGTCGAAGCCCTCGCCGCCTTTCTGGAGAATTCAGAAACGAAGCTTACCTTTGTATCTCAAACCAACCTGGAAAAGTTTGGCGCGGTTTGCGAGCAGCTGGCCCGGCGCATTAGAGTCGTCAAACTGCAACCCGTGAACGGCTCGGATGGTTTGCCTGATCTAGTTGCATGGGCCCAAACGCCAAGACCGCCAGAGTTCGACCTGGCGCGCCCACCTGCCGCGCCGAATGACACGGCCGTCTTGATGTACACCTCAGGTACGACCGGGACGCCCAAAGGTGTTCCACTAACGCACGGCAACATTTATGCTGAGGTTGATGGCGTACAGGAAGTATTGCACCTTACAGACGCAGAAGTGATCCTGAGTTTGCTTCCGCTCTTTCATGCTTACTCGCAAATCGTCAACCTTTGGTTAGCCACAGTCATCGGAGCGCGGATTGTTTACATTAATGAGATCAATAGCGAAGAAATTGCGCGCGGTTTGAAAGAGGGCGGCGTGACGGCGCTCACTGGAGTGCCGCGCCTTTGGTATCTCTTTCATAAGAAGATTTTTGACGCAGTACGCGATAAGCCACGCTTCGTGCACTGGCTTTTCCGATCGCTGCTCGCGACCAACGGTTGGCTGCGGGATTCGCTCGGCGTGAATGCGGGCCGGCTCTTCTTCCGGCGCATTCACGAAGGATTTGGCGGCAGACTCCGTCTGGCGGTCTCAGCCGGTTCCAGCTTCGATCAGAGCATCGCCCGCGACTATCACGCGCTGGGGTTTACCATCCTTCAAGGCTACGGTTTGACAGAGACGGCCGGCGCCGCGACCGTGACGCGCTTTGAGGACAATAAGGTCGGGTCGGTAGGTACGCCGCTCAACAGCGTCGAAGTAAAGATTGACAAGCCAAATGGTGAAGGGATTGGCGAGGTGCTGATTCGTGGACCCATCGTCATGCACGGCTATTATCGTAACCCGCAGGCGAATCACGACTCCTTTACCGAAGATCGATGGTTTCGCTCGGGTGATCTTGGCCGGTTTGATGCAGAGGGACACCTTTACATTGTCGGACGCAAGAAAGACGTGATCATTTTGCCTTCCGGGCAAAACGTCTACCCGGAGGACGTCGAATCGCATTATTCGCTCTCACCTTTGGTCGGTGAAGTCTGCGTGTTAGGCGTACGCGACGTGACCCGTGAATTTGCGCTTGCGGAAAAACTTTGTGCGGTTGTGGTGCCGGATTTCGATTATCTCAAGACCCAGAAAATTGCCAACGCGCGCGAAGCGATCCGTTTTGCGCTGGACAACCTCGGTCGGGATTTGCCTGAGTATCAGCGGGTGCGGGACTACATCGTGCGATCTGAGCCGCTGCCGCGCACCGCCATTCGCAAGGTACGACGCTTCGAACTCAAGAGGCAGATCGAAGAGTTGGGAGTCGTCGCGCGTCAGGCTCGAGACACCGGCCAGCTACCGTTCACGAATGAGGACCGCATTCTAATGGAAACCAGGCCGGGTCGCGCCCTGGCAACCGCCATCGGCCATCACGTTCCCGACGCGCCCATCATTCATCCACAAATGAACCTCGAGCTCGATCTGGGTCTTGACTCATTGGCGCGAGCCGAATGCATCGCGAGCCTTGAGCAAAGTCTCGGAGTGGAACTTGATTCCGCCGCGGTCGGCTCTGCGTTGACTGTAGCCGAAGTAGTGACACTGGCTAATAGCATGGTGTCTGGCGTGGGTCACGACACGGTTGGAGGTGCGTCGCGAGAGAGTCGAACCAAAGCAAGCCGCGTAGAGATTTCGCCATCTCCGGGCAATTGGAGCGAGATGTTGCAACAGACTCCGGCAGACGATCTCGAGCTTTTGCCGATCCTCAAACGCCGGCGCGTTACGGCGCTCGTTGCTTATCTGCTGCTGCGGCCCGTCTATCTCTTTGCGCGCGTGTTTCTGAGAATGGAAGTGCGTGGACTCGAGCACGTCGAGCGGCTAGAGCGTCCGTTTTTGATTTGTCCGAATCACCAGAGTTATCTCGATCCACTGTTGGTTTGTTCTGCTTATCCGCCGCATATTTTGCCGCACGTATTCCACGTGGGCGCGAGCGAATACTGGAGCAACGTCTTCACCGCGCAGATCGCGCGACTCATAAATATTGTTCCGGTTGACCCAGACACTAACTTGATACGGGCGATGCGTGCCGGCGCGGCGGGACTGCGCGCAGGAAGGATCTTGAATATTTACCCGGAAGGCGAGCGTTCGTTCGATGGCTTGCTGCACAGGTTCAAGCGAGGCGCGGCCATTCTCGCTAGCGAGCTCGATGTTCCAATTGTACCGGTTGCGCTGGACGGCGTTTATAGGGTCTGGCCGCGGAAGTCACGCCGCATACGATTGGCTAAAGTAAGAATTCGTTTCGGCGAAGCGATCAGCCCGCGCGAAATACCCGACGGCGTAGACGGACAAGCCGACTACGACGGTATCATGACCGAAGTCAAGACAAGAATTCACTTGATGCTTGAAGAGATGCGTGACGCCTGATTCCTGACCGAAATAGAGACAGGCCGCCTAAACTACGGCAGCAAAACGTAGGACGCGAGAAACTGCCGCGCCGAGGCGGTGTCGAGGCGATAGTCAACATTTCTCGAGCGACACGGGATGTCGCCCGTAATAGTGATAGCCGCAAGCGTCCGTGTTCCATTGATGTTCAGAAAGTTCGGACCGCCGGAGTCTCCATAACACGTGCCACCGTTACCGGTAGCCGGATTCTGAGACGATCTTAAGTATCCTTTGTCCAGGGCGCTGAAAGTGGAAAAGGTATACATTCGTGGAACAGGATTGGCATCCTGAAAAAACGGTGGTCCACCTCCCACGATCCGATTCTGCACTCCATATCCCACCGCCGTGAACACGGCGTCCTTTAGCCCATTCTTATCGGCCAGTTGAGACAGCAGTCCAAAAGACGGGAGAGTGGCCGGAGTAACGCCGATGGTATCGCTGGCGGATACCAGCAGCACGCCGACATCCCCAGGATCGCTTTGGGTCCTATTGAAACCGGGATTGGTAACGACCTGAAGGACTGGAATGGTCTTCGTGACGTTCAAGTTAGTCAAGTCCCCAAACCCGATGGAGCTGTCAAAGCTCACATGCGCAGTGAAGCCCAACGGAGCGAGACTCTAAGTGAAGAAATCGGTGCAGTGGCCGGCTGCTAAGAACACTCCTGCGGAGATCAGAGTTCCAGAGCAAATCGGAAAGATGTGGCCATCGCTCGGTCGCTGGACGATGAATGCCCCAACATTGCGGTAAGTGCCGTTTGCATCTACAAAGCCGTAGGTGATTGCCCGCGCACGGTCAGGAGCAAAATACAGGATTGTCAGGGAAACCAGCAGAATGATGAAGAGAAATCTTTGAAGCATGCAAACTCTCCGTTCTTTTGTCTGGTGAAAGCCTTATCAGTTTGAAGTGAGCTCTGCCGTCTTTTCCGTAATATCCTTCTGCGCCCACTCGTTGTCGCGGCTGGCCTCGCCTGCCTTGCTGCGTTTCGCCGCCTTCATCTTCTGGACCAGATCCATGTGTGTTGAGAAATACGTCAAGCTCTTGCCGACGATCTCCTGCACCGAATCGAAGCCCTTGTCGGTCAGAAACTTTGCCAGACCGTCCTGCAGCTCGTCGATCATTTTGACGCCATGGAGCATGACACCAGTGCAGAGCTGCACCGTCGACGCGCCCAACAGGAAGAATTCGATCGCATCATGCGAAGTCTCGATGCCGCCGATGCCGCTTACGGATACGTCTTTCGGCAGACCCAGTGCTAGTTGACTGACCATGCGCAGCGCGATTGGTTTGACGGCTTGCGAAGAATAACCGCCCGGCACCGTGTGACCTTCGACCGTCGGCATGGGTCGCAGCGTGTTCAGATCGACGCCTATAACGGAGAGAATCGTATTGATGGCCGAGATGCCGACCGCGCCGCCGCGCACGGCAGCCAGCGCGGGTTCCTTGATGTTGGTAATGTTCGGCGTCATCTTGGCCCACACGGGAATCTTCGCTACTTCGGTCACCCAGCTTGTGACCTCTTCTGTCAGATCGGGATGCTCGCCCATCTCCGACCCCATCTTGCGTTCGGTCATGCCATGCGGGCACGAGAAGTTGAGCTCGAATGCATCCACGCCCGTGTCCTGGACCACGCGCGTCAGTTCCTGCCAGCGGCTCTTTTCATACTCTTCCATGATCGAGGCCACCAGCACGTGATTCGGATACTCCTTTTTGATCTGGCGAAACTCGTCGAGCCAGACTTCAATCGGGCGATCGGAAATCAGCTCGATGTTTTCGAAGCCAATGACCTATGACTTCGCAATGACGCGCGCGTTTGTTCCCGGTGGGCCCGAGCCCAACAAAAATGGAATAGGAAACTTGACTCCGTTAACTGTGATCGAAAGATCCATGATTGACTCCATTTCCGATTTCCGATTGCCAATTGCCGATTGCGACTGCGCTTCGTCGTGGGTCCAACTTCAGATTCGATGGCTTCACTGCCGTGCCGCCAAATCAAAATCGGCATTTGGCAATCGGCAATCGAAAATGATTTAGTCCGCGACCAGTGCTTGATAGGTGTCCGGCCGGCGGTCGCGGAAAAACTGCCAGGTGTTGCGCACTTCGCGGATCATATCTAGATCGAGATCGGCGACGACCAGCGCGTCCTGGTCGCGCGGCGCCTCAGCCACAAACTGGCCGCGCGGATCGCAGAAATAGCTTTGCCCGTAAAACTCGCCGATGTCCCACGGCTGTTCATGACCCACGCGATTGATCGCGCCGACGAAGTATCCGTTGGCCACCGCATGCGCCGGCTGTTCCAAACGCCAGAGATATTCAGACAAACCCGCGACTGTCGCGGACGGATTGAAAACTATCTCCGCGCCATTCAAACCCAGAGCCCGCGCGCCTTCCGGAAAGTGACGGTCGTAACAGATGTAGACGCCGATGCGCGCGAACGCGGTGTCAAAGCAGGGATAGCCGAGATTGCCCGGACGGAAATAGAACTTCTCCCAGAAGCCCGGATTAACGTGCGGAATGTGATTCTTGCGATACTTGCCGAGATATTTTCCGTCGGCATCGATTACCGCAGCGGTGTTGTAATAGATGCCTGTGATCTCTTCTTCGTAGATCGGCACGATAATCACCATGCCGTGCTCTTTCGCGACCTCTTGCATCAAGCGCGTTGTTTCGCCGTCGGGAATCTTTTCGACCGCTTCGTACCAACGCGTCTGTTGCTCGGCGCAGAAGTAGGGTGTAGTGAAGACTTCCTGCATGCAGAGTATCTGCACGCCTTGTTCCCCCGCCTGCTGAATAAGGCCCAGGTGCTTCTCGATATTCAGCCGCTTGATCTCCTGAATGGGAAGATCAGTCGGGGCTGCATTCGTGGCTTGAATCAATCCGCATTTAACTGTGCGTGGCATAGTCCGGTCCTTTGTCTGGTGTCATGGCAAATCAAAAAACCCCTCGACGAATAGGATGTCCGTAGGAACGCAAGTTCATAGTTTCGCAGAACTCCTCAAAGATGCAAGCTCCACCCGGGGCAGCAGTAGCCTAGAGTTGTGTTGATAGGATTCGAAGCATGGACCGGGGCATTAGCCCGACCGTCAGGGAGGGCTCCGCTATTCCATGCCCTTTAATCTGAGCCCTCCCTTACGGTCGGGCTAATG
>WNGL01028870.1_pt1 | contig 19070 bp, 11 predicted proteins | sample 5400591 | NCBI WGS metagenome assembly WNGL01 (sample SAMN13153377, study PRJNA577476) | soil metagenome | isolation source: 80 cm soil or saprolite under Garry oak tree replicate 1 | place: USA:California | collected 2016-06-15 | reverse complement strand
CAGCTTCCCGACCTGCAGCATGACCCGGAATGGGCGGACGGGTCGGTGCGCTTCGTGCAGACCAGCGGCGGCCGGACCGGCCTGCCCGCTCCCCGGCGGGTGCGGCGCAGGCCGTACGTGCAATGGCAGGCGCCGCTGGTCTGGACGACCCTGTCGCTCACCCTGCACGCCGACGGCCGGGCGGAGTTCGCGATGACCGGGGCGAGCACCTTCCCCAGGCACTGGGTGTACGACAGCCAGGGCCGGCTGTCGCACAAGTCCGGCCTCACCGATTTCCGCGACTGGTTCGGCAAGTCGTTCGGCCGGCACAGCCCGTGGGGTGACGAGGACTCCCCGGCGCTGGTCACCGCGGTAGAGACCGCGCTGGAGCGATCGCTGTCGGTGCAGCTGATGCATGGCGGCGCTAAGCCAAGGATCGACCGGCGGCCGGCCGGCGCGACGGTGGTCCGCCAGGGTGACCGCGGCACCGATGTCTACCTGGTCCTGGACGGGGTCATCCGGGTGGAACGGGACGGTGAGCGGCTGGCCGAATACGGGCCAGGGGCGCTGCTCGGCGAGCGGGCCCATCTCGAAGGCGGCATCCGGACATCGTCGCTTGTCACGGTCACTGCCTGCCGGCTGGCGGCGGTTGACGCCAGCCAGCTCGACCGCGCAGCCCTGGAGGAACTCTCCGGCGGGCACCGGCGCGAGGACGCGGGCGGGAACTGACGGTGCGAGTTCACATCTGCGGCGCACGCGGGTCGACCGCCGCGCCGGGGGCGGAGTTCGTCCGCTACGGGGGCCACACATCCTGTGTGGCCCTCGTCCATGACGGCGATACGGTGCCGACCCTCATCCTGGATGCCGGGACCGGCCTGCGCCTGGCCACCCCGCTGCTGGCGGGCGAGCCGTATGCCGGCCTGATCCTGCTGTCGCACCTGCACTGGGATCACGTGCACGGGCTGCCCTTCTTCCGGGCCGGGGACACCGATGGCGCCCGGGTGACCTTGCTGCTGCCCGAGCAGCAGGACGGCGCGGACGCCGAGTCGGTGCTCGCCCGCGGGATGTCGCCGCCGCATTTCCCGATCCGGCCGGATGAGCTGCGGGGGGCATGGGAGTTCGGCACCGCCGCCCCGGGCTGCCTGAAAGCTGGCCGGTTCTCGGTCCAGGCGCGGGAGGTGCCGCACAAGGGTGGCAGGACATTCGGCTACCGGGTCAGCGACGGGCGGTCGGTCGTCGCCTACATTCCGGACCACTGCCCGACCAGCCTCGGGCCAGGGCCGGACGGCTGGGGGGAATACCACCTCGGCGCGCTTGAGCTGGCCGACGGGGCGGACGTGCTAGTGCACGACGCCTCGCTGCTGCCCGGCGAGCTTGCCGCGGAGGCCTCGTTCGGCCACGCGGCGGCGGACTACGCGGTCGGCCTCGCCGAGCGGGCCGGAGCCCGCGAGGTCCTGCTCTTCCACCACCGGCCAGACCGCACCGATGACGAGCTCGACGAGCTCGGCCGGCGGCTCGCAACTGCGCGGCTGCCCGTCACCGTCGCGGCCGAGCAGGGGATACTCGATCTGTGAGGGCACCGGATGCGGTCGTGGTCGGGGCCGGCCCGAACGGGCTGGCCGCGGCGCTGACGCTGGCCCGCGCCGGGCTCGCGGTGGACGTCTTCGAGGGCGCGAGGACGCCAGGCGGGGGGTGCCGGACCGAGAACCTCACCCTGCCCGGCTTCCGCCACGACATTTGCTCGGCGGTGCATCCGCTCGCGGCGGCATCCCCGTTCTTCCTCGGCACCGACCTGGCCGCACGCGGGGTCAGGCTGCTGACCCCCAAGGTGGCCTTCGCCCATCCACTGGACGGCGGCAGGGCCGCCGCGGTCAGCGGCTCGGTCGACGAGACGGCCGGCGGCCTTGGCGCGGACGCGGGCGCCTACCGGCGGCTGATGGGCCCGCTCGTCCGGGACTCCGGTGCCATCGTGCCCGCCGTCCTCGCCCCGCTGCGGTCGGTGCCCGAGCACGCGGCGGCGGTCTCCCGGTTCGGCCTGCGCGGAGTCCTGCCGGCGTCCCTGCTGGCCAGGCGATTCGAGACCGAGGAGGCCAGGGCGCTGCTGGCCGGCCTGGCTGCGCACTCCATGCAGCCGCTGACCGCACCGCTCACCGGCGGCTTCGGCCTGCTGCTCGCGCTGCTTGCGCATTCGGCGGGATGGCCGGTGGTCGAAGGCGGCAGCGCCGGGCTCGTCGCCGCCCTGACCAGCGAGCTGGCCGCACTCGACGGCCAGGTCGTGACCGGCTGCTGGATCCGGCGGCTTGCCGACCTGCGGCCGGCCCGCGCGGTGCTGCTCGACGTCACGCCACGGCAGTTCCTGCAGATCGCCGGGGACCGCGTCCCGCGCGGATACCGGCGGGCCATGCAGCGGTTCAGGTACGGGCCGGGCGTGTGCAAGGTCGACTGGGCGCTGGACGGCCCGGTCCCATGGGCCGCGGCGGCATGCCGGGAGGCTGGCACGGTGCACCTGGGCGGCACGCTGGCCGAGGTTGCCCGCAGCGAGGCGGACGTGACCGCCGGGCGGCATCCAGATCACCCGTTCTGCCTCGTTGCCCAGGCCGGCGTCGTCGACCCGACGCGCGCCCCGGCGGGCAAGCACGCGCTCTGGGCATACTGCCATGTGCCGTCCGGCTCGACGGTGGACATGGCCGGCCGGATAGAGGCGCAGATCGAGCGCTTCGCGCCAGGATTCCGCGACCTCATCCTGGCCAGGGCCGTGCGCACCGCCGCGGAGATGGAGCAGCACAACCCGAACTACGTCGGCGGGGATATCAACAGCGGGGCCGGGACCCTGCGGCAGACGGTGTTCCGGCCTGCCCCGCGGTGGCATCCCTACCGGACTGCCCTGCCCGGCGTCTACCTGTGCTCCGCTGCCACCCCGCCTGGCGGCGGGGTGCATGGCATGTGCGGCATGGGCGCGGCCCGGGCCGCCCTCGCTGACCTGGGCTGGTCCTGAGGCTAAGCCGGGCCGGCCCGGCACCGCGCTGTGCACGGAAGGCGCCGCCAATGTCTGGCCGGCCCGCCGCGCTGCCGCCGGGCATCCGGCGGCCTCAGCCGCGCTGTGCGGCGATGATGTCCCGGTACCAGCCGAACGATGCCTTCGGGGTGCGCCGCTGTGTCCCGAAGTCGACGTGCACCAGGCCGAACCGCTGGTTGTACCCCTCGGCCCACTCGAAATTGTCGATCAAGGACCAGGTCAGGTAGCCGCGCACGTCGACTCCGGCGGTCATGGCCTGGTGCAGCGCCCTGAGGTGGCCGTCCAGGTACCTGATCCGGGGCTGGTCATCCACGGACCCGTCCGCCGCCACCAGGTCATCCGTGGAGCAGCCGTTCTCGGTGATGTAGACCGGCGGCAGGGCCTCGTGGTACCGCTCGGTCAGGAGGAGCAGCAGCTCGCTCAGGCCGGCCGGCACGACGGGCCAGCCGAAGGCGGTCACCGGGTAACCGGGGATGGGCGCCCGCTGAAACGGCAGCGGCGCGCCCGGCCGGGCGGATAGCCGGGCGGGCGAGTAGTAGTTCACCCCGAGCGCATCGATGCGGGCAAAGATCAGCGCCAGGTCACCGTCCCGCACGCAGCCGGGGCCGTCGGCGCCGATGCCGAAGGCGGACAGGTCCGGGTAGGCGCCGAGCAGTACCGGGTCGGTAAATAGCCGGTTGTGCAGGGCGTCATAGGCACCGGCCGCGGCCACGTCGGCGGCGGTGTCGCTGGCCGGCCAGGCCGGGGAGTAGTTGTTGGTGATCGCGACCTGCCGTGCCCCGGCCGAGCGGAGCGCGGCGCAGGCCAGGCCGTGCCCGAGCAACTGGTGGTGGGCGACAGGCAGCGCGCCGAGCATCAGCGCCTTGCCTGGCGCGTGGTTGCCGAGTGCGTAGCCGAAGGCCATCACGACGAAGGGCTCGTTCAGCGTGATCCAGAGCGGGATCCGGTCGGCGAGCCGCTGCGCGGCCAGCGCCGCGTAGTCGGCGAAGCGGTGCGCCGTGTCCCTGGCCAGCCAGCCGCCCTGGTCCTCGAGCGGCTGCGGGAGGTCCCAGTGGAACAGGGTAGGCACCGGCGTGATGCGGCGGTCCAGCAGCGCGTCCGTCAGCCGGTCGTAGAAGTCGAGGCCGCGATCGTTGGCAGGGCCGCGCCCCTGCGGCTGCACTCTGGGCCATGCGATGGAGAACCGGTATGCGTCGATGCCAAGCCGGCTCATCAGCTCGACGTCCTCGGGCCAGCGATGGTAGTGATCAGCGGCGACATCGCCGGTATGGCCGCCGCGGATCGCGCCGGGCTGGCGGCAGAACGTGTCCCAGACCGAGTCGCCGCGGCCATCCTCCGCCACCGCGCCCTCGATCTGGTACGCCGCCGTGGCGACGCCCCAGGCAAAGCCGGCCGGGAACCGCGGCATCGGGAGTCCGTTCACCTGGCGATCGTATGCCCCGCCGGCGGGTACAGCCCCGGCGGATGGCCGACACCTATTTGTCCCCGCCGGCGGGTCCGGCCCGGCCTGCGCAACCCGTTGAACGCGGGCGTTCAACGACCCGCCCAATCCGTTCAGCATCGCACTGAGCGGGTCACCGCGGCGCGGTGCTGCATTTAGCCTCGGCAGATGGCCGGCACCGCATTTGTCCCCGCCGGCGGGTCCGGCCGGGCCCGGGCAACTCGTTGAACGCGGCGTTCAACGCCCCGCCCCATCCGTTCAGCGCCACACTGCGCACGGGCCTTCCATGATCACTCGCACCAGGAGGACATCCCCGCCTCACCGGTTCCGGCAGAACAGGCGCCTCCCGCGCTCGTCCTATTACTACTTACTACGGAAGATTCAGGGGTCGCAGCGCCCGAATCGTCCGTGATCATGAAAGCTCGCCGCCGTTGGCGGGCAGTGCTGGCGTCAGCTGGTGCTCGCGCCGTCGGCGGGCAGGCAGCATCAGCTGGTGCTCGCGCCGTCGGCTACGGCGCCGTCGGCTACGGCGGTGTCGACCTCGGCTCGGCGGGCCGCAAGCTCGGCGGCGTATTTCTCCTCGTCGACCCGTTCGGCGATCTCCTCGTCGTCCCGCATCAGCGCCTCAAGGTCGGTCTTCGCGGCGTCGATGACGCCGAGATCGGTATAGGCATGCCGCACCTTCGGTCCCCACAGCCCGATGTCCTTGACGCACGGCACGATCCTGGAGAACAGCAAGGTCCTGAACGCCTGCTGGACCGGTGAGTGCTCGGTGAACTCCAGGCATTCGGCGACGTCGAAGCCCATCCGCTCCCAGACTTCCTGCGCGCGGAACCGGTTGCGCATCAGGTAGCAGCCCTCGACGATGAACTCCTCCCGGTCCGCGCGCTCGGCATCGGTGAGCTCGGCGTAGTAGTCGCGCAGGGCCAGCCGCCCGAACGCGACGTGCCTCGCCTCGTCCTGCATGACGTACGCGAGCAACTGCTTGACCAGCGCGTTGTTCGCCAGGTCCCGGTGCACGCCGAAAGCAGCCAGGGCCAGGCCCTCGATCAGCACCTGCATGCCGAGATACGGCATGTCCCACCGGGAGTCGCTCAGCGCGTCGGCCAGCAGCTTGGCCAGGTCCGGGTTGACCGGGTAGTACAAGCCGATCTTCTCCCGCATGAACCGCGCGTAGAGCTCGACATGCCGTGCCTCGTCCATCGCCTGGGTGGCGGCGTAGAACTTCGAGTCCATGTCAGGGACGGACTCCACGATGCGCGCCGCTACCGTGAGCGCGCCCTGCTCGCCGTGCAGGAACTGGCTGAACAGCCAGGCCGACAGGTGGTGGCCAAGCTCGTCGCGTTCCTGCTGGGACAGCAGGTCCCACTGCCGGGAGTAGGGCACAGCTCGTCGCCCTGCTCCATCACGTTCGTCGGGTCCACCGGGATGCTCCAGTCGATCCGCTTGGCGGCGTCCCACTGCTTGTCCTTGCCGCGCTGATACAGGTCAAGCAGGCGGGTCCGGCCGTTGTCGTATTCCCAGTTGAACCGGGTGGCACCGGTGGACGGCACATCCCAGGTGCCGGGCGGTACAGGAGTGGTGTAGTGGTCGTAGGTGCTCACGGCGGCTCCCCGGATGTCTGGCGGCAATCTCGCCTAGCTTCCTTACTACTCAGTAGCTTCCGGGAGCGCAAGGGGTCAGTAGCTTCCGGAGCGCAAGGGCTTGTGGCTTGCGAGCGCGGACGGCGTGCACCTCGCGTGAGCACTGCCCGCGCCGATCAGGAGCGCCCGGTCCGGCTACTGGTGCATCGGGTCTTCATGGTCGACGTGACCTTCCAGCTCGAGCTGGAAGGTGGAGTGCTCTACGTCGAAGTGCCCGCGCAGGCAGCCCTGCAGCCGGTCGAGCACCACACCGCTGCGGCCGTCGGCCAGGATCTCCGCGTCCACCACCACGTGCGCGGAAAGCACCGGCAGGCCGGAGGTGATAGTCCAGGCATGCAGCTCGTGCACGCCGCGGACACCGCCAAGCTCGGTCATGTGGCGGCGGACCTCGGTCAGGTCAATGCCCCGCGGGCTGGCTTCAAGCAGCACATCGATGGCCTCCCGTAGCAGCCGCCAGGTACGCGGCAGGATCAGCCCGCCCACGGCCAGCGACGCGATCGGGTCGGCCTGGGTGAAGCCGGTGACGGCGATCACGATCCCGGTCACGATGACGGCCGCGGCGCCGATGGCGTCCGACGCCACCTCAAGGAAGGCTCCGCGCAGGTTAAGGCTCTCCGCCTGGCCGCGGCGGAGCAGCCACAGCGAGGCGCCGTTGGCGGCGAGAGCGATGACGCCGAACATCACCACAAGCCCGCTGTGCACGGCCGACGGCGACATCAGCCGCCGGATCGCCTCGGTGAAGATGAAGGCCGCCATGCCGAACAGCAGCACCGCGTTGACCATCGCGGCGAGGATCTCGGCCCGCGCATAGCCGAAGGTGCGCCGCGTGGTGGCGGGCCTGGCGGCAAAGTACGCGGCCAGCAGGGACAGCCCGATTCCGGCCACGTCAGCGGCCATGTGCGCCGCATCCGCGAGCAGCACAAGCGAGCCGGCCACGATGCCGCCGATAACCTCGGCGACGGCGACCAGCGCGGTCAGCGCGAGGACGGCGGCGAGCGCCCCCCGGTGCCGCCCGGTGGCGGTGACGCCGTGCGCATGCCTGTGCCCAGGCAGTCCGGATGCTGGGGCGCCGTCTAGTCTCATGTCTCCTTTCCGGTGCCGGTGCCGGGGCCGCGGCCGTGGCTCTGGCCGGGCCGGCGGCGACCGCTCCGCGGCTTGTCTCCTTTCTGCCCGGCAGAGCGCGGCGGATTCACGCTGCTTTGTGCCAGCAGCTCGTAGGCGGGGTTGATCATGACGGGGCCGCCGTCCTGCAGGCCCACCGGTCCGCGGAATCTGACCCGGGCGCCGCAGTCGAGCCCGGGGATGTGGGACCGCCCGTAGAACATGGCTGTCAGCTGGCCGGTCGAGTCCGCGATCTCGGCGGCGAGCACGGTGTTCTGCTCGACCGGGCGGATCTCGACCGCGAATATGCGACCCTCGACGGTTGCCCGGCCTGGCTTGGTCAGGGAGCCGATCGCTGCGACGCCCGGCGGCGGGACCGGCCGGTCGTAGGCGTCGGCCGCGGACACGGCCGGGCCGGACCCGGCGACGGCAGGTCCCGCCGCGGCGACGGCAGGTCCCATGGCGACGCCGGCCTCGGCGCTCTCCCCGGCGCCGGCCTCGGCGCCGTCCCTGGCGCCAGCGACGGCATCAGCGGTCGGCTGGTTGCCGCGTGCTGGCTCGTCAGCGCCCGCCGGCTGGCCGGCCGGCCCGGGCTTGCCGCCGCCTCCCGGCTTTCCGGCGGTCGCCGCGGGCTGACTTGCTGGCTGCGGCGGGCGGGCGGATCCGGGTTTGCTGCCCGGCACTGGCGCCGTTGGCTGCGTAACTCCCTGGTCTTCGGCAGGCTTCGCGCCCTGCCCTTTTTCCTCGATCGTCGCGGACTGCCGCTCCTGCAGGGTTTCCAGCCTGCTTTGGACGTCGAACGGCACGATGGTGGCCGCCGCGTGCGGGAGCCTACTGACCACCCTGGCGATCTTGTCCGCGGTCCCGTCGTGCAGCAGTCGGCCGAGCAGCGGCGAGTAGCTGCGCCGGGGCAGGATCGCGGTGACCCCCACGCCGGGCAGTGCTGCCTCCGCGCTGACCAGTTCCGCCGCGCCCCTGGCCAGCCGCCGGTCCGGGCAGTCGATGAAGTCGAGCGTGATGCCGGTGTTGGCGTTCAGCCAGTCCTGGCGCAATCTCGCCGCCTGGGCAGTGTCGATGACAAGGTGCACGGCGCGCAGGGTGGTCGGCCGCAGGCTGCGCGCGTACCGCAGGGCGGCCATGGTGGCCAGGTCGAGTTCGTCGACGAAGACGTAGACCGTGCGACGAGCGTAGGTAGGCGGTTCAGGCGGCTGCTTCCGCTGCAATCCGATGCGCTCCAGGACGCTGGCTTCCATGCGGTACTCCCGGTTCAGCCTGATGAAGGCGAACACCAGGATCGGGAAGACCACCAGAACGAGCCAGGCGCCCTCGGTGAACTTGACGATCGCGAAGATCACGACGACGAGGGCGGTGTAGACCGCGCCGGTCAGGCTGATGACCAGATGGCGACGTCGGCCGGGCGCCCGGTGCGTGACGAAATACCTGGCCATGCCGAATCCAGCCATGGAAAATCCGGTGAATACCCCGATCGCATAGAACGGGATGAGGTTGTTGACCACTGCCCCGACGATGATCAGCAGGATGAGGGAGACCACCGTCAGCACGATGATCCCGTTGGAGAACGCCAGGCGGTGGCCGCGCTTGGTGAGCCAGCGGGGCAGGAACGAGTCCTCGGCGACGAAGTTGGCCAGGAACGGGAATCCGCTGAAGCTGGTGTTGCCGCCAGTGAAGAGGATGGCCGCGGTACCCGCCTGGACCAGGAAGAACAGCACGCGGCCTGGCACACTGTGGCCGAAGATCAAATCGGCCTCCTGGGCCAGCACCGTCGGCACGCCCTTGGTGTAGGGAGTCGCGTGCGTGACATGAGCCATCCAGGAGATCCCGGCGATAAGGAGGGCCACGATGGATCCCTGGGTCACCAGTATCTGGCGGGCATTGCGGCCCTCGGGCGGCCGGAGGGCGCTCACCGCGTCGGAGACCGCTTCGATGCCCGTCAGCGAGGATCCGCCGTTCGCAAATGCCCTCAGCAGCACGTATATCGCGCCAAACGTGAACAGCCCGGCGCCGGGATGCCCGTGGCACCCGTTGCAATATGCCCCGGCAGCCACATGCACGCGGGGCAGATCGTTGAACGCCTCACGGACCAGCCCGGTGACGATCATGAGGATGACCGCCCCGGAAAACAGGTAGGTGGGCAAGGCGAATGCCTTGCCCGCTTCCCTGATCCCGCGAAGGTTCCCGTAACACATGATCAGGATCGCGATCACCGAGATGATCAGCAGGCCGTCATGCCGGCCGAGCGCGGGGAATGCCGATACGATCGCCGCGCTGCCCGCGGCCGTCTGCACGGCAACGGTGACCACATAGTCGATCAGCAGCGCTACCGCGGCGACCTGGGCGATGCGCGGGCCGAAGCTCTCCCTCGCCACCACATACGAGCCGCCCGCCCTGGTGTAGACCGACACCACCTCCCGGTAGAGCAGCACGACCAGGGCGATTCCGACGAGGACGACCGCGGTCATCGGCAGCACAATCGCGAAGGCCGCCGTGTAGCCAAGGAACTGGACGAGCTCGATCAGGATCTCTTCTGTGCCATAGGCAGCGGAGGAGATGCCGTCGCAGGACAGCACGCCGAGGGCCAGCGGCCTTGACAGCCGCTCCTCGGCGAGCTGCTGGTTGATCAACGGCGGGCCGAGCAGGCGCCGCTTGATCATGTACCCGAGGCTCTCGGGCAGGTCCTCGGGCCGGCCGAGGAGACTTCCCGCTCTCCGCATCGCCACCCCGCTGCGGCCTCCGCTCGATCGCGTCACCGAATTGTGCATGTTATGAGTACCCGGAATCACGCTGGGGGCGGCTGGCTCCCAGGCGCAGTCAAGAGTATGCGCGCCGGCGGATGAGCGATCCGGGGCCGGGCTGCCGGGCCCGGCGCCCCGCTCGCATAACTCCCTGTTCACCCGGGCCTGCACGGTGATCCGTGATGCGCGCCGTGGCAGGCTGGCCGGATAGATACAGGCTGGCCCGGTAAGGGAAGAAAGAATGCCGCCGGGCTACCCCGATCGGAGAGGCAGTGCCCATGACCACCACACCGGCCGCGCCGGCCCCGCAGGCAGGCAGCGCGCGCACGCTGCACCTGTCCGAGCTGCTGCGGCGCCCGCTCACCGACCGGGGGGGCGAGTCGCTCGGCCGGCTCTCCGACGTCATCGTCCGGCTCCGCGGCGCGGAGTACCCGCTGGTGACCGGTCTGGTCGCGACGGTTGGCGGCCGGGAAGTCTACGTGCCGATCGAGCAGGTCAGCTCGTTCGACGGCGAGGTGCTTAAGCTGACGAGCGCCAAGCTCGACCTGCGCAGGTTCGAGCGGCGCCACGGGGAGGTGCTGCTCCGCGCGGACGTGCTCGGGCACCGGCTGATCGACGTGCAGCGCGCGCACCTGATCAAGGCAGCCGACCTGGAGCTAGAGCAGCGCGGCGGCGACTGGGTGCTCAGCGGAGTGGACACGCGCCGGCGGGCACGCCGGTTCCTCGGCCTCGGCGGCCCCGCGGCCAGGGAGCCGGCCGAGCATCCGTTCCGCGAATGGGGCAAGTTCGAGCCGCTCATCGGCCATTCCGGCAGCGCGCTGCTGCGCGGCCCGTTCGCGCGGATCCGGCGGCTGAAGCCTGCCCAGATCGCCGACCTGATCGAGGACGCCTCCAAGGACGAGGAAACCGAGATCCTCGGCCACGTGCACGCGGATCCCGAGCTTGAGCGCCGCCAGCCGGTGCTCGACCTGCTGCCGCCCGGCCAGCGGACCAAGGTGCTGACCCTGATGGGGTTCAACCCCACCAGCGCCGGCGGCCTGATGGGCGTCGACTTCCTCGCCGTTCCCGCCGGAGTCAGCGTCCAGCAGGCGCTGGATGCGGTCAGCAAGTCGGCCAGCCTGCAGCCCGAGGCGCTCACCAGCGTGCATGCGCTCGATGAGCGCGGCCGGCTGTGCGGCGTCGCCCGGCTGGTCAGCATCGTCCAGGGGGACCCGGCCGCCAGGCTGAGCGATGTCTACGACGATGACCCGGTCCGGGTCGGCGCGGACACTGACGTGGTCGATGTCGCGGTGCTGATGAGCGACTACAACCTGATCACCATCCCGGTCGTGGATGACCGCCGCAAGATGATCGGCGTGATCACGGTAGACGACGTTCTCGAGGTAACCCTGCCCGGGGACTGGCGGCGGCGCGAGGCGGCGCAGCCGCCGGACGCGCACCGCGGCGAGCCGACGTGAGCGACACTCCCGGGCGACAGGTTCCCGGCGGGCAGCGGCCCCCAGACGGGCAGCATCCGCCCCCGAACTAGCAGCAACGGCCCCCGGACGGGCAGCAACGGCCCCCGGACGGGCAGCAGCCGCCCCCGGACGAGCAGCCGGTTCCGGACGAGCAGCGGCCTTCGGACGCGCGGCAGGTCACGGACGAGCAGCCGCCCCCGGACGCGCGGCAGGTCCCGGACGGCCAGCAGGCTCGCGAGCGGCAGGGTGCGGATCAGCGGACGGTTGCGGGCCAGCAGGCTACCGGGCGACCGGCCGCGGCCGGCCGCACTCCGGTGCGCCCGGCTCCCGGCCGCGCCGCCGCGACGGCCACCGGGCCGGCCCTGGCGCCCGTGCCGCTGCCCGGCGCCGCTCGGCCGGAGCTGACGCTGGCCCAGCCGAGCGCTGTGCTCGACGAGGCGCATCTCGGTGACATCGAGGGCGCGTTCGGCCGGATCAGGCTCGACGACCAGCACCGCTCCAACCTCCGTCGGCGGCTTGTCACCTTCCTGGCGATCGTCGGCCCTGGCCTGATCGTGATGGTCGGGGACAACGACGCGGGCGGAGTGTCCACCTACGCGCAGGCCGGCCAGGATTACGGCTACAGCCTGCTCTGGGTGCTGCTGCTACTCATTCCGGTGCTCATCGTGAACCAGGAGATGGTGGTCAGGCTCGGCGCGGTCACCGGCGTCGGCCACGCGCGGCTGATCAACGAGCGGTTCGGCAGGTTCTGGGGCTGGTTCAGCGTCGGGGACCTGTTCCTGCTGAACTTCCTGACCATCGTCACCGAGTTCATCGGCGTCTCGCTGGCGCTCGCCTACTTCGGCGTCAGTCCGTACATCGCCGTGCCGATCGCCGCCGCGGTCCTGGTGGGCATCACCCTGAGCGGCAGCTTCCGCCGCTGGGAGCGCGCCATGTTCGCCTTCATCGGCGTGAGCCTGCTGCTCATCCCGCTCGCCCTCCTCTCGCATCCGTATTACAGCCAGATCGCCTACCACTTCGTCGTGCCTGGTATCGAGGGCGGCATCAGCTCGAAGGCGGTGCTGCTGATCATCGCAATCGTCGGGACGACGGTGGCGCCCTGGCAGCTGTTCTTCCAGCAGTCGAATGTGATCGACAAGCGGATCACGCCGCGGTTCATCCGCTATGAACGGGCCGACACCGTCCTCGGCTCGCTCGTCGTCGTCGGCGGCGCGGCCGCCGTCCTGGTCGTGGCCGTGTACGCGGCACCTCAAGCACTCCCTGCACCGTAAGTTCCGCGAAGCCAAATCCTTCTACGCCAGCTACGCGGCGCTCGTACTGCTGGCGGCGGGCGTCGTTCTCATCCCGCGGGCTCCGCTCGGGCTCATCACGGTCGGCGTCCAGGCCCTGGCCGGAGTCCTGCTGCCGAGCGCCAGCGTCTTCCTGCTGCTGCTCTGCAACGATCCCGAGGTCCTTGGCCCGTGGGTCAACCCGCCATGGCTGAACATGCTCGCCAGCGTGATCGTTAGCGTCCTGGTGATGCTGTCCGGCACTCTGGTCGCCACCACGCTGTTCACCCATATCAACACAGCGGCCACGGTGCTGTGGCTGTCCGGCGTCCTGATTGCGGGCCTGGTCGTGGCAGCTGTCCGGCTGCGGATAGTCCGGGCCCGGCAGGGACCGCAGATCCTCCCAGGGGCCGGCATGTCCCGCGCGGAGCGCAGCAACTGGCGGATGCCGCCGCTCGCCTTGCTCAAGCCGGTTGCCTGGTCACCGGGGACAAAGCTCAGCGTGCTGCTGCTCCGGGCCTACCTGGTGGTGTCCGTCGTCCTGCTGGCGGTCGCCGCGGTCCGCCTCGGCGGCGCCTGACCCGATCCCGGCTCCGGTCCGTCCCGATCCTGGCCTGATCCGGCCTGATCCGGCCGGGTCCGGCCCGGGTCCCGGCCTGGTCCGGCCCGGGTCCGCCGCCCGCTACGCCCGCGTTGCCGCAATTGCGTGCGCTCGGCTAACCTGGGAGATCGCGTCCACGCTGTCGCCAAGCCAGGGCGCCCGTGTCAGGCCCGAGCGGAGGAGGTGGGGGTCATGCCAGGCGAAAGTACCAGCAGCAGTTCGAGCGATCCTCACGAATCCGCGCAGACCTCGCAGCGCTGACCGCACGTGCCGGCCTCCGGATGACCCGGGGCCGAGTCGGCCTGGACAGCCCTGAAGCTCCCGGATCGCCCGCTGCCTGCTGCCCGCCGTGACTGAGCGGCGGTAGCTGAGTCCCGCGAGACATCCGTTCGGCATCTATGTTCGCCTGCCTGGCAGCGCACGTCGCATTGTGCGCACGGCCGGGCCCGGGCGGGCTGCTTCGGCCAGCGGTGCCGGGTCTGTGCCCGAAGCCCCCAGGGGCAGATCGGGAGACCTGTCATGCCACGATTCCTGTTCTCCGCGGCGCCGCGGGCACGCCTGGCCGCAGCCGTCAGGCTGCCTCGCCGCGTCCTGCTGCCCGCGTTCGCCGGAGCCGCCGAGGGCACCGGCGCGGTTCCCATGGTCAAGGCCGTCGGCAGCGTCCCGGCCAGCACGATCGCAGCGAGCATCGCCACCAGGCCGCCCGCCACCAGGCCGCCCGCCGGCAGAGCCACCGTCAGCCACGCTGCCGTCGGTCACGCGACGGGCACCGCCACGACGGGCACCGGCACGACAGGCGCAGCCACGACAGGCACCGCCCCGGCGGTCACGGCGCAGCTGGACGACATCGAGGGCGCCTTCGGCACGCTCCGGGCCGGCGCACACGACGAGCCCGCCAGCTGGTCGCGGCGGCTGCGGTGCCTGCTCGCGATCATGGGCCCGGGCCTGATCGTGATGTTCGGCGACAACGATGCAGGCGGTGTTTCCACGTACGCCCAGGCTGGGCAGGACTACGGCACCCGGCTGCTGTGGGTCCTGGTGCTGCTGCTACCCGTGCTCATCGTCAACCAGGAGATGGTCGCCAGGCTCGGCGCGGTCACCGGGGTCGGGCACGCCAGGCTCATCCTGGAGCGGTTCGGCCGGTCGCTGGCCGCGTTCTCGGTCGGCAACCTCATGTTGCTCAACGGGCTGATCATTGTCACCGAATTCATCGGCGTCGCGCTGGCCGGCAGCTACTTCGGGCTGCCGCGGTGGCTCAGCGTGGTCTGCGCCGCGGCCCTGCTGGTCGGATTCACCATCAGCGGCAGCTACCGGCGCTGGGAGCGCTGGATGTACGCACTGATCGCGGTCAATGCCGTTGTCATCCCGCTGATCCTGATCGCGCACGTCAAGGCAGTCCCGGTCGCGCATGGCCTCATTCCCGGGCTGCCCGGCGGGCTGAATGCGCGTGTCCTGCTGCTGGTCATCGCCATCGTGGGTACCACGGTGGCGCCGTGGCAGCTGTATTTCCAGCAGTCCATCGTGGTGGACAAGCGGATCACGCCGCGGTGGATCGCCTACGAGCGGGCTGACACGGTGATCGGCTCGTTCGCCGTGGTGATCGGCGCGGCGGCGCTCATCGCGGTTACCGCGTTCGGCTTCGCCAGCACCGGGCTGCACGGTCATTTCGCCGACGCGGGCGGCGTGGCGGCCGGCCTAGCGCACACGGTCGGCCATCACGCAGGCGGCATGTTCGCGCTGCTGCTGCTCGACGCCTCGCTGATCGGCGCCGCGGCGGTCACCCTGGCTACCTCGTTCGCGCTCGGCGACCTGGTCGGCGCCAGGCACTCACTGCAGCGCAGCATCTCCGATGCGCCGCTGTTTTACAGCTTCTACGCGTTCTTCCTCGCTGCGGCCGGGGCCGTCGTGCTGATTCCCGGCGCGCCGCTCGGCCTGATCACGGAGGGGGTGCAGGCGCTTGCCGGGGTGCTGCTGCCCGCTTCCACCGTCATCCTGATCATGCTCTGCAACGACAAGGAGATACTAGGGCCATGGGTGAACAAGCCCTGGCTAAACGGGGTGGCCGGGGCCATTGTCGGAGTCCTGGTGCTGCTGTCCCTGACACTCACGGCGGCCACCCTGTTCCCGTACCTGACCGGCAGGCAACTCGCCGCCATGCTGACTGGCGGGGCGGTGCTCGGCCTCGGCCTTGCCGCGGGCTGGTTGCTAGCGCGGCTGATCTCAGCCAGGCAGCGGCCGCTGGTCCGGCTGGAGGCGGGCAGGGCTGACGGAGCAGCGCTGGCCGCCGATCGGCTCACCTGGCGGATGCCGCCGCTGGCGCTGTTGCGCCAGCCGGCCTGGTCGGCGCGGCGCAGGATCGGCATGATCTGCCTGCGGTGCTATCTCGTCGGCGCGGTACTGCTGGTCATCCTCAAGATCGTCCAGCTCGCGGCGGTGCAATGACCTCATCGCCGCGCGCCGAACTTGCAGCAAGCACTGAACTCGCGGCAAGCACTGAGCTCGCGGCAAGCACTGAGCTCGCGGCAACCGCTGAAGCCGCGGCCGAGCCGCGCGGAGGCCGGCGCCTCCTTCGGTACGCTGCCACCGAGGCGCCAGCATCCGCGCGCCACGGGCACCATAACTGAGGAAGTTGGCGGACACTCATGGACGTGACAGGCGATCGGCAGGGCTCGACTAGCTTCAGCTTCGCTGAGGGCGGTGTCGAGGTCGCCACCGAGGCGGGCTCCAAGGAGGACAGCGACCACGTGATCACGATTCGCGATGCCAAGAACCCGGACGGCCCGAAGCTGGTCTTCACCCCGGCGGAATGGCAGGCCTTCGTCGCCGGGGTCAAAGACGGCGAATTCGACCTGACCTAGATCCGGCCTAGCCTAGAGTTGCCACCCGTGAGCGGAACGCACATTACGGCGTCGGCCGCCCCCGGCGGCGCGGGACAGGCGGACCAGCCAGCGGCCGGGCACGCCGCGCGGCTGATGCCGGTGAACCTGGTCATCGCCGCCGTGACGGTGCTCGCCCTCGGCCTGCGGCTGTTCTACCTGACCAGGCCCGGCTACCTGCTTGGCGTGACCGAGTACGATGACGGCTCGTACTTCGGCAGTGCGGTGCGCCTGGTGCACGGGGTACTGCCCTACCGCGACTTCGTGTTCGTCCAGCCGCCGGGAGTCACCCTGCTGATGGCGCCGGTCGCGCTGCTGAGCAAGGTGATCGGCACCGATGGCGGGCTGGCGGTCGCGCGGGTGCTCACGATGCTGGCCGGCGCCGCAGGAGTCGCGCTGGCCGGGCTGCTCGTGCGGCACCGTGGCGTCCTTGCCGCGCTGCTCGCCTGCGGGGTCGTCGCGGTCTACCCGGACAGTGTTTCCTCCTCGCACACGTTGCTCGTCGAGCCGTGGCTGGTGCTGTTCTGCCTGGCCGGCGCGATGGCCGTATTCGACGGCGACCAGATCACCAGCAGTGGCCGGCGGCTGATCTGGGGCGGTGCCGCCTTCGGGTTCGCCGGCGTCATCGAGGCGTGGGCTATCGTCCCGGTGCTCGTCATCGTCGTGCTCAGCGTCCGGCTGCCCCGGCGGACGGCGGCCTACCTGGGCGGGGTCGCGGCCGGATTCTTGGTCCCGGTGCTGCCATTCGCCGCGTTCGCGCCGCGGAACTTCTACGACAGCGTGATCACCGCCCAGGTTGGCGGCAGGGTGAACGCCGCCCGGATGCCGCTGTGGTACCGGCTGCGGCAGATGAGCGGGTTCGCTAACGAACCGCATGTCAGGCATCTCTTCGTGGCCGGCGCTATCGCGCTCATCGTGATGTTCGTGATCGTGGCCTGCGCGGCAGCGCTGCTGCTCACCAGGCGGCTGCCGCCGCCGATTGAATGGTTCGCGTACCTGACGGCCGCCGCCGTGGCGGGCATCTTCCTGTGGCCGGCGCAGTTCCATTACCACTTCTCCGGCTTCCTGGCGCCGTTCCTCGGCCTATCGGTTGCGCTGCCCGCGGCCAGGCTGCTGAGCGCGATCCTGGACCGCGCCGGGCTGCCCGGGCCCGAAGGTTCGCGGGCCAGCCCCGGCGCCGCTGAGCCCGCCGCCGACGGGGCCGATCCCGATGATCCGCGCGGCGGATCATCGGTCGATCGCTCGCCGGGTGTCGGCTCGCCGGGCGGCGGCTCCCCGGCGGGCCGGATCCCGGTCGGCCGGAGGCGGGCAGGCCAGGTGCTGCTGTGGTCGGTGGCCGGGCTCGCCGCGGCGGGGGTCGCGGCCGGCGCCTGGAGCCAGGCCGCTTTCGAGAGCAAGCTGGAGCCGGACGCGCCGGTCGCGATGATGGCGGCGGGCCAGCGGATCATCCCGGCGGGCGCCTGCGTGCTTGCCGACAACGTCGCCTACACGGTGACAAGCAACCGGTTCGTCTCGAGCGTGCCCGGCTGCCCGACCGTCGACGACGGAACCGGCGCCAACTACGCGCTGTCGAAGGGGCGGAGCACTACTACCGGCGCGGGCCGGGTGCCTGCCGTGGCCGCGATGTGGCGCTCCGCGTTCCAGCACGCCCAGTACGTCTGGCTGACCGGCCTCAACCATCGCCGGATCGCCTGGACGCCAGCCCTCACCGCGTATTTCCACGCCAACTTCGTGCACGTCGCGAACCACATGCACGACCTGCGGCTGTACGTACGCAAGGGACTTCATCCGCGCTGACGGCCGCCTAGCCGCGGCGTGCTGGCTGCTCGCCCGCCATCCGCGCCGGCCGGCAGCCCGCGCCGGCGTGACCGGCAGCCCGCGGTGACCGGCAGCCCGCGGTGACCGGCAGCCCGTCCGGGCCGGCTCCCGCCGCGAGCGCCGTGGATGGGAATCTGCTGTCGTTGTTACCGCAGCGAAGTCCCATCCATGCCGCTGCCATTCGTCCTGGGATCAGCCCACGGCGCCGCTGGCGCGCAACGCGGTGATCTGCGCAGCCGAATACCCGAGGCCGGTCAGCACGGCGTCGGTGTCCGCGCCCGGCCGGGGCGGCGGCTGCGGCCGCCCGGCGGGCGTGCGGCCGAACCGCGGTGCTGGTGCGGGCTGCACGACCCCGCCGACCTCGATGAACGTGCCGCGCTCTGCGTTGTGCGGGTGGGCAGGTGCCAGCGCCGGCCCGAGCACCGGCGCGACGCACGCGTCGGTGCCAGCGAACACCTCGGCCCACTCGGCCTGGGTGCGGCCGAGGAACGCCTCCGCCAGCCGGGCGCGCAGCACTGGCCAGCCGGCCCGGTCGTACTGCCCGGGCAGGCTCACATCGCCGGTCTCGCCCGGCCCGGCATCAGCGGGCTTCGCCCCGGCCAGGCCCAGGCCGGCCAGCAGGGCGGCGTAGAACTTCGGTTCCAGCGCGCCCACCGCCACGTAGCGGCCGTCGGCCGTCTGGTAGGTGTCATAAAACGGCGCGCCGCCGTCCAGCAAGTTCGTTCCCCGCTCGTCCTGCCAGGCGCCGGCCGCCCGCAGCCCGTGCAGGAACGAGGTCAGCAGGGCGGATCCGTCCACCATCGCCGCGTCGATCACCTGACCGAGGCCGGACCTTTCCCGCTCAAGCAGCGCGGCGAGCACGCCGAGCGCGAGCAGCATGCCGCCGCCGCCGAAGTCGGCCACGAGGTTCAGCGGGGGAACGGGCCGCTGGCCTGCCCGGCCGATCGGATCCAGCGCGCCGGACACACCGATGTAGTCGATGTCATGCCCGGCCGTGGCCGCCAGCGGGCCGTGCTGCCCCCAGCCGGTCATCCGCGCGTAGACCAGCCGCGGATTATGCTGCGCGCACTCGGCCGGGCCGCAGCCCAGCCGCTCGGCCACGCCAGGCCGGAATCCC
>WNGL01008346.1_pt1 | contig 19071 bp, 25 predicted proteins | sample 5400591 | NCBI WGS metagenome assembly WNGL01 (sample SAMN13153377, study PRJNA577476) | soil metagenome | isolation source: 80 cm soil or saprolite under Garry oak tree replicate 1 | place: USA:California | collected 2016-06-15 | reverse complement strand
GCAAACAACGCGATCCAAGGCGTGACCGAAGGCTTTTCAAAACAGATGGATGTCGTCGGCGTAGGTTACAAAGCCGACGTGCAGGGACGTAAGGTGGTTTTCGCCCTTGGTTACTCGCATCCGATTGAGTTTCAGTTACCTGAAGGCATCGAAGCCAAAGCCGAACGCCTGACGACCAAGGGAAATATTCAGCAATATCAGACGACTTTGACGGTTTCCGGCATCGACAAACAGAAGCTTGGCCAGGTGTGCGCGGAGATGCACAAGTTGCGAAAGCCCGACGCCTACAAAGGCAAGGGCGTGCGTTATGCCGATGTGCAGTTGAAGCTGAAACCGGGGAAGACTGGGAAATAACATTTCCGATTTTTGATTGCCGATTTCCGATTGACGTTTCAGCGTTCTCGAAATCGGCAATTCGAAATCGGCAATGGGCAATGAATAGAGATGGCGAGCAGAAACAGAGCAGAGGTGCGAAGCGCGGTTCACCGGCGCATTCGTCGGAAAGTTCGCGGCACGACCGAGCGGCCACGGCTGGCGGTGTATCGCAGCTTGAATCACATCTATGCGCAGCTCATCGACGATGAGAAGGCGCAGACGCTGGCGTCAGCTTCGACGATCGAAAAAACTTTGGGCGTAAAGACCGGCGGCAATATCGAAGCTGCGAAAAAGATCGGACAGACGATCGCTGAGCGCGCGTTGGCCGCGGGCATCAGCAGCGTGGTTTTTGATCGCGGCGGCTATCTCTATCATGGACGCGTGAAGGCTTTGACCGATGCGGCCCGCGCGGCGGGACTTAACAAGAATGAAGTAGTTGAAGCGGAAGCAGCCGAGGCGGAAGAGCCCGCACCAACCGAAACTGCTAAGCCAGACGGCAAGCAGAAGTCTCCGAAGCCAAAGGCAAAGACCAAGAAAGAGGCGGCCCCGAAAGAAGCCAACGCCGGCCAAACCAGTCCCAAACCAAAGAGGGCCGAATTGAAGGATTCTGTTGACGCCGGCAAGGCGGGCGCTAAAGCGAAAGAAGAGTAAATGAGACAACCGAAACAAAGAATATTGGCGCAGGGACTCGATCTGAAGGATCAGGTCATCTCGATCAATCGGGTGACGAAAGTTGTGAAGGGTGGCAAGAACCTTTCGTTCGCCGCGCTGGTTGTTGTCGGTGACGAATCAGGTCACGTTGGTTTCGGGACCGGCAAAGCTCGCGAAGTTCCGCTGGCGATCAAAAAGGGAGTGGAAGCGGCGAAGAAGAATCTGATTCGCGTACCGCTGATTGAAAACACTTTGCCACATCAATTGATCGGAAAATTCGGGGCCGGTCGGGTGCTGATGAAGCCTGCGTCAGCTGGAACCGGTGTGATTGCCGGTGGCGCCGTGCGCGCCGTGATGCAAGCCGCAGGGGTCCACGACGTCCGTACCAAAGTTTTGGGATCGACCAATCCGCACAACGTCGTGCGCGCCACCTTCGATGGTTTGCTCAAAATGAAAGATCCTTTTGAAGTCGCGCGCTTGCGCGGGAAACAGGTTGAGGAACTTTAGTGGTATGGCTGCGAAGAAAAAGACTGATAAGGACGCCGCCCCGGCGAAGATTCGGATTCAGTATTACCGCAGTACGATTGCGTGTTCGACTAATCAGAAAGAGGTCGTCCGCAGTTTGGGTTTGCGCAAGCTGAATCAAATTGTCGAGCGTCCTGACACGCCGTCGATGCGCGGGGCGGTTGCCAAGGTGCCCCATTTGTTGAGGATTATCGAATAAGAGGAAGAGATTATTTTCCATTTGTCATTTGAAATTTTTCATTTGCTATTTTCGAGCCGGCACGCGCGCTCCAAGCCTTAATCAAATGACCAATGAAAAATGTCAAATGAAAAATGGAAAATGAATCGGGCTTTAGGGAGCATTAATGTCACTCAGCTTAAACAATCTACATCCGGCGAAAGGTTCGACGCATAAGAAGAAGCGCGTCGGACGCGGACCTGGGACCGGACTCGGAAAAACTTCCGGGCGCGGTGAAAAAGGACAGAAGTCTCGTTCGGGTTACTCGTCCAAGACCGGTTTCGAGGGCGGCCAAATGCCGCTGCACCGGCGCCTGCCGAAGCGCGGCTTTACCAACATTTTCAAGAAGCACTGGATTGAAATTAGTCTGGAGGCGCTGGACAAAAGCTTCAGCGAGAATGACGAGGTGACGCCGCAGCTCCTGCACAAACGAGGCCTGATCAAAAAAGCCAAGCACGATATCGTGGTGCTGGGAAATGGCGAAGTTTCCAAGGCGCTCAAGATTTCGGCGCACCGTTTCACGAAGAGCGCGCGTGAGAAGATTGAAAAGGCCGGTGGAGCAGTAACCGTAATCGAATGAGTAGGCTGTGCTTTGTACTTTGATCTTTGTGCTTTGATCTGAAGCGCGGACCGTTGGTGATTCCAAAGTACAAAGAACCAAGTCCAAAGCACTAATAGTTATGGAAAAATTCCTAGCGGCCGTACGCAACATGTTTCAGGTCCCGGATCTGCGACGGCGGATCCTTTTCACCCTGGGCATCTTGGCAATTTATCGCTTGGGAGCGCATGTTTCCGCGCCCGGAGTCAATACGGAGCGGCTCAAGCAAGTCTGGGGTAATGTTAGCGGCACTTTGCTGGGAGTTCTGGATCTATTCTCGGGTGGAAACTTTCGCGTAATATCGGTCTTTGCATTGGGCGTCACGCCTTACATCACCTCATCGATCATCCTGCAATTGATGACCGTGGTCTCGCCGCAGTTAAAGAAGCTGCAGGAAGAAGGCGAGATGGGTCGGCAGAAGATCAATCAGTGGACGCGATATCTGACTGTTGGCCTCGCCGGTGTGCAGACTTCGTTTGTGGCGCACTGGCTGCAAGTCAACCAGGTGGGACCTCGCTTTGGAGAGCCTGGTGGCTTGGGCTTCTTCCTGACAACCGTTTTGACCTTGACTACGGGAACGATTTTCGTGATGTGGCTCGGTGAGCAGATCACGGAGCGGGGCGTGGGCAATGGAATTTCGCTGCTGATTTTTGCGGGCATCGTGATCGGATTGCCGCGCGGAGTCGCGCAGGTGATGGATCGCGTTGGCAAGCGGGACGTGCTCACGACTCTGGGTGTGGTCGCGATGGTTCTGGCGCTGGTAGCGATTATTGCCTTCATCGTTTTTGTGGAAGCAGCCCGGCGCAAGATTCCGGTGAGCTATGCGAAGCGACATGTGGGCCGGCAAGTTGTGGGCGGCCAGCAGACGACGATGCCGCTGAAACTGAATATGGGCGGAGTCATTCCCGTCATCTTCGCCTCATCCGTTTTGTCGATGCCGCAGAGCTTGTTCTCGGCATTCCCACCAGCGAACCCGAATAATTGGTACGGCAAGACATTTACTTTCTTTTCGCAGGTGTTCCATGCCGGCGATCCTTACTACGAGCTGATCTTTCTCACTTTGATTGTTTTCTTCACGTTCTTTTATGTGTCGATCGTTTTCAACGTCGAAGAAGTATCGGACAATTTGCGCAAGCATGGCGGGTTCATGCCGGGGATTCGCCCGGGCCGCGCCACGGCTGAATATCTGAACACGATCCTTACGAGACTAACGACTGTGGGCGCTGTTTACCTGGCGATGGTGGCTTTCTTCCCACAGTTCATGTTGAGCGGTTTCAAGGTGGCGCAGTTGCCGCTCGTCGGGACCTGGCTGGATGCGTTTGTGAGCACGACACCCGGCCTGTCATGGATTCCGACCGGCATGGGCTATAACTTTTATTTTGGCGGCACCAGCCTATTGATTCTTGTGGGCGTGGCAATGGATACCGTGGCCCAGATCGAAGCGCAATTGGTGATGCGTAATTACGAAGGGTTCCTCGGTGGCGGCGGAAGGTTGCGCGGACGGCGAGCCTAGTAGCATTTAAGATTTTTGATTGCCGATTTGCGATGTATTTTGAACAAGCCTGATTTAGGCCACCACTCACAATCGCAAATCAAAAATCTAAAATCGCAAATCAATGTCCAAGATCATCGTTCTGATGGGCGCGCCGGGTGCCGGCAAGGGCACGCAGGCGCGCTTGCTGCAAGAGCGGCTGCATTTGCCGCAGATTTCCACGGGCGACATCCTGCGCGCGCGAGCGCAGCAGAACGATGAGCTGGCAAAGGAGATTCAAGAAGTGCAAGCCGCCGGCAAACTGGCATCCGACGATCTTGTAGGCCGCGTCGTGCGGGAACGAACGAGCCAAAAAGACTGCCGGGAAGGTTACGTGCTCGACGGTTTTCCCCGCACGATTGCGCAGGCGGAGATGCTCGAGGATTTGGCTGCCACGCAAAACGAAAGACTGCGCGCGATCTTTATTGACGTCCCCTTCGAGATTTTGGAAAAGCGGATAGCCGGCCGTCTCAGTTGTCCGATCTGCGGAGAGATTTACAATATCTATTTCAAACCTCCAAGACTGAACAATAGCTGTGACCGACATCCCGACGCGCGGTTGATTCAGCGCGTGGATGACACGCCGGAAAAGGTTCGGGTCAGATTGGAAACATATAATCGCGAGACCCAGCCTTTGCTTGATTATTATCAGCGCACGGGACGTTTGCATCGAGTCGACGGGACGCGCTCGCCGGGCGAAGTCTACCGCGAGGTTGAACGGATTTTGAACGCCAGTTAATGATTATTGGTAAATCGCAAAGAGAGATCGAAAAAATGCGGGCTGCGGGCCAGCTCGTGGGAAAAGTATTGCTCGAGCTTCGCAATATGGTCGAGCCGGGCATGACGACGCTTGAGGTCAACGACGCGGCCGATCGGATGATTCGCGACGCGGGCGCTTACCCGACTTTCAAAGGGTATAACGGATTTCCATTTTCCATATGCGCCTCGGTCAACGAACAAGTGGTGCACGGCTTCCCTTCGACGTATGAGCTACAGGAAGGCGACATCTTCTCGATTGACGTGGGTGTCACATTAGACGGGTTTGTAGGTGACACGGCGACGACAATTCCCGTCGGGACCGTGAGCGAAGAGCGATTAAAGCTGATTCGCGTCGCCGAAGAGTGCCTGGAACTGGCGATCGCACAAAGTCGGGTCGGCAACCATGTAGGTGATATCGGGTGGGCGGTCCAGTCGTATGCTGAAGCGCACGGATATTCCATAGTGCGCGAATATGTCGGTCACGGCATTGGCCGCCGCATGCACGAGGATCCGCAGATTCCAAACTACGGGAAGCCGGGTAAAGGGCCGAAAATTAAAAAAGGGTATGTCTTCGCGATAGAACCGATGATAAACCTCGGGTCGCAGCACACGAAGACCTTGAAAGACGGCTGGACGGTTGTCACCGTGGATGGCCAACCAAGCGCTCACGTCGAGCACACGGTCGCGGTTACCGAAGACGGCCCGGAGATCTTGACGCTGATCGAAAGGGGCGCGCCGCTCGTAACTGAATTGGTGGCGGGCGTGTATTAAACCAGAGGCGGTGATCTAAGGCACACGACCAAACCACAGGCGCGGCTTGGCAATTGCATGAGTCGCGTGTTACTATCCAAAGTTTGCCAGTAAAGGGTCATTACGCTCTGTGGCTGTATGGCGAAGGAAGAGGCGATAGAAGTCATGGCCAAAGTCCTCGAAACACTGCCCAATGCAATGTTTCGAGTCGAGCTTGAGGAGAGCAAGCACCAGGTGCTCGCGCATATCTCCGGGAAAATGCGCAAACACTTCATCAGAATTCTTCCCGGCGATCGAGTTTTGGTTGAGTTATCTCCTTACGATTTGAATCGTGGGCGCATAACTTACCGTTATAAATAGAATTGGGTTCGAAATGAAAGTACGCGCTTCCGTTAGAAAGATTTGTGACAAGTGCAAGGTGATTCACCGCAAGGGCGTGGTGCGAGTCATCTGCACTAATCCAAAGCATAAGCAGCGGCAGAAATAAGTTAGCGTAGTTGGCGAGGGATACAGAATAATGGCTCGTGTTGCAGGTGTGGATCTTCCGCCCAATAAGAGGGCCGAGATCGGTCTGACTTACATTTATGGCATCGGTAGATCGCGGGCGGCTTCAATTCTGGGTCAGGCCCAGGTGAATGTCGATTCGCGGATCAGAGATCTCAGCGAAGAGGAGTTGGGCCGTATACGCGCAGTGATCGAGGAGCAGGGTGAAATCGAAGGCGATCTCCGCAAGCGTATCCAGATGGACATCAAGCGTTTGATGGACATTGGCGCGTATCGTGGCTTGCGACATCGACGTGGATTACCTGTCCGAGGCCAGCGCACACATACCAACGCGCGCACGCGCAAGGGACCTCGACGTGCGACCATCGCGAAGAAGAAGGCGCCGGGTAAGAAATGATCTTGAATCTCAAAATTTCAAATTTCAACTTTGAGATCTGAGATCTGAGATTTGAGATTTGAGATTTGAGATTTTCAAAAATTAATCATGGCTAAAGCAACAGCGTCCGGAAAGAAGAAAGTCTTTCGCAAGAAAGAAAAGAAGAACATTCCCATCGGGATTGTTTACATCGCGGCGTCGTTTAATAACACGCTGATTTCGATCACGGATCTGGAAGGAAATCTGATCGCGCAATCATCCTCGGGCGCGCGCGGTTTTCGCGGCTCCCGCAAAGGTACGCCGTTCGCCGCTCAGCAGGCGGCTTACGAGGCGGCGCGCAAGGCGACCGAAGCCGGAATGCAGCAATGCGAAGCCGCGTGAAAGGCCCGGGCGGTGGTCGCGAATCGGCCATTCGCGCGATCAATAATGCCGGTATTCGCGTGGGGGCGATCCGTGATGCGACGCCAATTCCGCACAATGGATGCCGGCCGCCGAAACGACGTAGAGTTTAGCGGACGGATTTTTGATTTTAGATTTGCGATTTTCGATTGCGCCTGAGATCGATGAGGGCTCCGAAAATCAAAAATCAAGAATCGAAAATCAAAAATGATAAATTGACCTAAAGGACGAAGGGCTCCGAGTTTGGATTTCAGATTTCAAATCGCGAAGGTGCAAAACTTTTCCTCAAGGGAGACCGTTGCTACAAACCTTCCTGTCCGATTGAAAAGCGCGGCACTCAGCCGCCGGGACAGCACGGCAATTCAATGCGTCGCGGGAAGGCGCTCGCCGGTTATGGCCAGCAGCTTCGCGAAAAGCAGAAGGTCAAACGAATTTACTTTATTCTCGAGGGACAGTTCCGAAATTACTTCGAAAAGGCTGCGCGCCAAAAGGGAATCACGGGTGAAAACCTTTTGTTCCTGCTCGAGCGGCGTCTGGACAATGCCGTCTATCGGGCGGGCTTTTCGACTTCCCGTCGCCAGGCGCGACAGCTTGTCAATCACGGACATGTGCTGGTCAACGAACGCAAAGTTGATATTCCTTCTTATCAGGTAAAACCCCAGGATGTAATCTCCGTGAAGGAAGCGAGTCGCAAGAACTCGCACGTCGAAGGCGCGTGGCAGACTGCTGCCGGCCGCGGGCGCCCAACATGGATCTCGGCGGCGGGAGCGGAAATGAGCGCTATGATTACGGGACTGCCGACTCGCGAAGACATTGACCGCTCGATTAACGAGCAATTGATAGTAGAGCTTTATAGCAAGTAATTTGGGCGCTCCCGAGCGCGCGACATCGCTCTTGCACGCCGGGCAGCGCAACTTTTCCTCGAATTTTCTGACGGTACGTTTATGGATCAAAATAATCTCTGGACCGGATTTCAAATGCCGCGTCGTTTGGCGGCTGACACGGAAACCTTGACTGAGCGTTACGGACGCTTCTCGGCCCAGCCATTTGAGCGGGGCTTCGGGACGACCGTGGGAAATTCACTGCGCCGAGCATTGCTTTCTTCGATCGAAGGCGCCGCCGTTACTGCGGTCAAGATCGAAGGTGTCGAGCATGAGTTTTCATCGATTCGAGGCGTGGTGGAAGATGCGGCCGACGTAATACTGAATCTGAAGCAGGTGCCGTTCAATCTCCACGGGAACGAGCCAAAGACCTTGCGAATTTCCAAGTCCGGGCCGGGCGAAGTCACGGCTGGCGACATCGAGGGCGATGCGGACGTGGAAGTGCTCGATCCCGCGTTGCACATCGCGACCCTAAGCGCTGACGGTTCGCTGAACATTGAAATGCGGCTGAAGCGTGGCCGCGGCTACGTGTCCGCTGATCGCAACTTTGACGAAGATCTCTCGCTCGGTTATATACCCATCGATTCCGTTCACACGCCGGTTAAGAAGGTGAACTACACCGTCGACGCCGCGCGCCTGGGACAAAATACCGAGTACGATAAGTTGAGCATCGAGGTTTGGACTGACGGCTCAGTCAAACCGGACGACGCTATCGGTCTGGCCGCGAAGCTGATCAAGGATCACATGGCGATCTTCATTAATTTCGAAGAAGACACTGAGGATTACAGCTATCAGCAACAGGAACGCCCGCCTTTGCCGCGTAACGATCAACTGGATCGCTCGGTCGATGAATTGGAACTTTCCGTGCGTTCTTACAACTGTCTGAAGAATGCCGGAATCAAGTCCATTCGCGATCTAGTGCAGCGCTCGGAGCGCGAGATGCTGGCGACCAAGAACTTTGGCAAAAAGTCTTTGGGTGAAATCCGAGAGATCTTACAGGGCATGGGTCTCGACTTCGGAATGCAGTTTGACGAGCAGGGTAATCCGATTCCGGGTACCGGCGAGGGCAAGGTAGACCTGGGCGAAGACGATGAGGATGAGTTCGAAGCCGCCGCTCAGTAACACGAAAAGATCATGCGTCATCTAAAAGCTCATCGAAAGCTGGGCCGGACTACGGAGCATCGCATCTCGATGTTGCGCAACCTGGCGACTTCTCTGATTAATTCGCGCGACGAGCGCATTGTCACCACACTACCGAAGGCGAAGGAATTGCGCCCGTTCGTCGAGCGGGCGATCACTCTATCGCGGCACGCCGCCGGGCTGGAAGGTGACGCATCGGAGGCTCGCGCTTTACATCTCAGACGCCAGGCGGCGGCGTTCTTTCATGCGGGCAATTTTCGTAGAGCGGCTGCGACTCGTCGGGGTCAGACACTGCCACCGCGAACCGCAGGAGTTGCGGCCGTGCGCCGGCTGTTTGACGAATTAGGCGAGCGATTTAAAGATCGTCCCGGCGGATATACGCGGATAATCAAAATGGGAAGACGCGCCGGAGATGGCGCGGAACTGGCGATTATCGAACTCGTCGACAACCCCCGCGAAGCGGAAGCCCAGGAAGCCGCGCGCAAGCGGACCAAAGGATCGACGAAAAAGAAAGCCGCCGAAGCTAGAGCGACAGAGGCTGCTGCAGAAAAGAAAGAAGAGAGCGGCAGCGAGGAATAACCAAAGTCTGACAGACGAGCCCTGGTCGGCTGCTGGCGCCGGCATCGGGGCTCTTTGCTTTAACCGGCGCGAAGACTAATCCGGCGCCGCCAGTTGCGGCCGGAAGCGCGCATCCCCGGGAACAGATGTCAATCGGCGTCAAGAGAGCGATGAGCAATCAAGACAATCAGCGAGTTAGTGCTGAAGCGTCAGCGGAGGCGCCGAGTGTGGATCGCGGTCGCCATGATCGTGGTCGCCGACGCCATCGTAATCCTCCGCGACATCTGGAACCTTCGATCAACATGAATGAGCTGCGAGAACTGATCGGTCTCATCACGGAAAACGAGTTAACAAATTTCGAACTTGAGCGAGAAGGATTTCGGGTCAGGATTGCCCGCGGCAGGCAGGCCGAAGAAGCCTCGGTTCTGACGCCCGCTATTCCCAGTATGACCGAAAGTCCCGTCGTTGGTGCTTTGACTGCCCCCGTCCAAAGTGCTTCCGCCACGCCGCCAGCCCACCCGGGCGCCCTGGCAGAAGAGGCCGCTTCTGAAGATCAGGATCTGCATATCATTACGTCGCCTATTGTTGGCACTTTCTATCGCGCGCCATCCCCAACCGCAGAAAGTTTCGTTCGCATCGGCAGCCAAGTCGAAGCCGACACCGTGGTATGCATCATCGAAGCCATGAAACTAATGAACGAGATTCAGGCTGAGAGCAGCGGTGAGGTCGTGAAGATCTACGTCGAAAACGGTCAAGCCGTTGAATACGGTCAACCCCTCTTCGGAATCAAGACATAGACCATTTGCGATTTTCGGTTGCCGAGTGTCGATTGGACGAAAAGTGTTTATTTCAAAATGCCAATCGGCAATCAACAATCGGAAATCGACAATCTTATGAACAACGGCCCGCGACCCTTCCGCAAAATCCTAATTGCCAATCGCGGCGAGATTGCCTGCCGAATCATCTGGACCTGCAAAGAGATGGGCATCGGCACGGTCGCCGTGCACAGCGACGTGGATCGCGACTCGCTTCACGTGCGCTTCGCCGACGAGGCTGCTTGCATCGGCCCCGCACCGTCTGCCCAAAGTTATCTGAACATTCCCGCGATTATTAGCGCCGCCGAGATTTTTAATGTGGACGCTATTCATCCCGGCTACGGGTTTTTGGCTGAATCCGCTTACTTCGCGGAGATTTGCGAAGCCTGCAACATCAAATTCATCGGTCCTCGCTCGGAAGTCATTCGGTTGATGGGAGAGAAAGTTGAAGCCCGCCGCGCCATGCAAGCCGCGGGAGTCCCGATTCTTCCGGGCAGTCCAGAGGCGGTGCAATCCGAAGCGGATGCGATCAAGTGGGCGCGCGAGATAGGTTTTCCGGTGATCGTTAAAGCTTCGGCGGGCGGCGGCGGCCGCGGCATGCGCGTGGTGCGCTCCGAAAAGGAACTGGGGCATGCTCTGGAAACGGCCTCGACTGAAGCCGCGGCTGCATTCAAGAATGGCGATGTCTATCTCGAGAAATTTGTCGAGCGTCCGCGCCACATCGAGATTCAAGTGGTGGCGGATGAAAATGGCGAGTGCGTTTACCTGGGTGAGCGCGAGTGTTCAATACAAAGACGGCACCAGAAATTGTTGGAAGAGGCGCCGTCGCCGGTGATGACGCCGGAGTTGCGCCAGAAAATGGGAGAAACGGCGGTCGCCGCTTGCAAGTCGATTGGTTATTCCAGTGCGGGGACTGTTGAGTTCTTACTGGACGAAGAGGACCACTTCTATTTCATGGAAATGAACACGCGCATCCAGGTCGAGCATCCCGTCACCGAGATGGTGACGCTCACCGACATTGTGCGCAACCAGATTCGTACGGCGGAAGGCGAGCCGTTGGGCTTTACTCAGGATGACGTCATCATCGTTGGCCACGCCATTGAATGTCGTATCAACGCGGAGAACCCGGAGACCTTTGCGCCCTCTCCCGGAACCATCACTGCTTTCAACTTACCGGGCGGTCCCGGCGTGCGCGTAGATACTTATGTTTATCCCGCCTATCGCGTGCCTCCGTTTTACGACTCACTGATCGCGAAAGTCATTGTGCATGCTCGGACTCGTAATCTGGCGATCGCGCGCATGCGGCGCGCGTTGGATGCGATGGTCATCGAAGGAATCCAAACTACGATTCCACTTCATCTGAAAATAATGGACGACCCCAACTTTCAGGCCGGAAAGTTCTCGACCCGGTTCATGGAAGAATTCCTGGCGAAGAATGGCAGGAAAGACCTCAACGCGTCAGCCGCTTTGACCGGAGGCTCTGCGTGAATTTATAATGGTGGACTTTTTAGTAGTGAGTGACCCTGACTTATAGGTAGGAAGACAATGTCATCTGCAATTATTAGAACTGGCGGAAAGCAATTTCGAGTGGAACCGGGTTCAAGCGTTCGCGTTCCCTTGCTGAAACAGGAAGTCGGGGCCTCGGTCGACCTCGAAGCGCTTGCCACCGCGGACGATAAAGAAACGCGGTTTGGCAATCCGCTGGTTGATGGGACCAAGGTGACCGCCACGGTTGTGAATCACGGTCGGGCCCCCAAGATCGTCGTGTTCAAAAAGAAGCGGCGCAAGCATTATAAGCGCACCAAGGGACATCGGCAGGGTTACACGACTTTGAAGATTGAAGCAATAGGATAGGAGATGGATTTGCGATTTTAGATTTTGGATTTGCGATTGCCGCGTTGGCGGCGGGTGAGACAAACAGTCGCAAATCCGAAATCCGAAATCCGAAATCCGAAATCGAAAAATGGCTCATAAAAAAGGTGTCGGTTCATCAAGGAACGGGCGAGACTCGAATTCGCAGCGGCTCGGACTCAAGAAATTCGGCGGCGAGCGGGTGCTGGGCGGTAACATCCTCGCGCGCCAGCGCGGCACGAAGTGGAAGCCCGGCAAGAACGTTGGGCGCGGCAAGGACGATACCTTGTTTGCTTTAATCGATGGGACTGTCAAGTTCGAGGACAAAGGTCGGTCAGGAAAATTCATCAGCGTGTATCCGGAGACGGCCGCTGCTCAGGTCTGAGATATCAAAGTTTGAGATAGCTAAGATCTGAGATGAGAGAATCGAGAGTTTCCTAGAAAGCAAAGTTGTTAGCGAGTTTTCAATTGAGTGCGACGCCCGCGCCGAAGGTCAGTCCAGCGGGGGCGCGCATTTTTAGTTTTAGATTGTTTGTGCTTTCAGATCTGAGATCTCAGATTTGAGATCTCAGATCTGAGGTTTTTTCGACGTGTTCATCGATCGCACCAAGATACGCCTCCAGGGAGGCCACGGCGGCAACGGCGTGACCGCCTTTCGCCGCGAGAAGTTCGTTCCTCGTGGCGGACCATCAGGCGGCGATGGAGGGCGCGGCGGCGATGTTTGGATTGTTGCTGAGGCTTCGCTGAATACTTTGCTGCATCTGCGTTACAACCCTCTGCACATCGCGGCTCGGGGCCTGCACGGAGAGGGCAGCAATCGTTCCGGTAAAGACGGCGACGATGCGATTGTCAGAGTTCCTCTGGGAACGCAAGTATTCGATCCGGGCACGAACGAATTGTTATTTGATTTTGATGAAGACGGGCAGCGCTGGCTGGCCGCGCGCGGCGGACGCGGGGGTTTTGGGAACGCGCATTTTGCCACTTCGACGAATCGCGCGCCGCGTTACCATCAGGAAGGCAGCCCGGGCGAAGAGTTCGAGTTGCAGCTAGAGTTGAAGTTGCTTGCCGACGTCGGCCTGGTCGGATTTCCGAATGCAGGCAAGTCGACTTTCATCTCCACGGTTTCGGCTGCGCGGCCAAAAATCGCTGACTATCCTTTCACCACGCTTGAGCCGCACCTGGGCGTTGTCGACGCGCGCAACTTTCGTACTTTTGTGATCGCGGACATTCCCGGTTTGATCGAAGGCGCGCATGAAGGCCATGGACTCGGTGATCGTTTTCTGCGGCATGTAGAGCGGACCAAGATGCTGCTTCATTTGGTTGACGTGTCGTCGGCCTCGGGCCGCGATCCTGCTAACGATTACGAGATTATCAACCGTGAGCTTGCTGCCTACGATCCGGAGCTGGCTTTGCGTCCGCAGATCGTGGTGGCGACCAAGATTGATGCGCTCGACGAACCGGAAAGGCTTGAACATTTACGAAAGAGCGCGCGCGAAGACGAAAAGCCGTTCTTTGCAATTTCATCGGTTACCGGAGCGGGCGTGCGCGAACTTATAAATGAGGTCGCGGGCGAGCTGGAAAAGATTCGAGAGGATTCAACGAAGCTGCGCACACGACCGGCCGACGAAACATGGCTCGTTGGCAGTGGCGCGCGATTCTGACGAAGTCTCGTAGAGCGGGTGATGGTCCGGCGGCGTGCAGCGATTTACGGTGGTACATTCGACCCCGTGCACAACGGCCACCTCGAAGTGGCGCGGCGGGTTCGTGAGCTGTTTGAACTTGACGAAGTAATCTTCGTGCCGGCGTGCGTGCCGCCGCACAAGCGCGGCGCAGGCATCTCTTCGGCGTTTCATCGCTTTGCGATGCTGGCGCTGGCGACTCAGGACGATGAGCGTTTCCGAATTTCGACTATCGAACTGGATGAGCCAAATCGTCCATACGCCGTCGATACCGTGTCGCGATTGCAGGATAAACTCGGATCGAGTCATCGACTGTTTTTTCTGATTGGCGCGGATTCGTGGGCCGAGATCGAAACCTGGCGTGAATGGCAGAGGCTGGTGAGAATCTGCGATCTAATCGTCGTCACGCGGCCTGGCTATCAGTTGACCGAGCGCGTTGCGGTCGAAGTCGTGGATTTGCGGGCCAAGAGCCGAGCAGAAATCGCCGCGGTTCTCGACGATGATAAAACACCGCGCGTCTTTTTTACTGATGGGGCAAGCATGGACATAGCGGCGACCGCAATTCGCGCGCGCGCGCGCTCAAACGATCGGGAAGCGCTGCAGAAAGCGCTGCCACGAACAGTCGCGAATTACATTGCAAAATACGAACTATACAAGAACTAAGTGAGCCAGAAGTTGCAAGAAAAAACCCTCAGTTCCGAGGCGCGGGCGGCGTCGCTGGGCACGCGCGCGGATACCGTCGCCGCCGCGGACCTGGCGGAATTTGACGAGCGCATTCGTCGCGCACTGAATGCTGCTGCGGAAAAGAAAGCACTCGACCTGACGATCCTGGATCTACGTAGCATTGCCAGCTTTACTGACTTTTTCGTCATCGCGACGGGAACAAACCGGAGGCAAGTCCAGGCAATCAGCGACGGAGTTGTCGAGCAATTAAAACGCGCAGGAAATCGCGCGGCGCGCGTCGAAGGCTATCAAACAGCCGAATGGATTCTCATCGACTACGGCGATTTCATCGTGCACGTGTTCGATGAAAAGGCGCGGCGCTTTTATGATCTCGAGCGCCTTTGGCGAGAAGCTAAGCGGGTCGATGTTTCGGCCCAACTACTGGGATCTGAGATCTCAAATACGAAATCTGAGAGCTCAGATCTTCATGAGAGCTCAAATCTTAGGTCTGAGATCTCAAATGTGAAATCTGAAATCTCCGATCTTTGAGAAAAGAATAGTGATCGATTTAGTGGCGTTATCGGATGCGATGCGCGAGGCGGTCCGGCTCGCGGAACGCGTTGCAGTCACCGACGCGAATGTTCTGGTGACTGGCGAGTCGGGTTGCGGCAAAGATGTGCTCTCATGGTTCATTCATTCGCGATCGCAGCGCGCCGGAGAAACGCTGGTGAAGATCGATTGCGCCACGCTGCCGGCTGACTTGCTCGAAGCCGAGTTATTCGGTTACGAGCGTGGCGCATTCAGCGGCGCCACTGAAGCAAAGCCGGGACGATTGGAAGCGGCGCATCGTGGGACTTTGGTACTCGACGAGATTGCGCATCTTTCACTTGATTCTCAAGCGAAACTCTTGCGGGTGATCGAGCACCGCGAGTTCGAACGGCTGGGCGGGCGCAAGACGATCGAAGTTGACGCGCGGCTGCTCGCTTTGACGAATGCGAATCTCAAAGACGCAGTCGAGCGGCGAGCTTTTCGCGAAGATCTGTTCTATCGGCTCAACGTGGTTCACATCGAGGTGCCGCCGCTGCGTGAGCGGCGCAAGGATCTGGAGGTGCTCGCGCGCGGCTTTGTCCGGGCTTATTCGGACAAGCACGGTCGGGCGACTAAAAAACTGTCTGCCGACGCGTTGTGGCTATTGCAGGCGTACGACTTCCCTGGCAACGTTCGCGAGTTGGCAAACATCATTGAGCGCGCGGTAATTGTTTCCATCGGCGAGCGGATCGAAGTCGGCGATTTGACAGACAGTGTGCGCTTGGCTGCGACGCAGCGAGATCGAAAAGATCGCCGGCCGACGTTGGCGGAAATCGAAGTTGATTACATTCGCGAGATTCTGGCAGCGACCCGCGGCAACAAGACTGAAGCCGCGCGCATACTTGGCATCAGCCGGAAGAATCTCTATGAACGGCTGGCGCGGATGGAAAAGGCAGAGGTCGGAGGTCGGAGGTCAGAGGCCGGTGAAACTGAAAAGACCGAGGTCGGAGAGCAGAGGTCAGAGGTCGGTGAAACTGATATCGACAATGCTACACCCGATCTCTGACCTCTGATCTCTGACCTCCGACCTCTGATCTCTGGTATGCGCATCCGCTTCATCTGGCCGGGCAAGACGAAAGATGAGCGTTTGCGCGCGCTGGTGGCGGAATATTTGAAACGTTTATCGCGATTCGTGCGTTGTGAAATGATCGAAACGCGCGACGCGGCGGACCTGGAAAAGGAGTCGCGTCGATTACTCGATGCTGTTCCTGATAGAAGTCAGATGGTTCTGCTCGACGTGAAGGGACGCGAATGGAGTTCGACGGAACTGGCAGCGGAAGTAAGCCGTTGGGAAAATGATGGGATTAAGGAAGTGGCAATTGTGATTGGCGGACCGGAAGGAGTCAGCGCGGAAGTATCAGCCCGAGCGCAGCGGCGCTGGCGTTTGTCGCGTTTGACGCTGACGCACGAGATGGCGCGCGTCATTGCCGTTGAGCAGATCTATCGCGCGTATACGATCAATCGCGGATTGCCTTATCAGAAATGAAGAGACTGCAAGATCGTGGAGGATTGAACAAAAATAATGGACAAGAGAAAAGCAAAAACCTATCGGGATAAATTGGTGGCTCGTCGTGATAGTTTAGTGGGCCAGGTTCAGGCTGCTGAAGCTTACAGCCGCGAACGCGATGCCGAAGCAACGCAGGATCCGGCGGACATGGCCGCCAATGCCTACACCAAAGAATTGTTGATGTCGATGTCGACCAACGACCGGCAGCTTCTCGATTCGATTGATGCCGCTCTCGAGCGCATCGAAAACGGCGGATACGGAAAGTGTGTTCATTGTGGAGAGCCCATTCAGGAGAAGCGGCTCGAGGCCGTTCCCTGGGCGCGGCTGTGCTTACCTTGTCAGGACTTGAATGAGCGCGGACTGCTGCATCGCGAGGAGGAGTGAGCCGCTTCAGATCTCAAGGGTTTTGAAATTGGAGATCTGAGATCGGAGATATGCGATAATCGCGGCCTTCTGGGAAACCGGAAGGCCGTTAGTCTAAAGGCAGAAACCCGACCGTCAAGGAGGGTGCAATCGTTAGGAGAGTGAATCAGTGCAGGTGGGTTTGCACCCTCCCTAACGGTCGGGTTTCCGCCTTAGCCGAGCCGAGGAAGTGTTTTCCACAACTCATCACTTGATCTCCCTCTTCGATTCCGCACTCGCGCTTGTTTATCCGCAAGCTTGCGCTGTCTGCGGCCAAAGCGTCGAGTCGCGCAGGGATGGTGTGGCATGTTCGCCATGCTGGAATGCGACGCGCATTCTTGATACTGAAGATACTTTGTGCTGGAAGTGTGGCGCATTCACGCCCGCGAGCGTTGGCGAAGACAGGCGCAAGAATGTCCGTTGCGGCCAGTGCGATGAAGATTCTTATTCGGCCGCTCGGGCGGTCGGATTTTATGAAGGCGCGTTGCGGGCATCTATTCTGTCACTCAAGCGTGAGCCCCACATCGCGCGCCGGGTGAGTGAGTTGATACTCGCGGCGCAGCAGCGCGAACCGATCAATCAAGCAACGCTGATTATTCCGGTGCCGCTTCATCCCGAGCGCGAACGCGAACGTGGTTTCAATCAAGCAGCAGTGCTGGGACGTTCTCTCTCGCGTCTTAGTAATCTACCGTTTGATGAACATAGTGTCATGCGCCGCGTTCATACCGCGCTTCATCGCGCGGGAATGGACGCACGCGCGCGCCGCGACAGTGTTGCCGACGCTTTTGCCATTCGCCATCCCGAAGAAATTGTCGGCCAGAGCATCTTGCTGGTTGACGACGTGTTCACGACCGGCGCGACGGCTTCGGCGTGCGCCGCCGCGTTGAAAGAGGCCGGCGCGTCAGCAGTGTTTGTACTTACGTTGGCGCGGGCCTAGGAGGCTGCTGAAAAGTCCCCTCTCCCTTTGGGAGACGGCTAGGGTGAGGGTCTACGTGCGAAAGTAACTTAACCACGCTGCCGCAGGCCCTCTCCCCGACCTCTCCCAAAGGAGAGGGAGTTTGTCAGCAGCTTGATAAGTCAGCCAAGCCAAGCATCGCCGCCGCCGGCTTTCATGCGCGAGGAGCTTGCAGTTTCGATTTAGTCTTCATAATCTTCCAGGTAATCTCATGCAACAAAAGCTTATCCAGATCGCCGGCGTTGTTTGGACTCTAGTTTATGCGAGCATCATTGTCTGGATTTATGCGACCGAGCCCCGATCATTTAATGAGGTCACGACGAACACGCGAGTTGCCGCCGGTATTTATGAAGTTAATGAAGAGAAATTTAACAATGGCCTGGAACTCTTCCGTCGCGAGCAGTTTCACGCGGCGCGCGACGTGTGGGCGAGCGCCGATCCGGCCCAGCAGGATCCACGGACGCAGTTTTACATTGCCTACGCCTGCTATCGGGAAGGGTGGGGCCGCGTATATTACGACGATGCACTCTTCAAACAGGGGCTCGAGGCGGTGAATCGCGCCATCAACCTGGCGCCCAACGGCATCTTGACGATCGACGATCCGAATCTGCAAATGCACTCGGCCGCCGAATTGAAGACCGAGTTAGAACAAGGTATCGAACGAAGTTGGAAAGATCTCAATCCATTGAAGCTTTTTCGCGAGCGAAAATGAACGCCTACGCGGATAGAAATCGGGCGCTGCTGAGCTTCATCGTCTTGCCGACTTTGCTGCTGAGTGTCGGTTTGCTCGGCGGGTTACGGATTGACGGTCAAACTCGTCAGTTTGTATTCATTGCTCCGCCCCTGGTCAGTTTGCTGCTGGCGATTCTTCTCATGTCGCTCTTTTTTCGCGTTGGGGCCATCGACCTGCGCCATTGGTTAACCATCGAACAGCCGATGCTCTCAAACGTTTCGCATCTGCTGACGCTGATTGCACTTTTCTTCGCTTCGGCCCAGGCATTTAATTCGGTGCTGCCTGAGAACGGTCTGCTGCATTGGATGTTCTCTTTCTTTTTTCTTTGGACGCTCTGGACCAATCAGTTTTCGATCTTCGACCCGCGTAGGTTGTTGAGAAGTCTCGTAGTCCTTTTTGGCACCGCCTTCGTTCTTAAGCACCTGGTTATTGCCGGACTGTACGCGCCCGAAGGTGGCTGGCTGAGAAAACTCACCTCGATGCTGCTGCAAGGCATCGCCATCGACGTGCCAGCATTCGCGCCGGCAACGGGATACATTTCTTTCTTTGCCCTGGCGCTCTATGTTGGTGGTCTACTAATAATACCGCCCGTTCCGGAGCAGCCGACGGTGCCT
>WNGL01003414.1_pt1 | contig 19073 bp, 20 predicted proteins | sample 5400591 | NCBI WGS metagenome assembly WNGL01 (sample SAMN13153377, study PRJNA577476) | soil metagenome | isolation source: 80 cm soil or saprolite under Garry oak tree replicate 1 | place: USA:California | collected 2016-06-15 | reverse complement strand
CTGGCCAAGGGCGTGCCGAGGGCTCCTCCTCACCCCCCGAACCCGCACGGGAAGGGGGTGGTGGACTCCGCTAGCATCTGCCTCGGGTGCTCGACTTTTCGAGCGGCCAGTGTTCGAGTTTTCGACCGGCCTTCACAGGCGCGGTACGGGACCTCCGCCAGGAATCGGGAAACGGACTTTCGGTAACATTCCTACCTTTTCGGGCAAGGGCCTTGCGCCGCCCGCGCGTCTGAACCTATGGTTCAGGGACTGAAGCATGAGTGAAGACGCCGGCCCCCCCTCGACGCTGGTCATCGAGGATGTCTCGAAGTCCTTCGGCGGTTCCGCGATGGCGGTCGCTGGCGTATCCCTCTCGGTCCGGCGGGGAGAGTTCTATTCGCTCCTCGGTCCGTCCGGATGCGGCAAGACCACCACCTTGCGGATGATCGCGGGCTTCGAGCGGCCGGACGCGGGGCGGATCCTGGTCGGCGGTGAGGATGTGACCGGACTTCCGCCGCACCGCCGGAACGTGAACACCGTGTTCCAGCACTATGCCCTGTTCCCGCACCTCACCGTGGCGAGGAACGTCGGGTACGGCCTGCGGCAGCGGAAGCTGGACCGCGCCGACGCCGATCGGCGCCTGGAGGACGCGCTGGCCACCGTGCGGCTGAGCGACCTTCGCGACCGCTACCCGCGCGAGCTCTCCGGAGGACAGCAGCAGCGCGTGGCGCTGGCGCGCGCGCTGATCAACGAGCCGTCCGCGCTGCTCCTGGACGAGCCTCTGGCCGCGCTCGACTTCAAGCTGCGCAAGGCCATGCAGGTCGAGCTGAAGAAGCTCCAGGAACGGGTGGGGATCGCGTTCCTGTACGTGACCCACGACCAGGAGGAGGCGCTGACGCTCTCGGACCGGATCGCCGTGATGAACCGTGGCCGCATCCTCCAGGAGGGCACGCCCGAGGAGATCTACGACCGTCCCCGCTCGCGGTTCGTCGCCGATTTCATCGGCCAGACGAATTTCTTCGAGGGGGAGGTCGTGGCAGCGGGGTCGGAGGCCACGGTGGTCAGGGAGCGGGGTGGGTTCGTCCTGCGGTGCGCGCCGGCGGAATGGGCATCCGTGGGGACGTGGGTTTCGGTGGCGGTCCGGCCGGAGCGGGTCGTCCCAATGAACGGCGAACGGCTCTCCGCGAATCGCGTGACGGGCCGAGTGCTCCGCCGGACGTACCTGGGCGACCTGGTGCAGTACCACGTCCTGGTGCCGGGGGATCGAGAGGTGATGTGCCAGCGGCAGAGCGGCTACGGCGACCGCGAATGGGCCATCGGGATGGACGTGGACCTGACATGGGATGTCGATAGCGCGCTCGTGTTGACGGACGAGGAGGTGCCTGCGGGAGCGGAGGAGGAAGACCTGAAGCTGCTTGACGAGGCGCGGAGCGGTCCGCGTCCTGGAGCCTGAGGAGGCGAGATGGGGGAGGAACGGTCTGACCACGACCGGTGGATGGACGGCCTGCTGCGGCTTCCCGTGTCGCGGCGGCAGGTGCTGCGGGCGGCGGTCGTGCTGCCGGCCGCCGCGGCGCTCGCCGCGTGCAGCAAGGCTGGCGGAGGCGGAGGCGGGGGAAGCGGCCAGCTCAACATCTACAACTGGTCCCAGTACCTGAACCCGGCGAACCTGAAGGCCTTCGAGAACCAGAACAACGCGAAGGCCACTCAGGACTTCTACGCCTCGAACGAGGAGATGATCGCCAAGCTCCGGGGCGGGGCCACCGGCTACGACATCATCGCCCCGACCGGCTACGCCGTGGAGATCCTGGCCAAGAGCGGCCTTCTGCTGCCGCTCGACCACTCGAAGATCCCGAACCTCGCCAACGCCGACAAGCAGTTCGTGAATCTCGGCTTCGACCCGGGGAACAAATACTCCGCGCCGAAGGACTGGGGTACCACGGGCGTCGGATACCTGACCGACCACGTGAAGGAGGACATCACCTCCTGGGCGCAGTTCTATGGGCTGGCGAACGAGTACAAGGGTCGGTACACCGTGCTCGACTCGGCTCCGGAGGTGATCGGATCGGGGCTCAAGCTGCTGGGGTTCTCCTACAACTCTCTCGACCCGAGCCAGGTCAATGCGGCCACCGATCAGCTGATCAAGATCAAGCCGGACATCGCGGCCGTCACGTCCAGCGACTACCGGCAGAAGATGCAGCGCGAGGAGACCTACGTCGCCCTCGGCTGGAACGGCGACTTCTTCTACGTGAAGAAGCCCCACAAGTACGTGATCCCGAGCGAGGGGTCGGAGTTCTGGCTGGACAACTGGTGCATCCCGGCCTCCGCGCCACATCCGGACGTGGCGCACGAGTTCATCAACTTCATCCTCACGCCGCAGCACCAGGCCACGGAGACCAACTACACGTACTACGCGAGCTGTGTCGCCGCGGCCAAGCCGCTGATCGATCCGGCCATTTCCGGTGACCCGTCGATCTACCCACCGGACGAGGTGATCGCGAAGCTGGAGACGGCCATCGCGGACCCGCAGTTCCTCCAACTGCGGAACGACGCCTGGACCAAGTTCAAGGCGGCCGGCTAGGCGCCGGGCGACGTGGCGGGACCCGGCGAGGCCGTTCGCGAGCCGCGCGGGCTGATCCTGCCCGCGTGGGGGTACTACGCGGTCTTCCTCCTCGCGCCCCTGTGCTTCATCGTGGCCTACGCATTCGCCAGCAACTTCGGGTTCTTCCAGATCCGGTTCGGTCTGTCGCTGTCGAACTTCAAGAAGCTCTCCGATCCCCTGTACCTGAAGATCTACCTGAGCACGTTCGAGATGGCGCTCTTCGGCACGTTGGGCTGCCTCGCCATCGGCTACCCGTTCGCGTACTGGCTGGCCACCCGCCCGCACCGCAACCGGACGCTGCTGCTGCTCCTGATCGTGGTCCCGTTCTGGGTGAGCATCCTGATCCGAACCTACGCGTGGGCGCTGATCCTGGCCGGCGACGGGCCGCTGTCCCGGGGGCTCCAGACGCTGCACCTGATCGGGAACCCGCTGGGTCTGGTCGGGACCTCTCGGGGCGTCTGGGTTGGGCTGGTCTACGACTACCTGCCGCTGATGCTGTTCCCGATGTACGTGTCGATCGAGCGGATGGACCGTCGGCTGGTCGAGGCCTCCCGGGACCTTGGGGTCGGGCGGCTGGCGACGTTCCGGAGGGTGACGCTTCCCCTGACACTGCCGGGGATCCTGACCGGCTGCCTGCTGGTGTTCATCCCGATGACCGGCGAGTACGTGGTGCCGTCGATCCTGGGCGGGGGCAAGTCGGCCCTGTTCGGCCCGGTGGTGGCCGGGGAGTTCCTGGAATCGATCAACTACCCGTTCGGCGCGGCCATGGCGCTGGCGATGATCGTGTTCCTGCTGGTGGTCATCTTCCTGTACCTCCGGTCGCTGGGGCGGCAGGCCGAGCTGAACCTGGGGGCGGCCCTGTGAGCGCGGCGGTCGCGGGCGTTCGCGCCGGCGGGGCCTCGCGTGCCGGGGCCAGCGACCGCCTGGTGGACGGCGCGCTGCGGGCGTTCGGCTTGCTCGTGTACGTGTTCCTGTACGCGCCGATCGTGGTGGTGGTGATCTACGCCTTCAACCAGTCGCGGCTGGTGGAGGTCTGGAACGGGTTCGGACTGCACTACTGGGCCTCCACGTGGTCGGACCCCACCGTCCGAGCGTCCTTCGTGCTGTCGCTGTGGACGGCGGCGACGAACTCGGTGCTGGCGACGATGCTGGGGACGGCCGCGGCGCTGGGGCTCCGGAACGTGGGTCGCAAGGTGCGCACCACCTACGACGGCTTCATGTACACGGCGATCATCGTTCCCGAGATCGTCATCGCGATCGCGTCGCTGCTGTTCCTCTCCCAGATCAACTTCCCATTGGGGCCCTGGGCCATCGTGGCGACTCACGCCGTCTTCAACACCTCGGTGGTCACGCTGATCTGCCGGGCCCGGTTGGCCAGCATGGACCGGTCCCTGGAGGAGGCCTCGGCCGACCTCGGGGCCAGCCGATGGGGGACGTTCCGCCAGGTCACGCTGCCGCAGCTGTGGCCGGCGGTCATGGCGGGCGCCCTGCTCGGATTCACGTTTTCCTTCGACGACGTGGTGCTCTCGACGTTCGTGACCTCGCCCGGGGCGACGACGCTGCCCCTGCGCGTGTTCTCCGAGCTGCGATTCGGCCTGAGCCCGACCGCGAACGTGATCGCGACGTCGATGCTGGGGATCACGCTCACCGCCGTCGTGACGGCCCAGACGCTGCTGCGCAGGGCGGAGGCGCGATCGGGAGCCCGGTCGGTCGCCGCCGCCTCGGCCCGCATCGCGGAGGGCACGGCGTGAGTGTCGACGGCGGCGACCTGGCGGCGCTGGGCCGTCGCCTGCGGCTGCTCCGGGAGGGGCGCGGCATGTCCCTGCGCGCCGTGGCCGGCGTGGCGGGCGTCTCGGAGAGCTTCCTGTCCCAGGTGGAACGGGGACAGGCCAGCCCGTCCATCGCCAGCCTCCAGCGCATCGCCACGTCACTGGGAACCTCGATCGCGGCGCTGTTCGAGGAGGGTCCGGCGACGGCGCAGGGCCGCGTGGTCCGGGCCTCGGAGCGGCGGCGGATGGTCCATCCCAAGCGCAAATGGGAGGACTCCCTGGTCACCCCGGCCGGCTCCACCAAGCTCCAGGTGATCCTGTCCGTCGTGGAGCCCGGAGGCGGCTCCGGCGATGAGCCGTACAGCCACGACTCGGACGAGGAGTGCGTCCTGGTGTTGAGGGGGCAGCTCCACTTCTGGGTGGGGCCGGAGTTCTACGAGCTGAACGAGGGCGACAGCCTGCTGTTCGAGAGCCGCGTCCCGCACCGAAACCGCAACCCCGGCCCATCGAAGACGGAGGTGCTGTGGATCATCACGCCTCCGTCGTACTGATCGCGCCCGGTCGATGAAGCCGGCACCCGCCAGGAGCCTGTGGCTGCGGGATGCGCTCTCGAGGCCGGGAGAGGAGGACCGGCCGCCTCTCCGCGCGCGGACCCGAGCGGACGTCTGCATCGTCGGCGGGGGCTACACCGGCCTGTGGACGGCGCTTCGGTTGAAGGAGCTGGCGCCCTCGCTCGACGTCGTGCTGGTGGAGGCGGACGTCTGCGGGGGCGGCGCCAGCGGGCGAAACGGCGGGATGGTGCTCTCCTGGTGGGCGAAGTTCCCCACGCTCCGCAAGTCGTTCGGGACCGAGGAGGCGTTGCGACTGGCCAGGGCCTCCGCCGACGCCGTCGCGGCCGTCGGCGAGGAGTGCCGCCGGCTCGGGATCGACGCCGAGTATCGACGAGACGGCTACCTGTGGGTGGCCACCAACGAGGCTCAGGTCGGCTCCTGGCAGGCGGTCATGAGGGAGCTCGAGCAGGCCGGCGAACGTTGCTTCGTCGAATGGACGCCGGAGGAGGTCGCCGCGCGCACCGGCTCGGGGGTTCACACCGGAGGAGTGTTCGAGGCGAGCGGGGCGGTGGTCCAGCCGGCGCTGCTGGCCCGAGGCCTTCGCCGCGCGGCGCTGGAGCGCGGCGTGCGCGTGTTCGAGCGCTCGCCGATGCGGGCCCTGCGGCGAATGCCGGGCGCGTGGTCCGTCGAGACCATCGCGGGCGCCGTGCAGTCTGACCGGGTGGTGGTGGCCACGAACGCATGGGCGGTCAGGTTCCGGGAGGTCCGGCGCCACATCATGGTGCTCGGCTCCGACATCGTGGCCACGCCACGCATCCCGGACCGGCTGGCCGACCTCGGGTGGGCCGACGGCCTGGGCGTGTCGGACTCCCGGCTCCTGGTCCACTACTACCGGACCACGGAGGACGGCAGGCTGGTCTTCGGCAAGGGCGGCGGGGCGCTGGCGGGAGCTGGCCGGGTCGGCTCGGCCTTCGAAGGAACGTCCCGCCGCGCCGGGGAGGTCACCCGCCAGTTCCGGCGGACCTATCCGGCCCTGGAGGACGTCCCGATCGAGATGTCGTGGACGGGCCCGGTGGAGCGAACGAGGTCCGGCCTCCCGTACTTCGCGCCGCTCGACCGCCGCGAGGGAGTGCTGGTGGGCGTGGGCTACAGCGGCAACGGGGTCGGCCCCTCGTACCTGGGGGGACGCGTGCTGGCCTCCCTGGCTCTGGGCAGAGACGACGAGTGGTCACGCTCAGGCCTGGCCGGAGGCCCCAACGGCCGGTTTCCCCCGGCACCGCTGCGATGGGTCGGCGGCACCATCGTCCGTGCCGCGATCGCCCGCAAGGAGGACCGCGAGGACCGGGGGCGCCCCGTCGGCGCGCTCAACCGCCGCCTGGTCGAGCTCGCTCCCGCCGGCCTGGTTTCGACGAAGGGTCGCGCACCCCAGGAACGCAGGCCGAGCTGACTAGGGCCGCCGCGTTGGGCCACGCGGGGCGGGACGCCCTCGTCCTGGACCGGGCAGGTCTGCCCGGCTCCGCCTGGCGAACCCGGTACGACCAACTCCACCTCAACACCTCGAAGTGGATGTCCCGCCTGCCCGGGTACCCGTTCTCCCGAAACGACGACCGGTGGCCCTCGCGGGATCAGCTGGTCGCCTACCTCGGGCGGTACGTCGCCCATCACGCCCTGCGCTTGCAGCTCGGCACGGCCGTGGACCGGATCGAGCGGGGGGACGGTTCCTGGGTCCTTGACACGACGAGCGGGCCAATGTCGGCGCCGGTCGTCGTCGTCGCCACCACCGGTCATGCGCGCGATCCGCCATTTGCGCCGCATCAAGGGGAGGGCTGCGCGGGCGGCGCATAATTCGGCCCGGCGCGGCGCAATAAGGTGATCCCCTCCCGGGAAGAAGGCCCCCGCTCCTCGCCACGACGCGCAGCGCAGCTCCTTTGGTGGCCCAAGGCGGCCTCGTAGTCATGTCCCGGCTGATCTCACGGATCCGAGGGGAGGAGGGACACGAGCGGACCAGGGCGCCAGATAGGCGTGGTTCGATGTGATCGCCGAAGACTCGGCGAGGGTCACCGAGGACCATCAGCACCAGACAGGGGCGAGGCGCCCCAACCGCGGGCGCCCCGCTTCCCTGCTGCCCTTCGCTGCCGCTAGGACCGCTGACAGGGGTTGCTGCCCAAGACGTTCCGGAAGTCGTTCGTGCGGTGAATCGGGGTGAACCCCGGTCCTGGGTAGTCCAGGAACAGCAGCGGCCCGAACTCAGTGGCGGAGTTTCCCCCGAACGTGTTCGTGGTTCCAGGGATGTTCGCACCACCGAGTTGCCAGAAGCAGCCCACCGACGGGTCATTCCTCGTGCTGTAGAACGGATAGAAGTTCGAGCCCGGTGGCGGGTTGACGCAGTTCGTGCCCGTGCTTCGATCGCAGATCCCGCCGAAGTCGGCCGCCTCAATCCGTGGCAGGTCGGCCTCGAACCCCACTCGGTCGTAGTTCTGTCCTCCGCCAAACGTCGGACTGGAGAACAGGACCGAGGCCGGGTTGACGGCGGCGTCCAAGGCCGGGTTCGACAGCGACCCGGGCCACGTGGTCTGGTACGAGACCCCGTCGAAGTCGTTGTCGGTGGCGATGCACCCGCCGATTTGGATCAGGAGCGATTCGTCGGCATTGAAGCAGGCCTGGTCGTCGGCATCCTTCTTCTTCTCGCCCACGCCCGGGTTGACGCACTTGCCGTGGACGTTCGCGTGGTTGCAGTACTCGAAGTGGCCGATCTCGTCGGAGAAGGCCACATTGTAGGAGTGTGCCGCCCACGGCACCCTGGTGTGCTCGCTGGAGGTCGCGTACATGGGGTGGAACGCATACGGCGTCTGCGTGCACGTCGACGCGGTGGGGTTGTAGTTCACCTGGGCGAACCCATTGTCGACGCTCGCGGTCATGGACCCCGACTCTCCGCTGGTGAGGTCGTTGATGTCCGTGACCAGGCCATCGGTCGAGTCGTGGATCGAGATGTCGAGCTCATCGCCAGCGTCCATGAACAGGTCGGTCGTGGGGTCGGGCGTGAACGAGGCGAACGTGAGATCGAGCGGAGCGGGCGGTGAGTCCGGTTCGCCGCTCTTGGTGATGAAGGCGAAGTTGGCGGGCTCGAGCCCCACCTTGTTCAGGCAGTCCGCGTTGTTATCCACGAAGGTGGTCTGGCCCGGGCTGTTCTGGTCCCGGTTGAGGCTGAAGATGGCCATGGCCGCGCACCACTTCGTGGGGTCGCAGCTGATGGCCTCCTGGAAGGGGACCCACCCCGGTGGGTAGAACTGCAGCTCCAGGAACGCCGCCCCCGGATGGAAGCCGATGTAGTCGGGCTGCGTCGGGTCGGCCCCGTCGAAGATGTTCGCATCGCTGCCCGGCGCGCAGGGATCGTGAGTGAACTCGGGCGCAGACTGGTTGTCGCACAGGGCCATTCCGAACCAGAACGCGATGCGGTCCTGGAAGTTGAAGGTGCCACCCGTTCCGTCCTGTCTCGGCAGGATCGGCGGGTCGCTCGGAACGACCAGCCGATAGTTGCTCTCGTTGCCCGAGCCGGGCGTACCCGAGTAGAAGAGCAGCGAGGGCTCGTCGTGGCCGGTGTACCCACCCCTGTAGCCAAGGGCGTCGTTCGCCTCGGCACACAGCGGGCTCCCCTCCCCGCACACCAGCTTGGAGCCGTAGTTCTCGGCTTTGCCGGCTCGCGCCCTGATGGTGGCCGTCACCTTCGCCGACGCCGCGGTAGCCACCAAGGACAGCACGACGATGCCAGCGAGGACTGCGAGCGTTCGTCTTCTCATTCGACCCTCCTCCAGATGGGTGTGTCGTAGCGGCGGGCGCGTTGCGCGCCAGTCCATCGACGCGCCAGTCGCGGATCGTGATGGGCTGTCGTTCTGGAACGGAGTGTCCTGTCGACCACCTCCCTCCAGGCCGATGGGGCTGCGCACTGGCGCCCGACCTTCTCCAGGCTCCGGGCAAGCGCCCCCCGCCACCAAATGAGCGGGTCGAAGGGTCACACGAGAGCCAAATGTTGGCAAACGGGCGCGCTATGCCCCTCCGCAACCCGGGGGTCTTCCACATGTTCACCGTCAGGACGACGCGGGAGGGGTCAGGACGGCGGGACTGTGACCAGTCAGCGGCCGATTCCGAGTCTCCCTGAGCGCGTGCTGAGCGATGGAACAAAGTGCCTCGGCCGTCACAAGTCATCGTCAGTCTCGGTGAAGTTCCACCCGTAGCCCTCCGGAGACAGGACCTGGAGGACGACGACAGCAAGCCATCGCGGCGTCAGGCGCTTTACCTTTGCTTCCGTCAACTCCTCGCCGTACCCGACGTATGCAAAGGTGATGTCACCCGTCTCCATCGCCCGCTCGACCAGCACTCGATGTGCGCTGTCCGCCACGTCCACGGTCAGCTCGCCGGCCCGTAGGCTCACTGTGCCCACCGGCACCCCAGTCTGGCGCTCCCAAAGCTCCGCTTCCACCACGGCCACCTCCTCCGGCCAAGACCTCCGGAGCACGGTTGAGGGATGCGAGATGGCGGCAAACGTCCGGTGCTCCGGGGCAATCCGAACCTACGGCAGCGGCCGGCGTGCGGCAAACGCCGAGCCGTTCCCGCTCACCTGCCGTTCGACGGCTAGGCCCGCCCCTACGCGTCGGTGATCGTGGCGGTCGACCGCCCTAACAGCGACCCTCTCTACGAGTCGTTCATCGACGCCGTGCACCACGGGCGTACCGTGGAGGGTGCCGCCTACCATTCCGACCCGGGGGCGCTGGAGCGGCAGCTTCGGGGGCAGCGACGCCGAACGATGCAGCGGAAGGCCGCAGGCATGTTGCCCGCCCGAAACCCCCGCTCAGGGCGGTGGCCGGGTTTGCAGAGGCGCGCCGATCTCCCACTCGTGGCCGAAGGGGTCGATGATCCGGCCGAGCCGCCACCCATGCTCGTCACTCACGGGGGACGATTCCGTCGCGCCAGCGGCCACCGCCTGGCGGTGAACCAAGTCGGGATCTTCAACGACGAGTAGCGTCCGGCCGGTCGCGCCATCGATCGCACGAGGGCTGAGCCGCTTCATTGCCGATGACGTCGCCGCCACCCAGAACGATGCGTCGTCGACGCCCAGCTGCGCGACGATGTCGTCTCCGTCACCCACTCGATGCAGGACCGCGGCTCCGAACGCGGCCTCGTAGAAGGTGGGTGCCTCGCGTGGGCTGTCGACCCACAGTTCGGGCTGGATACTCGTCATGCCGGCTCCTGGTCAGGTAGAAGGAGGCTAGTAGGTTTGGTCGGTCTCTGGCCGGGCCATCTGTGGTATCCAGCTAGCCGAACCTTCCTGTGAACCGGAGCAAGCACGAGCGTCCCGGTGCATCCGACACGACGTCGGGACCCGTCCAGGTCCGGCCACCGTCGGTCGAGGTCATCACGAAGACGTCCGAATTCGACATGGGATGCGCCACGTCATGCCGGCCGTTGCGATTGTCCGAGAAGGCCACCTACAGCGTTCCGTCCGGACCGACCGCCATTTGGCCGTCGAACGACAAGGGTGCGAGACCGATCCCAGTCATCCGGCAGGCTTGATACAGGCGGGAGGAACAGATCCAGTCTCTGCCGCCATCCTCGTGACTTACCACGTGAGCGAGTCGCCCGGGAGGTGGGGGCCGAGCCCGGTGACATCCCGATGACCTTGCGCCTGCTCGACGCCGACGGCGCGCAGGTCGGCGAGGATTGGCTCCTTGTTCGTACCCTGGTGGGAACGAATGGTTCCTCCATCGTGTTTGCCCTGCTCAGCGAGATGTGCACAGCGCGTGATCGTCCGGGGCCGACCTGTTGATCGCTCCCCAGCGGCTGGTCTCGACGGACTTCCAGATGGAGTACCTGCCGAGCGGCCTGCTCTGCAGCGGGAACGTTACCAAGGTCCACAGTTACGGATTCGAGGCCACCTGCCGCCTCCCGAACGGCCGCCAGCGGTTCGTGCAGGCAACGTGGAAGCCGAGCAACACCACGGCCCTGCGCGGCGGCGTGATCACCGCCCACACGTGACGTAGATCAGCCCCGGCCAAGTGCTCGAGCGAGCGCTGTCGCATTGGGCCGTTAGCATTGGGCCGTTAGTGACCCTGAAGTGAGGATCGAAACGGCCGGGACCGTCCCGCCCACCGAGGCTGAGGAGCTTGTGGTGGCCCTCGCCCTCACGGGCAACAGGATGGAACTTCGGCATCATCCGCTACGAGCGCTACGTGCCGCACCTCTCGAACTACGCCGGCTCAGCTGGCGGCCGGACGGTCTACTCGTTTGGCGTGGTCCCCACGAAGAGAGCGCGTGAGAGGAGCCCCTCCTCGATTGCGGTGATCATCTCTTTCCGGTCCGCTTGCTGTTCGTCGAACAACGCGTTGCCGAGGGTGCTCCGCAATTCGGCTTCGAGCTCGGAAGCGTGTCTCAGCCATCGGCGAGCGATGTCGAGGAAGTCGCTGGTCACATCCGTCATCACGATCTCCACGAACCCGGCCGCATCGAGAAGCTCGGCTTGCTCTCGTGCCGAGCCGACCGCTCTCGGTCCGCGGCGCACCGCTCGACGGTGATCCCGCTTCGACAGCCCCGGTGTGGTGAAGATAGTGAAGTAGGCGGTGCGACATCCCGGCCGGAGAAGCCGTCTGCACGCTCTCAACACGGAGAGCTTGGCGGTCAGTCAACACAGGACGTCGGTGTGGACGATGGCGTCGAAGCTCTTGACTTCGAACGGCAGCCGCCGGGCACTGGCCGCGACGGCCGACCGCTTGGCCAGGCCATCGGCAGCGGCCCGCTCCAGGGCGATCTTCAGCCCCTCCTCCGGTATGTCGGTCAGGACGACCGTGCAGCCGGTGGCCTCGGCTAGATACAGCCCCGGCCAGCCTCGACCCGAGCCGACGTCCAGCAATCGGTGGCCCACTTTCAGGCCCAGCCGTTCGGCTAGGAGGTTGGCCTGCGCCATGGTGGTGTAGCCGTTCGCCCCGAAGTCACCGCCAATGACGAGCTGCTCCAGCTCCCTGGTCGCGTCGGAGGGCGGTCGCGCGTATCGCTCACGAAACGTGGTTGCCGCATCCGCCTCGTCTCTGCTTCTCATCATCTCCCGCCTCTCGTCTCCCGTGCCCGAGCGGAGACCCGTGGGTCATCCAAGACCGCGCCCGCTCCCGCTCCCGCCGATGGGGGCAAGCGAGCGAGCCGCAGGATGGTGCCGTGAGCCACCGTCCGCGGTCCCGCCTTGGCGATCTGCGCGGCGGCCTTGGCGGTGGGCGGCACATGATCGGCGCTGAGGACGCCAACCAACTCCCGGACCAGGAAGGGGACGCCGCCGCTGGCGCTCCGGCATGCCTCGAAGAAGCTCTCGTCGGCCTCTCCGATTCGGACTCGCACGAGCACGCATCGACGCTCAAGGGGGCCGGTCGGATCACTCGTGCCTCCGGAGAGCTGAGGATCTCGCCGATCACGGTCTCGTCCACTGGGGGATCCCCCGTCCGCACGGCGATGACCACCAGCACCGGCATGCCCTCCAAGCGCCGTGCGTTCGTGACGGACGGCCCGCATTCGATTTCGTCATGCAAGCTAGGATCCGACATCACGGAGGCGATGGACCGAGTGATCTAGGGAGGACAACCATGGCCAAGCCCACGATCGACGAACTGCGCGAGCAGGTACGCGGCGAGGCGATTGGGCCGGACGACGAGGGGTACGAGGAGGCGCGCAGGGTCTACAACGCAATGATCGATCGGCGGCCGGCCGTTGTGGTGCGGGCCGTGAACGCCGGGGACGTCATCGCCTCGGTGAACTTCGCCCGGGAGAACCAGCTCGATTTGGCTCCGCGGGGTGGCGGTCACAGTGTGCCAGGGTTCGGCACGTGCGACGACGGGGTAGTCATCGACTTCTCCCGGATGCGAGGAGTCCGGGTCGACCCGGCAAGCCAGACCGCACGCGCTGAGGGCGGCGCCACGTGGGGCGACTTCAATGCCGCGACGCATGCCTTCGGCTTGGCGACCACCGGCGGCATCATCTCCACCACCGGTGTCGCCGGCTTGACCCTGGGCGGCGGGATCGGGTACCTGGACCGTGGCTTCGGTCTCTCCTGCGACAACCTGGTCTCCGCCGACGTGGTGACCGCGGACGGTCGCTTCCTTGTGGCGAGCGAGAGGGAGAACGAGGACCTGTTCTGGGCCATCCGCGGGGGCGGCGGGAACTTCGGCGTGCTGACCTCGCTGGAGTTCCAGCTCCACCCCGTCAAGGACATCTACGGCGGCCCGATGTTCTTCGAGCTTGAGCATGCCAGAGACATCCTCCGTTTCTACCGAGAGTTCATCGCCGAGGCACCCGAGGAGCTCGGGGGGTTCCCCGCCTTCCAGATCGCGCCGCCGCTCCCCTTCATCCCGGAGGATCGCCACGGCGAGCCGTTCATCGCCTTCGTGGCCTGTTGGGCTGGGCCGCTTGAGCAGGGGGAGCAGGCCGTCGCGGCGATTCGAGAGGTTGCGCCGATCGTCGCCGAGCACGTCGGGGCGATGCCCTACCCAGCGCTCAACAGCGCGTTCGACGCCCTGGTCCCGCCGGGCCTCCAGCACTACTGGAAGGCCAACTTCGTGACCGATCTCACCGACGAAGCGATCGAGGCGCACCTGCAGCACGGGCCCAAGGTGCCCGTCGTCAACTCGACGGTGCACGTCTACCCAATCAACGGAGCCTGCCACCGGGTCGCGGCCGAGGAAACGGCTTTCGCCTACCGCGACGCGAACTTCGCCACGGTGATTGCGGGGATGTGGCCCGATCCCGCGGAGAACGAGTCCAGCATCGCGTGGGTGCGGGACTACTACGACGCGACCGCCCCGCTCTCCGAGGAAGGCGGATACGTCAACTTCATGGCCGACGACGACCAGGACCGGATCAAGGCCAACTACAGAGGCAACTACGCGCGGCTCGTCGACGTCAAGAGGAAGTACGATCCGGACAACCTGTTCCACCTGAACCAGAACATCAAACCGTAGGTCGGCGCCGCCGACGCATATCACGCGATGACCGAGCCGCGGCCGCACCGTCGGGGTGAGATGAGGGTGTCGAGCTGCTGACCGGTCGTGATCTTTCGGAAGTCGAGCGGCACGGTCACCTCCCCCGGACCATCAAGCCAGCGCGGAGTCTACGAGACCCGGAGAGGCCCAAGGACGATCGCCTCGACGAGGCGCGATATCAGGCGTCGAGCCGAGCGACGAGTTGATCGGTTGGACTGACGACCCACACCGAGCTGAATCCCAGTCGGGCCGCAGCTTCACGATGGCGATCGCGGAAGCTGTTGACGACTCCCGCCATGGCGAAGACCGGCGTGTCCCGGGCATCGATCGCGAGAACTAGCGAGCCAAGCTGGACCGTAGGCAGGAGAGCCTTGGCACGCGCGACTTCTAGGAGGTGGTCGGCGAGTCCATGGGGTCTATGCTCTCCCCGGCGGCGGTGGCGGCGTGGTGAAGGGTCTTCCACCGGTCGCCGTGCGGTACACGGGTGACCTGGACGTTCAGCATCCTCTGGTCGCCGTGGGCGCGGCAGTCGACGTCCTGGTCGTCGATCTCCTCCGGATCGCCCCACGCTTCCCCGAGTTCGCCGAGCTTCTGGACGAGGAGCTGGGCAGTTTCAAGCCTGCCCTCCTCGCCCCGCAGGGACGGTCCAGCAATCTGGTAACCCGCTGTGGCCAGGGACGACACATCCGCGGACGCCGAGCGCTCTCCAGGACCCGAGATCCTCACGGCCTCGCCCGCGGGCCCGCCGTCTTCGACCTGTTTGTGCGCGGTCATGCGCGACGTGAGCGACACCTTCGCCTCGAGCCCGACCTTGATGAGCTGGGACGTCGAACCGCAGCTCGGGCACGGGCCGTCAGGCACGGGTATCCCGACGCCCTGTACGAGCGGGGCGCCGCAGTCTCTGCATTCGATCACGCGGGACGTCTCTTCGCCCATCGTTGCAGTGTGTCCGCGGTCACGTCCTAACACCGCGATCGCGCATCGCTGCCTGCGTGGACCACGGTCGTCGGAGTGTTCGCGCGCTGGGCGGTACTTGCGTTTCCGTCGCAAGATGTCCGCAGGATGTCCAGCCACTCCACATTGACGCGCTTTCTCAAGCTTGCATCTGGCCCTTGACCTGCATGTTTCCTCGTGGCGCTGCTGGTTTCGAACCAGCGACCTTTTGGGGGTCCACCGCTGCCGCAGAAAGACTGACCCTCTCTAGCCATCGAGCGACCTTCCCCACATCGGAGGCCGGCGGTCTGCTTGCCCGCCGTGCTAGCGTCAGTTCTCGTAGCCGACAGAGGAGGTGAGGGTGGGACCGGAGCGCACCCCGTACGAGCCCTGTTGCCCGAACTGCCCCATCGGCTGATCCTCGGCCAAACGAGGAACCTGGGAGTGGGCGGGGCGTGTGTGTCCCCGCTAGGTATGGCTGGACTGGGCTCGGCCATGAAGACCGTCGCCATCGTGGCGCTCGTTCTCTTGATCGTCCTCACGGCCCTCCCACTTGGCATGGTCATGGGTTCCTGCCCGAACACCCACCTCCCCTGCGGTGCGCCAGGATTCGGGGTGTGCGCGGGCGTGCTGTTCCTTCTCTTCTTGTTGCTGCCCGTCCTCCGGGCGAGCGCGAAGCCGCCCCGAGCAAGCGTCAGGTTGCTCGTTCTCGCCACCGCGCTCGATCGACCTCCTCGCCGCTAGCTCGAACCACGCCTGCCCCGGCCGTCCCCGGGGCTCACCGACGCGGGAAAGGTTCGAGCTGATGCGAACAATGGTCTTGCTTCCCCTCTCCCTCACGGGCGCCTCCGTGACGCCCACGTGTGCGCGGATGGTGTTCCGCCGGAACCGCTCGGAGGGGACCGATCCGGATGCTGCCTCAGGCGCGGAGGACTGATCGATGGCCTCCAAGAAGCGCAGGCGCAATCGCCCTCCCGCCCGTGCCGCCGCTCCCACGCGCGATGCCGCACCCAGGTCGGAGATAAGCGGGCCAGCCCAGGCCCGGGATCACCGGGCGCGCAAGGAGGAGGCCCGGCGGCAGCGGGAAGCGATCAGGCGGAGGATCGCGGTGCGGCGATACACCCGGTGGGGAGTGGCCGCGCTGATCATGGTCGGCCTGGTGGTGTTCCTGACCGTCCGGTCGCTCCACCACGCGGCCGAGAACCGGCGGCAGGAGCGGGCCCAGCAGGCGTTGCTGGCACAGGCGTCGGCGGCGGCCAGGGCGGGGGGGTGCACGAAGGTTCGAAAGGTTCCCGCGTACGCGGGTGACGACCAGCAGCACGTCCCGACCCTTCCGGCCCTCACGACGTACCCGTCCCAGCCGCCGGCTTCTGGCCCCCACAACTTCACGCCCCTGGATTCGGGCTTCTACGCGAGCCCGCCCGACCTCGGCAAGGCCCTCCACTCCCTGGAGCACGGAGCCGCCGACATCTGGTACTCGCCCACTGCACCGAGCTCGCAGGTGTCGCAGCTCGCGAGCCTGTTCGGAAGCCGGGACCACGTCATCGTGGCTCCCTACGACTACCCACTGCCGGGCGGCCAGCTGCCGACGGGCCGGCAGATTGCGCTCGTCGCATGGCACAAGATCCAATACTGCAACCAGGTGAGTGCGCCCGTGGTGGCCGCGTTCGTCCACGACTACGCCTGGACAGCCGCGGATCAGGCCGCCTACAAAGGCGAAGCGCCGGAGGCTGGGGCTGCAATCTGATGTCAGGGTGGGCGGAATCTGGGGGATCGCCCCGGGGGGTAGAATCCTCTACGACCCGTCGTAGTGGGAGCGAGGCGAGAACATGGGTCGACGAATGCAGGCCGGGATCGGCGGCGCTCTGCTGGCTCTCGGGCTCACCGGAGCCGTCTGGCTCGGGTCCTCCCTGACCCCGTCGAGCGGGAACTCGGGAATGGCGGGCGGGATGATGATGTCGTCCATCACGGGGCACACGGCGAGTCAGCGATCCGGGACGCCCACCACCGAGGGCATGATGGATCAGTGCGAGGCGATGATGGGATCGCACGGTTATGGAACGATGATGTCGGGCGGGATGATGGGCCGATGAGCTGTTGCGGCGGGGGCGTCGGCATGATGTTTCTGTGGGCGCTGTTTCTCGTGGCCATCATCGCCGGGGCGATCCTGCTGGTCCGGGCCCTGTGGAACCGGGGCCCGAGTGGACCCGGACCCGTTCGGGGCGCCCCTCCCCACGGCAACGCCTTCAGGATCCTGGAAGAGCGCTACGCCCGGGGTGAGATCGACCAACAGGAGTTCGAGGAGCGCCGCCGCTATCTCGCCTCCGAACAGGATTCGGCGGGCTGACCGGGCCGGCGAGGGGACCCGAGAGACGTCTACTGCGCGCCCACGGGGGGCTCGATCTGGGCCGGGGCGTTGAAGCCGTAGTAGCGCTGGTCCATGAAATGCCCCTGAGCGCGCATCTGCGCTCTCAGGACGATCCCGTCGGAGCCCACCCACAGTCGAAACCAGATCGGCGCAGTCAGCTCCGGGCCAAAGAACGAGAGGATCCGTGTTGGCCGCCCGTCCAGCCGGTCCTCGCCCACCACTCGGAAGTCGAGGAGCTGGCTTGGGACGTAGTCCCAGATGAAGGAGGGGACCGAGTATTTCGTCCCTCCCGGCTGCACGATCCATCCGCTCCCTCGGCGTTGCTGCTGGTAGCGCGTCCGCCCGATCCACACGATCTGAAAGCCGGAGGGGTCCCTCACCCACAGCCTGTCGGGCGCCTGGAAGGTGTACGTCGATCGGAGGGCGGACGAACCACTGTCGAGCACTTGGTGGAGGCGGTAGGTGTGCAGATCGTGCATGACGGCTTGCAGCCTCTCGAACAGGGGCCGGCCGTCCGGCGCAGGCAGCGCGGGGACATGAAAGGTGGCGACTCCGCCGCCTCGGCCCGCAAGGGCGACGGCGATTTCCTCTCCGCCCGAGAGTGTCGCCGCCGTCCTCCGACACTCCAGGCCACAGCCCTCCACCGGGAGGTCGTGCCCGTCGATCCGGACGCTGGTCGACGACGGCCAGGTGGAAGCCGGGCCGAGCCCCAGCAGCTCCACCAGCACATCGTTCCGGCCGGGTCGTCCCGGGCGAAGGGTGAGACCCACCAGGACCGATCCTGCATGCGCTCCCATCGTCAGGTCCCCTGGACGGGGCCACGCCGGATCGGTGACCGAAGTGTGCGAAGCGCGCTCTTCTGCGGCCAGCCGGGCAGGGGGCAGGGGATACGCGGCGAGCAAAGCGGCCACCCCAACTGCGATGAGGGCGAGGGCGCCCTCGGCCCGAGGGAGGGCCCGTCCTCGCCAGGCGAGCAGAGAGAGCGGAATCATGCCAGCGATCGCCAGCATCTTGAGCGAGAGGACGACGCCGTAGGAAGACGCGAAGAGCTTGTCCGGCGGTCCGACTTCCTGCGAGGCCTGGACGAAGCCGAACGTCATCGTCACGAAGAAGGCCGTGACCGCCACGGGCGAGAACCGCCGCAGGAACGCCCGGCCATCTTTCCCCAACCACCCGCCCGGAGGACGAAGCAGGGCCAGCCCGAGGATCGCGCCCGCCCAAAGCCCAGCGGCGAGCAGGTGCAGCGCGTCCACGGCGATCCCCGCCCATGACGGCCTGACCGCGGCGGCGTGGCCTGAGGCGGCCAGAGCCACGACGGCGACGCCCACCGGCGCGGTCACGAGGCGTCTCCCGAGCAGCGCCAGGACCAGCGCGCCCGCTTCAGCGATCAGCCGAGAGAGGCGTGCCAAGCCGGGGAGGCCCGACGTTAGGTAGGTCAAGACTTCGGCCGGTGAGGCAGTGGCCGCCAGAGCCTCGCCGGCGACCACTCCGAGCCCGGCCACCAATGCCACCGCGAGCGGGATCCACAGCGGAAACCGCACCCAGGCCAGCTCTCGGTCCCGGGCCAGACGCGGCAACAGCAGCATCCCGATCGCCAGGAGCAGCGCGGCATCCTCGACCATCCGCGCCGCGGCAGTGACGAGGTCCCCTCTTCCGGGGCCGGTGGGCGTTGCGCTCGAAGAAGCACCGGTAGTCACGCCGACGCCGAAGGCATAGCTGCCCCGCAGCGCGTGACACCTTCTGTGTCAACCCACCCGCCTCTCATGGGCGCTGCAGGGCTGTTTTCAGGCCACCTCCTTTCGGCCGAGTTCGAGTCGCTTGGCGCCACCGTGCCGGGCGGCGTCGTACGGGGTCCGGTCGACC
>WNGL01003413.1_pt1 | contig 19077 bp, 21 predicted proteins | sample 5400591 | NCBI WGS metagenome assembly WNGL01 (sample SAMN13153377, study PRJNA577476) | soil metagenome | isolation source: 80 cm soil or saprolite under Garry oak tree replicate 1 | place: USA:California | collected 2016-06-15 | reverse complement strand
TGCCTAGAAGGAAATCTCCCATGGTCCGCCTCACCGAGGACGAGATCACTTAGGCTTGAATCGAGGCCTTAACGCTCCTTCGACTTGCTGCCCCGTTCGGTCGCCTGTGGTATACCGAGCCGCACGAGCACGCGGGCGATTTCAAAGAGTGGTGAGTTTTACTCGCTCACGTCGCACTTGCGGCTAAAATAAACTTCTCATGATCTACGTCGGTGACGCGAACGACCCGGCGGCGGTCCTTGCCGACGCGGACGTGTTCTACTCCAATTGGTTCAGCGACTCGGACGACGACGAGGTCGCCGGCATCAACGCAGACTTCGACCCGTTCAAGGGGCTCCCGTACTGGGATATCGGGAGGCGGACGTCGGCGCTCGTGCAGATGTACGATCTGATTGCGCCGCTCGATGCCCGGAGGGCTGGTTGCTACCTCGAGCGCCTTCGCCGGATCGCCGACGCCCTGCTCGCGAACCGCGACGACAAGCGTCACTTCGCGCCGCCCGTGGCCCTGCCAGACGGCAATCCCGTGGATCCGTTCCGCGGTCACGCGATGCCTGCCTGGGGCGGATTTGCGCAGGACCGCGACGGCAAGTGGAACACCGACGTTGTCACCGCCGGCCTCTTCACCTACGCGATGGCCGCGTTCGCGCGGCGCGTGGCAGACAATCCCGCGCTGCAGCCGCAGTACGGCGCCGACGCGATCCGCTTCACCACCGCGGTGATCGAAACGTACACGGCCTTCCGGCCCGAGATGCATCTCGACTACGACGGCGACCCGCAAGCCTACTTCACTGTTCCCGCGGCGTACGCCGGCCTTAAGTGCAGTGGCAACCACTCCTGCGAGGTGTACCGCTCCACGGCGGGCCAGCCCCTCGCGTACAACGAGAACCTGTCGATGATGAAGGCGCTGGCGGAGGCGTCGCTCGCCGGGACGAGCGCGCTTTATCTCAAGTCGAACGACTCGAGCTTTTGGCGCACTTGGGTCGCAAGCTACGAAGCGCCGCTCCTCATCGCGAAAAACTTCACCTTCTTCGACAAGCACCTCTCCCCGAAAAAGCTCTCCGATGGGACGCCATACTTCGAATGGCATCACCAGCTTCCGGTGCCGTCGCTCATCCAGAACACGGCGCACGGCGGCTTCGAGCTCGGTTGTCTCGCGGTCCTGCTCGACGACAAGATTCCGCTCAACGCGCTCCTCGAGGCGGCAGGGCGGAGCGAGCGTGTCGCGCTCAGCACGCCGCTCTTCGTTCGCTTCGCGAACACATTCCTGCGCAAGATCTGGCACTACGACTACCACAACGCGAACGGCCTCCGGAACGTGCTCAGCGAGAACGTGGACGGAAAGGGCGACCTGAGCGGGAAAGCGAACTGGGAATGCGCCGGATGGATCCCGCTGGCTCAGTTCGATCCTTGGGTGTGGACACGCTGCCGCGACGTCACCTGGCATGCGCGCGAGGAGACCAACATGTCCTACGTGCCCGGCTACCTGCGCGAGGACAACCACGCAGCGCTGCTCCGGTACCGGCAGTTCAACCAAAAAACAACCTAAGCGATGCAGCCAACCCCGCCGGTCGGGCGCGATGACTAGCTCGCAAAGCACGTTTACGACCTCCGCCCGCGCAAAGATAAACGCGGTGTCGATCTGATTTCCGACGCGCTGCCATTCGGTCGCCTGTGGTATGGCGAGCCAAACACGGCCAGCAGCGCAATTGGCTATGCTAAAGTCACAGCCGTTCACACGCCGTCGTGATCCGCGCGGTTACACAATGTCGCTCGCAATGTGATTGAAACGCACCAGCACGCGGGCAAGTTCAAGGAACCGTGATCGCATAAAACAAAGAGTTCGACTTAAACTGACACAAAGATACGATCTCCACCGCTGGACAGCGAACAATCGCGAGGAGATCACCACATGACCACAAAAGCCTTATTTGTTAGACTGGAGGCAAAAGCGGGCAAAGAAAACGAAGTCGCCAAATTTCTGCGCGACGGGCAGGGCTTGGTTGCACAAGAGCCCGCAACGACCGCCTGGTTCGGCATTCGACTTGGCCCAACCACCTTCGCCATCTTCGACGCATTTACGGATGATGCCGGACGCGACGCGCACCTGTCGGGAAAAGTTGCCAGGGCGCTGATGGAGAAAGCGCCCGAGCTGCTGGCAGAGCCGCCGAAGATTGAGAAGGCAGACGTATTGGCAGACAGGTTACCGGGTTAATCGGCCTAAACATTGGCGGCAAAATGCAGTGATGCGACCCACCATCCTATGGCGAAACATTCCGGTTCCTAAATGTAGAAGACTTCGGCACAATTCTCGCTGGGTCTCACACATGCGCTTTATTCGGCTCGCCGTTGTTGTGCTTTTTTGGATGTATGCCGACGGCCTTTCCGCTGACCCGGTTTATTACGCTGTCTCGGCCAGTGACGACTATAACTATTTGAAAACTCAAACGTGGCACGTGGGCGATGCAGACCGATTCTTTAAGAACGTTCCGGAGCGTGTTTATGAATGGTACACATTAGAGCGCCACGCAAATGGCACATTAACGGTTCTTCGCGTGTGCAGCAGTCCAACCGGGGACTGGTCCAAGGCGCTCGATTACTCCTACGGAAAGGATGGACGGCTGACGAGCTTGAAAACCGAATTGGCTTTCGTCGATGGGGAGGGGCCATGCAAGCAGTCGTATTCGGTTAGTTCCAGCGGCACGCTTACTAAGATTTCCGATCAGGATAGGTGCAAAGATTTGGAGAACATGTTACAGCCAGTAAAACATTGGATGAACCTGAGCGAGCTACCGATCAAACCCAAGTCCTAACCATGCGATGCAGCCAACACACGTTTACGAAATTCGACCCCGCAAAGATAAACGTGGATTTGATCTCATCTCCGATGCGCTGCCATTCGGTCGGCTGTGGTATGGCGAGCTAAACGCAGTCAGCAACGCAATCGGCTGCGCTAAAGATCGCAGCCGTTCACATGATGCGGTGATCCGTGTCCAGGCGTACGAAGGCGAAACCATACTGGTGAACAACCATGATGCGGGCGTCCAGATCTGGTAGCTCGCGACCGAAGCGCAATGCTTCTCCGCACACGCTTAAGGCTTCTTAAAAGCAGCGGCGTCATCCTGCTTATCGCTGCGTTTATACTCGTAAACGCGGGGCGCTTGCATATACCGGTGTTCCCGAAACTGCTCTGCCTGCCCTTGGGATTTCTCATAGGCTACTTGGGGGCCCTCCTATTTTGGCGCGGACGTCAGTATGCTGCTAAGGCGGACGCCAAACGGATCCTCACCGACCACAAGCCAGACGTGTTGTACTTGCGATCCTTTCGGAGTGATCAATCAGCTGGGGACTACGCATTCTCGAAGGCCATGGCCGGGGCCGACGACTTGGCAACCATGGAGGACTACTTGGTCGATGTACTCCGACCGATTGGGGATCTCGTCGCGATCGGCCGACCAGGGGAGACTCTGCCTACGCCGGGCGCTGCGCGTATGTACGCCTGCGACGAGGAATGGAAAGAGGTCGTAAAAGGTCAGATGCAGGCAGCTCGACTTGTCGTAATCAGGGCCGGCGCCGGGGAAAACCTTCTCTGGGAACTAAAACAGGCTGTTGAGACTTTAAATCCGCAAAAGCTGTTGATCATTGTCCCAGAAATGATCGCAGATGACTACGAATTCTTCCGCACGAACGTGAAGCCGGTCTTGGGCGTGTCCCTTCCAGAGTGGATCCGGCAATTCCGGGGACTCATTGGTTTTGGCGCGGACTGGGAGCCCAGTTTTTTTCCCCTTCGTATCCCGTACATGTACTTCAGACCCACGTTCTCCGCCCTCTTCGGAGAGCCCTTTTTTATCTATCGGTTAAAGTTCACGCTCAGACCCGTTTTTGAAAGCTTAGGCCTAGAATGGCAGCCTCCGCCTGGCTGGAAGCCTACGCCGAGGATCATCCGAAAATTGGTCGAATCGGTAAGGACCTTCTTTCATTAGCATGGATTCGAGTTCCACAAACGCAGTCAGCTTTTCATCCGCACGCACAACGAAACGCTTTCCATCGTCGCGATGCGCGTCAGTAACGAAGATCGTTCGACCCGCGGCAATTTTGAGCGAGACGCTCACGGAACGTGTCATTAAATGAAACGGCATGACAATGCCAATGAGGAGGTAAAACATGAGTCAAGGGACAAAAGCAGTATTGGATGATCTGAAACACGCAGGGGAATTTACCAAGATCGAGAACACAGCGATCGTTTATGTCCTTCGTGGTTGGTTTGGAAGCCTGTCGGCAATACCCGGCGCGTTGGAAGCCGGAGACGACGCTTGGGCGTTTACCACGCTTCAAGAACATTTCGACAGCAAACTCAATCCCGACCCGACCAAGCGAACCCCGAAACAGGTGAATATCCTTGGGGAGTTACAGAAAAAAGCGAAGGAAACGCAGGATCGGGTGGACGAAATTTTGGGAGCCAAATCCGACGAGGACGAGCGGATCAACAAACTAGTGGATGCATTTGTTGAGCAGCTTGTGAAGAACCCACCGGAACGCGCAATTCCGGCAACGTGATCGAAACTCACGAGCACGCGGGCGAGTTCAAAGAGTGGTAACCATCACGGTTTTCGGCTTAGGGATTATTGACCACTTGCGGCGCAGGTTTGCTCGCTTCAAACTGAGCGCTCACCTTTTGGATTTGCGCTGCCTGCTCCTTCACAGTTGCGATGAGACTTGCCACCGTCGCTTCCAACTTCTCAGTCTTTTTGTGCTCTTTGAGAAACTCATTGAGCAACATCGCGTTCACCGCGTCGTAGCGCACGGTTTGGAGTTTGCCGTCGCGATCGCGTTTCACCAGATCAGGAGCCACCTTTTCCACTTCCTCGGCTACAAGGCCAAACTGCGGGACAGTCTTGGGATCAAGCTCCTTCCTATAGCGGAAGGTGACCGGGTTTAGCGCAAGGATCGCTTCGCTTGCTTTATTCATCGGCCTAATCTCGTCCTTGAAACGCCCTGAGGAAAGGAGACTGACTGTGCCGAGTTTTCCGGCGCTAGTGACAAAGACCGCCTCGCCGCCAATGGCGTCTGCATCGCTAATGCCGGCGATATAGGTGGCAGTGTGGGCGGGGTGTATAACCCCAAATGGGTCCGTGACCGCGACCTGAGTGCCGATGCGGATTATATTGGCTTCAGTAGCGACACCTATGTTGCCAATATCGATGTTATTATTGCCGGTAGCGAGAACCGCGCCGGCGCCGAAGCCCAATGCGATGTTGAGGTCACCGGTGCTGTTTACCAACGCACCAGTACCGTTGGCCGTGTTCAAGGCGCCAGTTGTGTTGCTATCGAGCGCAGCAAAACCGGTTGCCGTGTTGTCGTTGCCGGTCGTATTGGTTTCGAGCGCAACACCACCGGTGGCCGTGTTTTCGAACCCGGTTGTGTTAGAAACAAGCGCGGCACGACCATTGGCTGTGTTGCGGTCACCGGTTGTGTTCTGAAAGAGCGCTCGCCAGCCTTCACCCGTGTTCGAATTTCCGGTGATGTTGCTAAAGAGGGCCAAGGTTCCATTCGCCGTGTTCCGGTCGCCGGTGGTGTTGCTTAAAAGCGCCCCGGCGCCAGTGGCCGTGTTTTGGTCCGCGGTATTGACAAGGAGCGTTCCAGCGCCAATTGCCGTGTTGAAATTGCCTTCCGTGTTGCTCCTGAGCGAAAGCCAGCCAACTGCCGTGTTGAAGCCGCCGGTGGTGAGGCTAAAAAGAGCGTTTTGCCCTTCTGCCGTGTTGCCACCGGGATAGCCACCATCAGGCGGTGGACTGACCGCCTGCGTGTTTTGGACGAGCACAAAGCAGACGAGTGCAAATGTGATTAGAACTGGTGGCATGCTTGTTTTCATATCCAGCGAGTTTCGGGAAACCTCGTTAGCTTGTCGAGGCTATTCGCCGCAAGCGCGAGTCGCCGATTCCAGTTCCAAAAACGCAGTCAGCTTTTCATCCGTTCGTACAACGAAACGCTTTCCGTCGCCGCGATGCGTCTGCATGGATAAATTGTCAGACTAGTCTTGCGGACTGGGCCGCAGCCGTGGAGGGCCTTACATATAGGGCATTTTCGCCGTCTTTGTCGATGTAACTAAAGTGGGGTGTATGGGGGGGAAAGTTTTAGGCGACGCTAGCCCGAAAAAGGCTTTGGTTATCGCGTTAGCGCGCTCGAATCCCCAACGACAGGCTTAAGTCTCGTGCTGCCACTTCTAAACCCGAACATGGCAACCCTAACACGAATGCGACCAATACCGAAAGCGACTACAATACAACGTACTTGGTGCGGGACACTTATGTTGCTGAGACTAGCGAACAAGTTGTCTCGACGGTGCATGTTCGTTAGGTGCGTGTAAGGTGAGATCATTCAGACCGCGTTCTGCCGCTTCCGCAAAAACCTCGATTCGGCTGAGACGCAGCCCCACGTCTCAGAATATTCTCCGCAGGTCTTATTGATTGTTGACCACTTGTAGAGCGGGTCTGCTTGTGTCAAGCTGTGCGCTCACCTTCTGCAAGCCAGCTGTAAGCGCTAGGCGAATTTTATGGCTCTCTGAACTCGCGCTCGTGGTCGTGTGTCTCGATCACATTTCCAGGATCATCGAACGCCCGATGATGTGATCTGCGAGGGGTTTGTAGGTGATCATTTTACCGTCCAAGCGGAACAAAAGCCACGTTGATCTCCTGCGCCTCACATTCCGTGACCGGGTCGCGGCAGCCACTAAGGTCCATGGTCTGTGCGCGGTGTCTCAACGCCTGTACCTTTTCATTCCACTCGGAGAGGCTGCCGTTCCAGACCACCTGGCTCGCATAGTTTCCCGGGATAGCGCCATCGGGGTCCCTAATCTCGACGCGCATGCGCACGACGCTGACGTTAGAGCTGCCGAAGGCGAACACGTAACTCTCGATGGGAAAGAAGGCCCAATCATCTGGGGCGCTATTGCTGGAGATAATTCCCAGGGAACTCATCAGCGCCGACATCATATTGTCGTGCGAAACGACGATGGTATGGCTGCCGTTGGGTCGGGACATCATGTAATTGACGGGAAACACGCTCACTGCATCGGAAAGCGGTGACGGCTCGCTTGTAAAGAATCGAATTCCCAGGCTGTTCACGCCCTTTTGGACGGCGACTTTTCCAAAATGCTCGAGAGGAAGAGGACCAGGAGTGGGAGACGGAAAAATTTGCGGCAGAGGAGGCCCCAGATCCGCGATCATCTCAATGATGGAAGCGAGGGCCGCGAGCTGTTCGTAAGCCTTCGGCAAATTGCCGTTCTCGTCGTAAACCGGGTCTGGAATCGCTACTGGGCCCAGGCCGATGGCTGCGCGCACCGTATTAAAAAAATCTTGAAAGGTCGCTTTCAACTTCGGCAGATCCGGCGAGGTTCTAAGAAGCTGAAGATAAACAGCTCGGGGGACGCAATCCTTGACGGAATGGTCGCTGCTCACTGCGTCAACAGCTGTTCCCGGAACGGTCTTGCATCCGGTGAATTTGATCGCCGAGTTGTGGAGGCCCTTCCTTAAATAGAGCCCTGTCCAAAACGTGCGCTCGGCGGCGAGCTCGGCGCGAATTTCATCCCAGTGACCGTCAAAAACTTTGTTTTCAGCGATGGCCCTAACCGCGAGGGCTGCGGCCTCTTGCAGACCGGGGGCAGCGAAACGTTCTGCGATGATCAGGCCTTGAGGCGTCGCATCTTCAATGTAGCTGAGAGTGGGAATTGGAATTATTTCCATCCCAAATTGGGAAAGATCGATCTTTTGCGGTTCTACCTTCTTGGAAATGCCCCGAAAAGTATGCCGGGAAAAGACGACAATGGTCGTGTTATCGTTGGTTGGGACAGATTGAGACGAGGCACTGGATGGCAAAAAAAACAACGACATCAAGAGACCGAACAGAGAAAGCCGCATTAGATTCTTATTTTTCATAACGAGGATGACCTTTAGAGTTACGACTATTTATTCTAGCTATTTATTCTAGCGGGAGATCACCACTCCAGGGCGGCTCCCAGCAATTCAGTCAGCTTTTCATCCGCACGAACAACGAAGCGCTTCCCGTCGGGATGTGCGTCTGCAATCCAGAGCGTTCGCCCGTCGCGATCTATGGTTTTGGAGTTTCCGTTGGTTCTGGAGTTTCCGTTGCTTTCGGAGTTTCCGTTGGTTCTGGAGTTTCCGTTGGGTGTGGAGTTTCCGTTGCTTTCGGAGTTTCCGTTGGTTCTGGAGTTTCCGTTGGGTGTGGAGTTTTCGTTGCTTCTGGAGTTTCCGTTGGTTCTGGAGTTTCCGTTGGGTGTGGAGTTTTCGTTGCTTCTGGAGTTTCCGTTGGTTCTGGAGTTTCCGTTTCAGTTGCCGTAGGCGTTGGTGTGGGTTGGCAGGAGCTGCCTCGACGCAGATCATAGAGCACAGGATTCTGGTCCTCGCCGTTCACGCCGGCCTCCTCGTTCTTTACAACGACGATGTGCGCATCGCCTGGCAGGTCCTCATCCGAGACCTGACTGGCAAAATTACCCGTAATCGGATTGGGCACACCCTGTACCATCGGACTGGACGTATCGACAATGGGATCGCTCGTGCTTAGGTCGAAATTCGACTGGCCGCCAAATGGTAAGAGGTAACTGTCCTCCTCGCTGCCTTGAATGGCACCTTGTACCCAAACCACGCCGCCACCGGAAACGTAGGCTTCCAACGCCGGGATGGCTGCCTCGTAAGGCGCGAGGAAGTCACTGAGGAAGTGGTCGTCCCAGTTAAGGATGATCACCCGATACTGGCTGAAGTTGAATCCACTCAAGTCTCCTGGCGTAAACACACTAAAGGTATGCCCGGCAGCAGTGATGGCATTCTTAACAATGGCGGAGCCAAACGGATCGTGCGTCTGGAAGATAGCGAAGTCGTGCAACGCAATCTGGCTATTGGAGAAGGTAAAGTTGACGATGTTGCTGGCGATATGCGTGTAGTTATTTGGCGCGAAACCGATGGCTAAGCCGTCACCAACCAGTAAGCCGCATCCCGGCCTTGGTGTAGCTGTAGGCGTCGGGCTAGCGGTAGGCGTAGGAGTCGGCGTTTCCTCTCCGGCAGGTACAGCGGGCGCGCTCGTGCGCTCGCGAACACTCGAGTACGGAAATTTAGGAATCTGCGACTGGTTGAATGGCGCACGCACCACTGTTTGTTTGTTGGTGTTGTGTTGCGCCAGCGCGAATGAGATCGTGCAAACAGCGATAAGCAGAAGCAGACAAAATCCGCCTCGGACAAGATGCGCTTTGATGGTGGGGTTAATTTGCTTTTTCATTTCAGTCCGGTCCTTTCAGTTCGAATCCTGATTTCCTGAGCTGCAAAAGTGTATTCTGCAAGCGGCGGCACCGTTTCTGCTCAGGAACGGCAAAAATGTCAAGGCTTTTCTTAAGGATTTTTTCTTAAGGATTCTTGCATTGGGGAACTTTGGCGGCAGGCGCGGCCCGTAGCGTAGCCGATCGCGTCTTCTTGATTCAAGAACACCGGGTGCACACCGGTGCTCTCGTAAACTTCCCAGCCGTTTCGGAATCGTCTGATTTCAATGACGTCACGGCGAGTCCTTTGCGTTTTAATCCGAACGACGCTATACGTTCACTTGATCATGCTGCAACCTTCAAACGCACAACAAAACGCTTTCCGTCGCGATGCGCGTCAACAATCCAGATTGTTCGCCCCTCGGAATCCAGGGCTGAGACCCAGCCCCACGTCCAACCGGCTTTGCTGAGATTATTAGCTAATTACTTGTCGCTAGCTTACTTCAGCAATTCAATCTGCCCTGTATCAAGAGTGTAGTACGCGGCGACGATCTTCACCTCTCCTGACTGCACACGCGGCGCTATGATAGGCCCGCTGCTCTGCAAGCGTTTCGCGATATCGCGTGCATTCGCACGCACAGCATTGTCGATGTGATCACCGGACTGGCCTTTCGTTTCTTCAACTGCTGGCAAAATCGCTTTTAATACATCCGGGATGTCTCCTGTCTCCGTCGCTCCTGAAACAGCGGCGGAAACCGCTCCGCAGCGTTGGTGCCCGAGCACAACAATCAAGCGTGTTCCCAAATGTTCGATTGCGTATTCGATGCTGCCCAACTCGACCGCGCCCACTACTTCGCCGGCGGTGCGAACAACAAAGATATCGCCCAAGCTAACATCAAAAACGAGTTCAGGCGGTACGCGGGAATCCGAACAACTTACTACGACAGCAAATGGTTTTTGTTCTTTCGTAAGCGTGTGGCGGAGTTCAATGAGTGCAGAGCCGTGAGGCTCCTCTGATTTCCCAGCGACAAATCGCTTATCTCCACTTAATAACCGACTCAGCGCCTCGTCCGCCCCGACGCCAGCAGACTCGCCCGCCATGCTGCTCGCGACAAAAGCGAGCCAGCTATATGTGAGTATTCGGACTGCATTTGTTTTCATTTCTTCTGATCGTAATGTTCTTTAGATAGAGTTGCCTTATCCGGAATGTAGTGTTCTCCACTCTGTTTTACTTGTAGAACCTTCCAATTCAAACTGCGGTCGTGAAGCGTCAAACGTACCTTTAACACTGCATCCGAATAAGCGCTGTGAACGTCAACGATCGCGGTGTCGCCTTTGATTGTGCCTGTAATGGAAGGTGGGCCTTCGCCATCGACCGTCGTGTCCGTACGACTTCCGTCCTTCGTTACGGCCGAATGATATCCCGTCAATTGATTACCGTCCTGATGCAAGTGAATTCCAAAATCCACATCTTTGTGCGACACCCATTCTCCTTCAAATCTCTTTTCCGATGGACCTGCGTAGAGATTTGTCACTGCACTCGCTAAACAGACAAACATTGTTAAACGAATCATCTTTCTCATAACGACCTCCTAAACCGGCAACCAATCACTTGTTGAATTTCAAGCTCGACATCATCCTATCAAAAATTTCTTCGAGCGTTTTGTCCGTCGGCTTGTGATCATTGGGGCCATAGGATATGTGAAATATCAAGCTTTTAGATTTCACGATCACTAAACGCTGATCTTCGGGAAGCCTAATGAAGTGCGCTGGCATTCCATCGAGTTGGCCGGCTTCTTTTGAGATAATCTTTTGATTCTGCGTCTCCTCATCGACATACTTCTTTACCTCAACCTGCGGAGTTGTGCTGGCGGAATAGATTTGGAAATGACCGCAACGCGCTTTGCGTTCATAACAATCTTTGGGACCATCGAAATTTACGTTGTCGCTTTCTCGAATGGATAATTCCGGTCCGGAATCAGGCGCTTGCATAACATAGGCTTCCCAAGAGGCCGGGTAACTGATGCTCCATCCGTGGGTATTATTGAGCTGCACCCAATTATCGGATGCTCTAACGCCGCTTACCACTAACATTGAACTAATCAAAAATCCCGCGAGGGAACGATTCATAGATTTGTCACCTTCGATGGCCAACTAGGATTCGGCTTCCATTCGTTTTTTTGAGGCTGGATCATTGAGCGTGTATCGCTACTAAGAATCTAAGGTCGAGGTGGCGGCGTCGGGCGAGGCCCCGGAGGCGGCTGAGCGCCAGGCAGAGGGTAAACGTACCCGCGCACACAACAAAACGCTTTCCGTCGCCACGATGTGCGTCAACAACGAGGATCGTTCGCCCGCAAGAATCCACCGCTGAGACACAGCCCCAATTCCAACCGGCTTTGCTAAGTCTGTCTGCGATGATTTCCCAAGATTTCACTTAAATTTTTCTTGCATCGTCGGTGGTCATTGAAGACGACTACGGACGATAGCAAACACCACGGCGGCAATAAGACTCGCCCCGCCAATGATGAGTAACACAAAAGAAGTCGGATTTTTCGTCGCCGCTGCCCAGCTCTTTAACTCGATCCAAGCTCGCGCTGTGATAGGAGGGGTCTTCGCAGGCCTGGGACGAAACCGTTCCTGAACGTCTTTAGGAAGTTCAATGAAATAAACCTTAGAAATTCCCGTTTTGGTTCTAATCACGATCCCGTCCGCTTCGACACGGCTTACCTCCGCGTTTTTGTATTCTTTCCCGTTAATCGTCTTGAAGTCGTCGGCCAGCGCGAATTGCGATACCGCAAGCGCCAATACCGTTGCGGGAATCAGTACGGCCGGTTTCATTGCGCGGCGATATTGCCGCTTCGCGCCTTCGATTAACAAGCCGAAAAGCGTCCTCGGCAAGGATCCGTTTCGGATCTGCACGCTGGATTGTGCGCCGTAAAAAATCAGCATGCGAGTTGCAATCGGCGATCTGAAATTTACAATCTGAATAATCTTGCTCCGGGGTCTTAGCTCAGTTGGTAGAGCGCCTCAATGGCATTGAGGAGGTCACGGGTTCGAATCCCGTAGGCTCCAGTCTTCTCTCGCAGAGTAGCGCAGAACGAAGACTGTCGCGCCGTAGGTCGCCGCGGCGACCGGAGGCGGACACTTTTCACCTCGCAGCATCAACGCAGCGAGCTACGACTTGGCAAGCCAGCCGGAAATGAGCCGCTTCATTTACATTTTCTCCAGTCAGGTAACAACCGCGTAACTTTTCCCATGCAGCGCGCAGCGCTGATCGCCACGATTCTACCGGTATGAAAACAATGAATAACTCTACAGCTAATGATAGTGGTACGAGCGAGACTCATCCTCCACTGGACAACATGAAGGCTAGAGTTAAAGCTCGGAAAGGTTCGATCAGTCGACGTTCCTTCCTGGGCAAATCACTCGCCGTGGGAGCAGGCACACTCGGCGTAGGACTATTACGTGGTAGTCCAATCGCGGCAGCAAGTCGCGACCGTTTGACCCCGCCAGACGCCGCGCTGCTACGGTTCCCGGCGGCACTGGAACTACTCGAGGCCGACTTTTGGATTCAATACAACGAACTCGGTGGCATTCAGGACCCCGAAGTCCCGGGTGGCACCGGCAATCCAGCTTACCACGATGCCCTCGGGGTCCTCGATGAAGACATGGACCAGTACATTCACGATAACACGGATGATGAGATCACTCACCATCAGTTCCTCAATGCGTACCTGATGTCCAAGGGAGCGGCTCCTGCAAATCTCGATCCGTTTCGGACTTTGATGGGCAGCACTGCACCCGGAGTTAACACCGCCTTGATCGGGCACCGGCTTACCAACCTGACCCAACTCACGATTGATACCAGCTGGTGGACCCGCTATCGCGACGACAGCCACAACCCGGATCTTGACCCAAACCATGTCTTTCCGCAGGCCGTCCCAACCTTAGGGGTTCACCAGCATACGGCGATTCCCAGGACCGCTGCAGACACAACGGATCCTAATTTCCTACAGGCGATCGCGAACACTGCAGGTTTCCACTTTCCGACGATCGAACAAGGTGGCAACAGCCTGTATCCATCGCTGGCGCTGAGAGCCATTCACCCCGACGTGTTGCGAATCCTGATCAGCATAGGCCCTACCGAGACCATGCACTTTCAAACATGGTCGGATAAGGCGGGCAATGCGCCACCGTTGACTGCCGTTGATCCAGTAACTGGCGTGTCGGTGACCTTTCCTGATCTGGACGTCGGCGATCCACTCCTGAAAAAGAACCTGATCATGCCAGAGCCGTGCCCATTCCTGGATAGAAGCCTCCCGATTGTTTCGATCATTCGACCGACCCAGACGGAAGGTGTCGCCATGGGTGCGCTGCAATTCCTAACGAACATGGGACTCTTCATTGGCCAATCTCAGGCGTTCTTTGCCTATATGACCCAACTGGCACAAGAGGCTGATCTCGCAAGGGGCAGGCGCATCTGAAGGCGGCAACCAAAAAAGAAAAGGTCGCGACCGGTCGCACGCCACACGGCGACCGGTCGCTCCTGAGAAGGTTCGAGTCTTTGAGAGAAGATTTTTGCCTTTCGCGAAACTGATTTTCGAGGAAGGATCCTTTCGTCGATAGAAGCCGTGCAACATCGACGGACTGCGCGGTTTGAATTCTATCGCAAACGGCAGACCGAATGCACAAAATCAATTCCCTTCTCATGCGCGCGCCGAAGATGGCGATCTTCGAAACGGCGGCGAAGTTAGAGCTTTGGCCCAAAATCCTCCCGCACTATCGCTACATCCGTTTTCTTGAACGCGGGGCCGATCGCAACATTGTGGTGATGGCAGCGCGGCGTTCCGGAATTCCAATCTCGTGGACCTCGGAACAAATTATCGACCGAGAACGGCTCGAAATTCATTTTCACCATCTAAAGGCCTGGACTAAAGGGATGCGCGTGGTCTGGACCTTCTCTGACACGCCGGACGGCGTGCTGGTCGCAATCTCGCATGACTTCCGATTTCGAATCCGTCCGCTCGCGCCAATCATTGATCTGGTTATCGGTGATTTTTTCATCCATAACATTGCCAACAAAACCTTGCGTTGTATGAAAGCTTACGTGGAAGCAAGGGTAAACAAGGTAGCCGCATGAACCGGAGGCGCGCGGTCATCACGGGCATCGGCCCCATCACATGCATTGGCATCGGCGTCGATAATTTTTGGAACCGAATCCTTGCGGAAAAGAGCGGCATTGCGAGCATTACAAGCTTCGATCCGAGTGTTTTCCGTGTGCGTTGTGCCGGCGAGATTCCCGGTTGGAATCCGGAAGAGTTTTTCTCACCACACCGATTGAAACGGCTCGATCGCTACGCCCAGTTCGCTGTCGTATCTGCCAAGCTCGCGTTGGAGGACGCGCATATCGATTATTCCCGCGAAAAACCACAAGATCGCATCGGTGTCAGCTTCGGCACCGCGCTGGGGGGAGTCTGCAAAGCCGAAGAGCAATACATTAGATATTTGAAAAAAGGTGCGCGGGGCGTTCAACCCACACTTGCTGTCCAGGTATTTGGTGGTTCGGCTCATTCAAACATCGCGATTGAATTCGGGTTTCGTGGCGTGGGCACGACAAACTCAAACAGTTGCGCCAGTGGCACCGTGTCCGTTGGCGAAGCGCTCCGTTACATTCGAGACGATTTTGCGGATGTGATCGTCGCCGGGGGTGCCGAAGCGCCACTGACCGCAATTACCATCGGCGCATTCGACATCATTAAGACGATGAGCAGATGGGCGGGCGATCCAACACTGGCTTGTCGTCCTTTCGACCTGTTGCGCGATGGATTTGTCATGGGCGAAGGCGGCGCTTCGCTGGTCGTCGAGGAACTCGAACACGCGCGAACACGCGGGGTTCGCATGTATGCGGAAGTGCTCGGCTACAGCTTAAACAATGACGCGTTCCACATGACCTCGCCTCTGCCGAATGGCGAATCCTGCATTCGTGCGATGCGCGAAGCACTCGCGGACGCACAATTGACGCCCGAACAGATCGATTACGTAAACGCACACGCCAGCTCGACTCAGCTCAACGACAGCACGGAAACGACGTCGATCAAACAAGTCTTTGGCGAACATGCACAGCGAATCGCAGTCAGCGGAACAAAAGGCTATTACGCGCATCCACTGGGCGCGACCGGCGCCATCGAGGCAGCGCTTTGCGCACTTGCCTTGGATCGGCAATGGATTCCACCGACGATTAACTATAAAACTCCCGATCCGGCATGCGATCTCGATATTGTGCCGAATCATGGTCGCCCAGGGGAGTTGAATTATGTCATGAGCAATTCATTCGGTTTCGGCGGCATCAACGGCTCCGTTGTGTTGGGGAGAATTCGGGATTAATTCGGCAGATGCGCTGAGGACAGCGCACTCTACAGCACACGCCAGAGCGGTAGCGTCCGCGGTCCTCAGCGAAGCAAATCCGGGCGATTCTGGCTTGTGCGCTTGATAGCTTGTTCTCTGCGCCACTCTGCGATCTCCGCGTGATTTCCCGAGAGCAAGACTTCCGGGACTTTCCAGCCGAGAAACTCGGCCGGTCGCGTGTAGTGCGGCGCTTCGAGAAGGCGGCCGCTGAAGCTATCATCGGAGGCGGATTGCTCGTGACCAAGCGCGCCTGGCACCAAACGAACAATTGCATCAACTAGAACAACTGCAGCGATAGCGCCGTTTGTGAGCACATAATCGCCAATCGAAATCTCAAGATCGATAAGATGTTCGATCACGCGGTGATCGACTCCCTCGTAATGGCCGCAGAGAACGATGAGATGCGATTCCTGCGAAAGCTGCCTCGCCATTTCTTGATCGAAACGGCCGCCCGCCGGCGACATCAGGATAATTTTTGGTCTTTGAAGTTTGATGTTTGATTGGGCATTGGATGTTGAGCGTTCGGCGTTGGGCATTTGCCGTTTCAGATCTTCCACAGCCGCAAAAATCGGCTCCGGTTTCATCACCATCCCCTGCCCTCCCCCAAACGGCGCGTCATCCACAATGTGATGTTTGTCCGTCGTCCAATCGCGCAGGTTATGAATGTGAAGGGCGACGATTCCTTTTTCCTGAGCGCGCTTCAAGATGCTCTCGCTCAAAGGCGCGCGGCAGATTTCAGGAAAGAGTGTGACGATGTCGATTCTCATTTAAGGGAGAAACGTCCAACGCCCAACCCGCCTCCGCAAATGCTACGGCGTGGCAGGCGCCCAACATCCAACGCCGAATTGTACAAACGCCGAGGCGTCTGACACAGACGCCCTACAATTACTCTACAATCTCGAGCATGGCGCGCTGGCCGTGGCGCGCCGCAGAGCTGGCGAGCAACGCGCGAATTGCATGAATGGTTTGGCCGCCTCGGCCAATGACACGGCCAACATCCCCGCGTCGAAGTTGCAATTTAAAGACAGTCGTTCTGCCGCTCGGAATTTCCGTCAGCACCATATCGTCAGGAAATTCAATCAACTGCCGAATGACGAACTCGAGAAACTCCCTCATGCGTCAAAAAACTAACCACGAATGGACACGAATACACACGAATTTTCAGAGCCGATAAACCGATGCTGTAGCGTCCGCTGTCCTCAGCGGATTGCATCTCTGGATCTGCGCTGAGGACAGCGCACTCTACAGCCCCAACGAACGCCAATGGATGTGTGTTAGCTTTGCGATTCAACCGGAGACGACGGAGGTATAACTTCGTCCCGGGTCGATTTCGTGGGCTCTGGCTCCGATTGTGACGACGACTCGGCTGCTGTTGCCCTTTTTTTGTTTTTCTTTATCAAGCTGCGCACGGTGTCAGACGGCTGGGCGCCCTTGCCGATCCAGTATTCCGCCCGTTCAACATTCAACGAACTATTGTGACCTGATATCTTCGGATCGTACGTGCCGATAATCTCGATAAATTTGCCGTCGCGTGGGCTGCGGCTGTCGGCCACTACCACTTTGTAATACGGGCGATTTTTTGCGCCTTCTCTGCGTAATCTGATTGAAACTGGCATGATCTAAAAAGTTAAAAAGGTTAAACAAGGTACAACGTTAAAACGGTGACAAAGTCAAACGAGTCGCAAGCGAACCATTTTAACGATGTAACTTTTGTAACTGTTTTAACATGTTTTTCATTTTGCCCGCGCTTTTCATCATCTTCCGCATCTGATCAAAGCGCCGCAGCAAGTCGTTTACCTCCGTGACCGTGCAGCCGCTGCCGCGCGCGATGCGTTGACGCCGCCGCGCATTGAGGATGTCGGGATGCGTCCGCTCTTCCTTCGTCATCGAAAGCACAATCGCTTCCGTGCGCTTAAGCTGCTTCTCGTCAATCGAAAGGCCCTGCACGTTACTCATGCCGGGCAACATGCCAAGAACATTCTCCAGAGGCCCCATCCTTCGCATCATCTTAAACTGCGCCAGAAAGTCGTTGAAATCGAACGAAGCGGTCCGCAGCTTGCGCTCGAGCCGAGCAGCGTCTTCGGCTTCTACGGCTTCGGCAGCTTTTTCGACTAGCCCAAGGACGTCGCCCATCCCAAGAATCCGTCCCGCGAGCCGCTCGGGAACAAACACTTCAAACTGATCAAGCTTTTCGCCAGTTCCTGCGAATTTGATCGGCCGACGAGTCACTTCACGCATCGACAACGCCGCGCCGCCTCGCGCGTCGCCGTCGAGTTTGGTCAAAACGATGCCGGTAATTGCCAACGCGTCATTGAAATGAGTTGCTACGCTTACCGCTTGCTGTCCGGTCGCCGCATCGACAACAAGGAGAATTTCCTGTGGCTCCAAGAAATCTTTGAGCTCCTTCAGCTCCTGAATCAAAGATTCGTCGAGTTCCTGCCGGCCCGCTGTATCAAAGATATCGATGTCAGTTGGTTTTTCATCGTGCAAGGCAGCGGCAGCAGCGCGTTGCACATCTCCTTCGCCGGGACCGGGTGTGAAAACGGGCACATCGATTTCTTTGCCTAGCGTCGACAGTTGGTGGATCGCTGCTGGCCGTTGTAAATCCAGTGCGACGAGTCGCGGCGACTTGCCCTGCTTTTGCAACAAACGCGCCAGCTTTGCCGAAGAAGTCGTCTTGCCGGATCCGTTGAGCCCAACAACCAAAATGCGAGTCCGGTCTTCAATCCGAAGAGGCGCGGCATCGCCGCCGAGTAAAGCAGTCAATTCATCATGAAAAATTTTTACCACCTGCTGACCTGGCCTGATGCTGCGAAGAACAGTTTCCCCGAGCGCCTTTTCTTTGACTTGCGTGATGAATCTTTTGGCGACCTGAAAATCTACATCTGCTTCAAGCAACGCCAGACGCACTTGTCGCAAGGCGGATTCAATATTTGCTTCACTGAGCGTGCCATGGCCGCGCAGTTCCTTGAAAACTTCCTGAAGCTTTTCGCTGAGTTGTGGAAACATAGTCGTTTATAAGGTGGATCGGCTTCTCCGAAGACGATATTTAATTATCGATGCCGAAGACGCATTCGGTCATCAACGCGCGTTGAGGACAACGCGTTCCGCCTTCTAATCGCGCGATTATTTTTTCGGCGGTGGCGTCGGCGACTTCGTGGGGCCGCCCGCTCCTTCTTCAATCCCGAACGTCCAATGCGCTTCGACCTTCTTGCCTTGCGATTTCGCCGTAACAAATACGCTGCAGGATTTCTCGCGCAGCTTTTGTGTGACCTGGTACGATATCGTACCCGTCTTTTGATCGTAGGTGGCCGGAACAACGCCGAGGCCGCTCACGCGCATTTGCACAGTGCCTGGATCAATCTGGCCAATGCCAGTAAGATTGGCTTTGATGAGTGGAAGTGCAGTGC
>WNGL01007433.1_pt1 | contig 19081 bp, 21 predicted proteins | sample 5400591 | NCBI WGS metagenome assembly WNGL01 (sample SAMN13153377, study PRJNA577476) | soil metagenome | isolation source: 80 cm soil or saprolite under Garry oak tree replicate 1 | place: USA:California | collected 2016-06-15 | reverse complement strand
CCGCCATCGCCGACCCGGGCCGCCGCGCCTACGCCGAACAGATCGCCGCGCTGATGGATGCCCGCAAGGACCGGATCGGCGAGCACGCCGCCGAGCACGCCCTGCCCTGGGCCATCAACGCCCTCGGCCCGGTACCCGAGGACCCGGTAGACCGGCTGGACTGGCAGCAGCGCGCCGCCTCCATCGGTGCCTGGCGGGAACTGTCCGGCTATGACCACCCCACCGACTCCATCGGACCCGAACCCACCGCGGCCGCTCCCGATAAGCGGGCCGCCTGGTATGAGCCCTGGCCGACCTCGGCCCCGTCGACGGGCCCGACGTCCGCGGCATGCCCGACGGCAGGCTGCTGCACCTGCGCGACACCTACCCCATCGAGACCGCCTGGGCCCCCCAGTACGTCGGCGAAGAGCTGCGCCAGGTCCGCGCCGCCGCCTGGGACGCTCGCTTGGCCGGCCTGCGCGCCACAGCCGACGCCCGCGCCGCCGCACACCGCGGCGACCACGCCGCGGCCAAGCACCAGCTGGCCGCCAGCTACCAGGCCCTGGAGTGGACCTACCGAGAGCGCGAAGCTGTGTTCGCTCAGACGATGGCTGACCGCGCCGACTGGGAAGCCGCCACCCGCGCCCAGCGCCAACTGGCCGTCGCCGCCGACGCCGAACTGCGCCGCCGCCACCCCGGCCAGCACTTCGTACCGCTGCGCTCGGCCGAACCCCAGCCCGTCACTGACGCTCAGCGCGACGAGCTCACCTTCACCCCGGATCAGCCGCCCAGCGAGATCGACCACTGGATCGAGGACCTGGCCGCCGGGCACCGGACCTTCGCCGACAGGCTCGCCAACCGGCAGAGCCAGATGATCCCGTCCGAGGACCCAGACTATGGCGACCTCGGCCCGGCGTTCCCCACCTGGACTGGACCCGGCCGGGAGCCGATCCTGCGGCCACCCAGGCCCGAGATCCCGCCTTCCCCGCGAATCCTTGAGCACGTGATGGACCGCGACGCCGACTGGGAAGCGGCCGATTGATTGATAGGTGACACCCGGCGCTCAAATCAGCAGCACCCGGCGTCGTCCCGGCCCGGTTGCGTGGTCCGGCGGGTTCAGGGCTTCGGGCATCTTGGCGACTCGTCCGGCCGCGTGGTGACCCGCCTGGCCAGTTCGGCGTCGATCGCGCTGAGCTGTGCCTGGATCGGGACACAGACCTGTGAGCCGGGCCGGGCCAGGGCCAGGCTGGCCACCAGCTCACGCCGGGCGCGCTGCAGCTCGGCTAAGGTCGGCGCGGTCATGTCGTGCTCACGCACCGGCGGCCATCCGGGCACGGTCGTCCTGCTCGGCCAGCACGGCATCCAGCTTGGCGCGCAAGGCGGCCTGAACCGGAGCGCCGGGGGAGATGCCCTCGATGGCGCGCTCCAGCAGGCGGCGGTAGTCGCGAAGCTCGTAGCTGGTCAGGGCCGGGAGAGGGTGCTTGGGCGGGGTGACAGGGACGGGTTCGGCGGGCATCGGCGTGGCGTCCTCACTGGAATCGGGGCGATCCGGGCTCGCTATCCATCGTGGCCAGGCGCGCGTAGCGTTGTCCCCGTCGTACGCGCTGCGGTAGCAGTCACGCCACCAGGTGTGACAGGCACCCAGCGGTCGTGAGGAGGTGTGACGCGATGGCTGCCGGCCACGACGCGGACCGTCCCGCGCTGGCGCTGTTCGCCGCCGAGCTCCGCGCGGCCCGCCAGCACGCCGGGCTGACCCGCGACGAGCTGTCGGCCAAGGTGAACTACAGTTCCTCGCTGATCGGGATGATCGAGACCGGCCGCCGGGTCCCGTCGCGTGATCTGGCCGAACGGCTCGATGAGGTCTTCGGCCCGGACCGGGGCACGTTCGCCCGGCTGGAGACCGGGCTGCGGGACTTGCCCTATCCGGCGTCGTTCCGCCCGTTCAGCGCGTATGAGGCCGGGGCGCGGTCGCTGCGGCTGTTCGAGCACGTCCTGGTCCCCGGCCTGCTGCAGGCCGCCGACTACGCGCGAGCGGTCCTGTCCACCCGCCCGCACACCAGCTCCGATGAGATCGAGGAGCTGGTGACCGCGCGGCTAGCCCGGCAGGCTTTGCTGGCCCGTGCAGATCCGCCGCTGCTGTACGTGCTGCTGGATGAAGGCGTCCTGCACCGGCCGGTCGGCACGCCCGACGTGATGGCTGGCCAGCTCGCCCGGCTGGCCGATCTCAGCGAGCAAACCTACGTCACGCTCCAGGTGATCCCGTACAGCGCAGGCGCGCATATCGGCCTGCAAGGCGGGTTCGCCATCGCGGACCTGCCCGATTTGCCCGGTATCGTGTTCCTCGATTCGGTAGCGGACGGGCAGACGGTAGAGGACGCGGCGATAGTGTCGCAGGTGACGCAGCGCTTCGATGCGCTCCGCGCCGAGGCGCTGCCACGCGGGGCGTCCCGGGACATGATCAGGAAAGTTGCTGAGGAGCGATGGACGTAACCGGCGCCACCTGGCGCACGAGTAGCTACACCGGCTCAGGCGGCGGCAACTGCGTCGAGGTGAGCAACCACGCGCAAGATCGCCGCGTGCTCATCCGCGACACCAAAGACCGCCGGGGACCAGTGCTCGCCATCAATCCCCAGTCGTGGCGGAACTTCACCGCGGAGATCAAGGCTCAGCGCCCGTAGCGCTTAATCCCACGGAGCAAACGGGCACCAGTCGCTTAGGCGCCGCAGGTCCGGTGACCCGTATGGGAACGATCCGGTCGGCCGGGGATCATCGGCCAGTCGATCGATCGTGTCCAGGACCGCGCGTATGCCCTGCGGGTCGTCGAGGAACGCGGCTGCCTGGCTGATCGTTCGTTCGTCGTAGTCGACCCGCAGGCTCACCGGGGGATGCCCAGCCGGCGCCTTGCTTCGCCGGCGGGCACGAACGTCGTCTGCCCGGCGGCGTCCCGGGCCTTCCACTCCAGCACCGCCGCGGTGTCCTCAGCGTCCTCGAGCTCAACCGGGGTAGCGGCCTTCTCTAGGGCGCGCAGGCGCAGGAAGTCGGCTACTGGCACCACGACCGCGGCCTGACCGCCCAGGTGGATCACCTCATACGATCCGGTGTCCGGGCCGGGCGTGTCGGGCTGGGCGCTCATCCCGTTGTCTCCTGAAGTGATCGGCGAGGGGCCTGCTATCTATCCTCGCAGGCTTCCGGGCTCAGTCGCATGACGTCGGCGCCGATGGCCCCGTGTCGCGATAGAAACCTCAGGACCCGGGGGCGAGATACAGTGCAGCCATTCGAACATTAGCGCCGCTAACGAGGTTTTGGGGAGCCAAGTGGGGAGCCATCTTCGGCTGACACCGAGCCACGCCGAGCCTCCCCGAGCGTTCGATAATTCCGTACTACCTCGCATCTAGCCACAGTCAGACACACCGGCCAACATTACGAAGCTCCATGGCATGGAGGGGGTCAGGGGTTCGAATCCCCTCAGCTCCACAAAGTCTCCCCAGTTCGTAGCCTGTCAGGCAGCACCATATGAATCGCGCTGATCGCTGTCCGCCTGCCCGCGGCCAGCAAGTCAAGACCATAGCTCCCTGCCTCGTGTTGGTCACGCGAGAGCCGATGCCGGGTCGGCTGTTGTATGCCGGTTGCCGCGAGGGAGCCGGGCTCGGAGGCGGCGGCCCTGCCTGCAGGTGTGACATGAGAGACGGTCCCTGGCGCTGTAGGGGCATGAGACCTTTCTCGTGCTCCAGGTACCGTCAGCCATGGTGCCCGCTATGACGAGCCTGGCCTTCGATATCTACCTGCGCGCCACGCCGCGGCGGGTCTGCCGGGCCCTGGCCGACCCTGCCCTTGTACCGGGCTGGCTGGCCGGCATGTCGTCCGGCCCGGCCGGGGAGGAAGATCCGCGGCGGTTGACCTGTGAGTGGCTGCTGGCCGATTACTTTGAGATCAACGGCGGGTGCGCATCGGTCGTGCGGTTCGATCTTGTCGCGATGGGCCAGGTGACACGGCTGACGGTCAATCACTGGGGGCTTGATCCCGGCGGGTCGCTGCTGACGGTCATCACGCCCGGCTGGCCGATGATCTTGTCCAGCCTCAAGAGCCTGGTCGAGACCGGTGAGCCGCTGGAGTTCCGGCTGAGCGCCTGAAGCACGGCCGGCAGCTGGCATCGCTGCCTTCGCCGGCCCCGGCACGGGTCCCGCCCGCGGGGCCTTCGGAGTGCCGCGGGACCGGCATCTGGCGCGTGCGGGCTCGGTGCGGTCTCCGGTCAACTCCCGCGCGATGCCGCCACGATGGCACTGGCGCGCTCGCGGTGGCCGTTTCCCCGTATCGGCTGGAGTTGCCGCCCGTCACCAGGGGACCGGGGTCCCGTCCCAGGAGAAGAACTCCCCGGTGGGCCCATCGTCGGGCAGCAGCGCCAGCCGGACCGCGCCTGCCGCGGCCTCGGCCGGGTCGCCGCCGCTGGCCGCGGCGGTAGCGTTGAGGTCGGTCCGGCGCAGGCCGGGTGCCAGCGCGTTGACCTTGATGCCGTCGTCGGCCAGGTTGTGGGCGTAGAACACCGTAAGCGCGTTCAGCGCGGTCTTGGACGAGCGGTAGGCGGCATACCTACCAGGCCAGTGCCGAGACTGCGGGTCGGTAGCCCAGGTCAGGGATCCGGTGCCGCTAGAGACGTTCACGATCCGGGGGTGCGCGGACCGCCGCAGCGCGGGCAGGAAGGCGTTGGTCACCGCCACGACCCCGAACACGTTCGTCTCGTAGATCCGCCGGAAGGTGCTGGAGTCCTGCTGGTCCGGGGTCTTGCCGTCGCCGGAGATGCCGGCGTTGTTGACCAGGATGTCCAGGGTGCCGACCTGGCGCGCGGCATCGGCGATGCTCGCGTCGTCGGTCACGTCGAGGACGAGCAGCCGGGTATCGCCGCCTATCTCCCCGACGGCGCGCTCTCCCCGCGCGGCATCGCGCGAGCCGACGTATACGGTCAGGCCTGCGTCCGCGAGCTGGCGGGCAATCTCCTTGCCGATTCCCTTGTTGGCACCGGTGACGAGCGCGACCAAGTTGTCCACGCCGTCGAAATTACCTGACAGCCCTCCCCAGCAGCAGACTCCGGATGCTTTCTGGCCAGCCCCGTACCAGATCCCGCCGATCGCGCGATCACGTACCGTAACCGATCCGCTAGTATCAACCGCGCGCATCCCCGCCGTTCGGGGTGCTCGAGGCAGCTTTGATTCCCGTGTCTCTCGACCGCACAGATCTAGCGGTTCTGGCCACTTGGCCGGAGTTGCAGGAGCGGGCGCGTTTTCCCGCTGCCATCCACGGAGCTTGCTGGCGGCGGCCGGGACCGGGGCGATCGGCGTTCTCGCCCCCGGTCGGCTCGCATGGCGGCTGTTCTTGCCTGGCAGGCAAGCCGATGAGGCCATCGCGCTGGCGCTGCGCGCCGCGGCCAGCCGCGACCTCGCGCTGGGCCTTGGCACGGCGCTCGCGTCCCGGCGCGGGCCGGGGCCACTCCGCGGCTGGCTGCTCGCCACCGCACTCGTCGACTGCTGCGACGCGCTCACCATCGCCAGGAGCAAGTCAGCAAGCGCAGCCGTACGTACGGTGACCGCGCTGGTCTCCGGCCTGTCTGCCGGCGCGCAGATAGCCCTCGCCCGGCGGCTTACGCGCTGACCGTGGCCGCCATCCATCACGCCAAGTCATCGCATACAAACTCGGGCTCACGCGCACACTGCCGCCCAAACTGCGGTTGGTGCGGGGATCTCGGTTATCGTGCTACCACGTGTCTTCCCGGGTGGCTGGCTTCCTTATACCGCTTGACCTGGACATGGAATACTGCGGGAAGAGCCAGGCGCCGTACGGGTCATCAGGGTGGTCTTTGGCCTGAAGTTCCGTCGCCACAGGCGGGCATGGCTGGTGCTCAGCCTGCTTATCGCGGTGGTCAGCGCTTCGCTGTGGCCGTTGCGCGGCACCTCACGGGCAGGGTGGCTGTCTCCGGTTGCGGAGTGGGGAGGATTTCGTGACGCACTGGACCGATTTCGGGCTGGGACAGATGCCCTCCTTGCCGGCGCGTCGGCCTGCCCGGTTTCCGGCGGCCATGCAGGCTCTTGTCGATGAACGCGCTGAGCCGTTGCGCGAGCCGTTCCGGGGTCTTACCACGGAGGGCACCATCAGGCCAGGTTTGTTCCCGCTGCAGGTGACAGGAGTGAGCACCGCGCCGATCACGCAGGCCGCGGTCGCGTTTGCGGGTGCGCTCAGCGCCGAGCAGCGCCAGCGGGCTGTGCTCCCGCTCGATTCCGACGAGCGCCGGAAGTGGCTGAACGCCCACCCCTTCGTGTTCCGTCACGGCGTGATGCTTGAGGAACTGGCATCGGACACGCGCCGGCTTGGCCTCGACCTGCTGCGGGCCAGCTTGTCGGCCAGAGGCTTTGCCCAGGCTCGCGACATCATGCGGCTGAATGGGCTGCTCGCGGAGGTGACGGGCATGCACGACGACTACGCTGAGTGGCTGTACTTCCTGTCCTTGTTCGGGGAACCAGGCCCGGACCGGCCCTGGGCCTGGCAGATCGACGGCCACCACCTGTGCGTCAACTGCACCGTCATCGGCGACCAGATGGTCCTCACCCCGGTCTTCATGGGTTCAGAACCATGTCATGTCTTCAGCGGCCCGCTCGCGGGCACCATGGTCTTCGCCGCCGAGGAGCGTGCTGGCCTTAGCCTCATCCGCTCGCTTGCCGACGAGCAGGCCAGCCGGGCGATCCTGCAGCCGTCGATCAATCCCGGCGATCTTCCAGCTGACCTGCAAGATCCTTTGGATGGGCGGATCGCGGCCGGCGCCTGGCGCGACAACGCGGTGGTGCCGTACGCCGGCGTGTGTGCGGCCGACCTGTCCGGGCACCAGCGGCACCGGCTGCGGGCCCTGGTGGCCACGTATGCCGGCTGGGCCCGCGAAGGTCACAGCGGGGTGAAGATGTCGGAGGTGGACCGGCATCTCGACGAAACCTACTTCGCCTGGATGGGGGCCGTGAGTGACGACGGGCCCTTCTACTACCGGGTCCACAGCCCGGTGGTGCTCATCGAGTTCGACCACCAGCCCGGCGTGGCGTTCGACAATCCCGTTCCCTCGCCCAATCACATCCACACCATCGTGCGCACGCCCAACGGGGGCGATTACGGGGCGGACCTCCTGCGTCAACATCACGAGCGCTTCGATCACACCCACGGCACCCACGCACTCCGGGCGGCGCCGCCCGGACACATCCGGACCGGCTTGGACGCACCGGCAGCACCTGAACACCGATAGCGGCCTCAGGGCCAGGCCCTGCCAGACCCGGGCACGCATGACGCAGCACGTACGTGACCCGCGCTGGTGACGCCACGGCCCGGCGGCGCGGCCCGTCCGACCCGGGCCAGCTGGTCACCGTCTCGCCGGTCGTGGCATCCTCGGTGGCGGCCAGCAGCAGCTGAATCCGGGGGAGCGCCACCGGGACCTCGAACGTCCCGTTCTGCCGACCGGGCGCTGAGATTCCCGGTCACATCCACGCCGCCCAGGCGCGGCCACGAGCGCCGGGCCCGGCGCCCCACTTCGGGCCCGAAGTCCTGGATCCGCTGCGCCGACGCTGCGGCCGCCGTGATCAGCTGCGCCCGGATGCTGCTCGGCCGCCTGACCGGCGACACTGCTACTCTTCGGGAAATCTCCGCCAAGCATTGGCACCGTCCTGCGCTAGTCTTCAGTGGAAGAGAAGAAGACACATTTGAGATCAACTCGCTCAATTGAGTGAACGAACCGCAGGGCGGGCGCATCCAGGTGACAGGCGGCCTCTCGTTCTCCGCCTTGCAACGGGCCGGCAGTCCCGTGAGGCTCTGGCAGCCCCAGATGCGATCCGGAACAATGAACACTCTGGCTGACTGCGCCATAGCCCGTCATGGTGACGAAGTCTCTTCCGCCTCAATCACTTTGCAGCCTGCCCTGACCGTCCCCGGCCAGGTACGCACCTTCACGCGGCAGTCTCTGTACCGGTGGGGCGAGGACGAACAACTCATCGAAGCAGCCGTTCGGGTCGTCTGCGAACCGGTCACGAACACTGTCCGCCATGGCGCCCGGCCACCATCGCCCGGACGCCAATGCGAACGGATGCGGCTCTCGCTGATCACGCTTACCCTGACGCTCCACCCCGACGCGCTCCGCGCCGAGGTGCGCGACGGCTCCGGAATCCTGCCGGTCCAGCGCTCGGTCGGGCGTGAGGACGAATGCGGGCGTGGACTGGCGATCATCGATGCGCTCGCCGAGCACTGGACGCCGGGCCGGGCCCCAAGGGGCGGCACGTGGGTCCGGCCATGCATGTCCGGCAGAAACGGCCTCTTCGATGGGGGTCGGTGAACAGCGATGCGCCCCCAGCAGAATGCAAGGGCGGGCGTCCGCACCCACCGCCCGGGTCCGGAGGAGTTGGTGCAGACGGCAGCCATGGCCCGGCTGTTCTACCTGGAGAACAAGTCCAAGATCGAGATCGCGGAGGAGTTTGGCATCAGCCGCTTCAAGGTGGCACGGATGCTGGAGAACGCGATCCGCGACGGCCTGATCCGGCTCGAGATCCACCTTCCCGCCGAGCTGGACGCCGACCTCTCCGACGCGCTGCGTACCCGGTTCGATCTCACCCACGCCATCGTGTTCACCTCACCGGCGCAAGGCCCGGGCGGCGAGGACCCGGCCCCGGTCACGCACCGCCTCGGCGCGGTCGCGGCGGACCTGCTCACCGAGATCGTCACCGAAGGCGACGTCCTCGGACTCGTCTGGGGACCGGAGATCGAGGCGATGTGCCCCGAACTCACCGCGCTGCCCCGCTGTACAGTCGTGCAGCTGAGCGGGGTGGCCCCGCTGCGGCCCATCGACGTCAACGCCGTGGAGGCCGTGCGCCGGACCGCTTTTGTCGCCCGCGGCATCGCGTACCCCATCTACGCCCCACTGCTCCTGCCTGACGGCGCTGCAGCCCGCATGCTGCGTCAACAGCCGGGCATCGCCGAAGCGATCGGCCAGTTCAACCGGGTCACCAAGGCAGTCATCACCGTCGGCGCCTGGGGACCAGGACTCTCCACCGTCTACGACGCGCTCAGCGAGCGCGAACGCCAGGGCTACCGGCGTCAAGGGGGATGTGCCGAAATCGCCGGCCACCTTCTCGATGCGGAGGGCCGGATCGTCGCCCCGCAACTGTCGGAACGCATCATCGCCGTCGGCTTGGAGGAGCTGCGCCACGTATCCGACGTGATACTGCTCGCCGACGGCGGCAAGCGAGCCGCTGCCACGTCGGCAGCCCTGAAGACCGGGCTGTTCAACGGCATCGTCACGGACGCGAGTGTGGCCGAGTACCTGCTGGCGTGAAACCGGATGAGCGTGCTGAGTTCGTCCCCGGTTCCCGGCCCGCGGGCGGCAGACCGCACCGAGCCCGCCCGGTGACCGAAGCGCGGTTCGGCCCGCACCCAAGATCAACTACTGGCGGCTTTGGACTTAACTCTGCGACACTTCCGCTCGTTTGTGGCTGGCCAGAAAGTGCGGGATGGTGCCGTGCTTGCGGTGATGCATGGCTGCGGTCGCGATCTAGGCGCCGTCCACTTCGAGCAGCTCCGCCACGGTCGCGGCCAGGATGCGGGGCGCGGGCGTCTGCTGCTGGCTGTGATTGGGAGTCTTCAGGCTTTGCCACCGTTGCGGCAGCCAGCGACCTGGCCGGAGGACCGCTGGCCCGCCGGTGGTGCAGCGCCGCCGATGCCGCCTACACCGGGACGCCAGCAGCGATCATCTGGCACTTCCGGAGATCAAGCGGCTGATCCGGTCGTAGCACTGCGAGCGCGCGTATCAGGGACGCTCCCAATGCCTCCGGGGTGCATCTCAGGGTACGAACCGGGGCTGATCCCCGCCGTGGCTGTTGGTGGCCATCGCCGTCCTGGCTTGGATCAAGTTCCGGCCGCGCCGCTCCAGCCGGCGGTGGGCAGGCCGTCCGCGCAGCGTCACCCCAGCCGGGCCGGGCCGTATGACGCGCATATCGCTTCTTCGTGGCTAGCGGCCATGGCCGCTAGCCACGAAGCAAGGTCAGGCGGCTATGCCGCGGGACCACCGAAGTACTGGTAGCTACCCCAGCTCGAACCGCTATTCATGAACGTTGCGATCGTGTACTCATTGGCCGGGCAGTTGCTGGCCGCGACGTCGACAGAGGCGACGCCGGCGAAGTTGGCGAGGGCACCGTTCAGGTTCGTCTGGTTGTGCATGAGCCGCTGGTAGCACGCGTGAGTCCAGCCGTCGGCGGCGTGTCGGCCGCTGCCCATCTGGTCGGCCGTGGCACAGGGATTGGCCAGGGCCGAATAGACCTCCCCGCCCCACCCGACCCAGTCGACCTGGTTGGCGATCCCGCCGTTGAACAGGCTGCCGGGATAGTAGCCGAGCCAGATCCACGGTCCCGACTCGTTGTTGTTGAAACCGAACCACCAGTTGCCCTGCCAGAGCTGGTACTTGATGCCGACCTCCAGCTGCGGCGACTGTCCCTGCGCGCTGGTGCCGTTGATCCTGATCCCGGGGAAGATCGACGGATGGTACTGGATCCACCCGCTCTCCAGGCGGTTGTATCCGCCCAGGTTATTGCCGTCCTGCGAGTACCCGTTCGTGGTGTAGTAGGTGAACAGGTGGTTGGCGCTGTCACCGTTCAGGTTGTGATCAACCGTCAGCCCGCCCTCGAGCGACTGAAGCTGCGGCTTCTGGTAGTTCTGCAGCCACAGCTGCGAAATCGAATGATCATCTCCGGGCGACGACGGGATGTCGACCGCTGGATCCCACAAGTTCAGCCACGCGTCGGCACCGTAGACCGTCGTCGACTGAGAGCTCAGGGCGTGAAAGTACCCGGCGGGATTGGGATCAGCGATCTTCATGTTCGCGCGATTGACGTTGACCCGCAGGCCGCCTGATTTCGACTGCACGCGTCGCAGCTGATCCAGGCTCCCGATCCGGCTGAGAGCCGGGCGGAGAACCGGGACGTGACCCGCTGGGCCCGCCTCGCCTACGTCGAACCGAACGGACGTCGCCGGCCGCGCCTGGTCCGCCTGGACGTCGTGCGTGACGGCAGGCGGCGGCTCGGCGATTGGTTCGCTGGCCTGGCTCTCGACCGGCACCCAGTCCAGGGTCTGCCCGGCTGGCGTGATACTGGTCGTGGTCACGTGAAGGGCGCTCTGGCGCTGCTCGAGCCATCGCTTCACATCTGTCTGTATGATCTCTGGTGCTGCATAATCGACCATCGTCGATCCCCCTCGGTGATATCTGGTCCCCGATGCCGGCGCTGTTCCACCGGCTCATAGGTATGGAGTCCTGCCCCGGAAGGCGTGATACACGGCCATGCAGATGGTCCATTCGCTGCGGCGCGGGGCGGGGCGCCGATCCTCACGCGCAGGCGAGGGTGCCGAGATTGTCCCGGGCGGGCGGGTAGTGGCCGGGCCGCGGGCGAACGAGGCCGTCGTATAACTCAGCGGGGAATTTGGGCTCGGGCCCGGTGCCGTTGCCGGTCGGGTCCGGCGGGCAGTCGCTAGCGTGATTCTTAGCACGAACTCAGCGCGGCTCCGTATGTCTCATGACTCTCGGGGCATCAGCGAGGAGGGCAGACATAACGTCATAACCAGACGTTCGGAGCGGCGGCAGACTTTACAGCGCTCATCAGATGACGCATGCAGATCCGGTCGATCTGGTGTCGGGCAGCGGCAAGCTGCGCTTGCGCGCTAAATGCGTCGTGGATTCTGCTCGATCCCGGCCACGTTGCCTTGCACTAGCTGGTAGCGAGCCGGTTTTGTATGGTACTGATGGTGCCGAATCAGCCGAGATACGCATAGGAGCTCGGGATGCTGCTGCCGGGGTTCGGCCGAGATGCGGCCTTTTCTTCCTTTCGCGGGTCCTGAGACGCTTCCTCCCGCCGTGGGAGGCCGGGTGCCGGGCGCCGCCTGGTGACTTGTCCTGAGACACGTAGTCGTCCAGCCCGGCATGAGTCTCGGCGCCTGCGGCGGCGCCACCCCCGGCAGTGGCCGCAGCGGCGGCGACGGTCGCTCCGGGCCGTCCTGGTCGCCGTCGGCCGACGGTCTCGGAGTGCTGATGCTGCGGATGAATTCGTAGATCCGGTCGCGGAGCGCGGCGCCGATGAGGAACGGGATGAGGACCGGCACGTGGGGCCTGATCAGCTTCTTCTTCTGCGCGTTGCAGGTGGTGCAGTCGTCGCAGGTCTTGCAGTTGTCCAGGTGCCGTAGGACGCGCAGCCGACGGACGCGGGTTGTAGGACTGGCCGTCCCAGGCGGCCTCATCCAGGATGCGGGCCAGGCCCTGACAGCAGGCGCGGCCGTCGCGGGTTACGCGTCGCGATGTCATGTCCGGCGCGGCGGACATGTCAGCCCTCGGGCGCATCAAGCAGTCCCAAGTGGCCGCCGGTCATGAGGAGCAGGTCTCGTGCCGCCTGAGGCGCCGCAGGCACGTGCCGGAATCTGGTTATCGGGAATGATTTTCATTATCAAATTGTTGGACACGGCATGAGTCGCAGCACACTTCGCCCCGTCATCAAGCTGAGGTCGACCGCGGGGACTGGCTACACCTACGTGACCAGGAAGAGCCGCAGAAACGACCCCGGCCGTCTCGTCATGCGCAAGTACGACCCAGTGACCGGCCGCCACGTCGAGTTCCGGGAGGAGCGGTAACCATGAAGCAGGCAATTCACCCGGACTACCATCCGGTCGTCTTCCGCGACCGCGCGGCGGACTTCGCCTTCCTCACCAGGTCGACCGCGACCAGCGAGCGCACCATCACCTGGGAAGACGGCAGCACCTATCCCGTCGTCGACGTCGAGATCTCGTCGGTGAGCCACCCGTTCTACACCGGGCAGGCGCGCGTCCTCGACACGGCCGGGCGGGTGGAGCAGTTCCGCCGCCGGTACGGCAGCAACGCCAAGGGCGCCTGACAACCACAGCTAGCATGCGTCCCGGCGATCACGGGCCGTCCCGCCCTAAAAGCGGGCGGCCCGTTCCCGTATCCGCATCGTCCAGTTCACGCAGGCCGGCAACGTCGGAGTCGGGTCACGAATAGAACCACCCCTGACGCCCGCTACATCAGTAACCAGGGCCAGCTGCCCTCACAACATCTGTAACACTGCGCAGCGACCCCTTGCTTCAGCCGTCGCGCGAGATCCGCCTATGCGTGCGGACTGCCGGCACCCGCACAACGCTGAGTTGCGCGCAGATCATGGCAATCGGCACGGGTACCACGCTCAAAAGTTCCGTCACGGACCGCGATGTTAGACAGTCGGCGCGTCTGGAGGAGATGATCGCTTCGTGGATGCTGATCCTGACGCGGTCTACTTGCTAGAGACCGCGAAAGACCGGCTGGCAAGAGACTTTCCCGGGTACCGCATTGCAGATGTCGACTCCTTCCTTGACGGTGTCCTGGCGGCACTGCGCGGCGGCGAGCCGCCCTCCCCGGCGGATGTCCGCGCTGTCGCCTTCCCTCTCACGAGGTGGCGCACCGGGTACGCCCCGCGGGCCGTCGATCGCCTGATCGGCGAGCTTGCGCAACTGGTCCGCAGGCCCGGAACGGACGCGGACGTCCCGGTGGGCGTCCGCAAGCTGGTCGACCGGATCAGGATCTCGCGGTTCGGCACGACCCACCGGGCGGTTACGACGAAGAAGAAGTCGACGAGTTCCTCGACCGGATCATGGACAATCTCATCCAGGGCGAGCGCGGCACGCTGCAGCAGCTGGCGGGCGAGGCCCGGTTCACGACGGTAAGGCTACGCCCGGGGTATCGCATGGCGGACGTGGACAGCCTGCTTGCCTCGGTGGAGCATGCGCTAGCCGACCTTGCCTAGTGACTGCGGTCACCAGACAAGGTCGAGGAGGGAGCTGGGTGCCGGCAAGAGGAAATCGGGACAGGGCCCGAGCATGTCAGGGCGAGGCCCGCAAGCGCCTCATTCACGTAATCATGCACGACGTCTGTTGGCAGGAAACGCTGACTATCTGAGCCCTCTAAGCGCGTGAGCCGGACATCGGTTACGCAGAGCGGTTTGTTCGGCGCCGCGTTAGCTCATCAGTAATGTAGGTCGGGTATGTGTTCCGATTCGGCGATAGGGAACGTAGCAGTTTGGAATATTCCTCGCGGAATGTGATCGGGATTCGAGAGATAGACCAGTGACTTTGCCGCCCGACGGTATGTCCATTTCTGCGACGATGGCAGCGTGACCTATGAATGGGACTATCAGGCTCGCAAAGAGGGGCGGAGCACCCGGTCAGCGGAGCCGACGCAGACATACTCGGCGAACACCCGCTTGCCGCAGCCGGACACGATCGGGAAGGCGAGCAGGTGCAGGTCGTCTGGTGGGCGGTCCCGGGGCAGCCAGCTGGCCAGGTCCCGCTGTACGGACCGTTTCATGATGTCGGCCAGGCCCGGCCAGGGCGTAGCAGGAAGTGGTGATGGCCCCAGCCGTTTCCCCGCCGGAAGCCCTCATCGACGATCGCCAGCCCCTGCTGTCCGAACCAGCCTGCTGCCTGGTCACGACCCGGGAAATAGTGGTAACCGGGCGTGTCTTCCTCGGCAAGCTCGCCCCGCACCGCCGGTAGCCCGCGTGCGCAAAGGCTCTCAAAGGCCCGCTGGATATGGTGCTGCTCCAGTTCCTGGACCGTCAGGTACACCAGGCCGCCCGGCTGGACGGCCCGGCGCACATTGGCCAGCACGCCCGGCCAGTCTTCGGGTGGGATGTGCTGCATCGCGTCGATGGTCAGGACCGCGTCGAACTGGCCGGCATACGACAGGTCCTGTAGCGATATGCGCTCGAGGGAGAAGGCGATGCCCCGCGCCTGGGCCCGGGTCAGCATGCCCGCCGACTGGTCAGCGCCTGCGACCCGGTGGCCGGCCGCAGCCAGCATCGGAAAATACTTGCCCGTCCCGCACGGCGCATCCAGCACAACCCCGCCGGACGGGATCAGGCTCAGCACCCGGGCCACCCATTCCCGCTGCATGTCCCAGGGATACTCCTCATCGCCGTAACTAGCCGCCTCGGCGTCCCAGGCGGCGGGCAAGCGCCGCCCGCCGTTCAGCCAGCCACACCTGCCGCTCCATGCCGCTCCTGAACCTCACCAGTGCCCTGCACCGGGCCGCCAGAGGGATCACCCGGCAGGCCGTCCCTCAGGGACTGAATAGTCCTCGCGGCAGCTACAGCCTCGGGCTCAGCCAAGATCATCGTCAAGCCGGCTCGCCGTGGGCCCCAGCGGCCGAAGTCATGCGGACTCACGGCAGGTAAGGCCGGGACGCGGCGTTAGAGGCGGCCGTTCTGCGCGGCTCGGCCACGGCGATCGCGCCATCGGTATATCCCGCCCTGTACCAGCCGAGCTTCCGTCAGCTTAGAAATATCCGCCTGGCCCGCTTTGAGACGCAGACCCTAGGGTGCTGGTAGGCGTACCCGAATGGACGTTCGGTGCGGTTGTGGCCGTAGCTCTCGGTGGTATCCGCTGCTGCCTACGGGTCCAGGGATGTCGTGGTCGGCGTGGATAACCGCGAAGGAGCCCCATCTTGTGGCTGTGCCGTCCTGAACGGCTGCGTCGTGGCGTATCGGCGGGGTTGGCGCGATACTGGCGGCGTGAGAGAGCGGTCGGATTTCTTCATCAGTCATGCTGGCGCCGACCGGGCGTGGGCGGAGTGGGTGGCCTGGCAGTTAACTGATGCTGGGTATTCAGTTGAGCTTGATGTGTGGGATTGGGCGGCTGGCCAGAACTTCGTAGCAGCGATGAGCGATGCGCTGGGCCGGTGTGACCGAGTAGTGGCGCTATTCTCCGCGGCCTATTTCGACCGTTCCCGGTATACGACGGAGGAGTGGTCGTTGGCAGTGCTGCATGTGCCGGGTACCGGGGAAGGGCGGCTCGTGCCGGTGCGTGTTGCGGAGGTGGCAGCGGCGGCCATGCCGGCGGTACTGCGGCCGTTGCTGTTGTGTGACCTGTTCGGTCTGGACGCGGATGAGGCGCGGCGTGCGCTACTGGATGCGGTGCGGGGGCCAAGTCGTCCCGACGGTGAGCCGGTGTTCCCGGGACGGGGTGAGTCGGGAGGGTTGCGCAGGCTGGGGGGAACGGGCCCGCGGCTGCCTGGCAGTGTGCCGCGTGTGTGGAACGTCCCGGCCCGTAATCCCGGGTTTGCCGGGCGGGATGGACTGCTGTTGTCGGTGCGGGAGCGGTTGCTGGCCGGGGACAAGGCGGTGGTGCAGGCGTTCCAAGGCATGGGCGGGGTGGGCAAGACCCAGTTGGCGGCCGAGTATGCGCACCGGTTCGCCGGGGCCTATGACCTAGCGTGGTGGGTCAATGCCGAGCAGGCGGGGCTGATCGGGGACCAGTTCGCAGCATTGGGTGTTGCGCTGGGATGCCTGCGGGCCGGGGCGAGTGCAGAACTGGTCCGGGCATCTGTGTTGGGAGAGCTGCGTGAACGGGGCCGGTGGCTGCTGATTTTCGACAACGCTGAGGATCCAGCCGCGATTGCGGGGTGGCTGCCCGGCGGTGGCGGGCATGTTCTGATTACCTCCCGCGAACGCGGCTGGGCCGACATCGCCGCCGCTGTGGAGGTGGATGTGCTGGCCCGGTCCGAGTCGGTGACGATCCTGCAAAACCGTGTCACTGGGCTCAGTGAGGCGGAGGCGAACCAGATCGCGGAACAACTCGGTGACCTACCGCTGGGGGTGGCGCAGGCGGCCGGGTTCATGGCCGAGACTGGCCAGCCTGCCGCCCAGTACCTCGACCTACTGCAGACTCGCGCGGGGCAGCTGCTCGATCAGGCCGCTCCGGGGTCATACCCGCGGTCACTTGCGGCCACCACCCAGCTGACCGCCGACCGGCTCGCTCGGGAGGATCCGGCTGCTGCCTCATTGGCCAGCGTGTGCGCGTTCTTGGCTCCCGAACCGATCCCCGAAGACTTGTTCACCAATGCGGTTAACGTACTGCCCGGCGGTCTCGCTGCGCGAGTGGCGGATCCGCTGGCATGGCGGCAGACCTTGGCGCACCTTGCACGCCAGTCGCTGGCCCGGGTCGATCACCTTGGGGTGCAGATGCACCGCCTTACCCAAGCCATCCTTCGCGACAGGCTCTCCCCTGATCAGGGCGCCTCCACCCGCGCATGCACCGAGGCGATCCTGGCCGCTGGTGACCCCGGTGACCCGCCCAATCCTGCCACCTGGCCACGATGGGCGCGGCTGATGTCACACATTCTCGCCGCCGACCCGGCTACCACGGAAAACCCTGGCCTTCGGCTGATGGCTTGCAACGCGTGCTGGTACCTGCTAGCCCGTGGTGACGCCCGGACCGGTCATGATCTGGCCGAGGGCCTACGCCAGAGATGGCGCGAGCGGCACGGCGACGACGATGAGCACACGCTGGCAGTCACGCGTTACCTCGCCTGGGCACTAGGCGATATGGGCCTGGATGCCGACGCTCGTGACCTGGACCAAGACACTCTAAACCGCCGCCATCGTGTGCTCGGCGACGACCACCCCCACACCCTGATGTCTGCAAATAACCTCGCCGCCCACCTGCGCAAGCTCGGGGAAATAGAGGCCGCCCGCGAACTGGACGAAAGCACACTAGCCCGCCGCCGCAGGGTGCTGGGCGACGATCACCCCGACACGCTGGTATCCGCCAACAGCCTCGCAAGCGACCTGCGTCGCCTGGGGGAGGTGCAGGCTGCCCTCGATCTAGATCAAGACACTCTGGCCCGTCGGCGCCGGGTGCTGGGCGACGACCACCCCAGCACTCTGATGTCGGCCAATAACCTCGCCGAGGACCTGCGCCAGCTGGGAGACGTGCGAGCGGCCTGCGACCTGGACCAAGACGCCTTCAACCGCAAACGCCGGGTGCTCGGCCAAGACCATCCCAGCACGTTGATCTCAGCAATCAATCTCGCCGAGGACATGCGCACACTGGGAGAAATGCGCGTTGCCCTTGACCTGGACCAAGACTCCCTGAACCGCCTCCGCCGGATCTTCGGCGACGACCACCCGCACACCCAGCTCTGTAGCACCAATCTCGCCAAGGACATGCTCGCGCTCAGCGAAACGGATCATCCGTGAGCGACAACCGTCCCGGCCAGGGACCATGCAGAGTACCGCTCGCATTGGCTTCGTCGATAGTGGGCTATCACATCAAGTAACAAAGGAGGCTGCGGACCACGTTCACCGAGCCGCCGATCTGGTGCAGTCGGCAAGTCAGACGATGCCGGCCATGATGGGCGCCGATCTGGGTCATCTGTGCGCGCTGCAGCACGGTGACGGGCACCGTGAACTGTCCCGCGGACACTGGCGGAAGCGGGCTATCGCCGGAGTGCAGCACAAGACGATCGGCCTGCGGGATAGTTCACGGTGACAAAATGGGGAGTACGTCGCCCGGGCAACCGGGACCGCGAGTTAGAGGTGATGGCCGTGGAGGCAGGAGCCGGGCGGGCAGCGTTCCTGCCCGTCATGCAGGCCAGGCCGTCCAGGGCCGCGAAGTGAGGTGATTGTGGTGTCTGAGGATCCGCAGCCGGGTGCTGCCCGTGATACGCAGCCGGGTGCTGCCCGTGATACGCAGCCGGGTGCTGCCCGTGATACGCAGCCGGGTGCTGCCCCTGATACGCAGCCGGATGCTGCCCCTGATACGCAGCCGGGTGCTGCCCCTGATGCGCCGGTCAGCCCCGGCACCGGCCGGGACGTCGCGGTGGCTGAGGGAACGCGGCTGAGCGGCCTGGTCGCCGGCCGCCTGGCTGACCAGGCCCGCCGCACAGCCCAGGCGGCCAGGGCCAGGCGGGTGGCGAGCACCGGCGGCGAGCCGGGAGTGCTTGACGTGACGCCGTTGCGCGAGCTGGTCTCCGAGCTGACCGAAGAGCTGCAGAGGGTGAGGCCGCGGGAGCGGATAGCCCGCGCGCTACGGCAGGCAGCCGACATCATCGACCCGCCAGCGTCGGCCCGCTGAGACCAGGCCGGCCGGGCGGCCGGGGTCGTCACCGGTTCCGGGCCCGGCCAGCTCCGGCTGGCTTTCCCGCCGGTAGCCGCCTGCGCCCGGCCGCGGCGGCCGGCCCCGGCCCCTCCCGGCACATTCACCCGGGCATCCGCGTCAGCCATGCTGA
>WNGL01003410.1_pt1 | contig 19094 bp, 19 predicted proteins | sample 5400591 | NCBI WGS metagenome assembly WNGL01 (sample SAMN13153377, study PRJNA577476) | soil metagenome | isolation source: 80 cm soil or saprolite under Garry oak tree replicate 1 | place: USA:California | collected 2016-06-15 | reverse complement strand
AGCTAGCGGCAAGGACGCCGCCCCATCGGGCGCGTTCGAACCAGCCGAACCGGGCGGTACCGAGCACCGCCAGGGCGACCAGCGGAGCCAGCGCGCTCACCGGCGAGAGCTGCCAGCGGTACCGGCCGAGCAGCGGGGCGGCCGCCGTACCCAGCCGGGCGCCGTGGTGCACGGCCCAGGCGGTGAGGCCCAGTCCCAGCGCGGTGAGGGCGAGCCAGCCGAGCAGATCCCGCACCTGGCGGCCGCGCGGGCACAGGCGCCGCAACGCATTGACGCGCGCCCCTTCCCGTTGCGGGCTCTCCAGGTGGCTCGTCACGGCCCATCACGCTATCGGGTAGCTGACACATCGCACGCGTGTCGGTTGGCGTCGAGATGATATCTAGCGCATGATCGACGAAGGCGGTCTAATAGGTGGGACCGCCAACTCCGCTCAATAGGGACGTGAGGAATCAACATGGCAGCCACCGGCACCACGACCAGTACCGAGAAGGGTCGCCGGATCGTCGGAGCCGAGCGCCAGACGCTCGCCAAGGACCTCGTCAAGCGGTACTCCTCCGGCGAAAGCATCCGCGCGCTGGCCTCCTCCACCGGCCGCTCCTACGGCTTCGTCCACCGTGTGCTCACCGAGTCCGGCGTCCAGCTGCGTCAGCGCGGCGGTGCCCGCCGGCGCAAGAAGGCGTGACCCGCCCGCCTGCTGTTCGTCAGTCCTGCCAACGGTCCAGCCGCGCCCGAGCCCGTCCGGCACCGCGCAGTCCCCGTGGGAGTCGGCCGTGACCGATGCAGTCCGATGCGATCTGGCTGGGCCAGTCGCCACCATCACGTTGTGCCGGCCCGAAATCCTCAACGCGCAGACCCCGTCGACCTGGACCGCGCTGCGCGACCTCGGTCGCGGGCTCCCCGGTGACGTCCGGGTCGTGGTCCTGCGTGGCGCGGGTCGGGCCTTCTCCGCCGGGCTGGACCTGGGCGCCGCCCAGGCCCTCCTGCCCGAGCTGGCGGCCCTGGACCCGGATGCCGCCGCCGCGCGCATCGCCGGGTACCAGGAGGGCTTCACCTGGCTGCACCGGCCGGACCTGATCAGCGTGGCGGCGGTACAGGGGCATGCGATCGGGGCGGGCTTCCAGCTCGCGCTCGCCTGCGACCTACGGATCCTGGCCGACGACGCCCAGCTCTCGATGGCCGAGGTGCAGCTCGGTCTGGTACCGGACCTGGCCGGTACCGGGCGGCTGGTGGACCTCGTCGGGTACGCCCGGGCGCTGGAGATCTGCGCGACCGGCCGGCGGCTGGGCGCGGCCGAGGCGCTGCGGATCGGCCTGGCCAACCTCGTCGTGCCGGCCGCGAAGCTGGACGCCGCGGTCGGCGACCTGGCCGCCGGGCTGCTCGCGAACAACCGGGACGCGGTGGTCGAGATCAAAGCCCTGCTGGCCGGCGCGGTGGGCCGGTCGCCGGAGCAGCGGCTGGCCGCCGAGCGGGCCGCGCAGGTCCGCCGCATCCGCGACCTCGCGGGTCTGGGCGAGTAACGGGTACCCGGGAACAAGACGCTTACCTCCGAAAGTTGTCACAGGAGTGCTCCACACTGGGGGGCACGATCGAGCGGGCGGAGGTGACCGGTGACCCATCCCATGGGCGGCTGGGGAATGCTCCGCTCGTACCGTCGCGAGGAGGAGATCCGCAACCGCAAGATCGGCCGAGCGACGGCCAAGCGGGTACTGGCGTTCGCCCGGCCCTACCGGCGCGAGATCCTGATCTTCCTGGTCGCGGTGGTGCTCGACGCGATCATCGGCGTGGCGACCCCGGTGCTCGCCGGCCGTGCGGTCAACACCATCACGGCGCACCAGCACGGAGCCGCCGCGGCCGTGGTCCGCATCGCGGTGCTCATCGCCGCGCTGGCCCTCGTCGACGCCGGGTTGTCGCTGGTCAACCGGTGGTACTCGGCCCGGATCGGTGAGGGCATCATCCTCAGCCTGCGCACCAAGGTCTACGACCACGTGCAGCGGATGCCGCTGCAGTTCTTCACCCGCACCCAGACCGGCGCGCTGGTGAGCCGGCTCAACAACGACGTGCTCGGGGCCCAGCAGGCGTTCACCTCGACGCTGTCCGGCGTGGTCAGCAACGTCATCCAGCTCGTGCTGACGGCCGCTGTGATGTTCACGCTGTCCTGGCAGGTGACCGCGCTGTCGCTGGTACTGCTGCCGGTCTTCATCCTGCCGGCCCGCCGCATCGGCCGGAAGCTGGCCGAGATCACCCGCGAGTCGTACCAGCTCGACGCGAAGATGAACGCCACCATGACCGAGCGGTTCGGGGTGGCCGGAGCCCTGCTGGTCAAGCTGTTCGGCCGGCCCGACGACGAGGCGAGCCGCTTCGCCGAGCGGGCCCGGCGGGTTCGCGACATCGGCATCCAGCAGGCCATGTACGGGCGCATCTTCTTCGTCGCCATGCTGCTCGTCGCGGCGCTGGCCACCGCGCTGACCTACGGCCTGGGCGGCTGGCTCGCGGTGACCGGGCAGATCTCGGCGGGCACGGTCGTGACGCTGGCGCTGCTGCTCACCCGCCTGTACGGGCCGCTGACCTCGCTGTCCAACGTGCGGATCGACGTGATGAGCGCGCTGGTCTCCTTCGAGCGGGTCTTCGAGGTGCTCGACCTCGCGCCCGGCATCGAGGAGCGGCCCGACGCCCGGCCGGTACCGGCCCGGGCGGCGACCGTCGAGTTCCGCGACGTCGTGTTCCGGTACCCGAGCGCGTCCGAGGTCTCCCTGGCCTCGCTGGAGGACGTGGCGGTCCTCGACCGCACGGTCACCGAACCGGTGCTGCGCGGGCTGTCCTTCACCGTCGACCGCGGTCAGATGGTCGCCCTGGTCGGCCCGTCCGGCGCCGGCAAGTCGACGACCGCGATGCTGGTACCGCGCGTCTACGACGTGACCGACGGCGCGGTACTCGTCGACGGCGTCGACGTCCGGGACGCGACCCTCGCGTCGCTGCGCGACACGATCGGCGTGGTCACTCAGGACGCCCACCTGTTCCACGAGACGATCGGGGAGAACCTGCGCTACGCCAGGCCCGACGCGACCGACGAGGAGCTGTGGGCGGCGCTGTCCGGCGCGCAGATCGCCGACCTCGTCCACGCGCTGCCCGACGGTCTGGACACCGTGGTCGGCGAGCGCGGGTACCGGTTCTCCGGCGGCGAGAAGCAGCGCATCGCGATCGCACGGCTGCTGCTCAAGGCGCCGAGCATCGTGATCCTCGACGAGGCCACCGCACACCTGGACTCCGAGTCCGAGGCCGCCGTGCAGCGCGCGCTCTCCGTTGCCCTGGAAGGCCGCACCGCGCTGGTCATCGCGCACCGCCTGTCGACCGTCCGCGACGCCGACCAGATCCTCGTCGTCGACGACGGCCGGATCGTCGAGCGGGGTACCCACGAGCAACTGGTCACCGCCGGTGGCCTCTACGCGGAGCTGTACCACACGCAGTTCGCGGTGACGGACTCACCGCTGCCCGGTTCACCGCCGCCGGACCGCCTCCTCGACGAGGTCGAGCACCGGCCCGAGGCCGTCGGCGGCCTGGCCCGTGGCCAGCCGTAGCACCAGACCGTCGTAGGCCAGCTCGAGAAACTGCCCGAGGGTGTCCACGTCGACGTCCTCGCGCAGTACGCCGGCCTCGCGCTGCCGGGCCAGCCGCCGCCGGGTCGCCTCGGTGATCGCCGCCGACCGGGCCGCCCAACGGGTGGCGAAGTCGGGGTCGGTCCGCAGCCGGCGGGACACCTCCAGCTGGGTACCCAGCCATCCGGGTACCTCCGCGGAGTGCGCGCGGTCCAGCAGGTCCCGCATGACCTGTACCAGACCGTGCCGCGCCACCGTTTCCACCATCAGCGCGGTGTCGTCCTCGGCTACCGCGAGGAACAGCGAGTCCTTGTCCCGGAAGTGGTGGAAGATGGCGCCCCGGGACAGGCCGATCTGTTCCTCCAGCCGGCGGACCGTGGCGCCCTCGTAGCCGTAGCGCGCGAAGCAGGCCCGGGCACCGGCGAGGATCTCGCGGCGCCTGGCGTCGAGCTGGTCCTGGCTGACCCGCGGCACGATCCCGATCGTGGCAGGTACGGGGAGTCTATGCAATCCGTACGTACGGCTTGCTAGGCCCCAGGGATGGATCCGTTGCCGCTTTCATGATGGCAGGATGGCAAGGTGCCGCCGATCCCCCGTGCGCCGCTGCGTGTCGCCGCTGCGCAGGCCGAGCCCAACCCGGGCGACATCGCCGGCAATGCGGCGGTAGCGGCACGGCTGGCCGCCCGGGCCGCGGGGGAGGGCGCCCGGCTGGTCGTCCTGCCCGAGATGTTCCTCACCGGGTGCCACGTGCCGGCGCTGCGCGCGGACCCGGTCGGTACCCACCTTGCGGTCGACGAGACCACGCGCATCGGCGATATCCGGCTGGACCCGCTGCGCGCGGTCGCCCGGGACCAGAAGGTGGTCGTCGTGGTGAGCGCGGCGGTCCGGCACGCCGACGCCCGGCGGACCAACTCCGCACTGGTGATCGACCGGCGGGGCGGCGTGCTCAGCGCGTACGACAAGCAGCACCTGTGGGGCGAGGAGGTGGACCTGTTCAGCCCCGGTACCGAGGGCGCGACGCTGGCCGTCGACGGCTGGTGGCTGGGACTGGGCATCTGCTACGACGCGAGCTTCCCCGAACACGGCCGGGCCGCCGCTGACGACGGCGCGCACGGGTACCTGTGCCCGATCGGCTACCAGGAAGGCTCGCAACATCGGCGGGACCTGCACGGCGCCGCCCGGGCGCTGGACAACACCATGTACGTGGTCTTCGCCAACCAGGTCGGCGGCGCGAGCCCGGCGCGGTTCAACGGAGGTTCGGCCATCTACGAACCGGAAGGGCGACCGCTGCGCCGGGCACCCGATTTCGGCGAGCACATCATCCTCGCCGACTTCGATCCGACCGAACTCGGCCGGATCCGGCTGGCCCACCGGATGCTCCTGGACCGGCGGCCTGACCTGGGCGCCGGCCGCCGGTTGTGCCGCGCCTGACTCCGGTGCGGTGGGGGCTGTCGGAGTCTGGGGGCCGTCACGTAGGGTGCCCGCGTGCCGTTGTTGCTCCTCGACCTTGACAACACGCTGCTCGATCGAGCGGCGGCGTTCCGGGCCTGGGCCGAGAGCTTCCTGCGGGCGATCGGCGCGCCGGCTGAGGACCTCGACTGGATCCTCGACGCGGACGCCGACGGGCTGACCGACCGGTGGGACCTCGCCGAGGCGCTGCGGGACCGGTACCTGCTCCGGTACCCGCTGATCGACCTGGTCGACGGGATCCGCGACGGCGTACTCCGCAACACCCGGCTCGACCCGCTGGTCGCCTGCGCGCTGAAGATCGCCGCCGACGTCGGGTGGGTACCGGTGGTAGTCACCAACGGCGCCACCCACCAGCAGGAGGCGAAGATCCGGCAGACCGGCCTGGACCGGTACCTCGCCGGCTGGGTCATCTCCGAGGAGGCCGGGGTCAGCAAGCCGAACCCGCGGATCTTCGCGATCGCCGCCGAGCGTGCCCGGATGGGCCTGGGCGAGGCGTGGCTGGTGGGGGACAGCCCCGAGGCGGACATCGGCGGCGCCAACGCACTCGGCCTGCCGAGCGTCTGGCTGCACCGGGGCCGGCAGTGGAGCGACCCGCGGTACGCACCGACCCGCACCGCGGACGGCCCGATCGCGGCGCTGATCGCAGTCCTCGACGGCCACTGATCCTGCTTGCGCCGACGGGATCGTGGAACCCGTCCGGTAATTCGGTTGCGGCCGCGCCGGCGGACCGGCACGCTGCCCTCCAGGTTCGCCAGAGCCGGCCAGTCCGGTGGAGTCGAAGGGAGGCGATGAGCCGATGACCGCGATTGTCGCGCGGTGGATTCCGCTTGCCCCTGTTTCGACTCCCGTTAAGGACTACCTGCGTTGCGCGATAACGAGTACGAGCGCGCCGGCGGTTCGATGACGACGAACCACACTTCCTGAAGCGTCCACCCCACCTCGAGCCGCAGCCGACCGGCGAGGACGATCCGGAGACCGGCGACCGCTGGTCGACCTGGGACCTGTCCACGGCCGGCGAGCGCGGCCCCAAACCCTATCGTCGTCGATCTGGTCGGCGAGGTCGTCCGGTGGTCGCGCGGCGGGCAGGTGCGCCAGCCGCAATGGAGCGTCGTGGTGGCCGTGGAGCAGCCAGATCGCGTCGGCCGGGCCGGCGCCGATGCGCTGTGTGTGGTCGCGGGCGGCGGTGGCGACCGGTACCCGGGTGCGGACATCCCTGAGGAGGTCGTGCAGGTGCTGTTCCCGGCTGGTGCTGTGCAGCCACAGCAGCACCGGCCAGCGAGGTGCGCCGTCGATGACGAACTGGTTGTAGCGCGCTACCTTGCCCAGCAGCACGGACAGCTTCTCGCTGCCGGTGTCATGTTCGACGAAGAACGTCGATACGCGTTCGCCGTCGCGCCAGACGCCGAACCCGTCCGGGCGCACCGGCATGTACAGGTGGGGTACGAACACGCCGAAGCGTTGGCATTGCCGGTCGCACCACCAGCGCAGTAGTTCCGCGTCGGGGTGGGTGCGGGCGTGGGCGGCCAGGTCGATGAAGAATTGGTTGGCACCCAGGAGGTGCGGCACGCCCGGTCCGTCGATCAGCGCGCGACGGCGCGCTGCGTACAGGTCGGAGCGGGGTGGTTCCTCGTCTCGGCTGGTCGCCACGACCTCGGTGCCCAGCCGGCTAAGCAGGAACCGCCAGGGGTACGAGCCGCCACCCTCCCGCAGTGGCCGGGTGCGCTCTACCAGGTCGAGGCGGTGCAGGACCCGCAGCCGGCGGGCGGCCACGTCCTGGGACGGGAACAGCTCCTGGCTGATCTGCATCGAGGTGAGGGTGCCATGGTCGTAGAGCCAGGACAGCAGTTGCCGGTCTCGGCGGGTCAGCTGCGACTGCACCCGTAGTAGTGACTCACCCGCGTTGATACGCCGCATGGCCACAACCCCCGACAGGAAGAGAGGACCCCCAGGTCCGTCGCAGACCCGCGTCGGTCTGCTGACAGGTCCGCTGAGCAGCCCAGTTGGGTAGACGGTGATGTCGATTTCGGTGTCGTTCTCTAGCTGGACACCAAGCACGACACCAAACCGACCAGCAAGCACGACACCAAACCGTCGTCGGGCTATCCGTGTAAACCGGGCACAGCGTCGTCCGTGTCGAGGTGGATCGCGGCCAGTGCCGAACGACTGCCGTCGACCGGAGCGGTGTTGTGGACGCGGTGATTCGTACCGTAGGCATGCTTGTTCTCCAGGAGATCGAGGATGTTGAGACGAATCGGCTGACGGCCGAGTAGGTCGCGAGCACGAGCGACCGGGGTAGTAGGTGCCCGGCGAGCGTGGCCGTGGTACCCGCTTCAGCGGCTGCGGGTACGGGCGACTTCGATGAGCGGCAACAGGGGTGCCGGGGCCGTCACGACACTCCAGATCGCGTCGGCAGGACTGGGCGCTCCGTACAGCCGCTCGGACGTGGCGGTGGCGACCGCGAGCGGGACCGGAGCGTCGGCCAACTCGCGGTGAAATTGCTGTTCGCGTTCGGTCGTCGGCGTGACGACCAGAGCCGCATCGACGGGCACACCGGAGGCGGCCCGCGCATATACGGCGAGGATCTTGGACGGCGCTGGCGGCGGGGTCCGGGCCAGCAGGGAGGGCTCGTCGTGGTCAAGGTGCAGCACGAAGCTCAAGGTGGCTCCATCCTCGATCCACAGGCCGTAGTCCTGAGCGCGGGCGCCGTGTACGCCGTGGGCCCGCAGCCACGCAGCCGTGTCTAGGTCTAGGGCATGCCGCCACCTGTAGAGATGTCCACGGCCAGTACTCCGGGCGTGGGCGACGAGCCGGACGAAGATCTCATTGACGACGAGCTGATCCCGATCTCGGCGTCCGCGCCGACCAAGGCCCACCGGTATCGGCTGGCCCGCCGCCCGCAGCGCCCGGGTCAGCAACTCGACGCCCGTGGGACTGATCCGGTAGTGGCCCAGATGGCTGGAGTCCCGGGGAATACATAGCGCACCAGCAGTCCGGCCTTCGTCAGCGTTCCAAGATCGCGGGCGGCAGCGGGGCGACTATCAAACATCAGGGTCGCGACCTGCTGGGTATTCAGATCGCCGTGATGCGCGATCAGCGACAGCGACCACAGCTGACGTTCGGTCAACCCCGCGAGATCACCTGCCTCCCGCCGCGGCATGCGCTCGGGGTGCATGCAAATGCCTCCCCTCCCTGGCGCCATCGAGTGCTGCACCGATCGTCGCCGCCGGACAACCAACCCTGCGACTGCCGTCGCCTTCGACATGTACTACACGTCTACGAAAGGCCAGCGGAGAGCGCTCTCTGAGTGCCCGGTGTTCACCGGATAGGCCAAACGGCCGATGTCATGCCCCGGACAAATGAGGCGATATAGGTTCGACTCCAGGACACCTGCCGCGCTACCTACTTGGTTGAGCCATCGGCCAGGATCTGCCGGAACCCAAGGTAGGGAACGAGCGCCTCTGGGATGCGGACGCTGCCGTGGTGCTGCTGGTACTGCTCAAGGATGGCGACCAATGTGCGGCCGATGGGAAGGCCGGAGCCGTTGAGCGTGGCTGCGTATCCGCGCTTGCCGTCGCCGTCGACATACCGGATACCGGCGCGTCGTGCCTGGAACGTGGAGCAGTCCGAGCAGCTTGAGATCTCTCGGTACCGGTTCTGGCTGGGGATCCAAACTTCCAGGTCATAGGTGAACTGGGCGGCGAAACTGATGTCGCCGGCTGGCAGCGCAACCACCCGGTAGGCCAGGCCGAGCTCGCGTAGACATGCCTCGGCGTGTCCAAGCATGATCTCCAGTTCCTTGCTGGAGTCCTCCGGCCGGCAGATACGGACGAGCTCGACCTTGGCGAACTCATGCATCCGGATCAGACCGCGGGTGTCCCGGCCATACGAGCCCGCCTCGGAGCGGTAGCACGACGTGTGCGCGGTCAGTGCGAGCGGCAGTTCTTCGGCTTTGATCGCCTGGCCGGCGTACAGGTTGGTCAGCGGTACTTCGGCGGTCGGGATGAGGAACAGTTCACGATCACCGACTGAGGTCTTGAACAGGTCCTGCTCGAACTTGGGTAGCTGCCCGGTCCCGGTCATGGTCTTCCGGCTGACCAGTGACGGTACCGAGTGTTCGACGTAGCCGTGGCGCGCGGTGTGCATGGTCAGGAAGAGGTGGGCCAGCGCGCGCTCCAGGGCGGCGCCGGCTCCCTTCAGGACGGCGAAGCGCGGTCCGGACAGCTTCGTCGCGGCGGCGAGATCCAGGATGCCGAGCCGTTCGCCGAGGTCGACGTGGTCGATGGGGGCGAAGTCGAAGGCGGGCGGAGTTCCTTCCCGGCGGATCTCGGCCGCGAACTCATCGCTGTCTCCGTCCGGACAGCGGTCCTCCGGCAGGTTCGGGATCTGGAGGAGGAGATCCCGCAGTGCCATCTCGGAGTGCTCGACCTGCTCTTCGAGCTGTTGGATCTGCGCCTTGACGGCCCGCGCCCGTTCGGTCAGTTCGCCGGTCGGCTCGCCCGCTCGGGCTGCGGCGTTGACAGCCGCCGCCAGCCGCTTGGCCTCCGCCCGAGCGGAGTCGGTTGCTTGGATGGCGCTGCTGCGGCCGGTGGAGAGGGCCGACAGTTGATCGACATCGAGGTTGTAGCCCCGCCGGCCGAGCTTGCGGACGGCGTCAGCCGTCGGGTCGAGCAGGTGTCGCGGGTCGTGCATGTCTTCTCCGTCCGAATGGCAGCGACTCATTAGGTTAGTCCAGGATGAGCCTGATCTCGTGCAGCCCGGGCGTCCGGCGGTCCACCGGCCCGGTCAGCCGGTCGGTGAGGATCCGGCTTAGCCGAGCGTCGTCGAGGGGGAGCGGCCGCACATAGGGGGCTTCCTGAAGGTTCAATGCCTCGATCGGCTCCCCGCGGACGAGTTGGAGCACCACGGAGATCATGAGGCCATGGCCGACGATGAGGCGCGGCCCGGGAGCGGACAGACAGACGGCGAGGCCGTGTAGCAGGCGTTGCACGGCGTCGCGGCGTGACTCGCCGCCGCCAGGTGGCCGCGCGGCCAGCCCCGCTTGCCGCAGCCACCGACCGTAGGTCAGCCAACGGCTACCTTCGAAAGACCCGTACCTGATCTCGTTAAGCGCGGGTTCGACGAACATGGGCCGCGCCGCCTCGCCGAGGATCAGCTCGGCGGTCTGCCTGGTCCTGGCGAACTGGGAGACGACGCAGGCCGCGATCGACGTCGTCCACGACGCGCACGCGACGCGGCGGCATTGCGCGATACCAACCTCGTCGAGGGGTACCGCGGTCCTCGGGTCACCGTTGACGATGTGGGAGGCGCTGAGCCGTGTGCGGCCGTGCCGGAGTAGATAGGTAACACTCATGCGTGCCTCCCGACTGCGTGCTGGACGACCGTCGAGGTGAGGATGGCGAGCATCTCCTGGGCTGCGGACCGGTCGTCGACTTCGAGGTGGTAGTGCAGGCCGTCGGCGGCCGTGATGGCCACCCACGTCAGGAGCGCCTGCCGGTCGACCTCGCCGACATCGGTAGCGATCTTGAGCCGTTCGGTGAAGCCGCCGCGGTCGTACAGGACCGCCCAGAATGCCCAGTCGTACTCGGCGGGACCGCGCCGCCCTCGTGGGTCGATCCACGCTGGAGCGCCGTCGGTATCGAACAGCAGGTTTTCCCTGTAGAGGTCGGCGTGGAGCATGACGGCAGCTTCTGCCCGGTCGAGGACCGCGTGGCCCATGCGGATCAGGTTCCGCAACGCATCGGGCTCGCAGAGTCGGTTGAGGTGCGGCGACGCCATCAGCCTCGCCGCGATCCGCTGCCGGAAGGAGCAAGCCAGTTCCGAAACGTCCGGGTGCGCAGCAGCGGGCCGTGCGTGTAGTAGTGGGATGACGGCCGCAGCTCGGGCTTGGTGATCTGCGGGCAGGCGGGTGCCGCCGACCTGCCCGACGGCCGGCAGGAGCAGGACCCGGTCTGTCCGGTCGGCGTGGAGCAGGCGGCAGGACCCGTTGCCACGCCAATGGGTGAGGACAGTGGCTTCCCGTGCGAACCTCCGGGCATCGGGAACGGCCTTGATGATCACTAACTGCTCGTCGACCCTGGTGGTCGCTGTGGCCACGACGGAGGTCCAGCCGGCGTCGTGGAAGCCCTGGAAGCTGAGGTCGTACCGGGTTGCGATCCGGAAGACCAGGTCTGGAGCCGACCTCAGCCAGGTTGCGACCCTCGGTCCGTAGTGGGTTGTGAGCCGGCGGATGGTTCCGGACGGAAGTCCAGGAGGGTGCTCAGCCGCCGTGCTGCTGCCGCTCACCGGACTCTCCCCGGATGGATGGCGGCGCCAGCAAACGGGCGGCGCGGGCGGAGAACTTCCTCTTCCAGGTACGAGGTGACCTGCGGCCACGGTGGACCGCTCACCCCGAGTGCGGCCCAGTAGCGGTGGTGTTCGCGGATGAGGCGGCTGAGACCCGTCGACGCGAGGTGAGGATCGATCGACTGAGCGACGGTACGCAGCGCCCAGCCGGCGCCCCGGTGCCCGGCGCGGATCCCGGCCATGATCAGGAGTGTGGCGGTGCGGGTAACGTCGAGTAGCGGCAGGTCGTGCGAGTCGGCGAGGTGACCGAAGGCTGCTCGGGGCCAGGTGTCTCCCGCGAGGTACCAGCACAGCCGTTCCAGACCGGAGCCCAGGTCGGTGGCCATGAAGGTGGGATCGCTGTCGTTCCATAGCATGACCGCGTCGCCGAGCCCGCGTCCGTCGCAGTCGATGAGCAGGGTGAGCCCGGCGACCGGGGGCCGGTGCCAGACCTCCAGGGAACCGTAGACGGCAAGCCGGCCGGCGTGGATCCCGACCGCGGAGAGCGCGGTTATCCAGTGATCGAGGAGTCGGGCGTGGGCTCGGGCGCAGGTGATCCGCTGGACGTAGGAGATGTTCGCGAAGGAGGTCAGGTAGCCGTCAGCAAGCTGGCCGTCCGGGCGGCGTTCGCCGGTGAAGCGCACCACTGGCTGGGGCAGAAAGCCTTCCCGCCAGACGTGTCGGCGGCGGTCTTTGAGCCACGGGTCGAGGGCCTGAATCGCCGAGATGGTCAGGTCGGTATCCCGGTTCCATCGTTGGGGCAGCAGCGATCCTTCGATGGCCAGCCCTGCCCCGGCGAGGGACTGCCGGAGGCAATGGACGACCCCATGGGCGTCGGGAGGACGGTGGCGGACGGACCGCTGCGCGCCGCGGCGGTGGGTCATCTGAAGGATGCCGTCGTCGTCGCGGACGGCCCACCGACTGGAGAAGCGTTCGACGAGCGCTTCGCGCAGACGTGAAGCGATCGCGTTCATTGGAGGGCGGCCAATGTCTCGAAGTGCCGGACGGGGTCGAACCGCGCCAGCCCGATCGCCTGCACTGACTCCGGGTCGAGCGTCTCCGCGGTGACGATCGCTGCGGCCAGGGCGTCCGCGGCGACACCCTGGTCGCGGCGCTCCGTAACATGCGCTATCGACCCGGTCTGGTCGCAGAGGGCCACTTCCGGGCAGGTGCCCGCTCGCCAGGCGAGGGCTGCGACCGGGGTACCGGCTCGGAGGGCGTCGCCGAATACGGCGGCCCCGGCCTCGACATAGCTGGGCGCGCAGGTATAGACGAGGGCGGCGGCGTCACGTAGTTGGCCGGCCTTGGCCGCGCCGCCGAGTTCTCCCGCCCATATCACCTGCTTCGACGCGAACAGATGCGCGTACCGGTGGACGTACTCCGGCTCGTGAACCGGCCCGACGATGCGGATGCGACGGCCGAGCCGGTTGGCCGCCATTACGGCGAGGTGTGGTGCCTTCGCCGAGCAGACGCGGCCGAGCCAGAGCAGATCCTGCCCTCGTACGGCGGGTGGTGGCTCTTCTTCGAGTCCAAACTGGACGCACAATTCCTGCCTCGGGGAGTGCTCCTGGTGCCGGCGCATCATCTCCGGCGAGTAGCAGTACAGCCGGCTGGTTGTTCCATCGAAGGTTCCTTGCCGATGCCGGAAGCGCGAGTCGTGCTGGAACGTGGCTACGTCGCGGCCGACGGCCTGCCAGGTGCGGCGCCAGGCCGGCAGCCCTGGGTACTCGTGTCCGACGATGAGCAGGTCGAGTGCCAACTCGTGCAGGTTCCTTTCACGGATGCTTCCAGGGCCGAGGTCCTCCAAGCGCACATCGCGTCGACCGAATCCCGGCGGCAGGTCCGTCCGCCAGCCGGGTCCGAGGAGGTGGACGCAGGCGCCCCATTCGCGGGCACCAGTAGCAGCGGCCCACAGCCAGCGCTCGATGCTTCCGTACCCGCGTGGCGGGAACTCGTAGTCAGAAGGAAAGTCGCAGACGCCGACGTTCATCGCCGTCGCCTCATGCGGTCCGTTCGCGGCCGGCGACAAGGTCGTCGGTCAGCTGCGGGAATTGATCGAGAATCTCGCGCGCTCGCTGTTCCACCTCATCGTGATCCACGTGGCTGTTGCTCGTCCTGATCACGGTCTGCCACGGTGAGGCGAGCGCCTGGCCGGTGGCGCTGATCAGGTGTACCTCCACGTAGCCGCCGAACTGCTCCTGGACGGCTGCCGCGATGCGGCGTGCGGCGATGTTGTAGAGCTTGCCGACGTGGTACACGGGATTCTTGCCGCTTACGCCTTCGAGGTTCATCGGCCGCAGGGGCGTGATGAGCCCGCATGCGCGGTTTCCGCGGCCGACGACTCCTTCGTCCCCCGACTCGATCGAACTTCCTGTGACCGTCAGGTACAGCTCATCGCGTTCCACGATGTCGCGTGCGTTGAGCCGTAGCCTGGTCTTGCGACCGGGTAGGTGGCGCTGGGCGAGGTCCTCGGCATAGGACAGCAGGTCGGCGCAGTTGCGGACGTAGGCGGTCCTGCTGGCCACGTACTTGCTGATCTGTGGGACGCAGAACGTCACGTCGACGCGGTCCTCGTCCGCGAGCGCCATCACCTTGACGTCCGACCCGCACCACGGGCGCGTCCGGGTGAAGTCGCTCGCTCCGGAGAGGCCATCGGCCAGGGTGATCACGAACGACTCGACCTCGTTGAGCGGCGCCCACCCGGTACCGAGCGAGGTGTCGTTGGCCAGCAGCACCGTGCGCTCCCGCAGTTGCTCGACCGACGTGGGCGCGAACCATGAGAGCCGTTCCGGCTGCCCTTCGCCGCTGTGCACGGCCCCAGGGCTGGAGTTGGCGGTGACGTTCAGCTCGACCGTGTAGTTGTCGGCGAGGTGCGGCAGGCGGCGATGGAGGAAGTGCCGGACGGTCTCGACGACGATGTCGTCCACCGGGATGGAGACTGGACCGCAGTGGCGGGTGGCCCGGCCGTTGACGAGCACCCGGATCGGGCTGGTCAGCGATCCGCCTCCGAAGGCGACGCGTGATGACCCGCCCAACAGTGCGAGCTTGTCGAAGTTGTGGTGCAGGATCGCGCCGACGGTATCGCGGGTGTACGTGGCATAGGCCCGGGACAGCTCCTCGGCGAGGTGGTCGGCCAGGGTGTCCGGGTGGCCGAGGCCCTTTCGCTCGATGATCGAGGTGACGGGCGGTACCGGAATCCCCGCTTCAACCGTGAGGCGTGACTCGCCTGCGGTCACGCAGTCGAGCATTGACGTTGATCGTGACGCGGACATTACTTTCCCTTCCCCTCTCGTGTGGTCGTGGTTTCGGCCGCAAGAGCGGCGTCCACGACGTGCTGGATTCCTTGGCTCAGTGCGGTGCGAGGGTGCCAGCCGAGCACCTGCGCGGCGCGGCTGACGTCGAGACAGATGTGGCGGACCTCGCCGATCCGCGGCGCCAGGTAGGTGGCCCGTGCAGGTCGCTCGGTGGCGGCGGCCACGATCTTCAGGAGCTCATTGAGCGACGTCGCCGTCCCGGAACCGATGTTGACGCGGCAGGTCGGGCCGGCAATGCAAGCCGAGACGATCGCCTCGGCCACGTCGCGGACGAACACGAAATCCCGCGTCTGTCGACCGTCGCCGTGGATCTCGGCCATCTCTCCCGAGGTCATCCGCTCGACGAAGGTAGCGACGACACCCACCCCCGGACCTCCTCCTGCACCCGGTCCGTAGGCGTTCCCGATCGTCAGGCTGGTTCCGGGGAGGCCGTGCAGCCTGGCGAACAGCCACAGGTAGTCCTCCGCGACCGACTTCGCCAGGCCGTACGGACTTGTCGGCGCGCCACGCATCCCCTCTGGCACGCGACGGCCGTCGGCGCCCGCCAGGCCATAGACCGTGCCACCGCTGGAGGCAAGGACGATCCGGCGAACGTCCGTGTTGCTCGCGGCGGTGAGGATGTTGACCGTGCCGCTGATGTTGACTGCCGCGTCAGCCAGCGGGTCCACGATCGACATCGCCACTTTCGACTGAGCCGCAAGGTGGACGAGGATCGTCGGCCGCCAGCTCTCGACCGCACGTGCGGCGGCCGGCTCGCGGATGTCCTCGACGATGACGTCCTGCTCGGCAAGCCCGCGGTCGATCGCCACGGCGAGGTTCTCGATCGAGCCCGAGCTGAAGTCGTCGAGCACGCCGACGTGGTCGCAATGCAGCAGTAGCTCAGCTACGGCGTGTCCGCCGATGAAGCCGGCGCCACCGGTGACGAGGATTCGCTCGTCGCGCAATGCCGCCGAGGAACTGCGGCCTCGACAAGCCACCGAGTCCCGCCGTGCTGCCGTTCCGGATGGATTGATCATGACCGCTCACCGGTCCGGCGCCACCGGTAGGGCGGGTCCTCCGAGACCGCCGTTAGGACAGTCAGGCCGGGATGGTGCGCGGCGAGTTGGCTGAGCGCGTTCAGGTCGTACAACTCCGACTCGCGCCGCGCCCCGAAGACAAGGTCCACGCGTCGGCCGCTGCCGTCAGCCGCCACGACCTCGGCCCGCAGCTCGCTGAGCTTCAGACCGACCACGCTGATCACCTTTTCTCCCGCGCCCAGCTCCCAGAGAACGCGGATCAGGTAGTTCGCGACCTTGTTGTAGTGCGCTTCGGTGATCCCGATCCCCCGATGTGCCTCGGCGACGTCGCGGCCGGTGTACTCATCCGGACCGCCGAGAACCTTCGTCAACAGGAGCACCATGTGGCGCTTGAGCTTGCCCATGTCCAGGCCTGCGAAGTACGGCGCCAAATCCTCGTCTGCGAGGACCCGCTGGTAGAGCCGATCGACCGCGTCACGGACGGTGGGCGCGCCGCCAAGCCAGTCGTAGTAGGCAGGCACCGGTGTCGAGGCTGTCGTGCCGTTCGTCGTCACGCTAAGGGCCTCCCTCTCGGCGCGGTCACTTCGGTCCCTGGCGGCAGGCATCGCCGCCCCGCCGGACGAGGCCGGCGGTCGCCAGACTTCGTCCTCACTGGTCTCGGCCGTCGTGGAATCCGGCGACCCGGCCCAGCATTCGTTCGCATGAACCGGGCCACCGGGGCTTGTAGGACGGTCAGTCGTGCCTTCGTGCGGCGAGGAGTTGATCGCTGGGTCGCCTGGCCGCCTCATGACGGCCGGAGCCCATCGATCGCTGATTGAGCCATGTGAATTGCACGCCCCGTGAGGAGTTCGCGGTATCCGCCGCCAGACATCCATCGGTAACCGGGCAATGATTGAGGGCGTGGACCGTCGTAAGCTGCGCAGCATCCGCGAATACGCGGAACCCTGTTCAGGGGGTGTGCGTGGGTGAGCGCCGGTACCCGCTCAACCGCCTGTTGGCCTGGGAACGGCTACAGCGCGGCTGGTCCTATGAAGAGCTGGCCGACCGCATGCGGTCCGAGATGAAGCGCTGCGGCGACCCCGACACGGGCCTGACAGCGAACACAGTGCGACGCTGGGAAATCGGAGAGCGCTGGCCGGACGCTCGGTTCCGCAAGCACCTGGTCGCGATCTTCGGGAAACCGGCCAGCGAACTCGGGCTGCTCACCCAGGACGAGATGGCCATGCGACCGGTAACCGAGGTGGTAACCGAGATCAGGAGGCTGCTGGCAATGGTGGAGGCGGAGACCGGTCCGGGCGGTCTCGACCGCGCCGGATTCCTACGCAGCTTGCTCGGGGTCGGCGCGCTGCCTCTCCTCGCGCGCCTGACCGGCGACAACACCACGTACCCCCATCTGGGCGCCGACAGTCGGAGCCACAAATCTGGGCCGCCCGAAGCTGATGCGTTCTCCCAGATTGTTGCCGGGCAGCGCACGCTGTACTGGGCAAGCCCAGCCGCCGACCTGTTCGAGGCCGCTTACGTCAACACCCAGGTGGGAATCCGGCTGCTCCGAAATGCGGCCGACGACGCCACACGCAATCCGATCGCCACCGCGCTGGCGGAGTGCGCTCTGCTGGCCGGCCGGTTGGCTTTCTTCGACCTCCAGGAGCCCGTGGTCGCACAGCGCTGCTATCACCTTGCGCTCTCCGCGACCCAGCAATGCGGCGACCATGCTCTGGCGGCTGGGGTACTCGGACACATGGCGTTCATCCCAGGGTTCGCCGGCGATGCGCGCCGGGCCGGCGAACTTGTGCACGCGGCCCACCAACACTGTTGGTATGGCGTCACTCCGTTGATCCGCTCATGGCTGCACTGCGTTGCCGCCGAAGCGCAGGCCCGGTCCTCTGAGCCACGGGGCTATGAACGGCGCATCGATCTTGCTGAGGGGAGCCTGGAGGCGGGCGACCGGATACCGGCATGGTTCGACTTCTACGACGCTTCCCGTCTGGATGGCTTCGCCGGCTACTCCGCCTTGGCAGCAGACGACCAGCAGACAGCGACAACCCGTCTCACCAACGCACTCGACCAGCTGGCTTCCACCGCCAACAAACAGCGCAGCGTCCTACTCGCAGATCTGGCGACGGCCGCAGACGACCCAGGACGGGCCGCGGGTCTGCTGCACGACGCCATCGATGTCCTCACCAGGGACTGGTACGCCACCGGCCACCAGCGCATCGGTGCGGTCGTCGCTGGCCTGCCGACCGGACCGGACAAGACCGGCGTGCTGGACCGGTACCGGACCCTCGCTCCCATTGCCTTGCCCGGTGGTTGACGCTTGCTACTGCGCACCAGCGGCGTTGTGCTTGGCAATCAGTTCCGGTAACTCGGCCAGCGACCGAAGGTGGAACAGGCAGCGTTCGGCGACCTGCGGGTCCTGGAGGATGTAACCCCATGGGCCGCGGCGAATCAGCGCGGTCGCCAGCCCAGCTTCCTGTGCTGGGCCGATGTCGTTGTCCAGGCGGTCACCGACGTAGAGCACGGCCTCGGCAGCGCAGCACGCTTCCGCAACCACCCGGTCGAAGAACCCGGCGGTCGGCTTCTCCACCCCCCAGCCGTCCGAGGTGCCGATCACGTCGACCGGGAACTCCAAGGACCGCAGGATCGCCTCCGCTCGGGCGGTCTGATTGCCCGCCAGTCCGACCCGCAGGCCTTGGTCCTTCAGCGCTGCCAGACACGGCCGTGCATCCGAGTACAGGTTCTCCTCCCCGAAAGCCTCGGGCTGCCCGGCCGCGGCCCGGCGCTCCCGCTCGACGGCCAGGTCGAAGCCGGGCTTGAAGTACTGGAATGTCTCCCGGTAGTCGCCACCGCGGGCGATCATCGCCCCGAACACCGCCGAGAACGTGTGCCGGGGGACGCCCAGCCAGTCAGCCCACGTCCCGTACTCGCGGGTCTCGTCCACGATCGTTTCGCCCACATCGAAGAACGCGGCCTGGATCGGTGTCATCTCGCTCCCCGGTCGTCGCAGTAGCCACATCACGGTACAGGCAAGGACTACCCGTCCCTTCGTGCGGCGGCGCGGAACAACGGGCGTCTGGCATCTGGGCAGTGCTTGGCGGACCGGACACATAGGATCTTGGCCGGATGAACAGGTACTGCCCGGAAGAGGGACCCGTCGCACCTCACCGGATGGGGGTATCCGATCTCGGATCTGTCCCAACAGCCAGTCGCCGTGCACCGTCGGTAGTCGAGGAGGGTTCATGTCCAATGAACCTCGTTCATCGTGGTGTTGTGGCAGTTCACGGCGTGGTTTGACAGGACTGTTGATTCTGCTTTGTGGTAGGCCGGGGTCTTGATCATGTTGGTCGGGTGGCTGGAGAGACGACGGTCTATGCGGCAAACGG
>WNGL01003409.1_pt1 | contig 19095 bp, 17 predicted proteins | sample 5400591 | NCBI WGS metagenome assembly WNGL01 (sample SAMN13153377, study PRJNA577476) | soil metagenome | isolation source: 80 cm soil or saprolite under Garry oak tree replicate 1 | place: USA:California | collected 2016-06-15 | reverse complement strand
CTCTGGAAGGCGCTCGTTGCCACCCTGCTCGTGCTCGTCGGGTTCCTGTGCGGCCTCCCGCTCGCGTGGACCGCGCTCGCCGGCGCGGCGCTGGCGATGGCGGTCGGGGGCCGAGCGCCACGCGAGGCGCTCATGCGGGTCGACTGGCCGCTCCTCCTCTTCTTCGCCGGCCTGTTCGTGGTGGTGGCTGGCGTGGCCCGATCGGGCGCGGCGGAGCGGATGCACGGCGGCCTCGCCCCGTTCCTCGGCCATGGCGCCGTCCGGCAGACCGCCGTCTTCTCGATCTTCACGGTGCTCGCCTCGCAGCTGGTGTCGAACGTCCCCTTCGTGCTCCTCGCCGGAGAGTGGATCCCGCGCCTGGCCGACCCGACGCTCCTCTGGCTCGCGACCGCCCTCGCCGCCACCCTGGCCGGCAACCTGACGGTGGTCGGTTCGGTGGCGAACCTCATCGTGCTCGAGCTCGCCGGGGAGCGCGGGCGCATCGGGTTCTGGCGCTTCTTCCGCTACGGGGCCGTGGTCACCTCGGCCACCCTGCTGATTTCACTCGCTCTTTTGCTGGCAGAGCGATCGCTCGGCTGGTTGGGGTGAACGCGCCGGCCCGCCGAAATAGAGTCCGCCGGCGCCCGTAATGGCTGACATGGACGGCGTGATGGCGCTCGGCCCGTGCGGTGCCGCCATCCCCAGGGAGGCGTGGGGCACGGTGGCGGACGCGGTTCCGGTCGAGGTGCGGCTGGTCGGGGGCGCCGCGCGCGGCGACCGCGGCGCGTTCGCACGCCTCGTCGATCTGCACCAGCGCACCGTCTTCGGGCTGTGCGTCCGGCTTCTCGCCGACCGCGAGGAGGCGCGCGATGCGGCCCAGGAGACGTTCGTGCGCGCCTGGGGGGCCATCGGTACCTACGATTCCGCGAACCCCTTCGCCCCCTGGCTCCTCCGCATCGCGCGGAACCACTGCATCGACGTCCTCCGCCGGCGGCTCCCGTCCGCGCGCCGGCTGGAGCTCGACGCCGGGAGCGCGGGCGAGGGTGGCGGAGCGCTCGACCTGCCCGACACGGCCTCACCCGCCGCCGACGAGCAGCTGGTCGGGGCGCAGCAGGCGCGCGCGGTGGCGGGGGCGGTCGCGGCCCTCCCCCCCAACTACCGCGAGGTGGTGCACCTCTTCCACGTCGAGCACATGAGCTACAAGGACATCGCGGCCACCATGGAGGTGCCCATCGGCACCGTCATGACCTGGCTGTACCGCGCCCGCAGCAAGCTGCGCGAGCGCCTGCGGGAGCAGGAGGAACGGTCATGAGCGTGCACCTCAGGGACGAGCAGGCGCAGGCCCTCGTGGACGGCCTCCTCGACGGATACGAGCGGGAGACCTGCCGCGCTCACGCCGCCGACTGCGCCGACTGCCGGCTCCTCGTCGACTCCTACCGCGCGGTCGCCGCCGCGTTGGGGGACCTCGAGGCGCCGGCGCCACCCGCCGGCTTCACGGCGGCCGTCCTGCAGCGCATCGACGCCGCCGCGGCGCAGCGCGCCTGGGAGCGACGCCTCGCCCTCGGCATCCTCGGCGCCGCGGCCGGCCTGGCGGTGCTGCTCTTCGCGCTCTCCGGGGCCGGCGCCTGGGCACCGCTGGCGGCGCGCCTCGTCGAAGCGCTCCGGGCCGCGGTCACCACCACCACCCTCGTGCGCGACGTCGCCTCTCCGCTCCTCCACGCGCTCCGCCTCCAGATCGCGCTCGGCTGCGCCGCCCTGGGGCTGCCCCTGCTCTTCGCGCTCTCGCGGCTCGTCCCGCGCGGCGCCGAGGCGACCGCCTGAACGGCGGCGCCCGAGGACACCATGCTCGTCCCGACCCTGCTCGTCCTCGCCCTCGCGGCCCCGCCTGCGCTTCGCCCGCCGCCCACGCCGGGCGCCGCGGCCGTGGAGTCGCACCGCGTCGGCAACTGGCCGACCCACCCCTCCGGCAAGACGGTCACCCTCACCGACGAGGGCCTCACGCTCGACGACGCCCTGCAGCGGATCGCCAGGGCCGCCGGCTGGAATCTGGTGGCGAGCACCGGCACCTCCGGCGACCGCGAGCTGGGCCTGGCGCTGCGCGAGGTGCCGGTGGAAGACGCGCTGGATGCGGTGCTGGAGGGGACGCCGCTCGTCGCGACGCGGCGCGGGAACATCGTCACCGTCGCGCCCGGCCGGGCGGCGGTCGCCGAGCGGCCGGTGCTGGGGGGCTTCGAGCAGCCGACCGGGAAGCGTTTCAGCGGCGACTTCGCCGACGCGCCGGTGGCGCGCGCGCTGACGGAGGTCGCCGATGCGGCCGGGCTCTCGCTCGTGCTGCCTTCGGGCCTGCGGGGCGCGGTGAGCGGGCACTTCCGCGGGGCGCCGGTCGAGGACGTCTTGCGGGCGCTGCTCGCGCAGGCCGGGCTGACCGCTCAGCGGGAGGGCTCGGTCCTCACGGTCGCCCGCAGCGCTGGAGCGCCGAGCCTCGTCATCAAGGGCGGCAAGCACGGCTTCTCCTTCGACGTCCAGGTCCCCGACGTCGGCCCCGAGGTGGAGCGGGCGGAGCGCGACGCCGAGCGATCCCAGCGCGATGTCAAGCGGACCGAGCGCGACCTCAGGCGGGCCCAGCGCGACCTCGCTCGCGGGCACGGTGGCGCCCACGTCACGCGCGGTGACAAGGTGATCGGCCCCGGCGAGCACGCCAACGAGGTGGTGGCCATCGGAGGGAACGTCCGGCTGGAGGAGGGTGCCACCGCCGATCAGGTGGTGGCGGTGCTCGGCTCGGTCGACCTCGGCCCCGGCGCGTCGGTCGCGAACGAGGTGGTGGCGGTCGGCGGCGACATCCACGTCTCGCCCGGCGCGCGCGTCGGCGCGGAGGCGGTCTCGGTGGGCGGCAAGATCGTCATCGATCCGTCGGGCGTGGTGGAGGGCGACCAGACGAGCATCGACGTCCCCGGCCTGTCGGGCGTGCTGTCGCTCGTCGGCGCGCGGCCGTGGGGGCTCCGCCCGCGGACCCCGCTCCTCAGCGCCGCCGGCGCGCTGCTCCAGTTCGCCGTGTTCTTCGGGCTCGGACTCCTGCTCCTCGTCCTCTCCCCGCGGCGGGTCGAGACGCTCTCCGGCGCGCTCGTGCACGCGCCGCTGAAGGCGGTGCTGACCGGCATCCTCGGCACCCTCGCCCTGCCCATCCTCGCGGTCTTGCTCATCGCGACGGTGGTCGGGATCCCGCTGGTGGCGGTGGTGGTGCTGGGCACCCTTGCGGCGGCGGTGATGGGCTACACCGCCCTCGCCCTGCACTTCGGGCGGCTCGTCCCCATGCACCTCGAGCGCGGCGCGCCCATCGTGCAGCTCGCCATCGGGACCGCGATCCTGGTGGCGGTAGGCCAGATCCCGGTCCTCGGCTGCCTCGCCTGGCTGGCGGCGTGGCTCTTCATGTTCGGGGTGGTGCTGCGCACCCGGTTCGGGCGCCCGCCCACGGCGCCGCCGCTCGTCTACGGCACGACCGCCCCGCCGCCCACGCCCCCACCCTTCACCGGGACCGACGTCCGCTGAAGCGCGGCTTCTTCTTCTCGCGCGCAGCAGGGCGTTCGCCGCTCTCCTTCTTCCCCGATGGGTGAGACGGCCGGGAGCGCTCAGAGCGTTCACCACTCTCCCTCTCCCGCGACGGGTGAGAGGGCCGGGAGCGTTCAGCGCGTTCACCACTCTCCCTCTCCCCCGGCGGGGGAAAGGGAGGCTTGCCTCCCGCAAGGGGTGAGGGTCGGGGTGAGGGGGGCGCCGGCGGCCCGTGTCCATGCCGCCGTGCCGCCTTCGGCAGCGGCCGCCGCACCACCTCCACCGGCCGGTCGCGATCGCTGCTCCCCTCGCCGGCGAGCCCGATCATCCGCTGCATGGCCGCCACCTCCTCCGGCTCGAGCGGTCGAAACCTGCCGGGCAGGAGCCCCTCGACCGAGATGCCGCCGAACTCGGGCCGGAACAGCCGCAAGACCTGAAGTCCCACGGCCTCGCACAGCCGCTTCACGAGGTGATAGCGGCCTTCCCCCACCACCATGCGGAGCCAGGTGTTCTTCTCTGCCTTCTCGTGCACGTCGACGGCGAGCGCCTTGGCCGGGCCGTCCTCGAGCCTCAGCCCCGCCACCATCCGGGCGAGCTGCTCCGGCTCCGGGTCGCCCTTCACCTTGACCAGGTACACTCGCTGGTGGCCGTAGCGCGGATGGGCGAGGCGGTTCGCCAGCTCGCCGTCGGTGGTGAAGAGGACCGCCCCCTCGGCGTCGTAGTCGAGCCGGCCCACCGGGAAGACGCGCTCCTTCACGTTGCCCAGATACGAGGCGGCGGTCGGCCGCCCCTGCGGATCGGAGAGCGTGGTCACGCAGCCCGAGGGCTTGTAGAGGAGAAAGTAACGCTGCTCGTCGCGTGCCGAGACGAGCTGGCCGTCGACGGCGACGAGGTCCCTCTCATCGACTTTCGTCCCGAGCTCGGTGACGCGCTTCGAGTTCACGGTCACCCGGCCGGCCGTGATGAGCTCCTCGGCCTTTCGCCGGGAGGCGACTCCGGCGGAGGCGAGGAACTTCTGCAGGCGTTCGGTCATGACTCTTTCTCCCTCTCCCCCTCGGGGGAAGAGGACGGTGAGGACGGGGAGGATCCGTCGGACGTCTTCGGCTCGAGGGCGTCCTCCGCCGCTCGTGACGTCTGGTCGGCGCTCTCGATGGCGAGCTCCAGCTCCGCGAGCGCCGCGTCGCTCTCGGCCTGCTTCGCCTCCATCGCGGCGCGCAGGTTGGGGTCGGCCAGCTCGGCCACCAACCCCTCCAGCTTCGGCCCCTCATCCGGCGGAGGGGCCTCCTTCTCCACGATGTCGCGGTGCTCCTCCGACAGCTCGTGAAACTCGCGCAGAGTGGGCAGCGAGGCGAGGTCCTTCAACGCGAAGAACTCTAGGAACTCGCGGCTGGTGCCGTAGAGCATGGGCCGGCCCGGCTCCTCCTTCTTGCCCAGGATCTTGATGAGCTTGCGCTCGAGAAGGGCCTTCACCACCGCGCCGCAGTCGACGCTGCGGATCTCCTCGATCTCGGGGCGCGTCACCGGCTGGCGGTAGGCGATGATGGCGAGCGTCTCCAGCGCGGCGCGCGTCAGGCGCTGCGGCTTCACCTTGAGGTAACGGCGCGTGTGGTCGGAGACGTCGGGCGCGCTGCGCAGCTGCCAACCGCCGGCCACCTCGTGCAGGACGATGCCGCACACGCCCTCCCGGTAATGCCCGGAGAGCTTGTCGAGCGCCTTCTGCACCACCGGCGCCTCGATCCCGGTGACGGCCCGCACTTCCTCCGGCGTGAGCGGTTTGTCGGCCAGGAAGAGCAGCGCCTCGACGATGGCGCGCACGCGCTCGGCCGGGAGCTTCTTCGCCTTCTGAGCCAGCTTGTCGAAGGGCTCCTCCTTCTCGCCCTCCTGCACCTCGATGCTGGCCGCCTCCACCTCGTCGAGGGCCGGATCGCCCTTTGCCTCCTCGGCGGCCTGGAGCGCCTGGAGCTCGGACGCGGAGACTGCGGCAGCTCGAGCGGCCCCCTCACCCTGACCCTCTCCCCCGTCGGGGGAGAGGGAACCGGGATCCCTATCCGCTCCCCCGTCGGGGGAGAGGGAGGCAGGCTCGGAGGTCTGGGCTTCACCGTCCTTGACGACTTCACTCACCGGTAATCCTCCGTGGCCGCCACCGGGCCCTCGCCCAGCGTGTCCTTCGCCTCGACCACGATCTCCGAGCCCGGGCCGGCCTCGTCGGCCGGCGCCTGGAAGATGCGGACGAGCTTCAGCTTCGCCATCTCGAGGAGCGCCAGGAACGTGGCGAGGATGGTGGCGCGGGTGGCCCGCTCCCCCTCCCCCGCCCCGAGCAGCTCCTCGAACGAGATGCGCCGGCGGACCCGCAGGAGCTCCGCCACGCGCGAGATGGCGTCGGTGATGGAGAGGCGGTCCGTCACCACCTCGTGGCCGAACTCGGGCCGGGCGTGCTGCAGCGCCCGGTCGAGCGCCTCGATGAGCTTGAAGACCGAGACGTCGGCCAGCCCCTCCGGCCCTTCCGGCACCTGCGCCGCCGGGACGCGCACGCGCCGGGCGAAGACGTCGCGCTCGAGCAGGTCGTGCTGGGCCAGGTCCTCCGCCGCCGCCTTGTACTTCTGGTACTCGAGCAGCCGCCGCACCAGCTCGGCGCGCGGATCGCCGCCGGCGGTCTCGTCCACCGACGCGTCCTCCGCCACCTCGGTGCGCGGCAGGAGCAGCCTCGACTTCATGAGCAGCAGCTGCGCCGCCATGTGCAGGAACTCGCCGGCGATGTCGATGTCGAGCTCGCGCAGCGCGTCGAGGGTGGCGAGGTAGCTCTCGGTGATGCGGGCGATGGGGATGTCGAACAGGTCGAGCTGGTGCTCCTTGACGAGGTGCAGCAGCAGGTCGAGCGGACCTTCGAAGGGAGGTTCGCCCGGCTTCGCCGGCGGCAGCGTGACGCGGAAGGCGTCGGCCGTGGCGCGGCCGGGCGCGACCGCGCGCTCGTCCTCGCCAGCCGCGGAGCCGCCCGGGGCGGCCGCTTGCTGTGCCGGGGCCTTCGCCATGTGCTCCCGCGTGCGTCCGCCTACAGCTTCATCGCGGCGCGAACCTGCTCCATGGTGGCGGCCGCCACGCTGCGCGCCTTCCTGATCCCGAGCTGCACCAGCTCCTCGAGCTCCTGGGGACGGGCCAGGATCGCCTCTCTCCGCTCGCGGAGGCGCTCCTGGTCGGGCCCGAGCGTCTCGAGCAGCTTCCGCTTGCAGTCGACGCAGCCGATGCCGGCCGTGCGGCAGCCCTGGTAGACCCAGGCCATCGTCTCGGGCGTGGAGTAGACCTTGTGCAGGAAGCCGATGCCGCACACGTCCGGCTCGCCCGGATCGGTCCGCCGCTTGCGGGCCGGATCGGTCGCCATGGGCATGATCTTCTTGGCGGTCGCCTCGGCCGACTCGCCCATGTCGATGGCGTTGCCGTAGCTCTTCGACATCTTGCGGCCGTCGGTGCCCAGGATCTTGGGGGCGGCGGTCAGCAGCGGCGACGGCTCGGGGAAGACCGGGCCGTAGGTGGCGTTGAAGCGCCGGGTGATCTCGCGGGCCAGCTCGATGTGCGGGACCTGGTCCACGCCCACCGGGACGCGGGTCGCCTTGTAGAGGATGACATCCGCGGTCTGGAGCACCGGGTACCCGAGGAAGCCGTACAGGGCGAGGTCGCGATCGGTGATGTTCTCGCGCATCTCCTTGTAGGAGGGCGAGCGCTCGAGCCAGCCGAGCGGCGTGATCATCCCGAGGAGCAGGAAGAGCTCGGCGTGCTCCTTCACCGCGCTCTGGATGAAGAGCGTCGAGCGCTGCGGGTCGACGCCGGCGGCGACGAAGTCGACGAACATCTCGCGCTCGGCCTGCTTGATGACTTCGGTCTGGTGGTAGCTCGTCGTCAGCGCGTGCCAGTCGGCGCTGAAGAAGAAGCAGGTGTTCTCCGCCTGCAGGCGCACCCAGTTGGCGAGCGCGCCGTGGAGGTGGCCGATGTGGAGGCGCCCGGTGGGGCGCATGCCGGAGACGACGACAGGAGCGCTCATGCGATGGCGTAGGCGATCTGGCGGACCGCCCCGTAGACGAAGTCGATGGGCACGGTCAGGAAGGGCAGCCGCCGGCTCAACACGATGACGCCGATCAGCAGGAATGGGGCGAAAGTCGCAAAGCGGTCCCAGTGCGGCCGCCAGCGGTAGGGCATGAAGCTGGCCGCCACGTGCCCGCCGTCGAGCGGCGGGATGGGCAGCAGGTTGAACACACACAGGGCGGCGTTGATCCACATGAGGCCATTGAGGAGCATCACCACCCCGGTGTTCTCCAGGGCGGCCGGGACGAAGCGCGCGAGCGACCCGAGGAGGACCGCGCACAGGATCGCCAGGAGCAGGTTCGAGACGGGCCCCGCGCCGCTGATGAGGAGCTCGGCCGTGGAGACGCGGATATCGCGGCGGACCCTCGCCACGTTGACGGGGACCGGCTTCGCCCAGCCGATGGGCGCCTGCATGAGCGGCAGGAGGATGGTCCCGATGAGATCGATGTGCGGGATGGGGTTCAAGGTGAGGCGCCCCGCGCGAGCGGCCGTGTCGTCGCCCAGCCGGAACGCCATCCAGGCGTGCGCGAACTCATGCACCGTCAGCGAGAGGACGAGCAGGATGACGTTCGCCACGGACTGCATGATCGAACCGCTGTCGAGCATAAGCCTCGGAAAGGAAAGAGGGTTCATTTAGCAGCGCGACCGGAGGCGGTCAACGCTGGCGGTCGCGGCGCGGGCGCGGCTCAAGCGCGCGGGTGGTGCTTCTCATACACCCGCTGCACGTGGCTCGTCTCGACGTGCGTGTAGATCTGCGTCGTCGAGATGTCGGCGTGGCCGAGCATCTCCTGGACCGCTCTCAGATCCGCCCCGCCCGCGAGCAAGTGCGTCGCGAAGGAGTGGCGGAGCTTGTGGGGCGAGATGCGGCGCCGGATCCCGGCCACGCGGGCGTGGCGGCCGAGCAGCTTCCAGAACCCCTGCCGGGTCATGCGGCCGCCGCGCGGTGTGACGAAGAGGTCCTTCGAGGAGCGCCCGTGGAGCAGCCGGGGGCGCGCCAGCTCTAGATACGCCCGCACCGCCGCCGCGGCCGGGGCGCCGAGCGGCACGATGCGCTCCTTCGAGCCCTTGCCGCGGGCGAGCAGCATGCGGGTCTCGAGGTGCATGTCGTTCACTGATAGTCCGACCAGCTCCGAGACGCGCAGGCCGGTCGCGTAGAGCACCTCCAGCATGGCCCGGTCGCGGAGCCCGGCCGCGGTCCGGCCCACCGGCGCCGCGAGGAGCCGGTCGATCTCGTCGCGCGAGAGGAGCTGCGGCAGCTTGCGAGCCGCGCGGGGACCGTCCACGTCCTCGGTCGGGTCGAGCGCGCAGAGGCGCTCCGAGACGAGCAGCCGGTGCAGCGAGCGGATGGCGGAGAGCGCCCGCGCCTGGCTGCGGGCCCCGATCCCGCGCGATAGCAGGTTCTCGAGGTGGGTGAGCAGGTGCGCGCGCCGGACGTCCTGCCAGCCCGCGATCCCCTGCTCCGTGAGATCGTCGAGGTACCGCCGAAGATCTCGCCCGTAGCCGTCCACGCTGTTCGGTGAGAGGCCCTTCTCCACCCGCACGTGGACGAGGAAGAGATCGAGCGCGGGGTCGAGGGGACACGGCACGAATGGACGATATCGCGTGGGGAGCGGTTATCCACTTCGTGGCGGGGGACAAGCCCCCGCCCTACGTCCGCGCGAAAGTAGGGCGGGGGTTCATCCCCCGCCGGACGCCTCACTGCAGCAGGTCGCTCGTGTCGCCCTTGCCCTGCCGGACCACCACGGGTTCGGGGCCGGTGAGGTCGATGACCGACGACGGCTCGTTCGCCTTGTAGCCTCCGTCGAGGACGAGGTCGAGGCCGTGTCCGAGCTGCTCCTTGATGTCCTTCGCGTCGATGAGCACCTCGCCGCCGGGCGTCGCGGCCGAGGTGCTGATGAGCGGGTGCGCCAGCTGTCGCACCAGCGCCAGCGCGATGGGGCTATCCGGAACACGGATGCCGACCGTCTTCTGCCGGCGCAGGGCGAGGTCCGGCACGAGCCGCGTGGCGGGCAGGATGAAGGTGAACGGGCCCGGCGTCTTGCGGCGGAGCACCCGGTAGGCGGCGTTGTCGACCACCGCGTAGCGCGCCACCTCCGCCAGATCGAGGCAGATGAAGGACAGCTCGTGCGTCTTCGGCAACTGCTTCAGCTGGTAGATGCGCTCGAGGGCCCGCTTGTCGAAGAGGTCGCAGCCGATGCCGTAATAGGTGTCGGTCGGGAAGGCCACCAGCCCGCCCGAGGAGAGGGCCTGCACGGCGCGCTCGATGAGGCGCGGCTGCGGATGCTGCGGGTCGATCTCGACGATGGGGGCGGCCGACATGACGCCCGGCGTTGTAGCACGCCACGGCGCCCCCGGCACGATCCTGGCCCGCACCTGTCAGCGCGGCTGGTGGGCGAGTCGGAAACAACTCCCCACCATTCGTGAAGCGCGCCGTAGCATGGCCCTGCCGCGCGCCGAGGCGGGCACGCCCCCGGGTACCCGCCTCGGCGCGCGGCACGAAGAAGAAACGCCCGCCGGGGGCCGGGGGGCGCAGGAGGCCAGGCGAGCGCCAGGCCTGAGCTCAGGTGCGCGTCTTGCCGCGCTCGATCAGCTCGCGGACCTTCTGGCCGCCCTTGCGGCCGATCTCCTCGTAGAAAGCGTGGCCGCGCTCGTCACGTACCGTGATGCCACCCTTGCGTCCCGCCTCCGACACGGTCATCGCCCGGCGCGGTGTCGAGCTCCCATCGCCGTCCTTCCGCGGTGCACCAGCCCCCGTCCCCGTCCCCTTCCCGTCGTAATCCATCCGTCCCCCCCTTTGCCGGTTCCCCGGTCGTCGTGCTGCGGCTCACTGCTAGCGGTTCTCTCCGGCCCCCTCACCGTCGGTGCGCGGCCCCTCGGCCTTTCCTTTCTCGATGAGCTCGCGGACCTTGTGCCCACCCTTGCGGCCGATCTCCTCGTAGAACGGCGTGCCGCGCTCGGCCTTGATGGTCTCGCCGCCCTTCTTGCCGATCTCCTCGTAGAAGCGTGGGCCGCGCTCGGCCTTGACCGTGTCGCCACCCTTCTTGCCGATCTCCTCGTAGAACTTGCGCCCGCGCTCGGCCTTCACGGTCTCCCCGCCCTTCTTGCCGATCTCCTCGTAGAACTTGCGCCCGCGCGTCTCGCGCACGCGCACGCCACCCTTGCGTCCGGCCTCCGAGACCGTCATCGCGCCCTTGTTGCCACCCTTCTTCTCTTCAGCCATGGTTCGCCCTCGCGTGCTCGTGTGTGTGCCTCTGCCGTTCCACCCGCCGCTGCGCTCGAGCCCACACGTGCTCGGCGATCGGCGCCGCCATGTCCTCGCCCGTTGCTGCCAGGAGCCCCTGCCAGCTCGGGTTCCCGTTGACCTCCAGCACGGTCGGTCCCGAAGGGCCCGCCACCACGTCCACCCCTGCCCAGTCGAGCCCGAGCGCGTGCGCGGCCCGCAAGGCGAGAGCGGCCGGCGCACCCTCGCAGCCCAGCGCGCGGACCGTGGCGCCACGCTCGACGTTGGTCCGCCATTCGCCGGCGGGCGCCGTGCGCTCCATCGCGCCCGCCACCCGATCCCCCACGACGAACAGGCGCGCGTCGCGGCCCGGGTGGGGGACGTACTCCTGCAGGTAGACGGCGCCGGTGTGCTCGATCCGCTCCAGCACCGCCTTGCGGCCGGCGCGATCGGCGCGCACGCGCACCAGGCCCATGCCGAGCGAGCCGGCGATGGGCTTCAGCACCGCCTCGCCCATCTCGCCGAGCGCCGCCACCGCATCGCGCGGCGCCTGCGCCACGGCCGCCCGCGGCGTGGGGACCCCGGCCCGGCGCAGGAGCCAAGAGGTTCGGAGCTTGTCCTGCGCCGCGAGGAGCGCGTCGATGCGGTTCGCGATGATCGCGCCGGTGCCCTCCAGCGCGCGATAGATCTCGAACTGCACGTCGGGATCGCCGGCGCGCCCGAGCCCGCGCGCGATGAGGAGCGCGTCGAAGCTCGCCCCGGAGCGCCGGCCGAGCTGGAACTCGACCCCGCCATGGCCGACGAAGGCGCCCAGGGCGGACGGATCCACCGTCGCTGCCTCACCGAGGCGCGCGCAAGCGCTCACGAGCCGCTGACTGTGCCAGTCCTCGTCCGGCCAGGCCGTCACGACTCCGAAACGGACCTGCACTGCTCTCTTCGCCAAGGGCCTGCTCCCCTCCCCCTCCACCGACGCTGCGCATAACGCTGGCCATGCGGCCTCGACCGGACAAGGGAGCGGCGATCCGTACGCTTTTTTGCAACCTGCCCAGGTGCAACGAAGGGGGTTGGAGCGGCCCGGAGTGGGGCCGCCCGGCTACGGTCCGGGGCGTGCCAAAGCGGCCCGGATGGTCTCCAGGACCCGTTCGGCGCGCTCCCCCTGGAGCCGTCCGCCGTCTGCCGTGCGCACGTAGAAGGCGTCGGCGGCGCGGTGGCCCTCGGTCGTGATGCGCGCCAGGTCGACCGAGAGTCCCAGCTCGTATGCCGTCCGCGACAGCGTGTGCAGGAGCCCCACCCGGTCGGCGGTGAAGACGTCGATGACGCTGTGTTCGCGCGACGCGTCATTGTCGAGGTGGACCTTGGTGGTGACCCGAGGCAGCGGCTTGCTGGGGAGGCTGGAGCTGCGCAGGCGTCGGGCGAGGAGCGCATCGAGCGACTCCTCGCCTGCGAGCACGCGCTGCAGGTCGCGCCGGGCGGCGCGCCAGCGCGCGGGCTCGAGGGCCCCTTCCTCCGGGCCTCGCACCTGGAAGAGGTCGAGGGCGCGCCCGGCGAGCCAGCCACCGGCGCGCTCGTCGGCCGGCGTGGAGAAGACCTCGGCGCGCTGGATGTCGATGCGGTGGGCGGCGAGCACGCCGGCGAGGAGCGCGAGGAGGCCGGGGCGGTCGGGCGCGGTGATGGCGAGCTCCGAGAAGCCGAGGTCGCGCCGGTGGCGGATGAGGGCCGCGAACCGCGCCGCCCGCCCGAAGCGGAGGAGCCGGAGGTGGCGCGGGGCCGCCTCGGCCGCGGTGGTGAAGAAGTAGCGGGCCGGCATGGCGGCCAGGAACTGCTGCACGAGCCGCTCCGGTGCGCGTCCGGTGAAGGCGGCCGCGACGTGCGCCCTGGCCGCCGCCTCGGCCGTGCCCGGCTCGGGCCGCCTCCCCACGCCCTCCTCCATCACCCGCCGCGTCTTCGCGTAGAGCTCGCGCAGGAGGCGCGCCTTCCAGTCGGTCCACGTACGCGGGCCCACCGTCGCCATGTCCGCGTAGGTGAGCAGGAACAGCTTGTCGAGCCGGTCGATGGTGCCGCACTCCTCGGCGAAGGCGTGGATGAGGTGCGGGTCCGAGAGGTCGCGCCGCTGCGCGATGGCGGAGAGGCGGAGGTGCTTCAAGACGAGCCACTCCACGTCGGCGGCGTCGGCCGGGTCGATTCCGAGCCGCACGCAGGCCTGGGCCGCGATCTCGGCGCCGTTCACCGAGTGATCGGCGCCGAGGCCCTTGCCGATGTCGTGGAAGAGCGTGCCGAGATAGACGCCCAGCGGGCGCGACAAGCCCTGCATGAGGGCGGTGAGGGTGTCCTCCTGCACGTCGCCGCAGCGGAGCGCGAAGAGCCGCCGCACCGCGAACAGAGAGTGAACGTCGACCGTGTACACGTGATAGACGTCGATCTGGCGCCGGGCCGTGACGCGGGCGAACTCGGGGATGAGCCGCGGCAGCACGCCCAGCTGGTGCATGAGGGTGAGGAAGCGGCCGCGGGTGCCGGGGCGCGAGAAGCAGGACAGGAGCTCCTGGCTCACCTCCGGGGTCCCCACCGCATCGGACGCCAGCTCGGCGGCGGCGGCGGTCGCCTGGTCCCGCGCATATGGGTAGAGGTCGAGCTGCTCGCGGTCCGCGGTGGCGAAGAGCCGCACCAGCGCCGCCGGCGAGCGGCGCAGCACGTCCTTGTCGGCGATGGTGAGGCGGCCGCGGAACACCTTGAACTCGCCGCCCGGGAGTGGCCACTCCGCGCGCGGCGGGCCGTCGTTGCGCTCCGCGCCGGTCAACGCGGCGGGGGGCGGGACGCGCCGCCACCCGCTCGCGCCGAGCGGCTCGAGCGCGCGGTCGACGATGGCATCGCAGGCGTTCAGCACCACCTGCGCCCCCAGGTAGTAGTGCCGCATGAACTGCTCGACAGCGCTGCCGCCGGGGCCGTCCGCATAGCCCATGAACTGAGCCACCTGGGGCTGAACGTCGAAGGTGAGCTGGTCCCACTTGCGGCCCGCCAGGTAGTGCATCTCGTTGCGGACCCGCCACAGGAAGTCGCGCGCGCGGCGCAGGTCGCCGATCTCGCGCTCGGGCAGAATGGCGCGCGAGAGGAGCTCGGTCACCCCCGCCACCTTCCAGCGCGCGCGCGCGATCCAGAGCGCCGACTGGAGGTCGCGCAGCCCGCCCTCCGACTCCTTCACGTTGGGCTCGAGCAGGTAGAGCGAGTCGCCGAACCGCTCGCGCCGGCCGCGCACCTCGGCGATCTTGTCGGTGATGAAGCTCTCCACCCGCGCCTGCGACAGGCCGTGGAGCTGCTCGCGCTCGAGCTCGCGGTAGAGCGGCGCGTCGCCCCCGAGCAGCCGCAGGTCGAGCAGTGCCGTGCGGGCGGTGTGGTCCTGCTCCGCCAGCGACTCGCAGGCGAGGAGGTCGCGGACGCTGTAGCCCACCTCGAGGTTGAGATCCCACAGCTGGTAGACGAGCCGCTCGCTGGCGACCTTGACGAACGGCGCCGGCTCGCCCGCCTCGTGCAACACGAGCAGGTCGACGTCGCTGAAGGGCGCCAGCTCGCGGCGCCCGTACCCGCCGATCGCGACGAGCGCTACCGGTTGGACGGGGTGGCTGCGCGCCGCCTCCGCCAGCGCCCGCTGCCACAGGATCGCCACCACCCGATCCATGGCGGCGGCCTGTAGCCGCACCACGGTGTGACCGCTCGCGCCACCGTGGTGCAGCTCCTCGAGGAACTTGCGGCCGGCCGCGAGGTCGACGCGCGGGTCGCCGCCGAGCGCCGGCAGCTCGGGCAGGCGCTCCTCGAACTCGTACGGCGCGGGCTTCGGCAGGCGTTCGATGGCGGCGTCGGGGGGGCCCATGCCTCGATCATAACCTCAGCGGGCCGAGGCGACCCGCGCCTCGCGCGAGGCGAAGCTCTCGACGGCGCGCGCCACCGAGGCGGCCACCTCGTCCTGGAAGCGGGTGCTGCGCAGGCGCTGTTCCTCGACGCGGTTCGAGATGAACCCGGTCTCCACCAGCACCGCCGGCATGCGCGCGCCGAGGAGGACGTGGAACAGCGCGCTCTTCACGCCGAGGTCGCGCACCTCCCCCGTCCGGCCCCTGACGCCCGCGCACACCTCGCGCTGCACCGCCAGGGCGAGGTGGCGCGACGAGGACGCGCTTGCCTGGGCCTCGAGGTCGGCCAAGATGCGCCGCACCTCCTTGCCCTCGTCGGCGTCGTCGTCGAGCGCCCCGTTCTCGCGCGCGGCCAGCCGCCGCGCATAGCGGTCGCCGGCCACGTCGAGCACGTAGGTCTCCACGCCGTGGCGATCACGCCGTGGGTGTGCGTTCGCGTGGAGCGAGACGAAGAGATCGCCGCGCCGGGCGTTGGCGATGGCCGTCCGCTCCTCCAGCGGCACGAAGGCGTCGCGGTCGCGGGTGAGCACCACCTCGAAGCCCCGCCCACGCAGGCGGACCGCGAGCCGGCGCGCCATGGCGAGCGTGACGTCCTTCTCGCGCACGCCGGATGGCCCGATGGCGCCCGTATCGTGCCCGCCGTGCCCGGCGTCGACGACGATGCGCCGCACCGGGCGGTGCGCCCCGGCCTCCGGCTCGACCTCGCGCGGCGTGGGCGCGCGGGCGGCCGGCGCCTGAGCCTCGCGCCGCCCCTCCTGCGACCCGACGTCGACGATGAGCCGAGGCGGATCGTCGAGCTGGAGGATGGAGAGGTCGTCGTCGCGCCCGGCGAGATCGAGCACCACCCGGACCGTGTCACGGTCCCGCTGGGCGGCGCGGACCCGCTGCACGAGGGCGTCAGCCACCGGCCGTGCCAGCTCGCGGTCGAGCACCGCCGGTGCGAGGTCGATGGCGAGGCGGCGCGGCATCTTCCCCTCCGCCGGGAGCTCCTGCTTCTCGAAGGCGACAGGACGGGAGAGGTAGACCGCGACGCGCGTGTAGTCGCCATTCGACCACGCCTTCACCTCGCTGACGCGCGCCGGGGAAGTCTCACGCGAGACGGGCTCGGGCGCTCCCGGCGCGGTCTTCAAAGCCTCGGACAAAACCGGATCGGTCGACGGCTCGTCATCGCCCTCCCGCGAGGTCGGGGTCGGGGTGAGGGGGTCGCGGGTCGCTGTCGGACGCGGTGCCCCCTTCGGAGCGACCTGCCGCACGCGAGCCACCGCCGCGACCCGCTGCTTCTTCCTCGGCGTCTCGTCCTCGCCCATCTCCTTGCGCACCGCGCTCGCGAACACCTGTGCTTCCTTCGCCCCGGCTCGCCGGGCCCGCTCCGCCAGCCGGAGCGCCGCCTCGCGATCGGCCTCCACCTGCGAGAAGCGATAGAGGGCGTAGCGCGCGCGCGCGGCCTCGAGCAGCGCCGGTCCCGCGTCGCGCCCTCGCGCGGCCGCCTCCAACGCGCCGATGGCCCGCTCCCAGTGATGTCGATAGCGCCGGCGGGAAGGATCGCGCTTCACCTCCATCAGCGCCGCCCGCGCTCGGTCGAGTGAGGAGAGCGCCTTCGCGGCGGCGACGCGGCCCTGCGCAGGGGCGGCCCTGCGACTGGAACGCGCCTGCGCCCCGACCGGGGCGAGGAGGAGCAGCGCGAGCGCGGCGGCGGCCGGGGCGAGCATCGTCGGGCCACTGTAGGACGCGCGATATCACCGTCCATTTTTCAGCCAGCTCGACCCCGCCTTGCCGTGGGTGCGGCACGCGGTCGCACGACGGGTTTGTTTTTGAATGTCCCCTCAGCTGAGCCGTATTGTCCGCGACCACGCGCGGCGCCTCCCGCTCCGCGCCCCATTGACGAGGGGTAAGCACATGATCCGCATGCTGTCCGTCGCGCTCGCCATCAGCCTCTTCGCCGCTCCCGTCCTCGCCGCCACCGAGCCTCCGAAGGAGCCGGTCGTCCTGAAGTCGGCCAAGCAGGGCGACATCACCTTCAAGCACGAGACGCACAAGGCGGAGAAGTGCGAGGTGTGCCACGGCGCCGGCGAGCCCGGCAAGATGCCGCTCGACATGAAGAAGGGCCACGCCGTGTGCCAGGCCTGCCACAAGAAGCAGGAGAACAAGGCACTCGGGAAGTGCGACAACTGCCACAAGAAGGCGCCGAAGTAGTCTTCCGGCTCACGCTGGACACGGAGGGGCTGGCCTCGGCCGGCCCCTCTTCTTTTTTCTCAGCCGAGCCGCTGCTTCCAGGCGGCGAGCAGGTTCAGCGCCTCGAGCGGACGGAGCGCGTCGAGGTCGAGGCCGCCCAGCTCTGCGCGGAGCGCCGCGAGCGCCGGGTCGGGCGCCGCCGCGAAGAGCCCGAGCTGCGCCGCGGGTGGCGCCGGGCGGCGGCCGGGACCGGCCCGCGCCAGCAGGGCGTGCCCACGCTCGTCCACCTCGAGCGATTCCAGGTTCTTCAGGATCTCGCGGGCGCGGGCGAGCACCTCCCGCGGCAGGCCCGCCAGCTTCGCGACCTCGATGCCGTAGCTTCGCGAGGCGCCGCCCGGAACGAGCCGCCGCAGGAAGACCACCTGCTCCCCCACCTCGCGCACCGCCACGGTGAGGTTCCGCACCCGCGGCCGCTCGCGGGCGAGGTCCTGCAGCTCGTGGTAGTGGGTCGCGAAGAGCGTCCGGCAGCCGACCACGTCGTGCAGGTGCTCGGCCACCGCCCACGCGATGGAGACGCCGTCGAAGGTGGAGGTGCCCCGCCCGATCTCGTCCAGCACCACCAGCGAGCGCCGGGTGGCGTTGTGGAGGATGGCGGCCGTCTCGGTCATCTCGACCATGAAGGTCGATCGGCCGCGGGCGAGGTCATCGGACGCGCCGACCCGGGTGAAGATCCGGTCGACGAGGCCGATCCGGGCCGAGCGCGCCGGCACGAAGCTCCCCATCTGCGCGAGGAGCGTGATGAGAGCGGCCTGGCGCAGCACGGTGCTCTTCCCGGCCATGTTCGGCCCGGTGATGACGAGGAGCTGCGCCGGATCGTCTGGCTCGCCGCCCGAGGCGACCTCGAGGTCGTTCGGCACGAAGCCGCCCGAGTCGGAGGGCAGCATGGCTTCGACCACCGGATGGCGGCCCTCCACGATGTCGAGCCGCTCGGAGCGGTCGACCACCGGCCGGACGTAGCCGCGCTCGGCCGCGACGCGCGCCAGCGCGAGGAGCGCATCCGCGGTGGCGACCGCCGCCGCCGCCGTCCGAAGCCGCCTCCCCTCGCCCACCGCCTGGGCCCGGAGCGCCTCGAACAGCTCCTCCTCGAGGGCGTGGCGCCGCTCCTCGGCGCCCAGCACCTGCTCCTCGTAGGACTTCAGCGCCGGCGTGACGAAGCGCTCGCCGCCCACGGTGGTCTGCCGCCGCTCCCAGTCCTCGGGCACGAGGTGGAGGTTCGGCTTGGTGACCTCGAGGTAGTAGCCGAACACCTTGTTGTAGCGGACCTTGAGCGAGCCGATGCCGGTGCGGGCCTTCTCCTCGGCCTCGAGGCGCGCGATGTAGCCCTTGCCGTCCTCGACCACCGCGACGATGCGATCCAGCTCGGGCGAGTGGCCGCGCCGGATGAGCCCGCCTTCCTTGAGCGTGGCCGGCGGCTCCTCCGCGACGGCCCCGTCGAGGAGCGCCGCCAGGTCGTCGAGGCCGCTCGCGCCGGCCCCCGCCTCGCGCAGCACTACCGCCCGCGCGGCGCCGAGGAGGCCCGCCAGCCGCGGCAGGGCGAGGAGCGTCCCCGCCAGCGCGCGAAGGTCGCGGGCGTTCCCCTGCCGGAGCGCGAGCCGAGAGAGGAGCCGCTCGAGATCGCCCACCGGGCGAAGCGCCTCGGCGAGGTCCTCGCGTAGCAGCGCCGAGCCGACGAGCTCCTCGACCGCGTCGAGCCGTGCGCCGATGACGCGCGGGTCCACCAGCGGCCAGCGCAGCCATTCCGCGAGCCGCCGTCCGCCGAGCCCGGTCACGCTCCGGTCGAGGAGCGCCAGGAGCGAACCCTTCCGCTTGCCGCCAGTGAGGGTCCGCTCGAGCTCCAGGTTCGCCCGGGTGGACTCGTCGAGGAGGAGCGCGTCGTCGCTCGGCAGCCGGGAGAGCCGGTCGACGTGCACCGGCGCCACGCGCTGCGTGTCCTCGAGGTAGGCCAGGGCGGCCGCGGCCGCCGCCTGTCCGCGAGGGAGGTCGCCCACGCCGAAGCCGTCGAGTCCCGCGACGCGGAGGTGCCGGCACAGCTTCTCGCCCGCGCGCTCGAAGTCGCTCTCCTCGCGCTCGGCGAGCGGCGCCCCCACCGCGCGGACCAGGGCGGCCCCGCGGGAGGTCGCCGCGGCGCCCCGGGCCAGGAGGAGC